>Ga0007791_10000224_pt1 | contig 16727 bp, 13 predicted proteins | sample CryBogmetaGMA05M_FD_60368 | JGI IMG/M metagenome (GOLD analysis project Ga0007791, IMG submission 60368) | Freshwater microbial communities from Crystal Bog, Wisconsin, USA - MA0.5M | ecosystem: Environmental > Aquatic > Freshwater > Lake | place: Crystal Bog, Wisconsin, USA | collected 2009-07-06 | reverse complement strand
CCTGTCGCACCCGTGGCTAATTACGTTCCCTTCGTCCGGACCGGCAATCTGGTGCACATATCGGGTCAGGTCTCGATAGACGCCTCTGGTGGCGTGAAGGGCATTGTCGGCGTTGATGTCGATCTTGAGATGGCGCGGAGCGCTGCCAGGATGTGCGGTGTCAACCTCTTGGCCCAGATGCGTGCAGCCTGTGAGGGAGACCTGGAGCGGGTCGTCAGGGTGATCAAGCTCGGCGGGTTTGTTCAGGCTGGCCCGGAGTTTTTTGATATCCCTCAAGTGGTGAACGGTGCCTCAGATGTCATGGTGCTGGCATTCGGCGATGCCGGAAAACATGCGCGGTCCGCGGTAGGGGTCTACCGTCTTCCGCTGAATTTCGCGGTGGAAGTTGACGCCGTCGTGGAGGTTAAGTGAAGGCACAGTTTGGCCAAGCCTGGGAACTTCTGTTTCATCCTCCCATTGCCCACCGCGGACTCTGGAACGCAGACGGCGCACCTGAAAATTCCCTGGCTGCCTTCCAACAAGCCTGTGAGGCGGGATACGGCATCGAGTTGGATGTCCATCTGTCGGCGGACGGGGAGGCGGTTGTCCATCACGACTATAGCCTGAAGCGCATGACCGGCCAGGAGGGCCGCATTCGCGACTATACCGCCGACGATCTGGGAAAGATGAAGCTAAAGGGGACGGATGAGGGCATTCCGACCCTACTTGAAACCCTGGCTCTGATCGGTCACCGGGCTATGGTGCACGTGGAGCTGAAGACGCCCTTTGGCCAGGTCGGGTCCCTCGAACAGCGGGTGCACGAGATTCTGATTGATCACAATGGCCCCGTCTGTGTGATCGGATTTAACCCCTACAGCCATGCTTGGTTTGCTGAGAAATTCCCAGGGGTTCTTCGGGGGCTCGATAGTTGGGCGTGGTCGGATGAAGCGCCCCACTTGTCGAAAGAGCAGCGGGAATCTTTCGCCCGGCTGGAACAGGTCAAGATCGCAAAGCCGCATTTCCTGGCCATGAGTACCGACACCGTCACGGATCCGAAGGTAAGGGCCTATCGTGAGGCCGGCATGCCGGTCGTAACCTGGACTGTGAGGGACCCGGCGGTCTGGGATTCCGTCAAACCCTATTGCGACAACCTGATTTTCGAGGGCTTCAAGGCGTGAACCTGAATCCGACGGTGAAGGTCAGCCGTCGAGTCGCTGAGATTGGACGGGACGCTTGGGATGGGTGTGCACTAAATCCAGCCTATGCCGCCAATCCCTTCGTTATGTTCGATTTTCTCGACGCGGTTGAAAGCTCAGAATGTGCGGTTGAGCGTCAAGGATGGGGCCCTCAGCATTTATCGATCGAAGATGAAGCCGGCCAGGTTGCCGCCGTCATGCCGCTCTATCTGAAGTCCCACAGTCAGGGGGAGTATATCTTCGACCATGCTTGGGCTGATGCCTACGAGCGTGCTGGGGGCAGCTATTATCCAAAACTCCTAAGTGCAGCGCCCTTTACCCCTGCAACGGGGCCTAGACTTTTGGTTCGACCAGATGTTGAGCCCGAGGCCGCATGGTCGCTCTTGCTCGGTGGGGCGACCCAACTTTGCGAGACCTACGGGGCCTCATCCCTGCACATCAACTTCCCAACGGATGCCGAATGGACCTGGCTTGGGACGCAGGGCTTGGCCATGCGCGAAGGCCAACAATATCACTGGAATAATCAAGGATACGCTGATTTCGACGCCTTCCTTGATCAACTGTCTTCGGGGCGCCGTAAAACCATCCGCCGTGAGCGACGCGACGCCTTAGCTGAGGTCGATGTGGTCGCCTTGACCGGGGCTGACCTGAAAGAAGAGTATTGGGATGCCTTCTTTGCTTTTTACCTGGATACGGGGTCACGGAAATGGGGTCGGCCCTACCTTAATCGCGCCTTCTTCTCGCAGCTGGGGGAGCGCATGGCTGATCGGGTCTTGCTCCTTCTGGCGCGGCGACAGGGGCGGTGGGTGGCGGGCGCCTTGAATCTTATTGGTGACGACTGCCTCTATGGCCGTAACTGGGGCTGTGTTGAGGACATTCCCTTCCTCCATTTTGAGCTCTGCTACTATCAGGCCATTGAATGGGCGATCGGCCGGGGCCTTTCGCGGGTGGAGGCTGGGGCTCAGGGACAGCACAAGATCGCCCGGGGGTATTTGCCCGCCCCGGTTCGCTCTGCGCATTATATTGCCGATCCAAGGCTTAGAGCTCCGGTGGAAGACTTTGTTCGGCGCGAGCGAGCGGCGGTCGAGGACGAGATGGAGTGGCTTTCAGAGGAGTACTCGCCTTTCAAGAAGGACGGGTAGGGCCCTGATTTTAGGAGTTATTTTATGAGCCTCGATGGCCAGTACGATCCTTCAAACATTTTCGGGAAAATCCTGCGTGGGGAAATGCCCAGCGCTAAGGTCTTCGAGAATGACGATGTCTATGCCTTCATGGATGTCTTTCCGCAGACGCGTGGCCATACGCTCGTGATCCCAAAACTGTCCCAGGCGCGCAATTTTTTGGAAGAGACGCCACAGCGGTTGGGTGCTCTGATGCAAGGGGTGCAGATCGTTGCCAAGGCGGTGCGGTTGGCGCTGAATCCAGATGGCTTGGTGATTACCCAGTTCAATGGCACGGCGGCAGGGCAGACGGTCTTTCACCTACATTTCCATGTGATCCCACGTTGGGAGGGACAGGCCGTCGGTCGGCACGCCAGCGGCGGGATGGCTGACCCCAACGAGCTTCGGGCTTTGGCCACGGAGATTGCGGCGAAGATCGAGGCCTAGCGCCTGTGGTGCCGGGTAGAGTGCCGGGCCTTAGATTTTCGGGAGGCGGGGGGCTTGATGGGGACTGGCGGTGGCTCAGCATCCCAACGGGCGTCAATGTACTTCTGACCGCTGGCGACGGCGTCTAGGGTTCCCAGATCCTGACCAAACTTTTTCCGATAAGCCCAATAGGCCGCCATGACTTTTTCAACATAGTCCCGCGTTTCAGGGGCGGGCATACATTCGATGACCATGAGGCTGTCGTCGTCTTCGCCCAGCATTTGCGCCGTCTTTTGCAGGGTTGCCGGCCCGCCATTATAGGCGGCAACAGTTCGGAGAATGTCGTAGCCAACCCCCTGGTTCATCAGCCACGTGACGTAGTCCTGCCCAACGCTCAGGTTGAAACTGGGATTGAAGAGCGGGCTCATATCGTCTCGTAGACGGGTGTTGCCGCTGGCATGGACGGCGGTATCTGGCATCAGCTGCATTAGCCCAACGGCGCCCGTAGAGGATACGACGCCAGGGTTGAAGCGGCTCTCCTGGCGCACAATGGCGTAGACCAAGGCCTTCGGTATTGTGAACCCACGACTGGGGTAGAGGGCCGGTGTTTGGTAGTCTGGCTCCGCAGCTGTGCGGTTCGCGGTCGCTGTAACTTTTTCTACGGTCAACTCAGCATTCAGGGCCAAAGCTAAGCCAGCCCAGATCTGTCGGGCTTGCCCTGGTGCCGCCAGGGTAATGCCAGCTCGTAATTCCTGAGCAGCCTCCTCCGTGCGCCCGATTTGCGCAAGTGCAGCGGCGCGGTGGGCGCGTGGATCATTTTGGACCAGGGCGATGAGATCGCGATCTGCAACGATTTCCGGTTTTGCGGCGGGTGGTGCCTTGTAAGCCCGGGGCGCAGTTTCAAGGGGTAGAGGGTCTCCAAGCGCCTGCAACTGGGTCTGCCGCTCTGCGATCATCCCATAGAAGGTGTGCGATGCTGACGCAGCCTGACGCAGATAGAGACTACGCCTTAGCTGAGTTTTTGGATCCTGTGTCGCGCTTGCGTCCGCCGACCTGGCGGCCCAGTACGCCGCGCCGGCTCTCACCCAGATATTTTCCTCTGGATCACGGGATAGGGCTGAAAAGCTTTTTTCGGCTTGGTCGAAGGATTTCAAGCGATAGGCCGCCATGCCCGCAACCCACCGATCACCCATTTCTAGGGCGAGGTCCAATGCGCGCTTGGGGTCGCCGTTATAGAACGCCAGTCGCGCCTGCCGAGCACCATCGATATCAAACGGCCCCCCTGTGCCCGGCGGCACGAGGATCGTCATATTCCAATCCGTGCCTGTGAGCGCTGGTTGGGCAAGGGGCGGATCAGAGGGCAGCTTTCGCTTTGCCGCCAATTGCGCCATGCGCTCAGCGGGGGGCAGGTCAGCATATTGCGACACCCAGTTGGCCAATTCGCTGTAGTTCGACTTGTGCGCAGTGGGGTGCATTAACTGACGGAAGGTCAGATATCCGCTTAGGGATGGATCGGTGATGTCGACGGCCAAGAGGGCGGCACCGACGAAGTCGCCTTGATCAACCGATGTGAAGGCAAGTTGATATTTGAGGGCATCATCTGCCGTCAGCGCTTGTGGGGCAGCTGCCCAAGCACTCGGTGCGGCGAGGCTCAGCGCGGCCGCAATACTCGCGCCGATGAACCCTTTGAGCACCGTCATCCAAACCCTCTGGGGAAGCAGCCCTAGGCCAGCCCGCGCCCCAACCTTTAGGGCAGGTTGTCCTTAAGGGGCAGGACCCGCCTCGGAAAGGGTTTAGTCGGATCTGCTTAGTCAATCCTACTTGATCAACGCGAGGGGCGATCAAGTCGCTCACTGAGGGTCAGAAGGTCTGCCCAGGCCATTTTTTTGGCCCCAGGTTGTCGCAGGAGAAAGGCTGGATGCAGGGTAGCCAGTGCGGGTATTTCGATTTTTCCGTCGGAACTTCGCCATTCGATCCAGCGGCCGCGGAGGGATAGGATGCCCTCATCTTGTTTGAGCATGGCCTTGGAGGAGGGCCCACCCACGCAGAGCAGCAACCGGGGTTGAACCAGGGCGATGGCCCGTTCGACGAAGGGCATGCACACGGCCTGCTCTTCCAATGTTGGATTTCGATTTCCAGGCGGGCGCCAAAACACGGAATTGGTGATGAAGACCCGATCCGACAGACCAGCAGCGGTGAGCATCTTGTCGAGCAGTTGCCCAGCACGTCCGACAAAAGGAATTCCCCGCTGGTCTTCTTCCTGCCCGGGGCCCTCGCCGACCACAATGATTGGCGCGTCCCCTGCACCGCGGCTGAAGACAGCCTGCTTAGCGCCTTGAAATTTAAGCGGGCAACCGTCGAAATTAGCGATCGCCTCGTGCAGCGCTTCCAGACTTTGACAAGCCTCTGCCATTTGCCGGGCTGCCTCCACCTGGGCCGAGACGTCCTGGGTCTTGGTGGCAGCCCGAGACAGGTTCGGAGGGGGCTGCAGGGGGGCTGGCCGGCTGAGGGCAATCGCGCCCGCAGCTATGCGATCAATCGGATCTTCCGACAGAATGGAGTCAATACCCGCCTCAGCCCAGAATGCGAGCAAGCTCTCAGCAGTGAGGTCGGCAAGGCTCATTGGCGTCTGAAAATCAATTTTGGCGGCATTGGTGCTTGACCGCCCTTGTGCAAGCTATTGATAAGTCCCTCAAGGGATCAAGACCAGCCGCTCTATGTTGCGACTGGACAGTGGAGCTTAAGACACATGAGCCAAGCCGCAGACGCCGTTGAACGCGAAGCGATGGAATATGACGTGGTCATTGTGGGCGCTGGGCCGTCAGGGCTATCGGCTGCCATTCGGTTGAAACAGCTGGCCGAGGCTGCTGGAACCGAGATTTCCGTGGCTGTGCTTGAAAAGGGCTCAGAGGTCGGGGCGCATATTCTGTCCGGCGCGGTGATCGATCCGAGTGGAATTCAGGAACTGCTGCCCAACTGGCAGGAACTTGGCGTGCCTCTGGAGACAAAGGTCAGTCGCGATAAGTTTGTCATTCTGGGGCCGCAGGGCGCTCTAGATGTCAGCTTCTTGCCCTTTCCCAAGTGGATGCTGAACCACGGCAACTATATTGCCAGCCTTGGCAATGTCTGCCGTTGGCTGGGTGCCCATGCCGAGAGCCTTGGGGTTGAAATCTACCCCGGCATGGCCGCTTCAGAAGTGGTCTACGATGAGAAGGGTGCCGTAAAGGGCGTCGTCGCCGGCGTGTTCGGGATCGGCAAGGACGGAGAGCCCGGTCCAGACTATCAGCCAGGGATCGAGCTGCATGCTAAATATACCTTCATTGGGGAAGGGGTCCGGGGCTCTCTTTCCAAGCAACTTCAGGCTAAGTTTGGACTGACAGACGGCCGCGATGCGCAAAAATTCGGCATCGGTATCAAGGAGCTCTGGCAGGTGCCAGACGCGAACTTTGAGTCTGGTTTGACCCAGCACACCTTCGGATGGCCACTGGACAATGCCACTGGCGGCGGCAGCTTTATGTACCATTTCGGGGACAACTATGTGTCCATCGGGTTTGTGGTGCATCTGAACTACAAGAATCCGTGGATATCGCCCTTCGACGAATTCCAGCGTTTCAAGACCCACCCCTCGATCCGTGGCTATCTGGAAGGTGGCAAGCGGATTGCCTACGGTGCCCGTGCCATCACTGAAGGGGGATCACAGTCGCTGCCTCAGCTCTATTTCCCTGGCGGGGTCTTGCTGGGATGCGCGGCCGGTATGGTCAATGTCCCGCGGATCAAGGGCAGCCATAACGCGGTGAAGAGCGGGGTTCTCGCGGCTGAAGCGGCCTTCGCGGCGATTGCCGAAGGCCGTGGCGGCGACGAATTGGCGTCCTATGAGGCGGCCTACAATAAGTCATCGATTGCAAAGGAACTTTGGTCTGTCCGGAACTTCAAACCCCTGTGGTCGAAGTTCGGCACCATTCCTGGAATTGGCCTTGGTGCCCTCGACGCAATGATCGCCACCTTGTTCGGAGGGTGGTCGCCTTGGGGCACGGTCAAGCACGGGAAGTCGGACGCAGAGTCGACGGGCCTAGCCAAGGACTACAAGCCGATCACCTATCCGAAGCCTGATGGTGTCCTGTCCTTCGACAAGCTGTCATCAGTGTTCCTGTCGGCGACCAACCATGATGAGAACCAGCCGGCGCACCTGAAACTCAAGGATCCCTCAATCCCGATTTCGGTGAACCTGCCCAAGTATGGAGAGCCAGCGCGGCTCTTCTGTCCTGCGGGTGTCTATGAGGTGCTCTACGACGAGCAAGGCCAGAACCCGAAGTTCCAGATTAACTTCCAGAACTGCGTCCACTGCAAGACCTGTGACATTAAGGACCCCTCGCAAAATATTAACTGGACCACGCCACAAGGCGGAGACGGCCCGAACTATCCCAACATGTAAGCTATCGTCAGCGTTGGCGGGTTGCAGTCAGGGCGGATTTCGTGAGACTCAGCCCATGACTCAGTTGCGCATCGCCGTCATCCTGGCCTTCATGACCGCCCTCGCAGGGTGCGCTACCCCTGCGAGTGTAACGACGCAAGTCGACCCACAGGCCTCTTCCTATGGCTTGTTCCTGGCTGGGAAGGGCGCGTTGACCGATGGTCGCAATCGAGAAGCTGCAGATTATTTTGTGCGGGCGCAGGTTACGGCCGACGATACAGAAGGACTGGTGGGCGAAAGGGTTTTTGCATCCACACTTCTGGCTGGAGATGTGACGCGGGCGGCGGCCGTCGCGCCCATAGACTTGAATGGCGACGGACAGAAATTCGGTCAGGTCGTTCAGGGGGTCGAGGCTTTAGCGACGGGAGACGCAAAGCTAGGCCAACGCCTCCTTGCTCCGGACAAGACGCCCTTCCCACACAAGATACTCTCACTTCTCCTATCGCCATGGGCCGCTGCCATGGCGGGTGATGTTCAGGGCTCGTTGGTCAGGCCACAGTCGAGTGGCGACAGGGTCGTGGATTTCTTTGGCCTGCTGGGTCAGGCTCATCTCTTCGAGCGCGCAAAGCGTTATGATGAAGCTGAGACCGACTTTAAGCTCTTGGCTGGGGGCGAAACCCCCTCATCGCTTTCAGCCCTAGCCTATGGCGGTTTTTTGGAGCGGCGCGGGCGGCGGGCCGATGCTGTGACGATCTATAGCAAGGCCTTAGTCAGCCAGCCCTTTGACTCACAATTGAAGGCGGCACTTCAGCGTGCTCAATCTGGCCGTGGCAGGCCACCCGCAGTCCCCACTCTTAAGCAAGGTGCGGCGCAAGCTGTGATGGCACCGGCCATTGTTATTTCCGGGGCAAAACAAAATCAGATGGCCCTGGCCTATCTGCGACTTGCCCTAAGGCTCGATCCAAATCTGAATAGCGCTTGGCTGATGGTCGGTGACCTTCTCCAAGAGTCCGGTGACCGTGATGGGGCGCGGCAGGCCTATGGCATGGCCAAGCCCGGCTCTGCTGAATATCTACCAGCACAGTCCAAGCTCGCATGGTCGTATCAAGCTGCCCACGATCCCACCACGGCACTTGCTATGGCCAAGGCCATGGCATCAACCGGCGACCCTGACGCCAAGCTGACATTTTCCGATATCCTGCGAAATAATGGCAAGTATGAAGAGTCTGCTCAGGTTCTTACTGAGGTTATGGGGTCAGCCCCCGATTGGCATTTGCTATATGCCCGAGGGGTTTCCTATGATCGCGCAGGCCGCTGGGCCGAAGGGGAGGCTGACTTGCTTGCCGCACTGAAGCTGCAGCCCGACGAAGCAGAAATTCTGAATTATCTGGGATATTCCTGGATTGATCGGGGCCAGCATCTCGATACGGCCTTGGGCATGATCCAGAAAGCCGTTGGGCAAAACCCGCGGTCTGGGGCGATCATTGATAGCCTGGGTTGGGCCTATTATCGGCTCGGTGATTTCAAGAAGGCCGTCGAAACCCTTGAAAACGCAGTCGAGCTAGAAGCGGGTGATCCAGATATCAATAATCATCTGGGGGATGCCTATTGGCGGGTCGGGCGTAAGGACGAAGCCATTTTCCAATGGCGCAGGGTACTCACCTTGGATCCAGACGCAAAAATGAAGTCTGAGGTGGATCGGAAATTGGTCTCGGGGCTATCGGAGGTGGTTGCTACGCCCGCCCCGCGGGTTGGAGACTAACCTTGCTGGAGCCCGAGGTTTATCTCGCTTCGGCGAAGGTGAATCTATTTCTGCACGTGGGTGCTCTGGCCGATGATGGATTCCATCCCATCTGCAGCGGGATGGTTTTTTGTGACTATGGCGACTTCGTCTCCCTTGCCAGTCGTCCTGGCCTAAGCGTCACTGGGCCCTTTTCCGGCCACCTTGATGCCGGGGGCGTGAATTTGGTGGACAGGGCCATCCTGGCTCTTGGCAAACTTATTCCGCCTTCCGTAGGCCTGAAGTTGGAAAAGCGCCTGCCTGTTGCCGCAGGACTAGGGGGCGGATCCAGCGATGCCGGTGCGGCCTTGCGGCTCCTGCGTGCTAAATTCGTCCCTCAGCTGTCCGATCTTGACCTGGAGGAGATCGCCGCGAGTCTTGGATCTGACGGTGCTGCCTGTCTTTGGGGGCGGTCGGTCTTGGCGCAGGGACGGGGGGAGCGTCTGTCCGCCTGGCCACCTATGCCCGATCTCTATGGCGTTCTGGTCAATCCGCGGGTGGAGGTGTCTACAGCCGCTGTTTATCGCCGCTTTGACGAGCTAGGCGACGTCTTCGATTGCACGGCTCCAGAAATGCCTGCTGGCTTTGAAAGTGCTTTTGCGCTCGCGGAATGGCTTCAGAATTTGCGCAATGATCTACAAGTGCCAGCCCTGAGCCTTGCACCGGTCATTCAGACGGTTCTGCGCGAGCTTGAATCGGCTGAGGGTGTCTTACTTGCACGCATGTCAGGCTCGGGGGCGACTTGCTTTGCATTATGCACGGATAAGGCTGCGTCCGATCAGTTAGCCCAGGCCATAGCTTGCGCCTATCCAGCTTGGTGGGTTCAGGCCTGTCGCTTCGGCTAACCCGCATGCGAAAACGGGGGCCGCAAGGACCCCCGTTCCCAACTCAGATTTAGTGTCGTGATTATTCGTGCAGGGCTTCGCCGTGCAGGGAGATATCCAGACCTTCGACTTCTGCTTCTTCCGACACGCGCAGGCCCGTTGTGAACTTGCAGATGAAGAGAATAACCAGGGTGGCGATCGCGGTCCAACCCATGGTGATCAGTACGCCCTTGGCCTGGATCAGAAGGCTGTGGTCCTTGCCCAGCGCATTGATCGTGGGGTCGGCGAGAACGCCGGTCAGCAGGGCGCCGGCGATGCCGCCAATGCCGTGCACGCCGAAGGCATCAAGGCTGTCATCATACTTGAAGATGCGCTTCACCCAGACTGCGCCGAGGTAGCAAATGCCGCCAGCGACGATGCCGATGATCAAGGCTCCCTGAGGATTAACGAAGCCAGCGGCCGGGGTGATTGCCACCAGACCGGCGACGGCACCCGACGCAAGGCCCAGCATGCCGGGCTTCTTGCGCTCAATCCATTCCACTACCATCCAGGCCAGGGCTGCGGCGGCAGTCGCGACTTGGGTGTTCAGCATGGCGGCCGATGCAATGCCGTCTGCAGCCCATTCCGAACCGGCGTTGAAGCCAAACCAGCCAACCCACAGAAGGCTTGCGCCGATCATGGTGTAGACGAGGTTGGAAGGTGCCATGTTTTCGGTGCCGTAACCCTTACGCTTGCCAAGAACCAAGGCGCAAACCAGACCGGCAACACCGGCATTGATGTGAACGACCGTGCCGCCGGCAAAGTCGAGAACGCCCATTTTGGAGAGGAAGCCACCGCCCCAAACCCAATGGCAGATCGGTGCGTAAACAAACAATGACCAGAGGGTCATGAAGAGCAGCATGGCGGAGAACTTCATGCGCTCAGCAAAGGCACCGCAGATCAGAGCGGGCGTGATGATTGCGAAGGTCATCTGGTAGGTGACCCAGAGCATTTCGGGAAGGCCCTTGGCTGCGGTGTAGGCCGTATTCACGGTGATGCCGCCGAGGAAGAAGCTCTTGAAGCTACCGATATAGGGTTGCAGGCTTTCGCTATCGTTGAAGCCAAACGCCAAACTATAGGTCGCCACCATCCAGATGACGGTCACCAGACAGGTTATCGCAAAGGACTGGGCAACAGTTGCGATGATGTTTTTACGACGGACCATGCCGCCATAAAAAAGGGCCAGACCCGGAATGGTCATCATCAAGACCAGGGCAGTGGAGGTGAGGATCCAGGCCGTACCGCCGGAGTCGAGCTCAAGCTTCACCTGGTGCGGTAGCAGGGGCACAGCAGGCTCAGCGGCAGCCGGAGCAGCGACCGCAGCCTCAACAGGTGCCGCGACGGGCGCAGCTTCAGGCGCAGCGGCGGGTGTTGCAGGTGCCATTGCTGCGGCAGCTGGGGCCATGGCTGTTGTGGCGGGCGCAGCCGGTGCGGCGGCATCTTGCGCCAGGGCTGAGGCCGCAAACGGCGCTCCGGCCAGGGTGGCTGCAAGAACAAGTCCTGCAAGCCTGTTCATTCCAAAGAGTTTCATGTGTCTATCCCCTGGTCCTGATCTTCTAGAGGGCCGCTGCGCCGGACTCACCGGTCCGGATGCGTACGGCGTCCTCGACATTGAGGACGAAAATTTTGCCATCGCCGATCTTGCCAGTTGAAGCTGCGGCCTTGATGGCATCCACCACCTTGGCTGAGGCGCTGTCATCAATGACAGCCTCGAGCTTAACCTTCGGCAAGAAATTCACCTGGTACTCAGCGCCCCGATAGATTTCGGTCTGACCCCTTTGGCGGCCGTAGCCCTTCACTTCAGAGACCGTGAGCCCTTCCACACCGGCTGCGACAAGTGCCTCACGCACGTCGTCCAGTTTGAAGGGTTTGACGATCGCAACGATCATTTTCATCCGTTCGCTCCCGCTCGACGCAGAGGCATGCCCTGGCCGCGCCCTAAGTGTTTCAAGCCGATCCGGAGGCGGATGGCAGGATTAGGCTAGCGAGCGATGCGGTGATTGCCCTGCAGCGGCGGAGGATGCGGCTGTAAAACCCCCGTTTCGCCCAAAATATGAGCGAAATGCATTATGTATGGTCAAAAAAGTGGCGCCTAATGCCTGTGAACCATGCTTGGTTGCGTGGGAAGGCATCTCGAAAGGGGCTGGGCCTGTCTGGAAAATGCAAGCTAGCCTCGGAGTCCGGTAGTCAAACCCTCTCAGCCTCGCTAAGGGCAGATGAAACCTCTTCCAGCTGGGATTTGTATTCAATGAAGCGCTTGCTGTCCGCCTTGGTCATGACCGGTTTGATGACTGGTGTCGCCCTCGCCCAAACCCCAAATGCGGCCCCGGCTGCGGTGGCTCCCCCGGCTGCTCCGGCCTGGGTCCCTGTTGTCGCCGCTGGGGATGTCGTCGACACCTTGAAGGCGTCTGGGCAGTTCACGATTTTCCTGCGCTCGGCTGACGCCGTTGGTTTGACCGGTTTTCTGAAGACGCTCAAAGACATTACGGTGCTTGCACCTACCGATACCGCCTTCCGCAGCATGGCACCGGCCGATATTCAGGCCCTTATGGCCTTGGCCAATCGCAGCGAGCTGCAGCGGACGGTTCTTTACCACATCATTCCTGCTCGGGTTTCGACCGCTGATTTTGCAGGGGCAGCACGGACGGCTGTTACCTTGGCCAAGCTTCCCGTCGAAATGGAGGGTGGTAACCCGCCCGGCGTTAATGGCGTGACCTTCGTTCAGTCCGATATCGTGACGACGAATGGGGTCATCCATGTGATCGGTAAGATACTTTCGCCGAGTGCGGCGCCCGCTCCGGTTGTAGTGCCAGAAGCGCCGGCACCAACAGCGAAGCCGAACTAAAGACTTTCCGTCACGAAAGCTTGAAGCCTTGGTCGGCGGGCCCTATGGTCCGCCGACTTTTTTGCGGTTGCGAAGCCTCCCCCATGTCGAACAAAAAGCCGCTGTCCTTTCAGGGCCTTATCCTGAAGCTCCATGACTATTGGAGCGCGCAGGGTTGCGTGATTCTGCAGCCTCATGATGTGGAGGTCGGGGCAGGGACCCTACACCCTGCAACGGTTCTGCGGGCGCTAGGCCCAAAGCCATGGCGTGCGGCCTATGTGCAACCTTCGCGTCGTCCAGGGGATGGTCGCTATGGGGAAAACCCGAACCGGCTCCAGCACTATTACCAGTACCAGGTCATACTGAAGCCAAACCCCGAGAATTTGCAGGATCTCTATCTTGGGAGCTTGGAAGCCATCGGGCTCGATACCCGCCAACACGACATCCGCTTTGTTGAGGATGACTGGGAAAATCCCACGGTTGGGGCCTGGGGCCTGGGTTGGGAGGTGTGGTGCGATGGCATGGAAGTGACACAGTACACCTATTTCCAGCAGGTCGGTGGCCTGGACGTCTGGCCTGTGGCTGGAGAGCTAACCTACGGCCTCGAACGTTTGGCGATGTACATCCAAAACGTGGACCATTTTACGCAACTGGCCTTCAATGATCCCGACGGGCCTGCCCCCATGACCTATGGGGATGTATTCCTCGAGAATGAGCGGCAGCAGTCTGAGGCGAATTTCCATCTTTATGATGTGGATACGCTGAAGCGCCAGTTTGAAGATATGGAGGCCCAGGTGCCCCGGCTGCTGCAAGGCCGTGGACCTCAGGGCCAGGCGACAGTGCTGCCTGCCTATGACCATGTCTTGAAAGCGAGCCACTTGTTTAATCTGATGGACGCGCGGGGTGCCATCGCTGTGGCTGAGCGCCAGAGCTATATCGGTCGTATCCGCGACCTGACCAAGATGTGTGCGGAGGCCTGGGTTGCCAATGAAGGCGGCAATGGGTCTGCAGCTGCTGCAGAGAAGGCCTGACCCATGCCCCAACTGCTGATTGAGCTATTTTCGGAAGAAATTCCCGCCCGGATGCAGGTCCAAGCTGCGCGGGATTTCGAACGGCTGGCCCGGGAAAAGCTGGCTGCTGAGGGTCTGTTGCCCGAAGCTCTAAAGACTTTTTCAGGCCCCCGCCGGCTGACCCTTGTGGCCGAGGGGTTGCCTGCGGCCCAGGGCGATCGCCACGAAGAGCGTAAAGGTCCACGGGTGGGTTCGCCCGATGCGGCCATGTCAGGATTCCTGCGTTCGACGGGCCTGAAGATGGCCGACCTGGTGGAGCGAGACGGTGTCTGGTTCGCGCACATTCATCGCGCCGGCCGCCCGACAGCTGACATTGTCGCACAGATGATGGACGAGATCGTTCGTAACTTCCCCTGGCCCAAGTCAATGACCTGGGGTCTCGGAACCCTGCGCTGGGTGCGCCCACTCAAGCACATTCTCTGCCTGTTTGATGGAGAGCGAGTCCCCTTCATCATTGATGAGGTGGAAAGCGTCGATTTCACCCGCGGTCATAGGTTTATGGGGTCGGGTCGTACCTTCAAGGTCAAGGACTTCGACAGCTATGTGGCCGGGTTAGAAAAGCACTTCGTCATCCTCGATCCAGAGGAACGCAAGGATAAGATTATCGAAGCTGCCAAGACCCTGTGTTTTGCGCGAAACCTGGAATTGGTCGAGGACGAGGGACTGTTGGACGAAGTTGCCGGCCTCGCCGAATGGCCCACGCCTGTCTTGGGTAATATGGACCCGGCCTTTCTTGATCTACCGCCAGAGGTCGTTCGCACGTCCATGCGGACACACCAGAAATATTTCGCCGTCAAGGATGCCACGACCGATAAGCTTGCCCCGCATTTTATAACGGTCGCCAATATCGAGGCGGTAGACGGCGGGGCTGAGATTGCGCGGGGTAATGCCAAGGTGCTGTCTGCGCGCCTATCTGATGCCCGTTTCTTCTGGGATGAAGACCGCAAGGTCCGCCTTGAGGATCGCTTGGAAAAGCTATCTGGCGTGACCTTTCACGCCAAGCTTGGGACCCTAGCTGAACGTGTTGAGCGTCTGGAGCACTTGGCCAAGGCCATAGCGCCACGCGTTGGGGCCGACCCAGCCAAGGCTTTGTTGGCAGCCCGGCTTTGCAAGGCAGATCTGACCACCGGCATGGTCGGGGAATTTCCTGAGTTGCAGGGTTTGATGGGAGGCTATTACGCCCGCGCTGAAAAGATCAGCCCTATCGTCGCCGACGCCATCCGCGATCATTACCGGCCCATTGGCGCGTCTGATGAGGCCCCCGATACGCCGGTGACCATGGCCGTGGCCCTGGCCGAGAAAATCGACACACTGACGGCTTTCTTTGCGATAAATGAGAAACCTACGGGGTCGAGAGACCCTTACGCCTTGCGCCGGGCAGCCCTGGGGGTGATCCGGATCCTGCTGGGGTCAGAGTCCCGTGCGCCGGTCCGCCAACTGGTCAATGACTGGTATGAGTCCCTGCGTTGCTATGTGGATCCGGGCAGAGCCCTTTATATCTCGACCCGCAGGACCACCGGCTATCTTGGGCCGAAATCCCGCGCCCCGTCGCAGGTCTTTGCCGCCTATCTCGAAGAGTTCGATGCAGCTCTGATCGAGGGTGTGCCCCAGGTGGTCACCACCAAAGATAATTTCGATATCGTCTTTGACCGGTCGGCTGCGGCCGGTGACCCGCCTGAGGGTGAAGTCCTCTACACCTTCCGACCCTATTCAGAGGTGTCCGAAGAGGTCTTGGCCTTTCTGGCTGACAGATTGAAAGTCGCCCTGCGTGATCAGGGCAAGCGTCATGATCTGGTGGATGCGGTCTATGCCCTGGGTGACGACGACCTGGTCCGTATTGTCGCGCGGGTCGAGGCCCTGTCAGACTTCCTTGTGACAGAGGATGGGACCAATCTGCTCGCCGGGTTCAAGAGGGCGACAAATATTCTCAAGGCTGAAGAAAAGAAGGGCACCCTTCCGCAGGGCGATGCCACCCCCATGGCGGAAGCCTCTGCAGAGGAACTTGCGCTTATCGGCGCTGTCGGCTCTGTGGTGCCAGAGGTGGTCAAGGCGATCAATCAGGAAGACTTCGCCGCGGCCATGCGGTCGCTGTCAGGCCTGCGTGGTCCAGTGGACGCCTTCTTCGAAAAAGTGCTCGTCAATTCTCAGGTTCCCGCCGAACGAGACAACCGCCTAAAGCTGCTCATCCAGGTCCGCGACGTTATGGGTAAGGTCGCTGACTTCGGACAGGTCAATAACTAGGAGATTTCCAGTATGTCGACCGATACGGTTTCTACGATGCGCTGGGTGTATTCCTTCGGCGGCGGGCATGCTGACGGGGATTCCTCGATGAAGGACACCCTTGGCGGCAAGGGTGCCAACTTGGCAGAAATGTCTGCTCTGGGCCTGCCTGTACCCCCTGGGTTCACCATCACCACAGAGGCCTGCAACCACTATTACGACAATGAGAGGCGCTATCCGCAAGATCTCCATGATCAGGTTGCCGCTGGCCTTGCGACGATTGAAAAGCTGACCGGTAAGTCCTTCGGCGATCCTCAGAATCCCTTGCTGGTTTCCGTGCGGTCCGGCGCCCGCGCGTCCATGCCAGGTATGATGGACACGGTCCTTAATCTTGGCCTGAACGATCACACCGTCGAGGGACTAGCCAGACTAGCCGGGGATCGGCGGTTTGCTTTCGATAGCTACCGTCGTTTCATCCAGATGTTCTCCAACGTGGTGCTCAATATCGATCATCATATCTTCGAGGAGATCCTCGATGAGCATAAGGACCGGCTCGAGATCTATGTCGACACTGCCCTGACCGCTGAAGATTGGGAGTCCATTGTCCACGACTATAAGGCCGTCGTGGAGAAGGAGCGGGGAGAGCCTTTCCCGCAGGACCCTCAGGCTCAGCTATGGGCAGCGGTTAGCGCCGTCTTCTCAAGCTGGATGAACGACCGCGCGAAGTTCTATCGTCGGATGCACGACATACCGGAGAGCTGGGGCACCGCCGTCAATATCCAGTCCATGGTGTTTGGC
>Ga0007791_10000223_pt1 | contig 16745 bp, 17 predicted proteins | sample CryBogmetaGMA05M_FD_60368 | JGI IMG/M metagenome (GOLD analysis project Ga0007791, IMG submission 60368) | Freshwater microbial communities from Crystal Bog, Wisconsin, USA - MA0.5M | ecosystem: Environmental > Aquatic > Freshwater > Lake | place: Crystal Bog, Wisconsin, USA | collected 2009-07-06 | reverse complement strand
TGGTCGAGGATCGGCCCCCGCGAGGTGCTGCAACTGGATCGCACAGCGTCCAACACGGTACGCAGGCGATCACGCACCGGTCCGTGCTCAGGTACCGGCGGTAGTTCGTCATTGAGCCGCTGCAGTGCAGTGGCCAGCAGGGCATCGCGCCCTGCGAATCGCCGATAGATCGATGTCTTGGCCACACCGGCCCGCACCGCTACTTCCTCGACCGAGAATCCAGCGAATCCCACCGCCGCCAGGGTCTCGACCGCAGCATCGACCACGGCATCATCGATGCGGCAATCGCGCGGCCGACCCTTGGCTCGCAGTTCCGTCGTGGCGGTCATGGCCGGGTGGAAGCCTCGCCGTCGCCCTCCACCACGCCGAACTGCTCAGCCTCTTCGCGGGGATAGTTGGCGACCTCGTCCTGCACGAGCTTGTCGGTCGCATCCTTCGGAAGAGCGGGTCCCTTGGCGCTGGGGGGCGTGATCTTGGGCAGCAGCAACAACACGACAAGCGCGGCGACGACCATGACAGCGCAGGAGATCAATGACGTGATCTTCGACGCCGACAGGAAGGACGCGAAAGCGCCTTCCTTGAGTGTTTGAGCCATCGGCCCCGGCAGGCCAGCCTGCACGGCTCTGTCCAGCACAACCATCGAAGAGATCAGGCTCTCCGACGCCGCCTCCTTGGCTGCCTGCGGGAATTGCACCGGTGCCTGCGCCAGTGCAGTCATCACATTGGACGCGTACTGATTGGCCAGGATCGTGCCGATCACGGCCACGCCCAGTGCGCCGCCGACCTGCCGCACAGTGTTCTGCACCGCGGAGCCCGCACCAGCCTTGGCCAACGGGAGCACGTTCTGCAGGATCGTGGATCCGGGTGCGATGACGCAGCCCATGCCCATACCGAAGATGAAGAACACGAACAGCACCGTCCACAGCGGCGAATCACTCTGCGCGCGACTCAGCAAGAACAATGCGATCGCCACGAGCGTCAGGCCCGTGGTCATGACCACCTTGTAGCCGAATCGGGCAACGAGCCGGGCGCTTTGCGGGGCAGCGAGCAGCTGTCCCACGGCGAACGGCAGGAAACACACGCCGGCGATGATCACCGAATACCCGCGCACGATCTGCAGGTAGAACGGCAGGGTGAACGTTGTGCCTGACAGTGCGAAGAAGGCGAGCGACACCGCCGTGAGGCTGACGGCGTATCCGCGGTTGGTGAACAGTGAAACGTCAAAGCTCGCATGCGAACTACGCGCTTCGAGCACAAGGAATACCGTGATGATGGCAATGCCGATGATGATGGGAATGATCACGGACGGCGACAGCCAGTTGTGCGTCGACGACGCCTCGATGATGCCGTAGATCAAGGCGAACAGTCCGACAACCGACATCACCAGGCCTGGGATGTCAAAGGCGCGCGGGTTGGGATTGCGCGTCTCAGGAACGATGCGCCAGATGAAGAACAGCCCGACAGCCACGATCGGGACATTGATCAAGAAGACCGAGCCCCAGTCATTGCCGGTCAGCCAGGAGGTCCACGACGGGTGCTGAAGCAGCAGTCCGCCGAGCACCGGGCCCAGCGCAACTGCGGCACCGACGGCACCGGCCCAGGCACCGATGGCGCGACCGCGCTCATGCGGTGGGAAGACCACGGTGATGATGGCAAGGGTCAGCGGCAGAACGGCGGCACCGCCGACGCCCATCACCGCACGGAAGCCGATGAGCATGGAAGAGGAAACGGAGAACGCGCAGATTGCCGAGGCGACGGCGAAGATCGTCAGGCCGATCATGAGGACCTTCTTGCGCCCGATGCGGTCACCGACGACGCCCCAGGTGAACAGCAGCGACGCGAACACCAGGATGTAGGAGTCGACCGCCCAGACAAGCTGGCTCGACGACGCCTGCAGGTCATGCTGAATGGTGGGCAGGGCAATGTTGAGCACCGTGTTGTCGAGAACCACCACGAGCAGGCTCACAACGAGAACCGCCAGAATCGCCCAGCGACGAGGGTGACCCTCGCCCGACGTCATCCATGCATTCGACTCCACGCCGGACCTACTTTCGCTTGAGAGAGCGTCGATCTATTTCGACACGTGACCGTAGCGTAATACCGCCCCGGTGAGGCCCCGGCGCCACGTGCTGTGCCCAGACATGCCCCGAGCATCAGCGCTTGTGAACATGTGCCATGCTTTCTGCATCCGGGGACTCCGTGCGGAGCCTCGAGATGGGAGTCCCACATGAATGCCTCTGTACCCGCAGCCGGCCCCATGGCCGAAGCCACCTCTCTTTACGGCGTCAGCGGACGCCGCATCACCATGAGGGATCTCGGAGAGGCCACCAAGCGCGGCGAGCGCTGGCCGATGATCACCGCCTACGACGCCCTCACCGCACGCATCTTTGACGAAGCGGGCATCCCTGCGCTTCTCGTGGGCGACTCGGCCGCGATGGTGGTCTACGGCCACGATTCGACTCTGCCGGTCACGGTCGACGAGCTTCTTCCCCTCGTGCGCGCAGTTGTCCGTGGTTCGAGTCGATCAGTCGTCATCGCGGACCTGCCCTTTGGCTCCTATCAAGCATCAGCCGCTCAGGCTCTCGAGACCGCAGCAGCATTCATGAAGGACGCCGGGGCTCAGGCCGTCAAGCTTGAAGGCGGCCGCCCGATGCTGCCGCAGGTAGAGATGCTGGCCAGTGCCGGCGTTCCCGTGATCGGGCACCTGGGACTTACGCCGCAATCCGTCAACCTCTTCGGCGGGTACCGCGTCCAAGGTCGCGGCGAGGCCGGCGAGCAGCTCCTTCGCGATGCCAAGGAAATGGAAGCCGCAGGCGCATGCGCAGTGGTCCTCGAAGTGGTCCCTGCCGACCTTGCGATGCGTGTCAGCGAAGTGCTCACCATCCCGACCATCGGTATCGGCGCGGGCGCTGGCACGGACGCGCAGGTCATCGTGTGGCAGGACCTTCTCGGACTCACTGATGGCCCGGCTCCACGATTCGTCAAGCGTTACGCCGACATCCGGTCAGTAATGAAGGATGCGGTTGAGCACTGGGGAGCCGATGTGCGCGCAGGCGTCTACCCCGGCGCCGAACACTCCTATAACTGACCGACAGGTGCCCCTACTGGGGCTGCACCCGACTTAAACGTCCGTGACCCGGATGCCCGCATGCGCCTTGTAGCGCCGGTTCATCGAGATCAGGTTGGCGGTGAACGCCTCCACCTGGCCCGCATTGCGTAACCGTCCGCCATAGATGCCCCGCATGCCAGGGATGCGCGCCGCGAGTGCTTGGACAATGTCGGTCGCCTCACGATCATCTCCGAGAACCAACACGTCGGTATCCAGACTTGCGACCGTCTCATCCAGCAGCAGAACCGCGGACACGTGATGGAACGCGGCAACCACGCGGGAGTCCGGCAGCAAGAGCGCCGCCTGTTGAGCAGCAGAACCCTCCGGCACGGCAAGCCCGAACGCCCCCTGCTTGTCAAAGCCCAGCGGGTTGACGCAATCCACGACGATGCGGCCGGCTAGCGAGCCGCGCAAAGACTCCAACGTTGCCGCGTGGCCATCCCACGGCACGGCGACGATGACGACATCGGCAGCAGTCGCGCAGTCCTCGTTGGAGGCACCTTCGACACCGATCTCTGCAGCCGAGGCTTGCGCACGAGCCGCATCGCGCGAGCCGATGACCACCCGAAGACCGGATCGTCCCAGTCGCAGGGCAAGACCCCGCCCCTGTTCACCGGTACCACCAAGGACACCGATCGTCAGAGCACTGATATCGGGCAACGCATGCGGGTCAGGTGCCGTGGTGTCTGTCATGACGCGCGATCCTGCCACACTCCTGTCATGTCAGCCGGCCGGCGATGGATCGCGAAGATGCGGGTCGATATTTCCCCGTTGCGGACCTCGCGCGGGTTCCGACTGTTGTTCGCCAGTGGCCTCGTCACGTACCTGGGTTCGATGATCACCTATGTCGCGCTGCCATTTCAGATAGCCCACCTCACGGGTTCCTATCTTGCGGTGGGCGCCATTGGTCTGGCAGAGCTGCTGCCGCTCATCATCTTCGGCCTTTACGGCGGCGCTTTGGCCGACACCGTGGACCGACGAATCATGGCGATCGCGACCGAGGCGACCATGGGGGTGCTCGTCACGGTGCTCCTCATCAACGCCCTGCTCCCCCATCCGCACGTTTGGGTGATCTACGTGGTGGCCATGGTGCTGGCGGCAGCCGATGGGCTCCAACGTCCTTCGATCGAGGCCATGGTGCCGCGCGTTGTGGCCCACGATCAGATGGCAGCCGCAAGTGCGTTGACCAGCATTCGATGGACACTCGGCACCGTGCTCGGCCCGGCCATCGGCGGCATTCTCATCAGTGCCCTCGGCGTGTGGTCGGCCTATGCCATCGATGTCGTCACGTTTGTCATATCGGTGGTGATCCTGCTGCGGCTGCCATCTATTCGTGCCGCCGCCGAGGCGAGCGCCTCTCTTCGCCATGTGATCCAGGGCCTGAAATACGCCGCGAGTAGACGAGATCTGCTCGGGACCTACGCGGTCGACCTGATCGCGATGATCTTTGCGTTTCCCTACGCGCTCTTTCCGTTCCTCGCCATCGAGCTTGGTGCGCCGTGGGCCTTGGGGTTGCTCTATTCAGCAGGTGCCGTGGGCGCCCTTGTTGTCACGGCCACCAGCGGATGGACCAAGTCGGTGCACCGACATGGCCGAGCAGTCTGCATCGCCGCGGTCGCGTGGGGCGTGGGTATCGCACTGGCGGGCCTGACCACCAATATCTGGGTGGTTCTGGTGTTCCTGGCCTTTGCCGGCGGAGCCGACATGATCAGTGCAATCTTCCGCGGCGCCATGTGGAACCAGACGATTCCGGACGAGGTTCGCGGCCGCATGGCAGGGATCGAGATGTTGAGTTATTCCATCGGACCTTTGCTCGGGCAAGTGCGCAGTAGTACCGCTGCGTCACTCCTGTCCCTCCGCGGATCCTTCATCTCCGGCGGGATTATGTGCGTTGCAGGCGTAGGAATAGCCGCTGCCTGCCTGCCAGCGCTGTGGAAATACGACGATCGCACCAGTGTCGACGCCGTTCGAGAGCGACAGCTGCGCGAATCTGGCGAATCGCAGTAATCGGCATCGAAAGTGTCGACCGCAGCGTTTTTGGGGCCACATTTCGACCGCGAGCGAGTACCACATCCGCGACACGCAGAACGAAATTGACGCGAAGTTCTTTGCCTTTGCATAAATGGTCTGTCACAGTTGCCGCAAGGAACCCTGCTACAAGAGCGGGGACCGATATTCAGGAGGCATCGTGGCGGTCGCCAAGAAGACTGCACGGAAGGCTCCGGCCAAGAAGGCCGCTGCCAAGAAGGTTGCAAAGAAGGCCGTGAAGCGTACGGTCAAGAAGGCCGTGAAGCGTACGGTCAAGAAGGCAGTGAAGAAGACTGCTGCCAAGCGCACAGTCAAGAAGGCTGCAAAGAAGACTGCTGCCAAGCGCACAGTCAAGAAGGCAGCCAAGAAGACTGCCAAGCGCACAGTCAAGAAGGCAGCCAAGAAGGTTGCCAAGCGCACGGTTAAGAAGGCTGCAAAGAAGACTGCTGCCAAGCGCACAGTCAAGAAGGCTGCAAAGCGTCCGGCTCGCAAGGCCGCTGCGAAGAAGGCCTAGCCACTTCCCCGTCCAATGGACAACGAAGGCCCCGCACCGAATGGTGCGGGGCCTTCACCGTTTCAAGGCGCAGATTCAGTCGTCTTCGTCGAAGGCCGCATTGCGCTCGTGGGCCAATTCCAAGGCCTGTGCTGCCTCAGCCTCGGTAGCGAACGGACCCAGCCGTTCCGCATTAGGACAACCAGCCTCGGGTTCAACCTTCTGATGGACCAAGCAGTAGTACCAAGACACGCCAAGCTCCTGTCTCGTAGGCGGGTGTGCGTCGCGGCGCAAATCTAGCGACCGACCTAGGATCGCCACCATGGCGAGGACATTGCAGGCAGGTCGGGTGTCTCCCATGCGTACCGTGCCTGAGTCAATCGCGCGGCCCGACTATGTCGGCCGACCCGCCCCGGTGCCGTACACCGGCACCGAACGCAAGGATCCCGAGACCATCGCTGCGATGCGGATCGCGGGACGGCTTGCCGCCGATGCTCTGGCCGAGGTGGGCCGACACATCGCCCCTGGCGTCACCACCGATGAACTTGACCGGGTGGGACACGACTTCCTCTGTGACCACGGGGCCTACCCCTCCACTCTGGGCTACCGCGGGTTCCCGAAGTCTTTGTGCACCTCGCTCAACGAAGTGATCTGCCACGGCATCCCCGACACCACTGTCCTGATCGATGGGGACATCTGCAATATCGACATCACAGCATTTATCGGCGGCGTGCACGGCGACACCAACGCCACGTTTCTGGTCGGCGATGTCGACGAGGAGGCGCGCCTTCTGGTCGAGCGCACCCGCGAGGCCACCCGCCGCGGAATCGCGGCCGTTGCGCCTGGCCGGCCCGTCAACGTCATCGGCCGGGTGATCGAGTCCTACGCCAAGAGGTTCGGTTACGGCGTGGTACGAGATTTCACGGGCCACGGCATTGGCACCGCATTTCACTCAGGCCTTGTCATCCCCCATTACGACGATCCGCGTGCCGATCAACTCATCGAGGCGGGCATGACATTCACGATCGAGCCGATGATCAACCTGGGCACCCACGACTACCGCATGTGGGATGACGGTTGGACCGTGGTCACCAAAGACCTCCGATGGACAGCGCAGTTCGAACACACAATTCTCGTCACCGATACCGGTGCCGAGATCCTCACCCTCCCGACAGGAATGGAGACCTGGCAGTGACCGGTGCCAACACCGACACAAGCGCCGATACAAAAACCACGTGGCCGGCCGATGTGCTCACCCTGTGTATCGATATCGGCGGCAGTGGCTTTAAGGCTTCGGTGGTCAACAGCCAAGGAATCGCGACCACGGAGCGAGTGCGAGTCGACACCCCCTACCCGTGTCCCCCGGACCGATTCGTCGACACCGTGCGCGATCTGGTCGCCCCGCAACTGGCAGGCGCCCACCGCGCCTCGGTGGGATTCCCCGGTCTCGTGCGCCAAGGCCGAGTGATCGAGGTGCCCTCACTGTCGCGCAGTGAATACGGTGGCGAGCGCGACCCGGAGCTGGCCCAAGCGTGGGAAGGTTTTGACTTATCCCATGCTCTGGCGCAGGTTTTTCAGCTGCCGACCAAGGTGGTCAACGACGCCGACATGCAGGGGTGCGCCGTCGTACGCGGCCAAGGCCTGGAATTCGTCATGACCCTGGGCACCGGCGTCGGCACGGCGCTGTTCAACGATGGCGCGCTGCTCCCCCATCTGGAGCTTTCACATGCTCCCTTCCGCGACGGACTGTCCTTCGATATCGCCCTGGGCAACGCCCAGCGCAAGAAAGACGGACATGAGAAGTGGGTCAAGAACGTCAAGCGAGCCATCAAGGCGTGGGAAGAAACACTGTTCTTCGATCACCTGTATGTCGGTGGCGGAAATGCCAAGTACCTGTCCGCCTCTGAGGTGGGGGCCAAGGGCGAGTTGATTCCCAACTCGTCGGGCATTCTGGGCGGCGTACGCCTGTGGGAGATCAGCCACATCGACTAGGGGCCCACCTTCACGTCGACACATCGACAAGTCCGACTTTCAACTACTTTGGGTTAGCCTTATGAGATGACCTCGTGGCTGTCCGAAGATGAGCAACGCCACTGGCGTTCGTGGATCGCGGCAGCCCAACTCCTCCTTGACCAGCTCGATCGGGATCTTCAATCCGAGCACGGACTCACGCTCGCCGACTACGAGATCCTCGTGCGACTGTCCGATACCCCCGATCGGCGCCTGCGCATGAGCGAACTCGCCGACGTGACGCTGTCCTCACGCAGTCGCTTGTCCCATCAGATCGATCGCATGCAGAAGGCCGATCTCATCGAACGACAGCCCTGCCCCGACGATCGGCGCGGGTACTTCGCCGTCATGACCGAGCACGGCTGGTCCACGCTTGTAGCCGCTGCACCTGACCATGTGGCGTCCGTTCGCAGAAACCTGGTCGATGTGCTGAAGGCCTCTGAGTTCGCCGCGCTCGGCGCCGCTTCGGCCAAAATCGCCGATCGACTCACAGGAACTTCACAGGATTAGCCCACCCGGTTCCCAGATCCGCTGTCGATAGTCATCTTGTCGATCCCGACACCCACACACGAATCCAGGGAGATCTCATGAAGCGCTCGACCATCATCCGCACAGCGGCCGGCATGGGCATCGCGGCCGTGCTCCTCACCACCGTCACCGGTGTCGCCAACGCGGCACCCGGCAACGGCGGTCCCAACGGCGGCCCGGTGGGCTCGCTGGTCCAGAACGGCACGATCACTCGCGCCCAGGCCGACGCCGTCAAGACTGCACTGGAGGCGCTGAAGGCCGGCAAGACCGACAAGCTCGCCAGCCTGGTCAGCAACGGCACCATCACGCAGGCTCAGGCCGACGCCATCAAGGCTGCGGGCAAGGGCTCGGTCCCGATGCTGGTGTCCAACGGCACCATCACGCAGTCGCAGGCGGCCGCACTCAAGGCAGCGCACGATGCCGCCTACGCGGCTCAGGAGGCCGCTCGCGACGCAGCCCTCAACGGGCTCGTGAGCAGTGGCACGCTGACCTCCACCCAGGCCGATGCCATCAACACGGCCATCGAAGCCAAGCAGGAGGCCAAGCAGGCCGCCCGTCAGGGAGCGCGCCAGAACGGAACACCGCCGGTTCGTCCGTCGGCTCGTCCGTCGACCGCGCCGTCAGCCAGCTAACTCGACCAGCTACGGCAGTCGGTTGAGTCAGCCGGCATCGCGATACGCGAAGCCGAACAGCGTGAGGGGTGCCTGCGGGAAACCGTAGGCACCCCTACCGTGTTCCCATGTCCGCCACCATCCTCGTTGTCGACGACGAGCCGAGCGTCAATGATCTTGTCTGCGACGCCCTACGTCTGGCGGGCTACACCACGCACAGCGCCCAGCACGGTCTAGCCGCCCTTCGTCACCTTCGGGAGCATCAGGTGGACCTCGTCGTCCTCGACATCACGATGCCGCATGCGGATGGCTTCGAGGTGCTCCAGCGCATGCGCGATGCCCACGACACAACGCCGGTCATCGTGCTCACCGCGCGCCAGGAACGCGACGACACCCGCACCGGCTTCGACCTCGGCGCCGACGACTTTCTGCGCAAGCCCTTCAGCATCGAGGAGCTCATTTTGCGCGTGCGCGCCGTCCTGCGTCGCAGCATGCCCAGCGATGACATCGACGTCCTCACCGTCGGCGACATCACGGTCGACGACGGTGCACACACGGTGACGGCCGCGGGCGAATCAGTTGAACTGTCGGCCACCGAGTACCGACTCCTGGTGGTGCTGATGGAGAACGCAGGACGCGTCCTCACCAAAGAAGCACTGTTGGAGCGCGTTTGGGGACTCGCTGCGGGTGTGGAGACATCCGTCGTCGAGACCTACGTCTCGTACCTGCGGCGCAAACTTGGCGATGCCCTGATTCTGCGCACAGTCCGCGGAGTCGGCTACCAACTCATCGCACCGCCGAGCAAACCATGAGCCTTCGCACCCGCATTACCCTGCTCACGGCGTTGCTCCTACTGTTCTCCACCTCGCTGATCGGCGCCACCGCCTGCATCGCCGCCTACCGCATCAATCTGGACGTGGTGGACACATCCCTTCAAGGTGCGGTCGCCGATGCCCGCATTCGCAGTATCCAGAACCAGCGCGGTCCCAATCCGGTCCCCGAGGACGCCTACCTGCCCATTGCCATCGGCGTGCTCAAACCAAATTCGCAGTCCGTCGAGATGGTGCGAGCGGCCGGAACCGGCATTAATCCTCTTCCCTTCCCCAGCGTGAACCGTGCAATGGTCGACGAGGCCCTTGTTCACCCCATCGATATTTCGGGATCCCTCACCTACCGGGTGGTCGCTCGGAGTTCACCCAATGGGCGCGACATCGTGGTGGCCGCATCACCCATTGACGACACACTGCAGGGACTGAGGTCGCTCGCTGTCGGCATCGGCATCGCGGTGCTCGTGGTTACCGCACTCGGAGCCCTGCTGTCCTGGCTGATCGTGCGTCGCACCTTTCGGCCCGTCAATGCCATGGTGGGCGCGGCCCAGTCCATTGCCGATGGCAACACCGATACCCGAGTGCCTAAGGCCTCAGCAGGTACCGAACTGGGCGAACTCTCCGAAGCGCTCAATAACATGATTGGGTCGCTGGTCGATTCGGTGAACCGCGTCGAACAGTCCGAGGAGCGGTTGCGCGGCTTCGTGTCCGATGCCTCCCACGAGATCCGTACGCCGCTCACGGTGATTCGGGGGTACGTAGAGCTTCTCCTACGCGACCCCGACGCTCGATCAGAGCTGTCGATTCGGGCCCTGGAGCGCATCGACAGCGAAAGTGCTCGTCTGGATCGTCTCGTCACGCAGCTTCTTCTGCTCGAGCGAGTTGCGACGGCACCTCAAAAGCGCGAACTGGTGAATCTTGGCGTGCTTGTGCGCACGGCATTTGAGGATCTACAGCAGTTCCAGCCCGAGCGCGCAGTGGAGATCGACGTCGACGATGTCTCCATCCCTGCCGATCAGGATGGCTGGGGCCAACTTGTCAGCAACATCGTGCAGAACCTTCAGCGCCACACGCCCAGCAATGCGGCCGTCCGCGTCTCCCTGCATCGAATCGAAGGTCGGGTCGAACTTCTGGTCGACGATGCAGGTCCCGGTATTCCACCCGAGCAGCGCGCGAAGGTCATGGATCGCTTCGGCCGCATGGGCACAGGCCCGGACGGCTTCGGACTCGGCATGAGCATCACGGCAGCCGTCGTCAGCGCACACGGCGGCACCATGGAGCTCCTGGAATCCCCGTGGGGCGGCTTGCGATTGCGCATTCGGGTTCCCGCAGAGAACTACTCGCCCGACCACACCTGATCATGCAGCGGAAGTTCGCTGTAGTGCACGATCACAGCCACCCCGGGGAACGCATCCGCGAGTGCGAGGGTGACCCGATCCCGCCAGTCGTCTAGCTGGTGCACGGTGGCACTGCCGGGGAAGGTCAACGCAACATCGATGCTCACCGATCCGCCGTGGTCAACCGCGAAGACATCCACGACCTCAAATCCCTGCTCTGCCGTGGCGGTGAGCCAGCCGCGCAACCACGATTCGATTTCGTCATCGAGCTCGCTGTCCATGCGAGCTCCCGCCAGGCGGCGAGTTTCGGTGATCACATTGCGGATAGGCGTGACGATCAGCACGGCGCTAAGAATCAGGACGACGAATCCGTCCGCCACCGCCTTAATGTTGAATGACGCGTCGGTGATGACGGTGCCATCAGGGATCAACGCAACCGCACCAAGCGACACAGCGATTCCCAAACCGATCGCGGCATCCATCGCCACCGCTGTGGCTTCGACAGACAAGATTGCGCTTCCGCCCACGCGCCGCGCATTGCGTCGATGCATGAAGGCCAAGGCCGCACAGGCCACGGCGACCACAAGCCCGTAAACGGCCACGTAACCGAACTTGGGCACGGTGGACTCACCGTGCGCGAAGTACGCGACGAGCTCGGCCACGGCTTGGGCCGAAGACGCCAGCACGACACCAATCAGCAGCAGCGAACGAAACATCACGTAGAGGTTCTCTTGCGCGCCACGACCCCACGGGTTGTCCTCGTCGGGACCCAGTCGAGCGGAGCGCAGAACTCGACTGGCGATCCATGCCGTCAAGAACGCCACACCCGAGTACATGGCGTCCAGAGCCATGGCATTGGCGGATGACAGCCAGAAGACCACCAGTCCGACCACCGCGAACCCCAGCGTGGCCCACATATCGATGCGCAGGCTGCGTACCTCGATCGCAATGCGCTCCTGCGGACCCATGTGTGCAACCTATCGACGTTCCACGCATCAGAGTGCGGGCCTGGTGGAGGGGGACGAGCTGGCCTGTAAGCCGGATCCTGTGGTCGGCTTGCACCGACCGGTGATCATCCATCTGGGACTGCCGTTGCCGACAGCCTCGTGCGGTCTACCCGCAGGCATCGAGCGGGCCGCTCGCCTGCGCAGTTCGGCGTCGTTGCCTTCGCCTCACCTCTTGACCTTGCTCCGGGTGGGGTTTGCCAAGCCACCGCAGTCACCTGCGGTGCTGGTGGTCTCTTACACCACCGTTTCACCCTTACCAGGATTGCTCCTGGCGGTCTGTTCTCTGTGGCACTTTCCCGCGGGTTGCCCCGGGTGGGTGTTACCCACCACCTTGCCCTGTGGAGTCCGGACTTTCCTCGACACTTGCGTGCCGCGATCACCCGGCCAGCTCGTCCACGATCAAGGGTACGGCTACGGTCGGCGTCGTGCTGATCCTCCTGCCACCCAGTGAGGGGAAGACCACACCAGGCAGCGGTAGGCCGTTGGCCTGGCGATCCCTCGCCTATCCGGAGCTCACCTCCACACGCAAGCGGCTGTGTGCCGCGGTCGACCCGCACCTGGCCAAGACGTATGCGGCTCCCGCCATCGAGATCTACTCCGGAGTCCTGTACGCGGCCCTCGATGCCGCGAGCTTGACCGCCACCCAGCGAGCGCGACTAGACGAGCAGGTGCTGATCTCGTCAGCACTCTTCGGTCTTCTGCGCCCCGGCGACCGCATTCCCTCCTACTCCCTTCCGGCGGCCGGCAAGGTGCGCGGGCTGGGATCACTCACGATGCTGTGGCGCGAACAGATCACCGAGATTCTGGTCTCTGCCCCCCGACCCATCCTCGATCTGCGATCAGGCGCTTACCAAGCATTCGGCACCGTGCCACACGACACCAGTGTGGTGGGCAGAGTTCTGCTCGAACGTAACGGCAAGCGCAGCGTGGTGAGCCATCACAACAAGGCCACCAAGGGACGCGCTGTGCGCGCACTCATCACAACGCGATCGCGTCACCGAACCATCGACGACATTGCCGCGACACTCGAAGCTGCCGGCATGACGTGTGAACTCAACGAGATTCGACGTGGCCCGGCCACGCTCGACATCGTCACGTACGAGCTCTAAATCGTCAGATGCCTGTCGGCGCCACGATGTGTCGCAGGTGTGCAGCCTCAGCGAACCCGAACATTGACGCATTGCCGTCAGCGAACCAGCTGAGGGTTGTCAGCGAGCACGGTGCCAATTCCATTCGATAGATGGAGTGCAGCGGTGCATCGAGCGCATCGGTGACCATGGCCTTGATGGGGGTCACGTGCGCGACCACAAGGACCGTCTGGCCAGCCGAGTCCTTCAGGATGCGATCACGGGCGGCCAACACTCGTGTGCGCACGTCAGTGAACGACTCCCCACCGGGGGCCTGCACGTCGGCCGACTGCAGCCACGCGTCAAGTTCTTCCGGCCACCGTTCGCGAACCTCACTAAAGGTGAGACCCTCCCATTCGCCAAAGTTGCATTCGGCAAGACCGTCATCAACGTCCACAGGCAGGTTGAGTGACGCTGATGCGATCGCTGCCGTCTGCCGAGTTCGCTGGAGGGGTGAGGACACGATGCGCTCGATACCGCCGCGCGACATCAGCTCGGCCGCAAGAGCCATTGCCTGTTCCTCACCGAGCCGTGACAGCGCCGGGTCACTTCCCCCAAGGCCGCTGAAGCGCTTCTCCACGCTCATCGCTGTCGCACCGTGACGCGCGAGGACCGTGACGGTGGGAGTTCCAAGATCGGCCCAGCCGACCATTCGATTTCTCGGACGCGTTGCGTCCGACATGACATTGCGCGGTCGCATGGCGTCCGCAAGGGTCGCGCGCGCCTGCTGCTCCTCGGCTTCACCGATCACGTCCATCGCAGCCGTCGTCAACGGCACCGCGACTCCCGCAGCCGCCGCGTCCAACGCAGCATTGACGAGCGCATCGGCTCGACGGTTCTGCTCGCGCGGCACCCACGTGTAACTGACCTGCGCGGGCGCGAAGGCCGCACGCGCCTGCTTGGCGAGTTCACGCATGTCGGCGTGCTTGATTTGCCAGCGCCCGCTCATTTGCTCGACGACAAGGCGGGAATCCAACCGCACTTCTACATTCGCTGAGGGGTCGAGGCTTGCCGCATGGCGAAGACCCGCAATCGCACCGCTGTACTCGGCATAGTTGTTGGTGGCCACACCCAGGTACTCCGCCAGCTGGGCGATGACCTCGCCGGTGGCCCCATCAATGACGACCGCACCGTAGGCCGACGGGCCGGGGTTGCCACGCGAGCCACCGTCGGCTTCGACGATGAAGTGTCGCGCCATCTACAGACCAGACTCGAAGGTGCGGACCAGGATGCGGCGACACTCCTCGCAACGCACGATGGCATCAGGCGCAGCTGCGCGGATGATTTCGAGCTCGTGGGGCGGAATATCGAGGTGGCAGCCTTCGCATCGTCCGCGATAAAGCTTGGCGGCGGCTACTCCGTTGTGATCAGCGCGGACCTTTTCGTACAAAGCCAGGAGATCGACGGGCAACCGGGTCGCCTTGTCGGCACGATCCGCCTCCACGTTGACGCGTTCGACGTTGATCTCGTCCAGCAGTGCGGCTACACGAACACGAAGGTCCTCGATTTCAGTAGCCACCTGGTCCCGGTCTGCCGCGAGCACGGCTACCGCCGCACGCGATCCTTCGACGCGTTCCATGATTTCTAGTTCGACGTCCTCAAGCTCGGACTGACGACGGGCGAGGGACTCCAACTCGTGCTGCAAGGACTGCAACTGCTTGGGGTCGCCAATGGAGCCCGAATCAAGCAGCTCACGATCTCGACGACTGCGCTCACGCACCTGCTCAACGTCCATGTCGGCGCGCTTCTGGTCACGTTCCAGATCACTGGCAATGGTCTCGGCCGCCACGACCTCGTCACTGAGGCGTGCGAATCGCTTCTCCGCGTCGGCCAAGGCCGCGGACTCCGGGAGGCTGGCGACCTTGTGGCGCAGCTGCACCAATCGGGTGTCGCACTCCTGGATCTCGAGCAACCTCATCTGGTCAGCAGGATCGGCGTTCAGCGTGGACTCCTCACGTGTGCGGTCCACGGATCGGTACTGATCCGCGAAACGAGGACCTCCACCGTACTGCCGAGATCTCCTGCCAACTCCCCGGCGAGCACGGGCAGCCAGAGCCATTCGCCGGCCCAATGCGCAATGTCCAGCACTCCGCAGCCACCGGCAGCTCGGTGGTCCTGCGTGCGATGGTGCTTGAGGTCTGAGGTCACATAGGCATCGGCCACCTGCGCTGCCGCGTCCAGGAGGTCAGCGCCTGAGCCGCCGCACACCGCGACCGTGCGAACCGACGAGGCCGGATCTCCGGCGACCCGTACCCCGTGATGGGTCGCGGGGAGCACATCGGCCACGCGTTCGGCCAAGGCCTGCAAAGTGATGGGGGCCTCGAGCACACCCACGCGACCGATGCCGGTGCGCGAGCCGGGCGCGTCAGGGACAAGAGGTCGTAGCTCGCTCACGCCGATCGCCGAGGCCAGCGCATCACTGACACCCGGATCCGCATGGTCGGCGTTGGTGTGCGCGGCGTAGAGCGCGATGCCATGGGAGATCAACTGGTGAACGATCCGCCCCCGGGGGTCATCTGCCGCCACCGAGTGGGTTCCCGAAAGGAACAGCGGGTGGTGCGTGATGACCAGATCGGCCTGAACCAGCAGGGCCTCGTCCACCACCTCGATGACGGGGTCAACAGCCAGCAGAATCCGACGAACCGACGCCGCGGGTTCCCCGCACACCAGTCCCACGCTGTCCCATTGCGCAGCCAGAGCCGGCGGGTAGCGACGCTCGATCGCCTCGATCGCCGTCGCCACTGTCGCCATGTGCTGCAGGCTACCCAGCACCGGTAACCTTCCCTGGCTGGGGCCGTTAGCTCAGTTGGCTAGAGCGCCTCGTTTACACCGAGGATGTCGGGGGTTCGAGTCCCTCACGGCCCACCCCGCACCACGACGTCGTCGGCGGTCCATCGTCGAGATCGTGCCTCTGTAAGGAATGTCGTGGAGCCAAAGAACTCGTGCGAAGAATTGCTCCCCAAACGGCGGACCATTAATCTCTGCTGGCCGCGTTTAATCTCTGCTAACCGCGTTCATCCTTGGAGGCCCCGTGCGCAAGGTCCTGATCACCGTAGCTTCACTGGCTGTTGCGCTGGGTGGCGTCGGGTTGGCTCCGGCAGCTTTCGCCGCGGATGAAACCGTTCAGTTTTCATCACTGGCCTCAGGCGTGAGCGTCTCCGGCAGCGCGTCCATGACGCTGAACTCTGACGCGGACGTGACAGATGTTGACTTCTATCTCTATCTCCCAAAGTCGCTCTTCCACGTCGACCCCGCACAGTTCTTAGCGGGGGGCAGCACGAGTGAATGCCAGCCTTACGGGATGACCATCTCCTTCAACGGTGTTCCCCAAGACATCGACCAATGTGAGCTCCGAGATTCCGACAACACATACGATCCGATCTCCGATTCCTACGTTCTCCTCGTGGCTACAGGCACCCTCGCGGTCGTCGGTGAAGTCGTCACCATCACCTGGGGCAGCGGCCTCGTCACCACCACCGCGTCACTGAATGGCCCGACGGTCTATGTGGGTGTGCCGATCAACGCTCCCCCGTACAACGTTGTTCCGATCCCGGTCACGCCAACGCTCTTGCCGGGCACAACCTCGACCCCCATCCCGATGTGGATGCAAGCCATCGGCCGCACATCGGCCACCGCCACCTGCCCCGACGGCTACACCGGCTCCTGGG
>Ga0007791_10000221_pt1 | contig 16763 bp, 19 predicted proteins | sample CryBogmetaGMA05M_FD_60368 | JGI IMG/M metagenome (GOLD analysis project Ga0007791, IMG submission 60368) | Freshwater microbial communities from Crystal Bog, Wisconsin, USA - MA0.5M | ecosystem: Environmental > Aquatic > Freshwater > Lake | place: Crystal Bog, Wisconsin, USA | collected 2009-07-06 | reverse complement strand
GTTGGTCGGCTGGGGCGGCTGCTTCATAGATGATGATGCCGGCGGCGAGGGCGAGCCAGGCGATGTCGGCGTGTTTCACAGTGCCCCCTAGACGGACCTGACGATGCTGAGGCGTTCGGGCTCGATGCTGATTCGGGAATGGCCGCCGCAGACTGTGCATCGGCGCATGGCGTAGGTGAGGACGTTGGCGACGTAGCGCCTGGGGATGGGTTTGGTATCGTTTCCGCAGCGATGGCAGGTGGTGAGGGAGTCTTTGCCGTCGACGAATAGTGCGGGATGGTTGTTGATGAAGGGGCGCAGGAAGTCGTAGAGGCCTTGGGTGGCGATGACGTCGCCGGAACAGTAGGCGACGAGGCGTTCTCGGTCTTCCACCGATTTGTTGACGGCCCGTTCCATTGCTTCTCGGTTATAGCGGTCTGTCTTGGCTGGTATGCCGGCTATCTGGCAGAAAGCGTCCAAGGATTTGAACGGTGCCCCGGACTTGAATTGCTTCCGTAAAACTTTGAGGGTGTCCACGGTTTTGAATGGCGGCAGGGGTGGCAGGCCGCCCTCGATGAACAGGTCACCGGCCAGCCACGGCACGTCGGCCTGGTCCAAGTTGTGGCCGACGATGATGTCGGCCTCAGCCATGAGGCGGTGAACGTTTTTCAGGAACTTTTTGCGCCCGCCGGCATCCCACTCAGCCAGTTCAATGACTTCTGGTTGGTCGTACCATTTGGCGCACACGATGGTGGTGCGGGGATGTCGTTCTACGGTTTCGTAGTGGATGTACCGGTTTTTGAGGTCGCCGCGGTCCCACCAGTATTGGGTGGTGATTCCGGGGAGTCGTTCCACATCGAGGATGAGGATTTTGTTGCGGACGCCGTCACGCATGACCGTTAACCGGTCGGCCAAGCTCATGTCGCTGTGTGGTGGGCTCGGATGTGGTGACGTAGACCGGTGATGGACACTTTCAGCGGTCGGTCGGGGTCGGCGACGGCCACTTCCCACAGTTGAGTCAGTGAGCCGCCGTCACGTATCCAAGCGTTCCACGCTTCCATGTCTTTCGGTGGAAGGTCTTTCAGATAGGCGCATGTAACGCACCCTTTGTTGCTTCGGGCCGGGATTACCGCGGCGAGACGGTTTGCGAGGGACATTCGTCCTCCTTGGTTGGTGCCTAACCCTTTTTGAGTTGGCGTTCCACGTCGTCGCGCAGCTCGGCGATCTGCTGGCGGCGGCGGTCTTCCTCGGTGGCTAAGTCGGTCCTTAGCCCACGAAAATCATGGGCGAGTTGTTCAACGGCGTTGATGGCCCTATCGACGTCATCTCTAAGGTTGGTCGTATGGGCATTCTGAACTTGAGCCAGGGTGCGATCCCCCTGAGCTTTGACTTCCTGAATGCTTTTATGGTTTCGGGCTGCGAAGAAGCTTGGCACTGCGGCCAGGACGATGGCACCGATGATGACGATCAGGTGGTCAAACACGTCAAGAAGATTTGACGCATCGGCCGGCCAGTTCACCGGAGGTCATCCCCGCACCCACCGCCATTTGGGGTGAAAAAGCCGACCGGTTCGTCGACAACGGCCGGTTCAACCACGACTGGGCTGCTGCCGGATGTCCAGCGGTCGGCGGTCATCAACACGGCCAGCAGTGCAGATCCGGCCGCTAATCCAACTGCCTGATGCCATGAGGCGTTCCACACGTTCAGGGCTGAACCGCCTAGGGCCGCCGCCAGTGTTTGGCAGAACGTGCGGATGCAGCGGGTGACCGCATCCGACCAGAATGCCGTGGTGAAAAACGGTGTGTTCAGCATGGTCATCCTTTTAGGCGGCACGTAGGTAGTCGATAGCGGGCTGGGGTGAATAGTTGATGTGCGGGCCGGTCTGGTGGACGAAGAACATGCCTGCGTCAATGACGGCTTTGAACATGCCGGTGGCTTCCGGTACCGGGTTTTGTGCCAACTCGAGGAATTGCGCCAGCAGGTTGTCTGGGCCTTTGAAGACGCGGGTTCCCATGATGATTTTGTAGATGGCGGTTTTGTCTTCCCCGGACTGGCCTTCGCAGTCGGTGTACAGGTCGCCTTTGTGGGCGTAGTTCCGCCACCAGGCCGGGGTATCCTGTTGGAGTTGGTCGGCGATACCGTGCGAGGTGACGGGGGCGGGATCTGCTCCGGGGTCGGCCCACACATGTCCGGCTTCGCGCATCGGGTTACCGAACGTGATGGCTTTGAGGACGTGGTCTTTGGCCCAGTGCAGCCGGCCGCCCTCGGGTTTGATGTCGAATTCCCAACATTCGGCGGTGACGATGGCGCCCTGGCTGTAACCGATCAGGGCTGCACCATATTTTTCGACGCGTTCGCGGTGCAGCTCAAACTGGTTGCACAGTTCTTGGCGTCCAGCTTGAGCGGACTGGTTCATCGGGAATGGTTGGGCCGGATAGCCGATGGGCTGCCATTTATAGCGGTCCTCAACAGCCCTGGCGGTGTCGGCGTCCGGTCCGACCCACCACGGCACCCCAGTCCCACATACCGTCAGTAAGGCAGGCCGAGAATCGACAGGCGGTGGCGGCGCGATGTAGCCGCAAGCAATTTTGGTGGCCCGGTCAATGATGCCGGTCGGTTTCTTCGCCAGCTTGCCTTGCACAAAGTAGGCGGCTTGCATCTTGTAGATGACGTCGACCATCTGCTGGTCGTAATCAGGGGTATCGGCCAGGTCTTTGGCATACGAGAATTTGTGTCGCAGGAACGACTTGATTTTTCGGATCTCGTCGGAGGAATCCCCGAGACCGAGCCCAACCCACGCGCCAGCGATTTTCACTTCAGTCTCTTCTCGAGTTCGGCGACAGCATCAACAAGGGTGTGGCCACCGAGCTGGGGCCAACCCCGACCGCGAGGGCCGAACAGTTGTTCCCAAATCTGGATGACCATTTCCGCTTGGGACGGGTAAGAGAACGCCGGTTTCGGCGGCACCACAGGCGTGGTGGGCGGGGTGGGTGGCTTGACTGCGGGGATGCCAGGGGCTTTGGGTTTCAGTTCGTTGTAGGCGGCCATCAGGTGTTGTTTGAACACGTCAACGGGGAAGCCGTCGCCGACGTCGGTGTGGGTTCCGATGCCGAGCACTTCGGTGACATACCGATGGTCGATCACCCCGGCGTTGATGCGGGTGTATGGCCGGCCGAGGGATACGACGGGTGGAATGTTGTATTTGATGAGGTCTGCGGCGACTAGGCGGGCCGCGATGGGGATGGCTCTGCCCATTTTGTCAAGCCATTGCTGGGTGGACCATGCCGCCCTGGATGCCCCGAACACATAGTTGATGGTGTAGTTGTTGGCGTCTAAACATGACCACGATGCTTCGTCGGTATCTACCAGGTCGTAGACGGTGCCGTCGTTGTCGATGACGTAGTGGTAGGACACTGAGGCGTTGCGCATGTAGTTGACCAGTTCCATACCGCCGGCGCCCTCAGTGGTGTGTAAGACGGCGTAGCGCGGTTTCTGGCCGTTCCGGGATTGAGAGTTGGGCCAGCCCGGAATCAGATTAATTTCGTTGAACAAGGGTGCAGCCATGTCACATCCAAAGGTTGACGAATGCGGCGGCGCACATCGCTACCACCGAAAAATAGAGACCCAGTGCTGTGGCGGTGTCGGCCAGCATTACCAGTCGGGCCAGTAGTCGTCGTCGCACCAGGTGTTGACTGCGGCCACAAAAAAACCGCCCCAAGCGATCAGGACGGTTGCGGCAGCGACAGCGATACGTTTACAAACCATCTTCAGTGCTCGATGTGCGGTAGTTGGCGTGGTAGATGACAGCGTCGGGGTATCCGTAACCAGCGCCCCGATAAATGCCTTCTTTGTAGTAGAAAAGTCCGTCAGTGTTTTCGTATACACCGCCCTCACCGGTCTGATACGCACGCCCGTTGAATGTTTCGGATGGCGCCAAGGTGGGCGTTGTCCAGGGGGAAGCCCATGATGTGTAACGCAGCGTCTGCCGAACACCGTCGATCCACACCCTGACGAAACCGGTGGAGTCGCCGTAAAAACCGATCTGCATTTTCACGTCAATCCAATTACCGCGATGCATCGGCACATCAAGCAGCCTGATTAGTTTGTCAATGCCGTTGAAGTATTGAAGAGTCCACGTTCCCGACGGCGTAGCGCCGTCTACAGGATTCGTTGACATTCCCCAGCCATAACCGTTAGCCCCTGGCCATTGGTTAGTGACTACTCCCCACCCAGTTGTTACTGCCAGAGGATATGCGTCATCAAATTTTATGCTGAACGCTTCCCAGCGGGTCACATTGATCGCACTTTTCGGCGATGCCACCTCACTGCGTTCTCGGTCGGTAATCGAATCCCCGGCCCTAACCTCAAATCTGCCGACGAAACCAGTGTCAGCATCATCTGTTACTACGGTGAGTGGATAGGTGCCGTAAACATCACGGTAATCGGACCAAAGCATCGCACCAGGTGTGCTGCCATCGCCCGCGGTAATGTTCTGAACCTGATACCACTGACTCAAGTCGCCAGTGCTGTAGTCGCCCGTGAAAGTGCGTGCCATTATTTCGCCACCCATCCTGTGTTACCAGCGCCGGATTCTTTGACATATAGCGTCGTCCCAGCGCCACCATCGGTGCGGGTGTAGAGCGATCCGACAACGGCAGTCACTACACTCTCCGGTGACCCGGTGCCCGAGCTGATCGTCGCGGCGGTGCCGCTGACTGAGACGGCCCCAGTGTTGGAGACGTTAAACTTGGTTGTACCGCCGACCTGGGCGTCGATAAGTCGTTTAGTTCCACTGCCGGTTGTAGTTTCAGTCGGATTGATGAGTAGTGCGGTATAGCCGGCAGTGCTTGTTTGGCTTATCGAGGGTAAAACTGATGTTGAATATTGAAACCCTGAAGACGACGACAGTGTTCCGTAGACACCGAATTGACCGACCCCAGCGGTGCTAGAGTTAACTGGGACCGCTACCGTCCCACCTGCGGATGGGATTGCAGCGGTACCAAATGCGTTCACCTGCAACTGACTGCCGACGTTTATTGTCCTACGCGTTCCGGTCCCGCCTGACTCTGAAGCCAAGTAGAATATGTTGGTCTGCCAGTAGGCGCGTATCCGCTCATAGTTGGTCGTTTGGTCGGCAGTGTTAAACCAGGAAACGGTGCCCGCATTTGCTACCGCACTAACACCAGTGAACTGCGCCGCCGACAGGGTTTTACTGCTGAGCGTCGTAGTGACCGAATCAAAGTAGGTTTTGAGTGTCGCAACAAGATTCGCCCAGGAAAGCTTCTTCAGGACGTTACTAGCTGCGCTGTCCACCAGTGGCAACACGTCGGCATCAACAGGTGTGGTCTTCGCAGTAGCCGCCACAGTGCCCGGTGCGACCACGGTGATGTTGGCCGAGCCATCAAACGATGTGCCGTCGATGGTTCGCGGTGTCGTCAGGGTTGCGGCGCTAGCAGATGTTCCTGTGGTGTTCTGGTTTAGCGTCGGAACATCGGCGGCCTGGATGGCTGAGAGCGTGGCGTTGGTGCCATCAGAGCGGAGATAGCGGCCCGAGGTTTGTGTTCCAGTTAGCGCAGTGATTGCTGCGGCCGCGGTGGTCTGTCCCGTTCCGCCAGAACCGACTGCAAGAGTTGACGACAGGCCAGCAGCGGTACCGGTTGTGTTCTGGTTAAACGTCGGGAATGTGTTACCTGTACCGGTGAGATTCTTATTGGTCAGTGCCTGTGAGCCGGAAAGGTCGACGACTTCGGCGTAGGAACCGCCAGCGCCTTTGGCATAAACCTTTCCGCTACCTTTGGTGTTGAGGTACATCGAAACATTCGTACCTGGACCGTTAGCCTGAACGATGGTTTGGTTGCTTGGGCAGTAGAGGTCGATCGTGCCACTACCGCTCGGCGATAACCTCAATGCGACATCTTGTGATGAGTTAGTCGGGTTGGCCGCCGCAATCCCCGGCGCGGCGGCAGCGCCGGCCGATCCGGTCAATTTGAGATAATTACTCGTCGTCGAGGTAGCGGCAAACTCAACCCTTCGGTTACCAAACTCATCCAGAAGGTAAACCGCATTCAGTGGCGCATACTTTTCATCCAACGATGCCGGTGCCACACCACTAGACACCACATGCCACACACCCGAGCGATACGACAAGACCGCCAACTGGCTAGGCAATACCAACTGTAACGACGAGCTACCCGCCGAACCCACAGTGTCCGTTCCGGTGCGCTGCACCAAAACCGTGTTATCGGTAGTGTCGGTCTTCTTCACCCAGATCGTCGAACCGGCCACAGGGGCTGCCGGCAGACTGACCGTGAATCCGCCCGACGTCGCATCAGCGAGAACCAACTGGCCTGGCGACGCGCTATATGCGGCAGTCTTGACGGCGGTCGCAGTCGGTGCGGCAACCGCCTGAACTGCCGCGGCATCGGCCGCCGTGATTAGCGCACGGCCAACCGCCGTGGAATCGGCAATATCAATAGAGTCGGCAGCATTACGTGTTACGAACTCGACGATTGACCCTTCCCCAGGCTGCAACACAGCCGCCAAGTTCACTGTTGCACCATCGGCATAGGCATCGAACCACCAGGATGACAATTCACGCCAGCCATTGATGGTCAATGTTTCAAGCTGCGCCTTCCACTGCAAACCAGCGACACTCAACCCTGCATCCTCAGCAAGCAACTGGATCGGGTCACCATTCGGGACGACATCCCCGTTGACCATCGTGGCATTGCAAATGTTTCCGTCCGACTCAACGCCGGCATAAATCATGTCCAGCTTATACAGCTTTCCGCTGTAGCTGATGAGGTCGTTGATGTTGTACAGGTTCGGTGTGAACGTGAACCGCAACGATGTGGGTGCAGACTCCACCAGTTCGCTGGCAAGGGTTTCGCCGGTGATCTCAAACAAGTTCCCGGTAACTGTGAAACTGGGCAATGGCATAGTCAGGAACCAATCTCGTTGTATTCGACGTCGTAATCGGTGGAGAAGTCTTCGTCGGACATTTTGCGTAACCCACCGTCAACGACCAGCCAGTCACCGACCGCCGCCATAACCTGACGTTCTGGATCATCTGCGTTCAGTTCGAGCCGCCAACCTGACTCCAAAGGTGACAGCGTTCCCCGCCATCCCTGCCCCGACAACACAGTCAACGCATCCAACATGGATGCCTGGTCGGCCAAATGCCATGCCGTCAACTCGACAGGTTTCCTAGTCACAATCAGAGACATCAGCAGTCCTTACGTGGTGGAGGGTTGACGGTCGGCCGCAGCGAATACATCGACATTGCCGGGAATCGTTTGAGATAGCGACAAAATAGGAGACTCAGCCCGAGCCCCCATACCGACGTATCCGTAAGTTGATGGGTCATACGGACTGGAAGTGGTGTCGGTGGTGTCGATTTGCGAATAGCCGTTCTTCAACACGATGAAGTTGTGTCGGCTGGCATTGGTTCCACACAATAGGGCGAACTGGTCGCCGCCAACATTTTTGGTAGTTCGGCTGTCCCACGGAGATGACCAGGTCGTAGGGTCGGTGATACTTCCCCCGACACAGTTACCGATTTTGATGTTCAACGCCCCAATGCGAACCCAGACGAACGTAGTTTTACTGCTGTTCATTCGAGCGAACAGATAGTTATATCCGTCGTTGAACGTCACTGTAGTTTTCGGGGCTGATGAAAGAATAGTCATCACTGCCTGAAATTCGGTCGACAACGGGGTGTTATAGCGGTCCGCGTGCATACGATAGGTATGTCCCGATGGAGTCCATTTAACCGATCCAGATCCATTTGGTCCCCACGTACCTGCGCCAGGGCCGCCCGATGAACGACTCCACGAAGATCCCAGGCTGGAAGCCGCAGAACCCGAGAAAGTGTCAGAGACGTCGACGCCTCCTGATACTGCGCCAGCCAACGTCGAGGCTAAAGACACCAAGTTGGTTTTGTTGGCGAAGTTCGCGGATTCCTGGGCTCGGGCTATTGACCCAAAAATGTTGAAGAAGCCGCGCTGGGCTGGACCGAAACGGTCAAGCATGGTTTGGCGTTGCGCGGTCTGCCAGTCGTACTGCGTTTTTCCGGCAAAATCGGCGAGTCCAGAATCGGCGATACCGCCATCGGGTGTGTATCCATCAGGCTGTGTCATCGGAATCCAACATCTGCTGCCGTTGTGTCGGGCTCATGCGTGACCACAGTTCCTTCATCAGCTCGGCCTGCTGCTGACTCAATAAGGAATCGACGGCGGCCTCGACAGGGCGAACTGGTTCACGGTCCGGGGCGTCCACGTCCACCCAAGCTCCGGGTGATGTCAGCCAGTTCGGGTCGGTCGCCGCGGGTTTCTGATATTTGACGACAGGGTTTTCTACCGGTCTGGCGCCGCAGTCCCACAACCGCTTTGACACGAATTGCAGATAGTCGACCGGTAGGACGAGCTGCGCCCCTTTCATGTAGGGCATGGCCACCAACATCCACAGGAATGCCTGATACGGGTTGTTGGGGTCGCAGTTTTCTTTGGTGGGGAAACCGTGAGTGAATGCGCTGAAGTCGGCGGGCAGGGACGGGACGGTCATTTACCAGACTCCTAAATCGTGTAAACCGGCGATGAGTCGTTCGATACGGCCCAGTGCGCGTTGGGCGGGGTCTTGCCAGATCCGTTCGTCACCGATGTTGATGGTCCATTCCGGCGGTGTGTCCGGTCCCCACCCAAGGTCGAGGCGGCGGCATCGGTCCATATGGATTTTGTTGTCGGCGGCCAAGACCAAGCCGACGCGGTCATCGAGGAAGAAGTGGCCTTGGCCAGCATCCCCAACTAGGTAGGGTCGGCCGTCAGCGACCGATACCTTCCAACTGAGCACAGTCTTGGTCGCCCAAAGGCCGGCACGTAGAACCATCAACGATGAGATGGTGTACGCCTTGCCGGCACCTTCTTGGAAGTAAGAGAACAGGCGGTCCCAGCCGGTGTTGTTGGCACGCTCATTCGACTTGTAACTTTGCCAAGCCAGAATCGTGTCCTCGTATAGCGGTGCCAACAAAGTATCCAAAGTGCCGCCCAAGGAACCGATCTGAATCAGGTTGCCGAGAACGTCACCGATGGCCTGGATTGTGGCCGATATGGTCTCGTTGACACCTGGAGCGCTGTGACCGCCGACGGATACTTGGACGCCTTTGGTGGGTGAGTAAATCCACGACGATGTCTGTATCGGGGAAGTTTCACCCTCGTAGAAGATGACATACGGTTTCGTGCGGTCGGTGTATCGCTTATTGACTGAGAAGTATTCGGACGGGGTCGAGGCATCGGCAATCAGTTCACTGGTGGAGTCCAGGAAGTCGTCGGCGAACTCATTGATGGTGCGTTTAAGTCCATCAAAAATGTTGCCACCGTTAGAGGTACCGATCTGCACGCCGGACTTGTCGACAAAATCAATGACCAGAGTTCCGTAGCGCAGGTCTGCACCATCCCACGGCAGTTCGTCGCCGGGAAGGTAGCGCCGGCACGACACCGAGATTTCGGAGTCCTCGAGCATGTAGTGGGCCATGTCGTGGAAGTTGGCCCAGCGTGAGGTCGCGACTGACCACACCACACCGGACTGCATGGCGTGAATGAAGGATTGCGGGGCCACCACGGTGTGCCACTGGGACATGTCCAGGCCCATCGACACCCAATTGTCGAGGTCCATCGGGTCGTCAGGCCAGGTCAGGAACGGATTGTGTTCACGCCAGATCGCGAGAAAAAGGGTGAGACGCAGTACCCAAGTCACTGGCCCGGCCAGCAACCATGCGCGTGGAAATTGGAAGGCGTCAGGCAGGAATGGGTTGGGAACGACCGGATACCACTTTACTTTTTCGTAGTCGTGAACCCAATCAACGACCAAGACACGGTCGCCGTCGCCGCGCTGCTCCACCGAAAACTTGTCCAGAATCCCGGACCAGCGGGCGCCGCAATAATCGATGGTGATTCCCACGGTGCGGCCTTCGTTGCGGTCCATGCGGCCCTGATAGTCGTAAATCCACTCCGCTATCGGGGAGTCGAATGGAAACTCTGTCTGACCCGGCCCGGTGTCGTTGGAGATCCACGAAAACTTGGCCGAATACTCCGAGCCCATGACATGTTGGCAGTTCCACTCCGCATCCCAGATACGGCCAACGGGCTGCTGTCTACGGATGCGTTCTTCAACAAGTTTCTGTTTCTCTACCGCATCCCATACTTCTGCACAGGTGGTCACGAACCGGACCATCCGTAAGCGCGAATCCACACTTGGCCGTCACCACCGGCACCGGCTTCACCGACCAAAGGCCAGCCGCCGGCACCGCCGCCACCCGGATGATTTCCAGGATTTCCTGGCCTGTGTTCGGTTTGGGCTCCCGGATATATTTTCCCGTTAAACGACAAATCTGCTAATTCTTCGCCGGCCACTGTGGGGCGTGCTCGACCGCCAGCTCCGCCGTCTGAGGACAGACTGGTCATTCCGGTTGCGAAGGCTGTCGATGCGCCACCAGCAAGGCCGTCGATTCCGCCGAAACCATCGGATCGTGGGTGTCCTTGGACGCCGATACCGCCGCGCCCACCTTTACCGACGACGCCCTTGATGTAGGACGTGCTGTAGGGGATGTCTACGCCACGGATGACAGTCTGGTAAGTCCAGGATGATGCGCTACCGCCTGAACCGCTGACCAATAGTCCGCCGCCCTCACCGCCGCCACCACCACCGACCACGACGATATCGAGCCGTTCAGCCCAATCGGGGATCTTGTATTCGTAGGTTCCTGGATAGGAGATACGTTGGGTGAAGTCCTTCGGCGAATCGGTGTTCAACACTGTGACGGCTTCCAGGCCGTACGGACGTGACCAACGACGCGGTTGAACCAACTGCACCGTCGCCCCGCCAACATGGCCGCTGTAAGACACGCGCAGTTGCGTTTCCGGGGTATACGGAGGGATGGGGAACGAGAAAATCTTTGATGCGCCCTGCTGACCCAAAATGTTGGTGTTGTTCAAGTCGCGATACATCAACTGCGACCGGTCCAAGTCGATGACAGCGCCACCATTGCCGGTCGTGACGCTAATACCAGTGATGTAGCGGTCGCCCTGGTCCCCACCGGGAACGCGCTCCCCCGGGTCGCCCTCCCACTGAAAGTCCGGCAGTGTCCATGTCGCCGGGGTGAGAATCCATTTATGCCACATCACCTGGTCGGTCGGATTCGACACTGTCACCGTGCCAGATGCCGAGGTGGCGCCCGAGGTGAACTGTGAGATGACGTTGTCCTCGTACCACATCGGTTCGGCGGCCCGCAGTTTCATAATCAGGTTGCCGTACTGCTGCTGAATCGGGTCGATATTGGAGTTGAAGTCGGGCTGCTCATACATCAACACATCGAGCTTGCGGGTACCCGAAATTTCGGTGACTACCTCGATAGTGGTTTTTTTTGGAGTTACCGACCACTGATCCTCTTCATAGAAGAAGATTTGGCGGAACAAAGACTCATTCCACTCGAAGCTGTCCAACGAATCGACAATGTGAAAACCGAGTTCCATGTCGCGTTGAAGCCGCTTCACAGCCTTCTGTGTCGACCCGACCTGAAAGGCACCGGTTTTCCACGTCGACTTGATAGGGGCGTCATAGATGCCTTGCACTTGGCCGGCCGCCAGCCACACACCCTCAGAACCGGCGTCCTGGCCGTGAACATGGAACACGGTGTTGCCGCGGCGAACCCGAATAGCGACGATGCGCGGGTCAGCCATTAGGGACCGGGCCTGTTCGTGTACTGCATCTGAGCCAACCGTCCTTGCTTGTTCAATTCACGCCCCAGCGAATCGACGTCCTGGGTGTAAATGTTGTCCACTTTGAAGATGGGTTGCTGACCTGGAGGCGGGGATTCCGGTGTCGCCAACTGTGTCGACAGAAAAGAATTGGCATCCGAAATCATGGGGTCGACCGGCTGCTGACCGATACTGCCCATCATTTGATCGATAGGGCCGGGGGCCGCTCCCATGCCGGTTCCGTGTTCTTTGGTCTTTGGATTGACCAAACTTCCCGATGGGTTGGCGGCATTGTTGGCACCGCCCGACATTAGATTTCCGAGAGCACCGGTGATCTGTTGCTGAGGCATGAAGCCTGTGTAATCCTGGTTCAACCATCGTGGCTGACCGAATGGTGTGACCTGTTCAATGACTGAATCAGCGAGAATACCCAGCAGATCAAATCCATATTTCACACCGCGCTTGGCAGCATCGGTACCCAACCCGATAGCGGTTCCGGCCGCAGCACCACCAGCGGGGCCGGCCCCCGCAGCCATAGTGCCCACCGAAGCCGCCGACGATGCCGCCGAGGCGGCCTGGTCGATGAGGCCGTTGATGACTTCACCGCCCATGTCAATAAAGCTGGAAATCGCCGAAGTGCCAGCCTTGGAAGTGGAACCGGCGGCGGCCGGGATAGCGCCCGCAGTGCGTTTATCGTCTAAGACAGCCCCGCCGGTAGCCGCGTGCAGTGCTTTGCGGAACGAATAGACACCCGACTGGCCGCCCATTGCGGAAACATCTTTTGCAGTGAGTACGTGCTCACCGTTAGACAGCAGTGCCGGAATTGAATCTGAAGTCGAAGAACCGGGGCCATAGATTCCGCCACCGCTAGCTTTGCGCGGAAAAACCCCGCCGTTTCCGGCCGTTCCAATCAATGACGGTTTGGGTGGCCCGAATACTCGAGCACCGGACTTGGGGGCTTCTGGTGTGGCCGCAAAAATAGGATCTCTGGAAGCGCCAGGAACACCCATTCCGGGTGCCGTTGCCTGGTTGAGCATGTTCAGTCCAGCTTCGGATTGCGCCCCGACGCTGTTGATGGCGTTTTGAAGAGACGCGCCACCAATGAGTCCGCCGGCAACAATTGCGGCTATAGCAGCCAGTGGCGCGTATGCGGCGGCAGCTAAACCGGCGGTAACACCCAGAGTCCCGTTCAATGCGGCGATGGATGCAGCGAGACCGGCGATGCCGGTGATTCCCTGCCAGGCCACAAACGCTGTCACTACTGCGGTTGCCCCGCCGGGAATCTGGTTGAGGAAGTTAACGATGCTTCCGAGTACGTCGACGACGCTTCCGGCGGCGTCGGCAGCATTCTTGAAAAAGTCTCGAATCTGATCGCGGTGAGCGTTAATCCATCCATCAAGGCCGTTCAACATTTCAGTGACACGGTTAATGGCATTTCTCATGCTCTCGGTGGGGTCACCGGATGCACCACCGAAAATTGCTGACAGGAAATCTGCGCCCACTCTGGCGATAGCGGTTTGCATCTGGTCGATGGAACCCTGAAGGGTGTTGCCCAACCCTTGAGCCATGCCGCCTGCATGTTTTTCGATGCTCTGTTGGAGCATCTCCATCGTGATTTCGCCCTTTTGCTGCATCTTGTCGAACTGGTCAGATGTCAGGTTCCACGATTCTTCGATCCAGGACTTGGCCGGCAGACCGGCTTCCATCAACTGCATCATTTCTTCGCCGGTCAGCTTGCCTTTGGCTTGTACCTGGTTGAACACCAAGCCCATGCGGTCGATGCCAACTCCGGCGAACCCGGCCGCGTCCGCGACATCGGTCATGAAGCGTTTGATGTCGGTGACACCGGCACCGATGGCTTGAGTGGCCGTGCCGAATGCCTGATCCAAAGCGAATGGTGTTCCAGTGACCGACTGAGTCACCGTTTTGACAATATCGGCGATTTCCTGGGTTGATTTGCCGAGCCCTTTGAGCTTGTACTTGGCCGTGTCGATAGTGACCAGCCGGTCGAAGCCTTTAGTGAGGGCTAAACCGACACCCGCGACACCCACACCAATTCCGGCAGTCAAACCTGCCGACAAGGTTTTTCCAGCCAACATGCCGATTGCGTTCAGTGCGCCGCCGCCGGAAAGTTCTTGACGCCAGCCGGAAACAACCCGGCCTAATCCGACACTTCCGGCGCCCTGGGCGAAACTGTGGCCGAACTGCACGCCGACTTCTCGGGCACGCATCCCGCCGACAACACCCTTGCCGATAACTTGGCCGATACGGGCACCGATGCGATCCATTTTGGTGTCCGGGATGCCGGCCATGATGTCTTGGTCTGGCCGCCACCCATCCTTGAGTGCTTTGGAGGCCGACGCTGAGATCCGCTTGCCGATATCTTTACCGGCTAGATCGGCGTGCTTACCGCTTCCATCAAGAGCGGATTTGATGCTGGCTTCAAGTTTTGAAGTTTCGCCAACGATGGACACATAGGCTGTTCCGAGTTCAGTTGCCACCCTGTGTCCTTTCAATAGATTGCTTCAATGCTTGTTTGCGTGCCGTCAGCTCGTCACCCGACTGCGGTACTGATCCCTTGACAGATTTGGGTTTGTCCAAAGGCCGTTTCACCGTCTGAGGTTTATCGCCTCGGCCGCCGCCGCGCTGCCAGTTACCCCACTGAATCGCAGTGAGAACAGCGCCCAGGAAATCAATTTCCGGTGTCCACCACCACGACTGGGGATGCTGTACCCGGTAGAACGCTGAGTCCGGTGTCGGCGGGATATTGGTGATGAAATCGCGCAGGTCGCACCAGGTGAACAATTCGCCGATATCGGAGAGCCGATAGCCGGTTTTGGTCATCAAATCAAAATTGATGGCCCCGCCATGCTCATCTAGGAGCTGGTCGAGGCCACCAATTCCCCCACAGTGATCGTGGAGCCTTCTTGGATAAGTTCGGCGATCTGCTCAAGTTCGAAAAGGTGGAGCTTCTCAACCACCGCGAGTTCGTCATCGGTGACGAATGGTTTGAGCATCGCTAACACCACCTCGATGCCGCGGTCCTGTGGCGATAACGGTTCACCGTCATCATCCTTCTTGTCGTCTAGGGCGGCCAGGGCCGCGTTCAGCTCCTTGAACTGTTCCCTGGTCATGCAGTCGAACCGTGGCACCGTGAACTCGACGGGTATGCGGCCCTTGACGGGGTCACCGTTCTCGTCAAATGCGTATTCGCCTTTAGCATCGACCGGCAGCACGATTTCGATTTTCGCGGATTTGCGGTTTGCACCGACGATGGGTTTAGCCATGATGGGGGACGGACCTTCCTTTGTGTGACATTAATGAAACGGGCTGGGTAGAACGGGACTCTGGTGGGTCGCAGGCCCGTCCCAAGACACGACCCACCAGAGGGTTTCGGGTTACGAACCTGCCGAGTGGCCGGCGTCGTGGATGTACTCGACGACTGCCTCGGAGTTACCGGTGGCGGGCTTGTAGCAGTCCACCGTGATGGTGTACTTGAGGAGATCGTTGTGGACGTAGGTGATGTCACCGACATCAACGACAGCGCCTTCCTGGATGACCAGGCGGCGGGTCTTGTTGCCGTCCACGGTGTGAACCACGAACGCCGAACGCGGGAGCTGCTTGGAGCGGTGATTGACCTGGATGGTGCGGTTTCCGGCACCATCGGTACCGAGGGTGATGGAAGGACCGAACACCGTTTCCAGGACGTCGGGGTCGGACTCCAGGAGCGACAGCTTCAGCGATTCGGCGTACTGACCCTGCGTGGTCTTGACCAGGTCGGAACCGAATGCGTAGTGCTTCTTGATGTCGCGGTTCGTAGAAACGGTGATGCCCTCTTCGCCCAACCATCCGTGGTCGACGAACAGTGCGTTCAGCGGTGTGGTGGCGTTGGTGGGAAGGGTGGTACCCAGCGGTGCGCGATAAAACACACCACCAGAGTCCGGGCGGGTTGGCGCCCAGATGATGGATGAATCTGGCATGGTTTTGCCCCTTTCAGGCGTCTGGGACGGGCACTGAATGGGTTATGAAATTTGGATTTTCAGTTGTGTGTGAAGTTTTTGTTCAGTTGTTTATGACGCCGTCGTTGTCGACAGGGCAAGTTCGCCTGTGAACTGCCAGCGGTCCAGGTCGATGATCTGCGGATGCGGAAAGTCGACCGGGCCTTGCTCGTTGGACCAGTTCCGAACCCACACACCGTCCACGATGGTGGAGATGGCGTTACGTAACGCCGCCCTAGCGGTAGCCGTCATGGCTTCCACCGTTTCGGTGTCAGGACCGAAACACTCAATGAGCAGTCGGGCATTATCGGTGATCGGGTTGTCCTGATAGCCGCCGATTCGTGAAACTTGCACAAACCGGGTAGGCCGATGTTTCGGCATCTTGGCAGAAACCAAAGCGTACTGCCCGAAACCGGCCGCCAAAATAGTGATAGCGGTTTTAACTGCCGGCTTGTTTGTTTTATAGATGGTCATCGCGCACCACCTAACGCCCGTAACAATGTGTTGTGAACAGCATTGTGTCGGATGGCATGACGTGTAACCGCAGTCACTGACACGCGCCAGCGGCCTTGTCTTACCCGACGACCTGGTTGAGAATTAACTTTGTAGCCCGGTGCAACGTCTCGAGGACCGTTGAGCTTGAGTGAACTGTTCGCGCTATTGGCCACAGTCAAAGCGACCGCTTCCAACATCTTCTGGGTTTCCGACGAATATCGGATCTCCCGGAAACCTTCCACTCTGGGCTTAAACCGGACTTGTGCCATCAGGTGTTGTACAGATTTTCAAAGTCTGGCCACACCGCGGCCGAGCTGTCGGATTCCGAAACCAACTGAACCTGATTCATGCCGCCCGTCCGATACGGGTTCAACCGCATCTTCTGAGAATTGGTCAACCACGGACCCTCTGTGGTGGCCGATTCGACACCGACATGCACTGACGCCGTTTCCGACGATGTGCGATACCCGGATGCGTCATAGTCAGCGATGTTGATCGACGGCTTCGTGAAGATAGCCACCACCATCGACGCTGCGACACG
>Ga0007791_10000220_pt1 | contig 16769 bp, 19 predicted proteins | sample CryBogmetaGMA05M_FD_60368 | JGI IMG/M metagenome (GOLD analysis project Ga0007791, IMG submission 60368) | Freshwater microbial communities from Crystal Bog, Wisconsin, USA - MA0.5M | ecosystem: Environmental > Aquatic > Freshwater > Lake | place: Crystal Bog, Wisconsin, USA | collected 2009-07-06 | reverse complement strand
TACACGCTGTTCGGCCACCTGCACGCCAGCGCCATTGGCGATTACCACGCCCGTAACGCCTCATTAGTGGGCAGCAACGCCTATTCAGAGGCAGGGCTGAACTACTGCAGCAAGGCTGCCCAAAACGTGCACATCATCACCGGCTCGAAAGGAGGCGGAACGATTGATGGCATGAAGGTCGATCTGCAGGACGTCAGCGGCATCACGCCCTATTCCTTTGCCTCCGAGTGGGAGGCCTATTGCCCCAAAAGCGAGCGCAAGCTCCACAGCCCTTCTGTCGTTTATCAGGTCGTTGTTTGATGAGCAGCACAACCCTTTCTCCTTCCCGGTCCTGCGCCCGCGCTTGTGGCTGCAGGCCAAGCACCAGCTCCAAAAACGCTAGTGATCGGGCAGCCACTGATCGAGCAGCCGCTGATCGGGCAGCCAGTGAACTGCAAAGCGCCCTATTGCAAGCGGTCACCGGGCTGAGCCAACTGGTTAGCCAGCTCGCAGCCCAGGTGGGCAATGGCGGAACTGCCAATGGGGACGCCGAACCCTGGATGGAGCAGCTCACCCCATTTGCTGCCAAGCCCCGCTGCGCCAGCTCCAGCTCTCCTTTGTGGGATGAGCTCTCGGTGGTTGAACTGCGCTCCCTCCTGCGTAGTTACCCGATCGATCGGACATCGTTGCCTGCACCGATCGAACTGCTGCGCCGCAGTGAGCTCATCGAAGCCCTGAACCAGATCCAGGCCTTGAACCCCTGAACCAGAAGCAGCCACAGCTTCATTTTTGTCCCCTTACCCCAATCACCACTTGCTGATGACCCCAGCCCCTCTCACCACCTTCCCCACAGCTCCCGCTTTGCCTGCACCCCCTACTGCTGCCATTGCTTTACAGGGCCCCAGCGGTGAACCCAGCCCCGGCTCTCCCCAAGCCCTCTTGCTACTTGCAAGCGCAGGTGTTTTGCCAGCCAACAGTGGAGTCGATGATCCCCGCTTCTCAGGTGATGCCATCAAAGCCAGCCTCAGCCGCCTGCTTGAGGTGAAGCAACAGCAGGAGTTGCTCAACCAGGAGCAGAAAGAGCTGAACGAACAGCTGCGCCTGGCCCACCTGCGCGGTGACCTGCTCAGCCTTCTGCCTGCCGGCAAGGACGGCAACGGCTATCAGATCACTCCCGATCTGGTGCTCAACCGCAAGGCAGGCCGTAAGCAGTGGAGCTACAGCCTCGATTGCAAGCAAATCGAATGCCAGCTCAAGGCCCGCCAGAGCTACGAGCAGCAGAGCGGTGTGGCCACCTACGCCCTGGGCTCAGCGTTCTGGGAAGTCAGGCCCGCCAAAGGCTGACGCTCCCTTGATCTAAAAATTGCGTTCATCAGCCCTGGGCTAAGGCCTGGGGCTTTTTGTTGCAGGGCCAGCTTCTTCCTTGTCTGACAACATTGAATAGACTCGGATTCAAAAATGACTAGTCAATCCCTAGGTTAATAAGTCTTTTAAATTTCAAAATCTGAAGAATCTTTTTAATAATTATAGAAAAACGCTATTTTAAGAAGCTTCTCGAATTTTGTTTTTTCCAAGCTTTGGCCGCACTACTTCCTTAATTCATCCACTCTTAAAGCGTTGACCTTCTTGGCCAATTTGAGACCGGTGCATTCTTCAGTGTGTGCATTTTAAGTAATGGCTTGCAGCAATTATTCCAAACCGATTTATGAGTTTTTGGCTAAAATTGTAGTGCGTTATTATCGAAGCATCATGATTTTTTGGTACGCATCGTTGGCAACGCGTCCATTGTATTTCTTTACACTGTTTCCCATTAGGCAGGCATCGATAATGGCGATAAAGGCAGGGATAAATGTCCAACAGAAAAGCAAGTAAAGGATCCCTACTCCGGCACTACCGAGCCAGAATTTATGCACACCGATCCCGCCAAGAAGAAGTGCGAGAATAACACCAGTGGTAACGCTCTTCTTGTTAGAATTGTAATCATTCATAAACATCATCTTTTCTTGTGGAATGAAGTCTTTGGTAAGCAGGAGCGTTGTGCTATCCATTTGGTAAGAGGGAATAGAATTTCTAAAAGTGTCTGTTGAGAGTGGTTCAAATTGTGGAGTTACGTTGTAGTTAGAAGCATTTTTTAGAGTCTGCTCGAGCTGCTCGCATTGTGCTGAAATGTCGTTAAGTTGTAATGGAACACTTTCGCGTTCTATTTTAGGTACTTCTGGCATTGTTGAGTCATTGGCTAGTGCACTCATGATCTGCTCAGCACATTTACTCAATTGTGCTTTCTGGATCGGTCCATAACCGCCAATCGAACCATTAACGAATATATCAGTCCCTTTATTGGTTTCAGAGAGCTGAAAACATATCTCCAATCCCCAAGAGACCCCCTGCATCCCACGTTTAGCTATAATAGTATCTCCGACCTGCAATGGATCACAGCCACTGCGCACTACCGCTTTTGTGAGCAGATCTCTAACAAGATCAATGCTTCGACTGTCATGAGTCTGAACGTTCAGCGATGGCATAAATTTAATTTTCGTGTAAAATAGAGCCGTTTTTGGGGTGTGTCAAGTATAGCTCGATATTCTTCACATTCCTTTGGCGCTACAGGAGTTCCTCTTGCTATTCACTTCAGATTTCTGGTCCCGATTAATGGTTATGAGCATCTGATGAAGGCTTTTCTACCTTGCCTACCGCTGTTGCTGGTACTTCCTGTGCAGGCGGCAAGCGTTATTTCTGTAGGTGACGGTGACACGATCACCGTCACTGAAGGAGCAAATCGCATCAAGGTTCGCCTTGCCTGCATCGATGCACCAGAGACTTCCCAATCCCCCTTTGGCATGGCATCTAGAGAGGCATTGCAGAAGCTCTTGCCTATTGGTGCAGACGTAACTGTTCGATCCAAGGCTACAGATCGCTATGGTCGAACCGTTGGAGAAGTCCTACTAGGCACTACGAACATCAATCAGCAGCAGGTTGCCTCTGGCAATGCTTTTGTTTACTGGCACTACATCAGTGGTTGTGACCGTCAGTCCTATTCACGCTTGGAGAATGATGCTCGCCTGCGGAGCTTGGGGGTGTGGTCAACGCCTGGTGGTATGCAGAGACCTTGGGATTACAGGCACAAGGGCAAAGGCGTTGGTTCGAATTTATCTGCCGTCAGTGCTTTGAGTACTGGTAAGTATCGCTGTAACGACATCAATTCTTGGAACAAAGCACAAGTGCTACTTAAGCAAGGACACAGCTATCTGGACCGTGATGGTGATGGTGAGGCTTGTGAGTCTTTGAAGTGAATATTTAGCTTGTTCTCCCCTGCTTTTCTTGCTCATTGTTGTTTGATGATTTGCTTGTGCAAGCCCTTGGGCACACGACCATCGGGTGCGATTTATCTACTTTGAAAATCCGGGCAAACAAGACTACCTTGGCCTAAATGTTTTCAATTTGCGAAGCAGAATCTATGGCTACACTATATCTCTGGCTCCAGCAGGAATACGCAATTGAATAATTCAAATTGCTCGGCTTGTTTCAGGCCTTGATATTAGGGGTTGACACAGTACTGTCGATATATTGAACTAAAATCGTTGGGAGTAGCAAAGTTTTTAATCCTAATTTGTGGTCCTCTGATGCACACTATCTGTATTCCTACGAATCCCAGGACCGCCAGAATGCCGATAAAGGCAGTTCCTGACAGTAGGATTTTCACGCCTTCTCTTTGCATGAGCCTGATCTTGTTTCTAGATAAAAAACTATAGGCCTGGCGGCAAGCAAGGATAGTAAATTGTTGTTTCATTAGTAACTATTCGTATTTTTATCACTCCGGACTTGCTGTCGGGGTCTCGAGCTTTCGGATTTGTGTCTAACGGCGTATTGGTGGCGGCTGGCCTTTATTTTGTACTATTCGAATAAGAGCTACTTGTGAAAGTAAGCTGGGCGGCTTAGTTCTTGGAAGAGTGATTTTAACTATTTACAGTGAATGGTGAAATAACTTTAAATTGTTTTGGTCTCTTTTGGAATTAATTCCGATACTCAACCAAGTATTTCCGAACCTGATCCCGGTCCCAAAAAGTTAGTACTAAGGCAGCAACTAAAACGCCGAAAGCTCCTATTGCAATCTCGGATGCCGTTCCAGTTGCTGCATCAAGATTGAATCTTGCTTCACCAAAGGTTTCTGCAACCATTAGTAATATGCTTGACAAGAAGAAGAGACGTATCTGATTTAGAGCTGAGGGGCTTCTCTTCACCAGGCGCCATGAAATCTTCGTGCCGAGGACAGAAAGCGGTACGTAGAGAATATAAAACGAATAGCTTATTGCAGTTGCATTATAAAATAGGGAGAAGAACGCCTCGTCGTCGGTATCGCCAAGGTTAAGTGTGACGGCAATAACCAAAAGAATAGAATAGGCAAGAAAGATTGCGTTGCTTGCGAGGCCCAGCCAGGCCATTGCACGGTAACCCCTGGGAGTGGCGGCCATCAAACTTGTTTGGATTGCGTTATTTCCAGTATATACCGCTTGACAAGTCCAAGCCCTGTGATTATCTTCGAATAAAATTACTTCTTCGTGAAAAGCGTTTCGTCAAAACAGGTCCTTCTCGGTGCAGTGTTTTTGTTTGTAGGGGCCTGCGGATACGCGGCTGGCCATTGGGTGGCAAACTATCAGAGAATTACCGAAAACCCCTTGTATTCCACTCTGGGAGAAGTTGGCGTGAGTGTAAATATAGATGGAATTTTCTGCACAGACCAAGAAAAATACGGGCTCTTTGATCCAGAGACTAAAACAATATCTTTGTGTGTGGAACCCCATAGCGGATCAGGAGAAAGCGTGCAAACCACTCTCCGACACGAGGCGTGGCATGTACTCCAAGCATGTTTTAACAGTGCTAACCAGAAGAAATCGAAGGATTACCCTGATGGTCAAGGCCTACCTGATGGCAGCGGTGTTTTCTTTACACCAGAAGAGTATAACAATTACTTCTTTACCAAAAACGGCCCAAAAGAGTTCCTTGGGAAAGAATCATATGATCGAATAATCGCCGATTACCCTGATGATCAAGAGAAGAGCGAACTCGAAGCGGCCTCTGCTGAAATCTATTTCGCGGACCAAGTTATTGCAAATTGGATTGACAACTATTGCCAAAAACCAAGCTCTTGATTGATGGGTAGAGCCATTTGATTCATTTTCTGCATAACCATTCTCAAATCGTAGGCATTGGGGCATAAAGTTTGATTAGGCAAGAGACTGCTTCAAAAATTTATGCCGGATAACACACTTACCCCTGACTGCCTCCACAAAATTGGTGGAGCCCAGCTCTTCATGAGCCCTACCTGGACCCCTGATCAGAAGGGGGTCAAGGTCCAGATCGTGGATGTCTTTGCCCTTGAGCTCGCCACGGGTTACAGCAAAGACCCAGAAGGCAGGCTCCTGCTGAGTTCTGAGCCCTCAGTGAGTAGTGGCAGAACCTGGTCACTGGCGAAGGCCTGCCAGTTGGTCCGCAACGACAGAAGGCCCGAGCGCTGGGTGGTGTTGCATCGCCACAAGAAAGCTTGGGGGCTGTTTTGGGTTGGTGGTGGCTTGGATCAATGCCGAGCAGCTCTGACGGCAGCCATGGGTGTCGAGCAAACAGGTGGAGCCCTCGTACCTGCAACCCCAGAAGCCTTGCTGCGATTGATCTTGACCCTGGAGGAACCAGAGGTCGAGCCTGTCCTGATCACCAAGATCAAGAAAGAGAAGAAAACCTCAGATGTGGAGGAACAGTCCAGCCGTGATCAGGCCTTCCCCTGGAAGGCCGTAGCGATCACCTCGGCTGTATGGCTAGCTGCCTTGGGCGTTCTTTGTGCAGCGCTGACAAGCCAGCTCCAACAGCAAGATCAACGTCTCCAGCAACTCATTGAGCGGCTTGATGCTCGCCCGGTCACCCAGAAGCCATGACCGCCGATACGCAGGGCTGGCTCTCGATCAGCACGGAAGGCTTTGCGTCGATGAACGCAGCGCGCCCCCCGGAACACCTCATCAAGGAGCTGGTCCAAAACTCGCTGGATTCCTTTGCCGATGAGCAGTCAGGCCGAATCCGCCTCAGCTACTTCTTTGCCAACGGGAAGGTTGAGGTCGTTTGCGAAGACAACGGCTCTGGTATCGACAACCTTGGAGATCTACGGGTCGTCTACCTGACCAACAAAACCGATAGCCACCTCAAGCGGGGACGCTTTGGGCGGGGATTTAAGGAAGCCCTTTGCATTGCCGATCAGGCCAGTGTGGTCAGCGGCTCCCAGCGGCTGGAGTTCTTGCAAGAGAACGGCGAACGGGTGTGCAGGCAAAGCAGGCGGCTTCTGCCCTTTGGTGGAACCAAAGTCAAAATGTCGATGCCTTGGGCCGCTGAGGTCTGCGACCAGCTCGACGACTACTTCAAGCGGTTTCTTGTCCCCTATCGGATCGATCTTGAAGTCAATGGTTCGGTGATCGCCGCAAGGACCATTGCCCACGAGATCACCGCAAGCCTGACCACAGAGATCTACGACACCACTACCCAGAGCTGGAAGAAACCGAGCCGGAAGACCACGGTTCAGCTTGTGCACGCCGGGCCGGATGAAACACCAACCATCTATGAGATGGGAATACCAGTGGCTCCAGTGGAGTGGACCATGGGCTTCCACTGCGATGTCCAGCAGCGGGTTCCGATGAATCCCAACCGTGATGCGGTCCAGTCTGGCTACCCCCTCAAACTCCACACCGCTTGCCTACCAACCTTGCTGGATTCGATGCAGCCAGAAACAATCAAAGAGGATTGGGTTGGCACGGCTGGACGGAAATGCGATGAAGCTGTTCAACGCAAAATTATTAACCAGGCCTTTGGCACCAACATTGCCCGTTCTGTTCCAAAGATGGGTGAACGCCAATTTGATGAGGATGCTCGCGAACTAGGTGTCGTGATCGTGAACACGGCTCAGACCAGTGGCGGCTTCCGTGAAATGCTCAAGGCCTACGTGCCCTCCGCGATGCAAGTAGTTCGCAAGGATGAGCAAGAGAAAACCACTGAAGCCATTGCATCTGGATTCAGTGTCTCAGAGAAGCTTATTACTGGCGATGAACGTTCCAAGTGGATCATCCAGAGGGGTGGGCAAAAGCACGTGGAGACTTGCTTGTCGTTTGCTGTCTGGTTTTGCCAGCAACTGGTTTATTCGTGTCCCACGCCACAAGCTCGTGTTACTGGCAAGGTTGCTCTGAGTAGTGGATCTTCAACCAAATTCTCAGCCCACTGGAGTATCGACAACGTATTGACACTGGCCCTGGAAGAACAGGCCTTCTGGCTTGAACCTCTTGGTTCAGAATCCCTTTCAATTCTGATTCATGAAGCGGCTCACGCCATGAACATGCACCATGGGTACGACTTCAGAAAAGAGGTTGAGCGATTGGCCGGAGTTGCTGCGAGCTTGATGCTCAAGGATGCTGTAAAAATCAAGGCTCTTTTCCCAGGCCTCAAGCACACCACTTATCAATAATTATCTACCTGAAGAAATCACGAAGAAAATAAAGACTCAGAACGAGTAACGCAAGCGCCTAATTTCCATTTCTATGGCTTGAACTTTTTTCTTGCTGTCAATGAAGGATTGGATCAGCACGGCAGGCGCCGAGCTTTGGGGTTTGTATGGAGCAATCTGCTCTTCCAATGCTCTTTGTGCATAGAGAGCGCCAACGAGTTCTTCTTCAAGGTCTTCGACTTTTTGGTAATCAAAAAAAGGACGTCCTTTTTGAAGATTGGTTTCCATCGACATAAAGGCCCAAGCACTTTTGTTCTTTCATTCTACAACTTTAAAGCAGTTCATCAGTTCCGGCTGCGACGGTTTCCAGTAGGTTTTCTGGGTGGTATTAGTACTATCGTCAGCTAGTTACGGGTCATGCTTGAGAACGCACTCGGCCCTGCCGACTGAGGATCTACGAGCCAGTACTTAAGGTACCTGTCTACTTTCGTGCTGCAATATTGTAGAGCAAATCCCACATGCCCATGCCGCGTCCGAGCGCTGTGTGGGCTACCTGCTCCTCCACCAGCTCTCATACCAACTTGTGCAGCAAAGAGGGCACTTCAGGGAGTCAAGACAAACTCCATTTTTGTTTCTGATTTGAAATAAATGCTTAGGCATCGTTCCCTACGATTCGCTCTATTTCGCTGGCAAGGCGTTCCAGGGTTACAATATATCTCGCCCCGTTAGACATTAGAAAATAGGGTGCTTCCTCCTCGAAATATTCACATCCCGTCTCCTGCTTGACCATGATGCTTATGCTATTAATTAAAAATGGATAAACACCTTCGCGAATCCATTTTTCCATGTTGATAATTTTGCCATTTCGGTCAACCTCGCCTTTCCACCTTCTCTGGCTGGCAAGTACTGCTCGATAGTGTTTTATTTCCTTAATAATGATTTCCTTGATTTTATGGGGTTCATTCAAGTCTGGCATTGCATTAATGTCTGTATTGCCTTTTGGGCTAGGAGCCCTTTCCTCGCTTTCCGCGTGCCCTATGCGCTGCATGCTTTTTGGTGAAGGTAGGTCACAAGGTAGTATCACTGCTAACTCTTCATCTTCCTCGGTATTTAATGGCATGATTGACGTCAATGAGGATATTCTTTTTTGTTGTGTTTGCAGGACTTGTTCGTAGATTTTTTTGACTTCTCTTGCATCGCCAAACTCTTTGCCTGAGGCCGAGTAAACGTTTGTGAATATTTCGTCCAAGTTCGTATCGCAAATGCCATGTACGGCGAACTTCTCGGCATGTGCCATTTCATGAAATATCTTTTTCATCTCTCCTGGCGTGTAGTCTGTAAAGTAAAGCTTGCTTCTGAATATTTTATTTATTTGTTCATTTGAATTGATGAGTTCATGCATATCCTCGGTATTGCCAGCGACAAATATTGCAATGTCTTCCCTGTTTTGGTCCACAGTTGTCAGCATGGCATTAATTATCTCTTGACCTTTTTTTGTATCTTTTCGTCCCTGAGACCGCAAGCTTATCCTCTCTATGAATAGTGCGTTGCCGCGTGATCTTTCTATGATGGTTTTGACTTTCAAGGCAGTTTCCTCTGCAGTCGTCCCTATTAGTTCTGAGAAATCGGTTTTTATCGTTTCTCCTTTCGAAAGTATTCCCAGTTTCCTGAATCCCTCTGAAAGTATTCTTGAAATAGAAGATCGACCGGTGCCGGGATTTCCCGCGAATATCATGTTGCAGGAACGCTCTTCTTCTGTCTTCCATGATTTTTCAGGACTTTCTAGCCTTATCACAATATTCCGCACTATCTCGAGCACTTGTTTCTTGGCATCCTCCTGTCCGACTATCCTTTCTAACTTATTTGCTACTTCCTGCACGGTTAATGCGTAATCTTGGCTCTTAAACCCTTGATTTGTTTGTCTATTTGTTCTTGAAACTTTGTCACTTTTGGGAATCGTAGCTTTATGGTTCTTGGAGGATTGTTCTCCTTCCTTTTCCTCTGTCTTGATTGATTCATTTTTATTGTAAGCATCAATTGCCTCATTACTGCATTTACTTTTTGATTCTCTGTCTCCTCGAACAGTGTTGTGTGTGTGGGTTGCGGTTTCTATTGTTTGTTCCAGCGCCTTTCCTTCACTTGATGCTACCAAGTATTTCTTGGAAAATGCTCTTGATATTACTGCAATGCTTAGCTTATTGTTCCACTCGAGTCTTTTGGGTTTCTCTCCTTTTTTTAATGTTAGGCCGTAGCTTCTTAGTAAAATTGTCCAGTCGCCTTCGGACGGTACTGTTGTTTCGCATCTCAAATCTATTCGTCTACTTTGCTCCCATGCATCACCCAGATTTCGACCATTTTTTTCTTCGGTTTTGATTGCTTCGCCAAGCGCCCATAGCTTTATTGATGACAAGTCTGGTTTGTCTTGTCTTAACGAGAATACCATGTCATCCGTCAGATTTATAGTCATCCAGTCTTTCGCTGAAGATATGGTTTTGATTTCTCCCCACGAGAAGTCCTGGTATCCAATGTGTTCGCTTATGTTTTCGCCAAGTAGCGTAATTAAAAATCTCCAGTTGGTTATTTGAAGTATGATTCTTTGATTGTGTTGAAACCCATTTTTATGCTCACTTTTTCTTTTTTCATTCAAGTGACTTAGCGTTGCATAGACCCATACCTGGCGATCAACCAGTACTTCGCCATAAAACAGTTTGTCTGTCTTGACCCTTCTCACGGTATTTCCGATGGTTACCCGATTCTAATTGATGGATCAAAAACCTCGCTACGCCGGCATTGCATGCTCTCCACCACCCATTTATCTATAGGTTTAGTTGGCTTTTGCCCCAAGCATCATCGCGTGGGGTGGGTGGGTGCGCTAGCGACTCATTTGCAACCACCAGCCAGTTCCAGGGCCATCGGCCTGCCAGCGGGCTCCCCAGTTTTTGAGGGAATAGCGCACGCCCTTGCCGCTACCGATTCCAGTGCGGGTAAACCCACCTGCCACCAGATCGGCTTCTCCGTAGGGGTCGTGCATCAAAAACTGCTGAGTATTTGGATCCCAGCCCACCACCAGGCTCCAATGGCCACCGCCGCTTGGTGCGGCCGCACTCCCGTGGTGCAACCAACCCACCGGGCAGGGAATGCCGCTAGTGAGATGCCGGATCAGGGCCTTGTTATCGCCATTGGTGCGGAATTGCGCCCGGATCCCCAAGGTCGCTAGGGCCTGAACCTGGGCAGCCGCATTGGTGCTGTCGCCATAACGCTGCACCAGCTGGAGATAGTGATCATCTGTCTGGCCCTTGCCCGATAGGCAGCCAGGTTTCAGATATGCAGCCGCCATGGCGCAGCTGGAGGAAAAGCACATGCGCTCGCCTTGGCTGGTGGCGCTATCGCGCTGACTGAAATAGGGAACTCCTAGCTGGATCGGGCCCTGACGGCCTGGTGGTAGTTCGACAGTTGACCCTTCTCTATTGGAAATTTCCCGAGCCCTGGGCAGTTCCAAAGACTTAGGGTTGGTGGGCATTTGTCTATCGCATAGTGCCCTTTAGAGTTCCGAAGCCGTTACAAGCTCTGGTCTCTTAGCTCTCCTTTGCTTCCGGCCCCAAACAGCAAACCGCCCTTCAGCCTTGCCATCCGTCCGACCAAGACCCAGCTTTGCTTCCGTAGCTCTCCTTTGCTTGACCCTTGGTCTTCTGCCTGGATGCCGGTCAAGGTCCTACCAGCAAGGAGCAACGGTACCTTCTTCTTCCACGTGCTCTAGCCAGACTTTGACACCAGAAGCCCTCTTTGAGGGGGCAAAGCCTGGTGTTGCAGTGGTTCGAGCTGATTCAATGGAGGGAAGCGCATTCGTTATTCGGCAATCAGCTTCCTCTACTTACCTGATAACAAACTCCCATGTTGTCGGAAACTCAAGCAGTGTTTCGTTGAAGTGGTCTGATGGTAGTCAAGACTCTGCAACCGTTATTGCTAATTCTGGAGCGTCCACACCCCAGGCCGATTTGGCCTTGCTCGAGGTAAGGGGTGTACGTGGACGTGCTTTGGCGCTAAAGGGAATAGCTCCGAGCGTAGGTGCTGACATCGTTGCAATTGGTGCGCCGCAAGGCTTGGAATTCAGCCTTACACGAGGTGTTGTAAGTAGCCTTCGCGATAACGGCCAGATCCTTCAAATTGATGCACCCATCAATCCCGGGAATTCTGGGGGCCCCATTCTCGATAAGAGCGGCTGCGTTGTGGGCATGGCCACCTTTAAGCTCGATAACAGTGAGGGACTTAACTTTGCTGTTTCTTCTACTCTAATCGACGCCTATCTCAGCAGGTCTATTGGAAGCTCAGGCCCTTCAGCTCCTCCCAGTGGCAGTCCTGCTCCTTCACCATCCCCCTTCTCATCGCCGACCTCCCCTGGTCAGGCTGGCCCTGCGCGATCCCAGATAAACGGACCTAATTGTTGGTTCCAGGAAAGCCCTGGGTCTCAACAGCTTGTCGGGTCTCGATGTCAGATTGCTGGCCGAAGTGTTTCCCAAGGTCGGATTGAGGTTCAGTTGATCAATGCCAATGGCTTAAAGCGAGTTATCTATCTTCGCCCTGATAAGGGAGCTGAAGTCTATGTCGGAGGGCAACGTTTTGATGGTAACTGGCAAGAAGACCAGGATGGTGATCTTCGCGTTCAAATTGAGCCTGAAGTCTTCGCTTTCCGCTCGCCTACTTAGCTGCTTTCTAGCCTTATAGAAGTTCTGTTTTGTGGCGTTGGAACCCTATGGGGTTGTTCGTTGTTAAATACCCATGGATTCCCGCCGGCTGGTGGTCTGGATCTCCACCGGAATCCTGGGGTTCCAGGGCGCCACCCTGGCGTTTGACCTGCTCAATTGCACCGCCATGGGCTGGTTGTACGTCCGCATGAATGGCTTACCGCCTCAGGCTCAGCGAATCGATGCGGCCAGCGCCAATGGCCAAGTGAATCCAGGTAGCGACCAACAACCCTCGGCTGGATCAACGGCCGAGCACATCACTACCGATTTCTGTAGCCGCTCCCAGGGCCGCATCGACGCCGCTGTGACCCAGGGACTAGGCATCCTGGCCGGCCTGGCCCTGGGGAGTTCGGTGCCTGGCAGGGGAGCGGATCAGCCCTGAAATCAAAGCCCTGGCACTGCTTGGGCTCGAGCCCTTTTGAAGGCCGCAACGACACCAGCCTCAGACGCCCAGGGATAACTGCGGCAGTGCACCTCATAGGAATGGCCCATCGCAGCAGCAGCTGAGCCACCATCGATGCCGCGTTGATGGCACCGCAGGCTGTAGCTGTGGCGAAAGCTGTAGGGAACCAGTCGCTCTCCGGCCGCAGCCATCACGGTCTTCAGCTGAACCCAGGCTTTTTGGCGATTGAGATAGGTCTTGAGGCACTCGGCTGCCCCATTGCCACTCTCCAATGGCGGGAGCGTGATGGCGCCAGTGAGCCAACGGTTCAGCAGGTCCCAGTTCTGCAGCCCATCGTTTTGATCAATCAGGGCCAGGGGTTCCAGCCGCCGCGGTGCGGTGGCACCGCCACCACTGCGCTTGCAGTAACTGCACCACCAATGAAATTCCCGGGTACTGGGATCGCGCCGCACTGAGAGATACAGCAACTCGATCGGCCGCAGGCCCAGCTCGCTGCACAGCCGAATGGCGTCACACCAGCGCTTGCCGGTTTCATCCTTGGGTAGACCGGCCACTAGATCGATGATCTGCTGATCCGTCAGCGGATCCCCCTTTCGCGTTGGAGAGCCATTGGCGCTTTTGACACCCACATGGGAGCGCAGATCCACCGGCGGGCTCCAGAGCTCCGGGAACGATTCGCGATCCACGCAGTAGCGCAGAAACTGACTGAGGCTCTGGGCGCGGATCTGCCTGGCCCGGCTGCCGGGCTCCCAATCGCGGATGCATTGATCGAGCAAATCGTCTGGCCGACCAGGAGCCTTGGCGCTGCTCAATAGGTCAACGGCCATCGTGACCACAGGCCCATAGTTTTTCTCCCATGTGGTGGCCTTGATGGCATTGCCATGTAGGATCTTCTGATCGCGGAATCGCTCGGCCGCCTCTTTCCAGGGCTTGATGGTGGCCGGCGCTTTGCCATCGAGCACATCGGCGGCAGAACGCAGGGTGTGGCCTTCTTCCACTAGGGCATAGATGTTGCGGATGCGCACAAGGGCATCGCCCGTTGAGCGACGTGCCCAATCGAAGGGGAGCGCCACGGTCTGCATCGAGCCACCCTGGTGACGCACCTGCAATCGCATGCCGCCGCGATGCTCGCGAACACTCCAGCCCTCGGCGGCGGAGGTGCGCACCGCGCTGCGGAAACCCGGCACCCAGGGTTCTTCAAAACGGACGGTCGGCATGGGGTCCCCGGCGGCTCAAGGGCGCACTTGGCCAATTGTGCGCAAAATGTGCGCAAAATGTGCCCGATTAGGCAGGACAAGGCAAGTCAGCGTCGCCGAGATCCATTGCTATCACTAGATACGCCAATTGGAGTCTACCCCCTGTCAGCTCTTTGGGAGCACTAGGTCGCAGGTTCGAATCCTGTCGCCCCGATTGACTTCTCACCGACTGGCCCATTTCTGGGCACGCAAAAGGCACGCAAAGCGTCTTCAGGGCCAGTCCCCCATTTCCATGTGCATGGCTGTGATCTTGGTGATCAGGCTCTCCACTTGCCGGCAATAGGAGCTCTCTTGTTGCAGGGCTTCTGGGCCCGCTTCTGATGCCTGGCGGTAGACCTCGCGAAGCTGTGAGCGCAGCCCTTCCAGGCGCTGTTGGTATGGCCGCTCATCCAGTGCGCCAGGGTGGCCGACCTATGCCCTTCTGACAGCTCCTGGGGGCATCTACAGGGCCGCATGGGGCTCTCTGGGGACGAACGGCTAACGAGACAGGAGGCGCTGCAAAGCCCTGGAGCACTGGCCCAGCGGGATGGTTCATGTGTACAACCCTGATAGGTCCGCCTTCCTGGTGTGACCCGCAGCAAGTTCCCCAGTCCTGCCAACGACTACATCGAGGACCGCATCGACCTGAACCGGGAGTTTGTGCCGTTCCCAATGAGCACGGAGCAACTGGTCGTCGTGGGCGATGCCATGCGCGGCGTTGGCCTCTTCCACGGTGACTTAGTTCTGTTTGATTGGGCCAAGCTCCCCAGCACAGGTCGCTGCGTTGTGGCCCTCCATGAAGGGGAGTTGATCGTGCGCAGGGTCCAGGGGAGGCCGCCCAGGGTGTCTCTGGTGGCTACCGATGGCATCACGCCTCCCATTTGGTTCGGCCAGGGCTCTGACCCGCTGATTCTTAGGGTTATCACAGTTGGCGTTCGCAATCTGGCCGACTAGAAGTCTGCAGCAAAGCGATGCTCTGTTCAGGAGACTCCTTTCAACCGATCGCAAAAAAAATTATCACAATGCGGGGCGTTGCTTGGCATGCGGACTAGGTTCAATTCGTTCAATTCTTTTTGATTAATGGCTTACTTTATTACACACTTCTGGCCAGGTGCTACCGAAGAGCAGTACAGAGAAGAAATCGCTGCTGTTCATCCCGAAGGTGGTTTGCCAAAGGGGCAGATCTACCATGCGGCAGGGAACACAGATGGTGGTATTTTGATTGTGGCAGTATGGGACTCGAAGGAGTCTTGTGATCAATTTGTAGCCGACGTGCTTATGCCCAACGTGGATAAAGCAGGTGGTTTAGAGGGCAAGCCAGAGGAGCGTGCCGCAGAAAGCTTCAACATTGTGACCCAGTAACCCATAGGAGTTCTCTGTCAGCCCGACTCAAAGGCTGGCTTCATTGCCGATCAATCAAGAAAGCCTGAGGCCCCGCAATTTGCGGGGTTTTTTATTGCATTAAACTGCTGGACTAAATGTCAGCAGGCAAATCCAAACATTAGAGGGGGGGGGCAGGCTAACAATGTCCTGGACCACCTCTCCCCAGGTCTTTCTCTACCGTTCTGGTTAAAAAGGCCGCTCCCTGTCCAACCTGTGTGCCCACCTCTTGGAGTTGGGGGCATGACAAGCCAACCGCATCTGACGACGGTGACCAGATTGTTGCTTTGACTCCTGGCTGTGTAATCCCACCAGGGGCCTGAGCTTCTTTGATGTGCACAAGCTGATGGATGTGATGCAGCGGCTGGTGGATAAGGGCAATTCGATCCTGGTGATTGAGCACAATTTGGATGTGATCCGCTGTGCCGACTGGATCATTGATCTGGGTCCTGATGGCGGCGATAAGGGAGGCGAGATCGTGGTGGTGGGCACCCCTGAAACGGTGGCAGAGCATCCCACCAGCCATACGGGCAGATACCTCAAGCAAGTGCTGGCGCAGCATCCACCAGAGGTCTTGGCAGGTTGAGTGGCGGTTTGAGGGTGGTCTTGGGGGAGTAGGGGAAGGGCTGGGAGTGGCTTGGGTAGTGGCTTGCTTGGAGGGTTTTATGAGGAAGTGCTGAGGAATGCTGACGGGGGAGCGCAGGTAGGTTACAAAGGGGTAGATTTTTCACTTTCTGAATATGTCACAAGAGCAGCTCAAAGCCTTCCTGGAAGCCGTCAAGGCAGATGCGGGTCTTCAGGAGAAACTCAATGCAGCAGAGGATGCGGATGCTGTTGTGGCGATTGCCAAGGAAGTGGGATTTATGGTTTCTGCAGATGAATTGCAGCGGGCTCAGGCAGTAGGGGAGGAGCTAAGCGATGAGGAGCTTGAGAGGGTTTCTGGTGGAGGGACCTGGTTATGCACTGCTGTATTATTGTGTCCTGTTGAGATTGCTTTAAGTGTGGCAATTAAAGGAGCTGATGATGTGAGAGGGATAGTGAAGTTGTGTGTGGAAAAAGATTAGAAGAACCTAACATCCCCTGCCGCTACAGGGGTTTTGTTTCTTTAGTATTCCCCAAGGCGCCAAATACGCACTCTTATGCCTGGCGCTATCATTCATCTCCCCCGCTAATCTTGAGCCGCTTTGCCTGTCAAAATAGACCTCAGTTATTTCTCTCTTAGGAGGAAGGAAGCGGTGTTCTTGGAGAGTTAAGGGAAGGGCTGGGAGTGGCTTGGGTGGTGGCTTTGGATCGAGGTGGTCCGGGATGCAGACTGCTTACACGGCATTGAGCTGCTAAGATAAGAGTCATCTCTCATTCAGGCGATGTCAGAAGAGCAACTCTCCGCCTTGCTTGCAAAACTCAAAGAAGATGCAGGACTTCAGGAGAAGCTTAAGGGTGCTGCAGACCTTGATGCAGCAGTGGAGCTTGCGAAGGAAGCTGGGTTTGATGTCAGCAAAGCTGACTGGTTGAAGTATCAGGCAAAACAGAACCTGGAGCTCAGCGATGAGGAGCTTGAG
>Ga0007791_10000219_pt1 | contig 16784 bp, 17 predicted proteins | sample CryBogmetaGMA05M_FD_60368 | JGI IMG/M metagenome (GOLD analysis project Ga0007791, IMG submission 60368) | Freshwater microbial communities from Crystal Bog, Wisconsin, USA - MA0.5M | ecosystem: Environmental > Aquatic > Freshwater > Lake | place: Crystal Bog, Wisconsin, USA | collected 2009-07-06 | reverse complement strand
TTCATCCTCTGTTTCACAAGAGCAACCACAACCTCAAAAGGTTCTTTTAACAAGTGTTGAAGTTACTGACGAAAATGTTGCATTGAATTTGATCGTCTCTTTTCTTGGATTGGCTCAAAAGCGTGGAGCTTTTACTATTGATGAATCTGCCAAGATTTGGGAGTGTGTCAAGAAGTTCCAGAAGTAAGTACGGGGGTATTCCCCCGTAAACCCCCAGCTTCGCTCTAATAAGTAATTTAAAATATGTATAATAAAAATTATATATATTTTGCTCCACTTTTTCTAAAAGTGGATATTTTGCTCCACTTTTTCTAAAAGTGGATATTCGCTCCTGACAGGGCTCGAACCTGCGACCTAACGGTTAACAGCCGTTTGCTCTACCTACTGAGCTACAGAAGCATTATTGTGTTTTGTTTTTGTACAACTTTTTTAAAGTTGTATGCTTGTTCCGTTGGTTTACTTAAAATGTAATTTTAAATTATTGCTGTATGGAACAAATATTGGTTTTGTATTACCTAGTAAGGGGCTCGAACCCTTGACCATATGCTTAAAAGGCATACACTCTACCGACTGAGTTAACCAGGTTTGTTTTACTTTTCCGAACCCTATAATTTTTGTAAAAGGTCCCAGCGGGATTTGAACCCACGATAGCAGATTCAAAGTCTGCGGTGCTAACCACTACACTATGGGACCACAAAAAAAATAAATAAAAACAATCAGTTGTTTTTATTTTTCCACACCCATTACCACCTTTACAACTTTTAAAAAGTTGTGCAAATAGAAAAAAATAAAATAAGGCTTAAACCTTTATGGCACATACATCCCTCCGTGTACGCCATATTTACGCTTCTTTAAAAAGAAACATTTAATACTTATAATCATAAGTTAAGTTTAGTTGCTGTAATGGAATCTTTATGCTCTTGTTTTGCTCTACTTTTCTAAAAAGTAGAGGTTTTGCTCCACTTTTCTAAAAAGTGGAAATGCTGATTCCTTTATGAGCATTTTGCTCATTTACATCTGCTTCTTTCCCCGCTGGCACCAGTTTGCTTGTTCCTTTTTTCGGCGTCGCCCCCAAAAGGCGTTATAATTTTGCGTGTTTTCACAACTTTCCTCAAAGTTGTATTGCTGTATGGAACAATTTTTAACTTCACTCACCACTCAGCACACCATCATTGTTGGTGGCGAAGTTAATACATCTAAACCCATTTTGATTTACTTGCTGTAATGGAATCGTTCTTCAATCGTACGCTGATTCCTTATTTGCTAGTTCCGATTTTTGCATTCTTAATTTGCGTTTGTTTGCTGTATGGAACGGGTGTATCACACTATACTTAGTTGGGTTATCTTTAAGCGGTTTTACAATATAAATACAACTTTTTTAAAGTTGTTAGTTGCATCCAGAGGGGTTCGAACCCTCGCATCTTTCGATAGTGGGTCTTAAGTCCACCGCCTTAGACCACTCGGCCATGAATGCATTCCACTTTTTCAACCTTTAAGAAAGGTTGAACCAAAGTATTTTGCACCACTTTTCTAAAGTTTTATTGCTAGTTCCATTTTTGCATTCATAATTTGCGTTTGTTTGCTGTACGGAACTCAGGAAACCTAGGTTTCCCGAACCCTTCCTAAATAAAGGGTTAATATTTTGCGCTACTTTTAGCAGTAGACCTGGTGGGGATTGAACCCACGACATTTTGCTTATAAGACAACTATGCAAACCACTACATCACAGGTCCATTTCCTAATTCTACGTCGTAATGCAATAACTCATATCTTTTTACAAATGAAAAAATATAAGAATCGTCATTTCTAAAATAATGTAATAATAAATGCAAATTCTTACCTAAATCCACATCATATGTACTACCATGTTCATCTACATTTTTTTCTGTTATATTTTTTTTATATGTTATCCTGTATCTATAGTCATCTCTTGGGATGACACCTACTGCTATACCTTTTCTTATTTTAAAATGTTTATCATACTCTAAAATATTATTTTTTAGTTCTGTTGGAAGTTTGGATGCCCATATGGAAAAATCCATATATATCAAGCATTACATTATTTTCTCATTACTACGATTTCACATTTTGCTTGCATCATATCATCTTTGTTATTATTTGCACAACTTTTTCAAAGTTGTATAGCTGTTAGATGCATTTATCATTCACATAGTATAAGGTCGCGATCTCTTTAAGTTGTTTTATTATACTTTTTAAAAATGTATTTAAAGAAGTTTTTTTTATACTTTTTCTAAAAGTATATTATATATGATTTTTGGTAACAGAATTCCATATGAATATTTTTTGACTAAAGGTGCGGGAGAATCTAATGTCGGCTCCAAAGGTTTGCCATATGAAACTGGCTCCTATGATCAAGCATTAACTATTGCCGGCATTCAAAATGCAAACGTTATTGAATATACTAGTGTTATTCCAACTGGAGCTAAAGAAATTTCGAGAGAAGAAGGTCTTGCACGCATTCAATGGGGAGAAGTTATGGAATGTATTAAAGCACAAGCTAATGGACCTAAAGGGTCTTTTATTAGTGCTGCTGTTATGACCACTTCTGTTTACGATCCTTCGGGAAAATATTTAGGAGGTTTTGCTTGCGAATATTCTGGATCTGGCGATCAAAAAGCCTGTGAAAAAAGTTTGACTGAATCTATTGCTGGAATCATCGAGAGAAGAGGTTTTGGTTCTATTGTTGGCGAATGCAAAATGTATAGCAATAATGTTACTGATAAAGGTTACAAATTTCATCCTGGGACTAAATTTGTTTATGATTCATTGCGTGTTAAAGAGCATCATGGATCTGTTCTTGCTGCTATTTGTTTTGTTTCTTACCGATTTCAACCTTCCACTTTTGGGAAAAGTGGAGCAAAAAATAAAAAAACTTCCACTTTTGGGAAAAGTGGAGCAAAAAATAAAAAAACTTCCACTTTTGGGAAAAGTGGAGCAAAAAATAAAAAAACTAGAAAAAGATAATTTTTCTGTAGTTTATTTTCTAGGTCTGAATGCATGCGCAAATATTCCCACAGCAATTATACCAAGCACCAAACCTGTATGGTAATACACTTGCATTCCTCTATACATATGTAACCATGCTTTTGTTTGATCAGGAGTTTTAATATAATCCAACATCCATTTCTTTTTAGGTGAGAGAATATAGTAGAAATAATTCGTAACAAAGCTTGTCGCTAAAACTAAACAAATCATTGACATTGTTGATAACATTTTGTGCTCTGAATATACATTTGTTCCAATGATGATGAGAGAAAGAATAAAACCTAGAACATAACCTTGATAGTAAATTCTTGTTCTCTCGTTTGTTATTTCTTCATATGTTTTTTGCAAATTTTCTGGAAGCTGCGATTTGTATTTTAAAATGATTTGACTTTTTGCTACAGCATAATTCATATATATCATTCCTATAAGGAATACTGCGGATATTGAACAACTTATAGTACATGGCGCCATTATATTATTTGCACAGATATAAATTTGTGTATATAATATATAATAAAAATGGGTAAACAACAGAAAAAGAAAAAAAATGGAACAAAAAGAAAGGTTAAGGGAGGATTAAAACAAAAAAATCCTGAGTTAACTAGTTGGCAAGCTGTTTATAAAATGATTAGTAATCCTGCATCCACATTAACCAAAATTGCGTACTCTTCTTTAAAAGGATATATATTCAAATTAGATGTACCACCTAGTCCAGAAAATTCAGAATTTTTTGGTTTAAATTCAGCCGGCACTGATTTCAATGTGCCAATTTATAGCTTGATTTTTAAATTTGCTATCATTTCCAAAAATGGCGACGAAGAATTACCAGAATTTTCTTTTCCTGGAGAATTAGATGAAAATGGTGATCAAATATATTATTCTAAGGCTACTGAAAATTTAAATGATTTTAAAGTTGAGTCTAATATTCAACAGTCAATTTATTTAAAAACTATTAATCCTTCTGGCAAACCTATTTGCCTTGCTGTTGCTGACTTTTCATATTTTAATAAAGATTCTGCATTCATTTTATTGGGGCATCTTCGTGCAAAGCAAGGAAATAGCCCAAAAGTAATGCGAATGCTTGAGTATTTAAAGTTTAATGTAACTGGAAATAAACAATTAGGAATGATCACAATGGAATTGGCAAATAGCGATTTTAAAGAGTTAAATGATTTGAAATCAAATCCGCCTGTTTTTAAAAGTGATTGCAATAGTGCTTTAGCACAAATTTTAATTTTATTTTTAAAACTTAAAATACTTAATTACGATAGTCACGCAGGAAATGTTCTTGGAAAAGAAGACGGAACTAAAACTTTTTTAATTGATTTCGGAAGAACTTTGAATTTTACTAATCGTAACCCTTTCCCAAGTGAAGGTTCTGAAATAATTCAGCAATACAATGCTATTACTCGCGGAAATTACGATGCGGATAAAAGAGAAGTGTTATCTTTTGGAGTTACTGATTTGTATGTCAGCGGAAGAACAACTGAGGACGAAGTTATAGATAGAATGCAAAAAATTGTTAAATTTATGGCATATATTGATTATTGCACAAATACTACTTATTTTGATATGAGAAAAATGGATAGAGCACAGCTTATTACCTTTTTGCGATACTTGTATGGACCCGAATTTAGTGATAAGTGGACTAAAAGACGACCTGATTTTACACTTACAAGTGGGGCAAGAACCGCATATGCTTCATTAATACCAACAATTCGATCTCTTACTGAAGCACCATTAGTTGCTACAAATCGTTTAAGTGATAACGCTATTCAAGGAATGATTCAAAGTGGTAAATTATTTTCTATTAAGGCAGGAGTTTCATATGATAGAAATGATGTTTCTAGTTGGTCTATTCCTGATGTTCTTAGTTCTGCTTCAACAGGCAGGGCTGCAGACTTTAGCCCTGCACCTATTAATGTTGGGTTGAGACAAAGACCGGCACGTGCTTCTGTACAAATACAAGATGATGAAGAAGAATGTGACCCTGTTAAAGAAACTTGTTGCGATAAAGTAACTGGATTTTGCAAAAAAATGATTGGTCTTGGTGGAAGAAGAACTAAAAGACGTGGTAGCAAAAAACGTTTCGCAAAAACTAAAAAAGGATCAAGAAAATAGATTCTTTACAACAATAATATAAAAATATTAGTTTATATTATTAAATGGATATTTGCAGTAAAATTTCTAGTTTTTTTCATGCGTGTTTAGCTACAAATACTAGTGCCGTTATTGTTAGAAATTCAGATATGGATAACTCTATTCATAATGATGAATTTTTATCTGAACATAATCTTTGTAATTCCTGTGAAACAGATCTAGATCTTTCTGAAAAACTTGAAGAAATTATACAAATATTGGAAGAGGTAAAGAATGATGATGATGAGGATGAAAATGTTTTCTACGACGAAGCATATGAAGATGCAGAAAAAAAAAATAATAGCGGTAAATTTTCTCTCATTTAATTTTTTTGGTTTTTAAATTTTTATGAATTTTAGTTTTGAAGAGTCGGTGTTTACTTGACCAATAATGCGCGTTGATTCAACATTTTCTATTTGTGTATAAATTATGTCGCATTTTGGTGTGGATTTAGACTTTGAATGACTTTTACACAAACAGGCACAACGTTTTATTACTTGCAAAGGAATTTCTTTTATTTTGCAAGTAGTTTTTAAAATTACATGACTTGATGGGGAATTTGCCACATGGAACCAAACATTTTCAGGGTCTGACGTATTTACCAGCTCTGCGTTTTCTTCTCGACTTTGACCAACGAGGATGGTGTATTCTTGATTTTGAAATATGAAAACTTCTTCCTTCATTTTTGGGATTTAGGTGGATTTGTTTGAGAGAAATAAATTTCTATTTTCACAATTCAATTTTATCCACTTTATCCACTTTTAGAAAAAGTAGAGCAAAAAATGTGGAATTCAAAAAATTATAATTTTATTTTGGCTCTACCTTTCTCAAAGGTAGAATTTAATAAGTGGAATATATATATGAAGTTTAACACTTGGTACGATTATTTTGTGGTTTTCATAATTATTATTAAAATTCTTTTTGTTCTTCTTTCTGCTTCTCTTCTTTATCTAAAAATTAAAGATAATGGGAAACCTGAATCTGAAACTATGAAAAACATTTCTTATTGGAAAGAACGCGTTGAATTTGTATTCATTGCAAATATGTCTATCTTATTGGCTTATCTCTTTTACCCTCGTAGAGAGAAACCTATTCCTATTGACAATGAAGCTAGAATTTTATTATATGTTTATGGTCTTGTTATTTTATTAACTGCTAAATGGGACTTATTTATTAAAGAGAGTAAATGGTTTTACTACCTTCAGAGAATATTTGGTGGAAATTACTATAAAAAATATTACTCTGAAGAGGAACATGATGCAATGAAAAAGCAGGCTGAAATAAATCATAACATTCAAAAGTCTGAAAATATGAGAAATTTGCAGGACTTTCCCAATATGCAGAATTTTTCCAAAAGTAATACTGAGTATCAAAAGTATTACACGTTAATTTATCCACCCGATACAATTGGTCAATTTGGATACAACTCTCTTGAAGTTGCTAATTCTGCGTCCAATTTTTCTAATAGATTTCCACCTAGATCGTGCATCTAGATTAAATATTGCTATTTTATAAAAAAAATATAATATAGCAATATTTTATACATGAGTTTTGATTCATATAAAATTACACCAGTAAATTATGGTTTTGTTGATTTGTATAATTCTGGTAAACATGTGGAAAAATGTGGTGATTTCAAATATGTAAAAGAATTTAAGGTTGAAAATGTAACTCGGCCAGGAGTAAATTTATCAGGAATAATCATACAAGCTGTGAAAAAATATTCTGAAGTTACTGATGTTAGTGGGAATGTATATAATACAACTGATGCAATTTTAAATTTTACAAGTGGTCGCGTAAATTATAGTTGTGATTCCTATTTTGAAATATTTGACATTAATGCTAATGGTCAATCAATTTATGCTGATGCATTTTCAAATGGTGCGTTGGCTCGATACGATGCGGATGGACCACTTATATATGATCCAACTGACCCTGAATATCAAACTTATACAACTCAAGGTGGGATTCAGATGAATGGAAGAAGTTTTTTTATTCCAGAAAATGGTCAATTCTTTCATGCAGCTTATAAATTTCCATGGATTTTTAAAGATGAAACTAAACCTGCAAATGGTTTACCATTTTTGGCTTTCAATGAAGGAATACTTAACCAACTTGCAAGTTATTCCCAAAGTAACTTTTTAGATCATAGTGTGGAACTTTTTTGGCGTTTTGATCAGCAAATGCCTCAACCAGGGCAATATCAAAGTAACTTTACATGCGTTCCTAATCCTAATAATCCCCCAATTGCTAATACTTGTTTAGGTCACGGCGGTAGAAAAAGAAAAACTAAAACAAAAAAAAATAATAAGCGCAAGCGCCGCAAAACTCCTAGGAGACATTAGTAGTGCTTTTTTTTCAGCGATTTTTAAGTTGTGAAAAAAAAAGGTTATTTAATAAAGTTACAAACAAAAGGCAAAAGGCTATATACTACTAGATTTTTATTTTTATTTTTATTTTTTATTTTTTAATGAGTTTGAGCTTGTTCCTGCTCGCGTGGCCCGCGAGTTCCAGCTACCACTTGGGCAAAGGTGCGTTCGTCTCTGAAATCCGCGGCGATCTTTCCGTCCACTATGTCATCCAGTGTTTGCTCGTACTTCTCAAAGAACTCGTCGTTGTGGCGCTCAAGGCCCTTGATCAATTGGCAAAAGCTGCCGCCTAGGTGGGCCATTACCATGTCTTCCATGGTATAGCCCATGGTCACAAGTCTCTTGGTCAGGTTAGCAATGTTCATTCTTGGCTCAGTGCTTTGCTCCGCGTCCGTTCCAGCTTCGCTGTCTTCATCGCTGTCATCGTCGCTTCCGCTCTCGCTTCCGTCCTCATCATCCTCTTCCTCAGGAAGGTCTACCAGCGCCGTTCGGCACATGGGACACTCCACGCGGTGGCAAAGATTTGAAAAGATGCAGCTCGAGTGAAAGGTGTGACCGCACTCAGTGGTGGTGCAGTTCTTGCACTCGATGATGTCATCCATGCAGATAGCACACATTTGGGTCTGAGTTTTGGTCGTCATTTTATAAGAAAGTCGTATCAAAGTTGTTAGGTTTTACCAAGGTTGGTTCTAGTTAGTGCTATCTAATTGTAATATAAAAAATCATTTCAATTTTTTTTTGAGGTCACTGATTTTTGAAAAACTTAAAATTTGCTAATCATTTTAAAAAAAATTGAAATTCAAAAATGCCATATACATAATGGTATCAATTTAATACCATGGACTACCTAAGACTCTTTCCTTTTCCTAACGGAAATTTTGTGTATGTGAATGATGTACATCGGCTTATTCTTCCCATGCTTATAACTCCTGCGGTTATTTCTGTTTTTATTACAAATTCCTATCAAAAAGTATATGAATTTGTGAGTAATTATTTTGAAGAAATAATGTTTGTGGTTTCTATTGTTTCTATGGTTGCAATGTTTATGATGTTTCGCGCATTTGACGAGCTAATAGACAAAATTATTAAAAAGTATAAAGATAGAATTGAAGAGCTTGAAAATAAAGTAAAACCTAGACGTTTTAGTCAAAGGTTGAAACAAAAAACTGACCAATTGTAATTAATTTGTTTGCGTATATTAAATGCCTGTAATTGTTGGTATGACTTATCCGCAACCCCAATCTTATCCTTACATTGGTAAACGTTTTCCCTCTCGAATTAATGGTGCGTATAGTATGAATAACTTGGGTCAACTTTCTGTAAAACCAAATTGGATTGGTATTAAGTATAGAGTAAATCAAGGTGTTACAAATAAATTGCGCGCGATTCAAAACATATAAAAATTTGTGTTATTTTTTTTATAGGATTGTGTACTGGCGAAAGTAGCCGTTATGTACTCGCGAACCTGTCTCTATACCCTTCTATCTCCTATTTTCTGGCTTTTAGTCAAAAAATAAGAATCCGAGATTTCTCTCAAAATTGGGTCCCCGAGCACCAAGAAATGAGTGACAAAATCAAGAAATGAGTGACAAAACGCAGAAATGAGTGACATTTTATTCCGCTGGCGCGGCCGAGGCTTTAAGCCCTTTTGAAATAATATATATTTAGGAAACATGAAAAAAGGGGCAAGTGCCCCCCTTTCTTTTTTTCCGCTAATTAATTTAATTACAATTTCAAAACATACAAGGCGCAAATGCAACTAACTACTTTTCTAACTACTTTTTTACTTACCAGTCCTCGTCATCACTGCTGTCCGAGTCCATGTCCGCCCAGTTCAGCTTCGATGCAGGAATGCGGGGCTTGGGCGCGGCGACCACATAGGTCACGGACTTCTTGGCTGCAAGCTCCGCCCGAAGACGTTCGTTCTCCTTCTGGGTTTGCTCCAGTTCAAACTGGACCTTGGACTTGGTGGCCATACTCGCGTACGAGCCCGCAGCAGGCATAGCGGAGTCAAGCAGCAGGGATCGGGGCGCTGAGCACAAAGCAGGGAATTCCTCGACAGGACGATGACGAGGAGCGCAAGCACGAGGCGACTCATCCGAATCGCTGTTGTCAGCGAGTGCAGCAAAACCTCCGCTGAACTTGGCCACTTGACCAAAGGTTTTCTTCTTGGTCTCTGCAGCGCGAGCTGCTTCATGCTGCGCAGTGCGCTTGGCTCGCTCACGCTCATGCTCCTCCTTTGCTCGAGCTTTGTTGTCACGCTCAAGCTTCTTGCAGCACGATGGAGTGTGACCCATTTCATGGCAGTACCTGCACTCCTGGGCCAAAAGGGTGGGACAGACCACAACCCCATCGGGTCCGGGCTTGGTCTTCACCCAATGGCTGGTGTATTCCACTTCCGTCTTGCCGGCATCGTGACATACCTTGCAATAGGGCTTTGGGGCAGCCTTCTTCATATTCTTGTTGTTGCGGTTTGCGTTCATTCTAAAAACTTGATAGTCAAAGTGATGTGTAATTTACACTTATTGAAATCAATGAAAATCATTTCAATTTTTTTTGGAGCCGCAGGAAAAATTAAAATACTAAAAAATTCAAATTTGAATTTCAAAACATTTCAAAAAAAATTGAAACGAATTTTTATTTTTTTTTTAGTTGCATCTAAGTATATCAAATTCTCACGAAGAAGTTTAAACATGAACGTTACTAATCAGTTGCAAGGATTTAAAAAAATTTTGGCTCATGCCAAAATGGAAGAAAAATTACACCAACTCGAAGGTGTCCGTTGGTGTTTAGAAAATGAGTTACGCACCAACGCATTCTTCGCTGGCAGAAAAGTTCGCGGAGGATTTATTGCCGATGAAATGGGACTGGGCAAAACCATCACCATGATCGGCACCATCTTTTGCAATTTCAAAATGCCGACCCTCATTGTCTTGCCCGTCGTTCTCGTTGAACAATGGTACAATGAAATCTATAGGAGCACTGGACACAAAGCTGTTGTCTATCATGGCAGCACAAAGAAGAGCATCTCGAGAGAAAAACTCGAAAAAAGCCCCATTGTCCTAACAACTTATGGTATGATTACTATCCCAATTAAAAATCAAACCCCTACTTTGCTTCATGAGATCCGTTGGGCTCGAGTCATCTTTGACGAAGCTCATCACCTTCGCAACCGCAAAACTGGCAGATTTTTAGGTGCCAAAATGCTCAAAGCTAAGATCCGTTGGCTTGTTTCTGGAACACCTGTGCAGAACAAAAAAGACGACTTCTATGCTCTTTGCAGTTTACTCAAGATCCCTTCTAGTTTCTATGCTGAACCAGAAAATATTCCTATTATTAAAAAAAACTTTATTTTGAAACGAACCAAGAGAGAAGTTGGCATTCAAATTCCTGACGTCACCAACTTCAACATGATCATACCTTGGGCCAGCAAAATTGAAGAAAGATTCAGCGCCAATATTCATTCCCATCTTGCCTTTAGTGGTACTCAAATGGGAGAGAAAGAACCTGCACTCTTATTCAAAAATTACCAAGTTATTCAATTACTTACAAGGGCTAAGCAATCATGTATTTTGCCAAGTATGGTTCAAAAATCTTTGAGTCAGGATCCTGTTGAAATTAGAACGGCTAGCAAAATGGATGCCGTTGTTGAGACCATTCTTGACCGCAAAAATAATGGCAATGGTAAGCTCGTCTTCTCTCATTACAAAGAAGAGATTGATACTCTTATTCGACGTTTGAGAGAAGGAGGGATTGAGAGAGTAGCTAGTTTGGATGGACGCAACTCTATGGCTTCTCGATCTGATATTCTCAGCGAAAAATATGAAGTATTAATTCTGCAGATTCAAACAGGATGTGAAGGTTTGAATTTGCAAGACAATTATAGTGAGATTTATTTTGTTACTCCTCATTGGAATCCTAGCGTTGAAGATCAAGCTGTTGGTAGATGTCACCGCATTGGTCAAACACGACGGGTCTCCGTCTTTAGATTTGAAATGGACGGATTTGAAAATAACATTAATGAAAATTCACCAGGCATTTCATTTGACAATTATGTATCTTTTGTACAAAATAAAAAGAGAGAGCTTGTAAAAGAAATTATTCAACAATAAAGCAAAACCATAAATATTGGAATGATTCACCATAGAATCAAACCCCCACCCCTTTTTTACCTTTTCATTTGGGATCCTAGAGAGAAAAAGTAATTGAAATTGCACTATGGAATCTATACTATGGAATCTATACCATGCAATTTACCCTATAATATACCCTACAATTTTGAATATTTTTCTCTCTAGCCTTATTTTTCAAAAAGGTTAGAATGAAGTTATGTACCCTAGGAACTAAGAAATGAGTGACAAAAATCAAGAAATGAGTGACAAAACGTAGAAATGAGTAACAATTTTTTTCCGCTGGCGCGGCCGGGGCTTTAAACCCTTTTAACATATATATTATATATACGACCACCTACTTAAAGGACGGACATCTATTTACTTTCATTGAGAGAAAAAGTATTTAAATATATACTACCATTTAATATGGGATTACAAGAAATGAGTGACAAAACGCAGAAATGAGTCACAAAAAATATACATGAAAAAAGAGGCACAAACGGCCCTTTTTCTTTTATTTAATTTAGGATTACAAGTTAAAATTCAAATACAATCTATACTAGGCTATCTACTTTTTATTTTTTATTTTTTTTTTTTACTCGTCATCGGACTCATACTCCTCCTCTTCCTCTTCCTCATCCACTGCCTTGAACTCGATCTCCTTGGTCTCTTCATTCCAAGTTCCGACCTCATCCTGCTCCATGTTGTAGACCACTCCGTTCGAAGACTTTAGGTACTTGGTTCCCTTGTACTCGAACTTCTTCACCTTCAACACCGCAGGAGCTGGAGCTGTTTCCTCCTTCTTGGCGGACTTGGCTGCCTTAGGCTTCGACTCCTTCTCAGCCACAGGCTTGGACTCCTTCGCAGCCTTCTTGGCCTCCAGAGCAGCCTTCTTCTCGGCCTTCTCCTTCTCAGCTGCGGCTTTCTTGGCCTCCTTTTCAGCCTTCAACTGATCGGCAGCGGCCTTCTTGTCGGCCTTCTCCTTATCAGCTACGGCCTTCTTATCAGCCTTCTCCTTATCAGCTGCAGCCTTCTTCTCAGCCTTCTCCTTCTCAGCAGCGGCCTTCTTCTCCTCCTTGGCCTTCTCAGCAGCGGCTTTCTTGGCTTCCTTGTCAGCCTCTGCCATCTGCTTCTTCTCAGCCTTCTCGGCATCAGTTAGCTTCGACTTCTTCGGCTTGCTAGAGGTTGAGGTCTCAGAACCGGAAATCGAACTCGTTTCAGACGCGTCCTCTTCACTGGCTTGGGCTTCAGAAACCAAATTGGCAAAGAGATCATCCACCTCTTCAGGTTTCACATCCTTGGGTTGCTTCTTTGGTCTGCCACGCTTCTTCGACTCCACCGAAGCAGAGTTATCATCAGCGGACTTCTTTGAAGGACGGCCACGCTTGGTCTGAGTCACAGGCGCAACAAAGTGCTCCTCATCGATCTCAATGCCGAACTTGGCTGCCTCATCAAGGACTTGCTCCTTGGTCAGCTTCAGCTTCTTCATGACCGCGGTGTAATGCTTGGGGGCATCACCCTTGGGACCCTTGAAATCGCTCTTGACACGATCTTCAATCGTGCCGTTATCCGGCTTACCTGACTCATTTTTCTCACATTGTTTGATGCATCCCTTGCAGAAAGAGTTGCCCTCGACTGGAGCACCGGGGCACTGAGTGTACAGGCCGTGGTTCTGCTTCAATCCGTTGCAAAGAGCTGGGTTGCAGGTTGTAAAAGGAAGAGCGAATGAAGGCATTGCTACCTTCTTCACACCCGCCTTCTTCTCCTTTGTACCCTTGCTCTTGCCTACCGAGATCGTTACCGAATCCACGCCCAGACGCATCAATGCCTCTGCACTATCGAATCCATACTGCTCGCTACAAGATAACACCGCATTACGCATCGCGTCCTTATACAGGGACTCCACCGACTTCATGCACATTGACGAAATTACGATTTGACTTGACATATTTGAAATACTTGATTCACTTTATTTACTTTCATCTACACCACCACAATTCATTTCAATTTTTTTTTACACACACTACTTTTTTTTTTTACTGAAAATCCACCTTTAAAAAAGGTGGAGCCAAATTTCCGGTCAAATTTTGGTTCAATTTTAACCCAAAGGTTGGACTGACACTTTTTTAGTAGACCCAGTTTTTGAGGCTGAGTCCAAAAAAAATTGATTAGGGTTAACAACCCATAATGTTTCATTGAAGTGCTCGGTTAGCTCAGTGGTTAGAGCATCAGTCTTATGAGCTGAGGGTCGTGGGTTCAACCCCCACACCGAGCAACGAGTTGCAAGACTCCCAAAACTTGCAAATAAACCCGGTTAGCTCAGTCGGTAGAGCGCCAGCCTTTTAAGCTGGTGGCCGAGGGTTCAAGTCCCTCATCGGGTGTATGAGTTTGCAGGCACTCATAAAAAACTTGCAAAAGGCTCTATGGTGTAGTGGTTAGCACACTTCCTTTACACGGAAGAAATATGGGTTCGATTCCCATTAGGGTCAACCGGGGTCCAACGCCCCACCAAATCCGATATAGTCTAGTTGGTTAGGATCGAGGGTTTTCACCCCTCTGGCCGGGGTTCGAGTCCCCGTATCGGAATCCGAGTTGTCAGAACTCCGAAAACTGACCATTATGCCCGGCTGGCTCAATTGGATAGAGCGCAAGACTTCTAATCTTGAGGTTCTGGGTTCGAGTCCCAGGTCGGGTGTTCGGGGTCCACCACCCCAAAAAAGGAGTTGCAAGATCTCCAAAAACTTGCACAGCTCTCATAGTGTAGCGGTTAGCACCACAGACTTTGAATCTGTTATCCTGGGTTCAAATCCCGGTGAGAGCTAAAAATGTCTTCATACAGCAATTCAACCAAAATTCATATTAAGAATCAAAATGAAGACAGCACATATCCGATATAGTCTAGTTGGTTAGGATCGAGGGTTTTCACCCCTCTGGCCGGGGTTCGAGTCCCCGTATCGGAATCTGAGTTGGTAGAACTCACAAAACTACCATTAAGCACGTGTGGCCGAGTGGTCCAAGGCGCTCGACTCAAGTTCGAGTACCTACGGGTGCGTGGGTTCGAACCCCACCGCGTGCAAGAGTTGGTAGAACTCACAAAACTGCCATTAAGCAAGTATGGCCGAGTGGTTTAAGGCGACGGACTTAAGACCCGTTATCTATGATGCGTGGGTTCGAACCCCACTGCTTGCAACGAGTTGTTAGACTCTAAAACTAATACCCAAAAACCCGGTTAGCTCAGTCGGTAGAGCGCCAGCCTTTTAAGCTGGTGGCCGAGGGTTCAAGTCCCTCATCGGGTGAAAAAGCACATGGTATTCGTGCTATTTTTTTTCGAATTAATTATTTTTTTATTTCAATTTCCAAAAAAAATTGAAATGAAAAAAGTGTATTATGTTTTACTTAAACAAACCATCATGGAGCAAGAACAAATTCAAGAACAAAAAAAACCTAAATACTCTTACATTAAAGAGATCGGAAAAATTGCGGCCATATACTTGTTGTGGATTCTTATCCACTACTTGTCGGCACATTTATATGTTTACTGGTGTACATCAACCTCCCTTATTGGGTTTATCCTGTCACCCTTTTTAACGCCAGCACCTCATTGCCAAGCCCTACGTTGGGGTATCAATCAAGGTGCCAATCAAATTGTACTTATGTGGTCGACGGCTGGCACGTGGCTGCTTATGAAAATTGCAATCAAAGAGGACTAAGGCAAATCCCACCAATATTTGTCAATAATTCTTTTATGCTCTAATGGAATAAGAGCCGCATCATTATTATTTCGAATATCAGTTTGAAGAAAACCAGGTTTAGGTGATTTATAAAAAGTTTGATTATTTGAATTTGTGTTATTTAAAGCAAATAAAGTTTCATTCTTTTTTTTTAACTCCTCCTTTTCCAACTCTTCCTTTCTAATAATAAAATCTAACTCACTATTTGTGTTTTCTTCATCATAAATTTCCAAAATTCTAGAAACTATTGGACTTCTTTCTACATCAGAACTTTCTAATTCAACTAATTTTATTCCCATTTGATGATTAGATTCTATATATGTTTCATTGTACGTTACTTCAATTTCTTGTTTTTTATTAAACAATTTCTCATAAACATTAAACTTTTTTATAAAATCTAATAACCCACTATAACTTCCCTTATCAGATTGCTTTAAATCACCAGTAACAACCATTTTACTACCAATTCCAAGGCGAGTTGTTAACATCATCATTTGGTTAGGAGAACTATTTTGCATCTCATCAGCTATTATAAAAGCTTTTTTAAATGTTCTTCCTCTCATATATGCCAACGGAGAGATTTCAATAACACCATTTTGCAACATCATATCAATATCTCTCTGAGAATAAAATTCTAAAAAAATATCAAAAATAGGTCTTGTCCAAGGATCCATTTTTTTATTTATGTTTCCAGGAAGAAATCCAATGTCTTCTTCTACTGGAACTACAGGACGCGTAATTATTATTTTTTCAATTAAACCTTGTTTCAAGTCGCTTATAGCTTGATTACAAGCCAACAATGTTTTCCCCGTTCCGGCCGGACCAATTGCAAAAATCAAACGTATTTTTGAGTCGCACAAGTATTTAACATATCTTCTTTGATTTTCAGACTTTGGTTTATATACCGGAAACATACTCCTTGAATCTCCAAAATCTTTTTTCATTTTTAAAGCTTTTGCGAAACCTCTTGTGGTCTGTTTTAAATGAAAAGACTGAGTTCGTAAAAGCAACATTGTAGCGACTAAATTAACAAATAACTTCATTTATAACATATATAAACATTATGTTTAAACTAAAACATCACATTTATTATTAAAACTATTAATAATAAAATTTAAACAATTCCATCATTCTTCAACTCTGTATGAGGAGAGAAAAGTATATATTCTTCAATATTCATATGATAAACAATTAAATCTGGATACCAATAGCTATTTGTATTTGGTTGGTATACTCCATCAATATTATGCTTTCTATTAAGTACTGCGCACAAATTCAGTAAAGATCTTTTGTTAATTTCATATAAACTTACCCGATTTAAATTTTCTTTTTTTCCAAATGGATATAGTCTATAAAAATTTATTTTTTTATTTATTTGAGGTAATAAACTAGTTTCATGTCTGGATAAAATATCAATTATATTATTT
>Ga0007791_10000218_pt1 | contig 16859 bp, 16 predicted proteins | sample CryBogmetaGMA05M_FD_60368 | JGI IMG/M metagenome (GOLD analysis project Ga0007791, IMG submission 60368) | Freshwater microbial communities from Crystal Bog, Wisconsin, USA - MA0.5M | ecosystem: Environmental > Aquatic > Freshwater > Lake | place: Crystal Bog, Wisconsin, USA | collected 2009-07-06 | reverse complement strand
ACGTGGCAAGTTGCGGATAAGGGGCCTTTTGCTCTGTATAGTTTTCGTTGATCTGGGGTGTACAGATAAAGCACCTTGATTCCTACACCAGCGCTTAATCCGAAGCATTCACCTGCCGCTGGCGTGTGCCGGCAGAGTGCCCATTGGTGACGTTCAGTGCAGCCACTTGAAATTGGCTGTTGCGGCAATAACGGGTATTGAACTTGAACCCGTAAATGCTCCTTCCCGCTGGGGGCATTGGCTCCCCACAGCCCGATAGCCGGTCGCGCATTTCAACTGCCATCTGAAGCGGTGAACGGTGTTCGTAATGTTTCCCATTTTCGCCGTCGACATCCTATTGGCGACCCCGAGATTTCGACCGTCGTAGTACGTCAACTCTGACCGGGCATCAAATATTTGTGGCAAAAGCAGGCCGTTGCGGTTGTTAGCCTGCAGAGAAAATTTTCCCTCCGCTATTCGTTTTCGAAAGTAGTTTTGTCACAAAAATTACTCGCTCTCCCGATACGCTGACATCTTTCAAACATTCGTTCGGAGCCAGCATGTCCCACCAAACTGCCAATGAGTCCCGTCCATCTGCCCCGCACCGGGCGATGAAGTACAGATACCATCTTTCAACCTTGGCCGTCTGTATTGCAGTGCTGGCAGCTTGCGGAGGCACAGACCCTGCGCCAGAGCCGGTCAGTATCAAATTGATCGCTTTGAACGACTTTCACGGCAACATTGAGCTGACTTCGTCTACCAATGGCGGACAGGTAACCTTGCCTGATGGAGCTTCTGGAACCAAGGTTGATGTGGGTGGAGCAGCATACCTTTCTACTCTTGTTAAGCAGCTCAAAGCCAAGAATCCGAACAATATTGTGGTGGGAGCGGGCGACCTGATTGGTGCCTCGCCCTTTACATCCGCCATCACCCACGATGAAGCGACGGTGGACATCCTCAACCAGATTGGCATTGAGGTCACCTCTGTGGGCAACCACGAGTTTGACCGCGGACTAACCGAATTGAGGCGCCTTCAAAGTGGAGGTTGCTATCCCGCATCCAGCGGCCAGGGCGTTGTAGGCGTGGACACCTGCCTACAAAACGGTACTTTTCCTGGCGCCAGCTACAAATACCTAGCTGCCAACACCGTCTCTTCGAACGGTACAACGCTTTTTGACGCAACCTTTGTCAAGAAATTCGGCCGAGTTAGCGTTGGGTTCGTCGGCCTCACAACCAAAGATACAGCGGGACTGGTTAGCGCGGATGCCTATGCAGGCTACACGTTCGCAGACGAAGCGACAACCATCAATAAATATGCCAACCAACTCAAAGCCAACGGCTCGCAAGCGGTTGTGGTTTTGATACATCAAGGCGGGCAAACCACAGCCACCTCAATCAATGACAAAACCTGCCCTGGTTTCGTGGGCGACATCAAGCCAATTTTGGACAAGCTCAACGCAAATGTGGACGTCGTTGTTAGCGGCCATACGCACCAGGAGTACGCCTGCAACTACCAGTCGGCAGCCAGTGGAAAAAACCTGCTGGTGACGTCCACCGGCTTTTATGGCGCCAACGTAAGCGAAATTGACCTGTTGGTCAGCCCCTTTGGCGGCGTAATATCAGCCACTGCAAACACGGTGCCCGTGATTCGAGACACGAATACAGCAACACTGCCAAACGGATTTAGCAAGCTGGCAAAAGACGCGACAGTTGACGCCGCAGTTACCCGCTACACCAACCTGGCCAAACAAGCGGGTAATGTGGCAGTAGGAAGCATTGGTGCTGACATCAAACGGGCCCTGTTGAGCAACGGTACGCGGGACGAAACCAATGAAAGCCCTTTGGCTAACGTGATGGCCGATAGCTACCTGGGAGGTGTTCCTGGTTCTGCCGACTTTGCGTTTGTCAACCCCGGTAGCGTGCGCGCTGACTTGATTTTTGGGGATGGAAATCCCAATGGCACGGTGACGTACTCCATGCTAGCGACCATTGAACCTTTTGGTAACACCTTGGTGACGGTCAATTTGACCGGCGCACAGGTGCTTCGTCTATTGGAACAACAGTGGGAGGGAGCCAATGCGACCGCCAAAACCAATGCAACCACCAACACGGTGGGCCGCATACTTGGAATTTCCAAAGGTCTGACCTACACCTATGACAACAATGCTCCTAAAGGTGCAGCGACTGGAAGCGGTGCTCGCGTTGTGGCAGGCAGTGTCAAACTCAACGGTGTGGCAATCGATCCGGCCCAGACCTACAAAGTAGTTACCAACTCATTCTTGTCCCCGAGCTTGGTATCCAGCGCTGCACCTGACAACTTTTCAGCCATCATGAACGGCGGCACCAACCGAGTGGATACGAAGATTTTGGACTTGGATGCCTTCATTGCATTTTTTAAGCTACCGGCCAATGCCAACCTGCCTGCGCCTGCGCAGCGGGTGGTTCGGCTCAACTGACGTTGTTGAACCGGGCTTCACGATAGGCTACTGCCCCACCTTCGCAAGTGGGGCAGTCTTTATTGCCATTGGGCTCTTTAGGTCGGATTCCCGGCAATCGATAGGGCTCGGTATGGTTAAGCTCAGGGCATGATGCGCAAATTTTTTGTCGTTGCGATGCTTACGGCTTGGCTACCGAGCTTTGGCTGGAGTACCGAGCTTTCCAATCCGAATCGGCAAGCCATTGCCGAAGCGGCAAGCCAAGCTCGGGACCAATGCTTCAAGGAAATGTACCGCGACACCAACGCCTATGCGTTTTGCATTCGCGAGCTGCGTACAAAGTACAAGCGCGATCCCTATCGCTTGCTCGGGACGGAGTATTTTGGATTTGTTGGGGCGCTCAGCTACATGCGAATTAGCCAAGCAGCGGCGCAATCGATCGCAAGTGAGTTCTTGCCACATTTCAAGAGTACCCAGAAGCAACTGAAAATTAGCGACGAAGACTTGTGCAGCGTGGTGCCAGGAAACTGCGTGGAGCGCATTGCGCAAACCGGGAAGTTGGAACGAGAGCGCCCCGCTTCAAAGAAGATGCGGGTGCGTTGCGAGGTGGGAATATGTCGGCTGGAACCCGTTTAGACAATCAAATTTACATACACTTTCAGAGCGGAACCAAAGCTTCGCCCCCCGGAGAGCACTCGGTATGAACACCTTGCCAAGCCAATGCTCTCTCTTGCCGTGGTCAGAAGTTCAAAGCGTTTCACGCTAGCAGTCCCAAGAAACTCATTCTTCGCGGACAACGCAACCAAGTTGAATGTTGTACGGCACAGTTGGGCTGCAGATGGTAGCCGTGCCTCGATGGCAGGCAAATCGACACACGGTGGGAAGGCGGCCCATTCTGCACGCAGAAGTTTCGCAATTTGTGCGATTCGATTTCTATGTGCGGCCAACCGCTGAAAACGCATGCTTACACTTTGATCTGTCCGTCAATGAATAGCAAGTAAAAAAATGTTAGATGGACAAGTGGTCTCGTGCTTGGTTGTTGCCGGCCCGCATGGCTTGGGTCGCAACATTGCAACTCGTCTGAAACAGCAATGGAGACTCGCAGAAGGCACTCAAATTGCCGCCGGAACACCCTCAACCAATATCATGTTGAAAAATAATGTCGCTCCAGATCGCTTCGAACGCGCAGCCCGGTAAGCTTCACCGTCGTACCAGGATTTTGCGGCTTCATAGCTCGGAAACTTCAGCATTGCTATTCGGGATGGCTGCCAATCTCCCTCCAACGATTCAAAGCGGCCTCCTCGAATCAAGTATTCTCCACCCGCAGATTTGACGCTTGCGGGCGCTTCTGCCATGTAGTGTTTGTACTGCTCCAGATCCGAAATTTGCATATCCAAAATTACGTAGGCATCTGGCACGTTGATCTCCTAGAAAGTAGTACATCCATGGACGCTGCGGAGAGAATGCTAACGGATCGAGCAGGCCCTGAAGCCGCCGCCTGTGGGTGCCCTCTTACGCGGCCAAGCCGAAGTCGTTTTTTGATCCACAACCGAAAATTGGCAAGGGCCTGACCACGGTAAGATTTGACGGTGACGCGTATCGACCCTGACCACCTGGCACAAGCCCGCGCGCAATGGCGATGGCGGGGAGCGGAACGTCCACCATTTGCAGACGTTCCTGCGCAAGGACAAATCTCTGTGTGGGATTTCCCGCGCCCCCCCGAGCTTGTGAGCGATGTGCGCGAAATCGTGGTGCGTTGGGGAGAACTTGAGGTGGCCCGAACGCGCGCCGCTTGGGCGGTACGAGAGACTGCGCACCCACCCACTTTCTACCTGCCGCTGGCCGATGTTCGGCGTTCGCTTTTGCGTCCGGCTGGCGGCGGCTCTTTCTGCGAGTGGAAAGGCCCTGCGCGGTATTGGGATTTGGTCGATAGCGCAAGGTGCTTGGCACAGGTTGCCTGGAGCTACCCGCAGCCCCTGGCAGGGGCAGAGCCCTTGGCGGAGTGCATTGCTTTTTATGCCCGAGACCTCGAGTGCAGTGTGGACGGTGCCAAGGTGCTTGCACAACCTGGCGGTTTTTATGGCGGGTGGATCACCCCGGATTTGGCTGGGCCGTTCAAGGGCGCGCCCGGCAGTGGTGGCTGGTAGCGGATGGACGCGCCGGACTCAGCCCAGCAGCCGTAGCCGGCTGTCCCATTCGCCTCGGTCCACATAGCAGCCGCGCAGGTGCCTAAATCCACTCGAGGGGTTGAATGCCTCCCGGCCGTGCAACACGCGGCGGTTGTCAAACACCACCATTTCCCCCGCTGAAAGCTTGAATGCCACGCGAAAGGCTGGTTCGCGGGTCATCCGCATAAGGGTGCGGTAGGCCCGGTACCAGCGGTCGGTCTGGTCGGCGGGAAGGTCCAGCAGGTCGGCTATGTGGGCGTTGTAGGCGATTTCCTGCACCCCACCCTCGCGGTCCAGCGTAATGAGCGGGCGGCGCGTGCGGATGTCGGCCTCGCGGTCAAAAAAGCGGAACGGCACCGCCAGCGTGCACAGCGTGGCAAAGGCTTCGGCATCCTGTGCCCGCAGCGCAGCGGCCAGGGCAAAACCGTCGGCAAAGACCGAGCCGCCGCCGGTCGCCTCGTTGGCAATGCAGTGCAAGAACTGGAAGCCTGGGGGCAACTCCTGGTTGGGCAGGTCGGTGTGCAAGGGCAGTTCAACGGCGGTGTAAGCCAGGTTGTTGGGATCGGGCTGGTTGACCACCTCGAAGGTGGTGCCGAAATTGGATTCGCGCAGGAAGCCAACCCGCCGGGCAACGGCCATGCCGCCCTCCGGATCCGCGCCAATGCCCTCCACCAGCGAGAAGCCGAAGCGCTTGGTGTGCTGCATCCAGCCGCGCAGGGCAGCGTCCCCGTCCAGCAGGTCCCGCGCTCGAAAGCGGGCCGGGCCGTCGCGCAGGTCTGCTGCGCGCCACAGCGCGGGGGCGCAGGCCGCCGGGTCGGTGCGGCGCACGCCACTGCGGTGGGCCCAGAGCCAGGCGGCGGGGAGCTGGCTGACGTGGCCATCGTGGCGCCAGTGCAGTTCCAGATTGCCCTGCACCACTGTTGCCGCCGCCACCGACAGGTCGTCGGGCAGCGAGAGCAGATCAAAGGTCCGCTCCCGGGTTTGCGGGTGGAAAGCGCTGGGGCAGTTGTCGCGCAACCAAAACAGGTTGAAGTCTACCGGCGCCTGCCCTGCGAAGGCCAGGCGCAGCGTGCGCGGGCCGCCTGAATGCACCGCTTCCAGCGTGGGCGATGCCATCGCAGTGCAGTCGGATGGCACGGAAATTTCCAAGATTTTCATGGCTTTGTATGGTACCCCGCCTCCAGTTTGGTAGGATATGCAAAAAACCGAATGGGGCGCTCTCAATCGCCCCAACAACCCAAGGAGACAACACTTGGCTTCAGATATTGAAATTGCGCAAGCGGCCACGCTGCAGCGCCTGGCCCGAATCGCATCCGAACGACTGGGCATTGCCGACGAACACTTGGTGCCCTATGGCCACTTCAAGGCCAAGCTGTCGCTGGACTACATTGACTCGCTGGAGGCGCGGCCCGACGGCAAGCTGATCCTGGTCACCGCCATCAGCCCCACGCCGGCCGGCGAAGGAAAGACCACCACCACGGTCGGCCTGGGCGATGCGCTTAACCGCATTGGCAAAAAAACGATGGTCTGCCTGCGCGAGCCCTCGCTGGGGCCGGTGTTCGGTGTCAAGGGCGGTGCCGCAGGCGGAGGCTATGCGCAGGTGGTGCCGATGGAAGACATCAACCTGCATTTCACCGGCGACTTCTCGGCGATTGCGCTGGCCAACAACCTGCTGGCCGCGCTGATTGACAACCACATCCACCACGGCAATGCGTTGAACATCGATGTACGCCGCATCAGTTGGAAGCGGGTGATGGACATGAACGACCGCGCGCTGCGCGACATCACCGTGGCCCTGGGCGGACCGGGCAATGGCTACCCGCGCGAGGACGGGTTTGACATCGTGGTGGCGTCCGAGGTGATGGCTATTTTCTGCCTGGCCACGTCGGTGTCGGACCTCAAAGAGCGGCTGGGCAACATTGTGGTGGGTTACAACCGCGACCAGCAGCCGGTGACTGCGCGCGACCTCAAGGCCCATGGCGCTATGACTGTCCTGCTCAAGGACGCGCTGGCGCCCAACTTGGTGCAGACGCTGGAAAACAACCCTGCCATCCTGCACGGCGGGCCGTTTGCCAACATCGCCCACGGCTGCAATTCCGTGATTGCCACGCGTGCCAGCCTGAAGCTGGCCGACTACGTGGTGACCGAGGCTGGCTTTGGCGCAGACCTGGGCGCCGAGAAATTCATCGACATCAAATGCCGCAAGTCGGGCTTGCGCCCCGACGCGGTGGTGATCGTCGCGACCATCCGGGCGCTGAAATACCACGGTGGCGTGGATGTGAAGGCACTCAACACCGAAAACCTGGAGGCGCTGGAACGCGGTGTGGCCAACCTGGAGCGGCACGTACGCAATGTGCGCGAGCACTACGGCCTGCCCTGTGTGGTGTCGATCAACCACTTCACCTTCGACACGCCGGCCGAACTGCAATTGCTGCAGGACCGCATGGCCGGCCACCAGGTGCCTGTGCTGGTGGCGCGCCACTGGGCCGAGGGCGGTGCTGGTGCCGAGAACGTCGCGCGCGCGGTGGTGGACCTGGTGGAGAATGGCCAGCCCGGCGCAAAAGGCCTGCAGTTTGTGTACGAAGACAGTGCGCCGCTGATGGACAAGATTACCTCCATTGCCACCAAAATCTACGGTGCCGCCGGCGTGAGCGCCGACGACAAGGTGCGCCAGCAGATTGCCACGCTGCAGAAGTCTGGCTACGGGCACTACCCGGTGTGCGTGGCCAAGACCCAGTACTCGTTCTCCACCGACGCCACAGCCCGTGGTGCGCCCAGCGGCCACACGCTGCACATCCGCGAGGTACGGCTGGCAGCCGGTGCAGAATTTGTGGTGATGGTCTGCGGCGACGTGATGACCATGCCGGGCCTGCCCAAGGTTCCGTCGGCCGAGCGCATCGACATTGACGACTACGGAAAAGTCGTAGGGCTGTTTTAAGCAGGGGGCCTTCGGGCCCGCGCTGCGGTCACAATGGCGGGCAACCAATGGATGCCCATGCCCCCCATCGCAGAACTGATACAACAAGGCTCCACCAACCTGTGGGTGTACATCCCCACGGCCATCTTGCTGGGATCACTCCATGGCCTGGAGCCAGGACACTCGAAGACGCTGATGGCGTCCTTCATCGTCGCCGTCCGGGGCACGATGCGCTAGGCTGCGCTGCTCGGCCTGTGTGCTGCACTGTCACATTCGCTGGTGGTCTGGGCCCTTGCGGCCGCCGCCCTGACCTTCGGTAACGCGCTGATTGCAGAGCAGGCTGAACCCTACTTCCTGCTGCTGTCTGCGGTGCTCGTGGCGGGCGTCGCGGTCTGGATGTTTGTACGCACCTGGCATGATGTCTCGGCAGCGCAGGCGCACGCCCATGCGCACCACGACCATGATGACCACCAGCATGGTCACCCACATTCCCATGGCGCAAGCGCGGCGCTTGCCGATGGCGCCTACCAGGACGCACACGAGCGGGCGCACGCCCAGGACATTGCCCGCCGCTTCGCCGGCAAACGTGTGACCACCGGGCAGATTGCCCTGTTCGGCCTGACGGGTGGACTGGTTCCCTGCCCCGCATCGGTCACGATTTTGATGGTCTGCCTGCACCTCAAGCGCTTCTCGCTCGGCGCTGCCATGGTGGCCAGCTTCAGTCTCGGGCTCGCCATCGCGCTGGTGGGCGTAGGCATGATTGCCGCCTGGGGCCTTCAGCATGCAGGCGAGCGGCTGGGGCCTGGTCGGTTCGGCGATCTGGCCCGCAAAATGCCCTATTTCTCCAGTGCCCTCATGCTGCTGGTGGGTCTGATCATGGGGACCCAGGCGCTGCTGCAAATCGCTGGGCGCTAACACCCGCCAATGCGTACCGGTGGACTGCATGCCATGTTGATACAGCAGCGCAAATTTTCGGCCTTCACCCGCCTTCTGGTCAGCCTGCGGGGCGCCCTTGCGGCTTGCGTGTTGCTACCCTTGGCGGCCGTGTCAGCCCCGCTGCAAGACTCCATGGCCCAGCGCGTGCTGGCCTGCACAGGCTGCCATGGCGCGCAGGGCCGGGCTGCGCCCGATGGCTACTACCCGCGCATTGCCGGCAAGCCGGCAGGTTACCTGTACAACCAGCTAGTGAATTTTCGGCAAGGTCGCCGGCAGTACCACCTGATGACCCAGCTGCTCGACCCCCTGAGCGACAGCTATGTGCAGGAAATCGCCCTTCACTTTGCCTCGCTGGAACTGCCCTACCCGCCGCCCGGTGCAACGCAGGCGACTGCGCAGGAGTTGCGGCGCGGCGCGCAGTTGGTTCGCCAGGGTGACAAAGCCCAGGGCATTCCTGCCTGTGACCAGTGCCACGGCAAGGCCCTGACCGGCACCCTTCCGGGCGTTCCAGGTCTGCTGGGGCTACCGCGCGACTACCTCAACGCGCAGCTGGGAGCCTGGCAAGTGGGCAGGCGCCAAGCCCACGCGCCCGATTGCATGGCCACCGTCGCCCGGCGCATGCAGGTGGCCGATGTCGCGGCCGTCAGTGCGTGGCTCGCCAGCCAGCCACTGCCTGCCAAGCCCCAGGCCGTTGCGGCGGGGCCCACCGCCCTGCCGCTGGACTGTGGCAGCGCCCGCCAGACGCCGCCCGAAGCCTCCGCCGCGGCTGCCTCTGCCAGTACGGCACAGATACCTATCCTGGTAGAGCGCGGACGCTACCTGGCCGTGCTGGGCAACTGCCAGGCCTGCCACACCCGCCGCGGCGGCGCACCCTATGAGGGCGGCCGCGGCATCCCCACCCCTTTTGGCACCGTGTTCAGCAGCAACCTCACACCCAGTCCGGCCGGCCTGGGGGCGTGGAGCGCGGACGACTTTTGGCGCGCCCTGCACCTGGGCCAGTCGCGCGATGGGCATGTGCTGTACCCGGCATTTCCGTACACCAACACCACCCACATGACACGCCCGGACAGCGATGCGCTGTTCGCCTACCTGCGCACCATGGCGCCGCAGGCAGACCAGGTGCCCGCACACCAGTTGCGCTGGCCGTTCAATACCCAGGCTGCGCTCCATGTATGGCGCGCGCTGTATTTCCGGGAAGGCAGCACCACGCAACCCCTGCCGCGGGGGGATACCTGGTGCAGGCGCTGGCACACTGCAGCGCCTGCCACGCGCCGCGCAACGCCCTGGGCGCCAGTGTCCAGGGGCAGGCGCTGGCAGGAGGTCTGATTCCCGTGCAAAACTGGTACGCGCCTTCCCTCACCAACCCCGCCGAGGCCGGGCTGCAGGATTGGCCCCTGGCCGATATCGTGGCGCTGTTCCAGACTGGCCGTTCCGGCACCGCGATGGTCAGCGGCCCCATGGCCGAAGTGGTGCAACACAGCACGCAGCGCTGGGCGCCAGACGATTTGCGCGCGATGGCGCTGTACCTGAAACAGCTTGCGCGCACACCTGGGGCCGGATCCGAGGTACCGCTGGCGCCGGGTGCGGCAGGCGCGGTCAGTGGCGCCCGGCTCTACGAAAAGCATTGCGCCGAATGCCACGGTGACCGAGGCCAGGGCAAAACCGGCAGCGATGGCAACATCGCCTACCCGCGTCTGGACGGCAACCGTGCCGTCACACTGGTATCGCCCGTCAACGCGGTGCAGACCGTACTCAACGGCGGATTTGCACCGGCAACGGCCGGCCATCCGCGCCCCTTTGGCATGCCGCCGTTCGTGCTGGAACTCAACGACAGCCAGATCGCCGCCATCCTCACCTATGTGCGGTCTCAATGGGGCAACCGTGCACCAGCGGTCAGTGAACTCGACGTGCTGCGCGTGCGCCGGGCAGGCTTGCCTTGACAATATTTGCCTAGGCAAGCAATAATCGGGGTCCATGTGCCCTGAACCACCCGGCGACAACCCTGCGCCCCATCCCACCGTTGCCGGCGCTTTTTACAGCGCACAGACCTACCGGCCGGAAGACAGTGTGGCCTACCTGATGCGCCGCATTCTGGCGACCGGCGCGCTCGAAGTCGAGCGCCAGCTCGCGCATGCCGACCTGACGAATGCGCAGTGGATTCCCCTTTTCAAGCTGTACACCGGCCAGGCGTCCACCGTGGCCGAACTGGCGCGCGAATGCCAGCTCGACGCTGGTGCCATGACCCGCATGCTGGACCGGCTCGAAGCCAAAGGTTTGTGCACACGGCTGCGCTCGGAGGCCGACCGGCGGGTGGTGCGTATCGCCCTGACCGCTGCCGGCACCACCGCCGCCAGCGACCTCCCCCGGATTCTTAGCAACGTGCAAAACGCCCACCTCTCAGGGTTTACCCAGGACGAATTTCAAATGCTCAAAGGTTTTTTGTGGCGCATCCTGCGCAACACCCAAGCGCCGGGAGGTCCTGATGGCGTCTGACGCATGCATGGCTTTCTGGCCGCAGCGCGCCCTCGGAATGGTGCTGGGTGTCACCGCCATTGCAGCCCTGTCCGGGTGTGCGGACTTCTCGGGCATTGCGAGTGCTTCCCGCACGGTCGATGCCCAGACGATGGGACTGGCCAACCCAACGCTCTCCGCCCCCCAGGACAGCACGCTGCCCGCCGACACTTGGTGGCAGACTTTCGGCGATGCCCAGCTCAACCGCCTGGTTGACCAGGCGCTGGCCGACAGCCCCAGCCTGCGCGTGGCCCAGGCCCGGCTGGCGCGGGCGCAGGCCGGCAGCGACAACGCCGACGCTGCAGGCAAACCCCAGGTCAACGGCAGCCTGGACATGAGCCGGCAGCGGTTCACGGCCCTTGGCATTTATCCGCCCCCCATCGGCGGCTCCGTACTCAACCTCGCCACGCTGCAGGCCAGCGCCAGTTGGGAGTGGGACTTCTTCGGCAAGAACAGGGCCGCGCTCGAGGCGGCCGTCGGCCAGGTCCGGGCGGCCCAGGCTGACGCCGAGGCCGCGCGCTTGCTGCTTGCCAGCCAGGTGGCGCACAGCTATTTCCAGTGGGCACGCTGGCAGCAGCAGACCGCGCTGCAAGAGGCGGTGTTAGACCAGCGTACCCAGTTGCGCACGCTGGTGCAGGACCGCGTCCATGCCGGGCTCGACACGGCGCTGGAACTGCAGCAGGCCGACAGCGCCCTGGCCGAAGCCCGACTGCAGCGGGAAGTGCTGCGCGAACAGGGCAGCCTGTCGCTGCAGGCGCTGGCGGCCTGGATTGGAAAGCCAAACAGCACGCCGGCCCTTGATTTACCTGGGCCTTACGCTATAAAAATAATAGCGATTGACGTACCTTTACCGATCAACCTGCTGGGGCGCCGGGCGGATGTGCGGGCTGCGCTGTGGCGGGTCGAGGCGGCCCGCAGTGAGGTGGATGCGGCCCAGAAACAGTTTTACCCCAACATCAATCTGACCGCCTTCGCCGGCTTCTCCAGCGTCGGCTTCGACCGCCTGCTGCAAAATGGCAGCGACCAGTGGGGTGTGGGACCGGCGGTGCGCCTGCCACTGTTTGACCAAGGCCACCTGCGCGCTGCCCTCAAGGGCCGAACGGCAGACTTCGACGCGGCCGTGGAGAGCTACAACGCGCTGGTGATCGATGCAGTGCACGATGCCCGCGACCAATGGACGTCGGTGCAGGCCATTGCGCGCCAGCACGCAGAACAGGCCCTGGCCCTGGCCCATGCCGAGGCTGGCTACGAAATTGCGCTGGCGCGCTACCGCGCCGGCCTGGGCAACAACCTGGCCGTGCTGGCGGCCCAAGCCCCGGTGCTGGCGCAGCGCCGGCAAATAACCGACCTGGCGGCACGCGCGCTGGATGCGCAAGTGCAACTCATGCGCGCGATGGGCGGAAGCCTGTCAGCCGACCTCCCTACCTCCCCCTTGCTGAAACAGAGCGCTCCATGAACAACACACAGACACCGGCTGCGGCACCCGCCAACCGCCGACGCGGCAAAGTCCTCACCCTGCTGGCCGTGGCCGTTTTGGCCGGGTTGGCCTGGGGCGGCTACTCCTGGTACCTGGGCCGCCATGAAGAGGCGACTGACAACGCGTACGTACAGGGCAATGTGGTGCAGATCACGCCCCAGGTGGGCGGCACGGTCACGGCCATCTTTGCCGACGATACCGACTTCGTCAAAACCGGCCAGCCGCTGGTCCAGCTCGATCCGGCGGACGCCCGCGTCGCGCTGTCCCAGGCCGAGGCCAACCTGGCCCAGGCAGTGCGGCAGGTGCGCACGCTGTACGCCAATAACGCCACCCTCCAGGCGCAAGTCAAGCTGCGCCAGTCCGATATTGCACGGGCACAGACCGAGGTGGCGCGCGCCGGCGAAGACCTGAAGCGGCGCCAGTCGCTGGTGGGCAACGGCGCAGTCTCCAAAGAGGAACTCAGCCATGCCCAGTCCCAGGTGGCGGCGGCGGAAAATGCGCTCTCTGCAGCCCAGGCCGGGGTAGATGCAGCACGTGAGCAGCTCAGCAGCGGCCAGACCCTGACCGACGGGACCCGGCTGGACTCGCACCCCACTGTGGTCGCCGCTGCCGCCAAAGTGCGCGAGGCGTATCTGGCGCTGCACCGCGCCGCCCTGCCCGCGCCGGTAGATGGCTATGTCGCCAAACGCACAGTGCAGCTCGGGCAGCGGGTCGCCGCGGGTGCACCGCTGATGTCCATCATTCCGCTCGACCAGCTCTGGGTGGATGCCAATTTCAAGGAAGTCCAGCTGCGCAACATCCGCATTGGACAGGGCGTGCGCCTGACCGCCGATGTCTATGGCAAGCGCATGGAATACAAGGGCACCGTGGTCGGTCTGGGCGCTGGCACGGGCGCGGCCTTTGCATTGCTGCCGGCACAGAATGCCACCGGCAACTGGATCAAGGTGGTGCAGCGGGTGCCGGTGCGGGTGGCGCTGGACCCGCAGGAAGTCGCCAAAAACCCGCTGCGGCTGGGGCTGTCCATGGAAGCCACCATTGATGTCACCGACCAGAGCGGCAAGTCGCTGGCTGACGCCGCCCACACCGCCTCCGCCACCCAGACCGAGGTCTACGCGGCCATGGAACACGGCGCCGAGGAAGCCGTGCGCAAAGTGATTGCCGCCAACGCCGGCATGTCCAGGCGCTAGGCGCGCTTGCGCCCGGTAAGCCCCATGCCACCCACCCCCTACGTTCCGCCGGCACCCCTGCAGGGTGCTGCCCGCCTGTGGGGCACGATCGCGCTGTCGGCCGCCACCTTCATGAATGTGCTGGACTCCAGCATTGCCAATGTGTCCTTACCGGCCATCGCTGGCGATCTCGGCGTCAGCCCGAACCAGGGCACCTGGGTCATTACCAGCTTTGGCGTTGCCAATGCGATCGCCCTGCCGCTGACCGGCTGGCTGTCGCAGCGCTTCGGCCAGGTCCGGCTGTTCACCGTCAGTGTGCTGCTGTTTGTACTGAGCTCCTGGCTGTGCGGACTGGCGCCCAATATGGAGACCCTGATTGCCATGCGGGCGCTGCAGGGCTTTGTCGCCGGACCCATGATTCCACTGGCACAGGCGTTGCTGCTGTCGACCTACCCACCGGCACTGGCAGGCCTGGCAATGGCGCTGTGGGCCATGACGACGCTGGTGGCGCCGGTGGTCGGGCCGTTGCTGGGGGGCTGGATCACCGACCAGACGCATTGGGGCTGGATCTTCTTCATCAACATTCCGGTCGGCATGCTGGCGGCGTTCATCACCTGGACGCTGTACCGCAAACGCGAAACCCCCACGCGCCAGCTGCCGATTGACACGACCGGGCTGGCGCTGCTGGTCGTATCCGTGAGCGCCTTGCAGATCATGCTCGACAAAGGCAAGGAACTGGACTGGTTTCATTCGCCACAGGTGGTGGTGTTGAGCATTGTGGCGCTCATCGGCTTCGCCTTTTTTGTGGCCTGGGAACTGACGGACGAACACCCGGTGGTGGACCTTCGGCTGCTGACAGGGCGCAATTTCTGGACCGGCACGGTCTCGCTGGCAGTGGCTTACAGCCTGTTCATGGGTAACCTGGTACTGCTCCCCTTGTGGCTGCAGCAGTTCATGAACTACACCTCCACCCAGGCCGGCATGCTGATGGCGCCAGTGGGGCTCTTTGCCATCCTGCTCTCACCCTTTGTGGGCAGGAACGTGCAGCGCATCGACCCCCGCATCATGGCCACCTTTGCTTTCGTTGTGTTTGCGCTGGTGCTATGGATGCGCTCGCACTTCAATACCCAGGCCGATTTCGCCACCCTGATGGTGCCCACCCTGCTGCAGGGCGTGGCATTGGCCTTTTTCTTTATTCCGCTGACGAGCATCATCCTGGGTGGCATTGCCCCGGAAAAGATTCCCTCGGCCTCAGGACTGTCGAGCTTTGCGCGCATTGTTGGCGGCTCGTTCGGCACCTCGATTGCCATCACCGTATGGCAGGACCGTGCCGCCTTGCACCACGCCGCGCTGGCAGAGATGGTCAACCGCGGCAGCTACGCCGCCAACAATGTCCTGGGCAGCTTCCAGGCAGCCGGACTGGGCAACGAGCAGGCGCTGGCGCAGATCAACCGGCTGATCGACCAGCAGGCGTTCACGATGGCCGCCAACGACATCTTCCTGGGCTCCGCCGTGATTTTCATCGCCCTGATTCCGCTGGTCTGGCTTGCCAGGCCGGTGCGCGCCAAATCGGCGGCGGCGTCTGACGCCGCGGCCAGCGCGCACTAAAAAGCACTTCCCTCCCAACGAAAGCGCTTCCCTCCAGGCGCCCGGAGTGCGATACTTTTTGCGCGGCGCTTCGCCAAGGAGCCCGCGCCAGCCCACTGCGCCGGCCACCAAGAAGTCGCGCCATCGGCTGGACCCATGGGTCATTGCTGGAGGGGATAAACATGCGCATGGTGTGGCCGGTGTTGCTGGGGGTGTCACGCATCCTCTACTTTGCTTATGCGCTTTGGTGCCTGCTGTTCCCCGCCGGTCTGGCCTGGCTGCTGCTGGAACTGCCATTGCAAGGTGCCACTGCCATTTTTTGCCTGGGCCTGCTCGGTATCGTCTTTGCCCGCAGAACCGAAGGCGACCCCAACCCGTTCCAGAGCGCTTTCATGGCCTGGTTCGGAACGCTGCGCTGGTTCTGGAGCCGCCAGCCGGCGCCCATGACCCAACTCGCTTTGCCTTCGGGTCTGCTGGTGGAGAACCCCGGCGGCTACCGCATTTCCGGGCGCGTCCTGCGCCAAGTGCTCGACTGCTTGCAGCCCGGGGACATCCTGTTGCGCGGCTACGAGGGCTACCTCGACGGCATGCTCATACGCCGCTCCTCACGCTGCTCGGCCCAGGGATTCCAGCCGGGCTGGTACACACACGCAGCGCTGTACGTCGGGCCGCTGGAGCCCGAGGACCGGGCCCGGGTGCCCACCGCATTTGCCGCCGACGCCGGCTACTTCGAGGAGGGTCCGGCGATGGTGGTGCATGCCATGGCAAAAGGGGTGCACACCGAAGACATCCTCACGTTTTGCCGGTGCGACTACCTGGCCGTGTTGCGGATCCAGCCAGCAGCCAGCCACAGTGGCGGGGACGCAGCCGCAGAGGCCCGCCAGGCCTGCACAGCGGCGAAGCACGCCGCGCTGGAGAAGATTGGTGAAAAGTACGACTTTGACTGCAGTGACACCACCCATTTCAACCGGTTCAGCTGCGCTGAGCTGGTGTACTACTGCTACCGGGGTATTGGGTCCGCACTGGGACTGCGGCCCCAGGAACATGCGCTCTACCCCCTGGGCAAGCACTTGCCCGGCTTGGCGCTGCTCAAGCGCCTGACGCTCACGCCGGATGATTTTTACGATCTGTGCAGCGCCGGCACCATGGTGTGCGTCTGGGAAGACCGCACCAGTGCCGCGCGCGCATTGCCACAGGCTGCGCCATGACTGCGCAGGACCGGCTGCTGCGCTTGGCAGACTTCTTTGGCCTGCGCCTGCCGCAGGTGACCGGGCCGCAGGAACGCATGCAGCACGTGCGAACCACGACCGCCATCGGCATCACCGTGGGGTTGCTGTTTGGTGCCTTCAACCTGTCGCAAGGTTTTTTCGCATTGGGCATGACAGAGTTGGCTGCGGTGGTTTTCCTGCTGGTGCCTGCCGCCTGGCTGGGCCGGGGTCCGAAGCATCTGGACCTGGCCGAGGCACTGGTTTTGGCTGCGGCGCTGCTCATCCTGGGCGCGCTGATAGTGTGGGGAGGGGTGGAGGGTACCGGTATTTTCTGGGCGTCGACTGCGCCTTTCCTTGAAGTGGACCCCGGAGTCAGGACAGACTTGATGGCAGTTTAAGTTGCACTCGACTTCTCGCAGCTGGACGGCGCTGCCCCGGTTTTTGCAATTGGTATTGCTGGCTCATTCTCAACCCT
>Ga0007791_10000215_pt1 | contig 16911 bp, 16 predicted proteins | sample CryBogmetaGMA05M_FD_60368 | JGI IMG/M metagenome (GOLD analysis project Ga0007791, IMG submission 60368) | Freshwater microbial communities from Crystal Bog, Wisconsin, USA - MA0.5M | ecosystem: Environmental > Aquatic > Freshwater > Lake | place: Crystal Bog, Wisconsin, USA | collected 2009-07-06 | reverse complement strand
GCTCCAGTCTTGGCTAGCCAATGTCTCTACTACCTTGAAAGCAATTTCCGTCACGCCGCCGTTCTTGGAATTGTTGGGGCGGGGGGTATCGGTTTCGAGCTGGATGAGCGGATCAGGATCTTTGCCTTCGACCAGGTTGCCTATATCGTTCTGCTCTACATGCTGTGTGTCGCGGCGCTGGATTTTGTGTCTCGCCAGCTAAGAGCTCGCCTTGCCTGAGTAGGGCACAAATTTCGAACTTGTGCCTTTGCTGCTTTTGAGTCCGTCACGACGAAGTCACAGCGAGCGCCTAACCTTCCAACTCGCCCAGAAGTCGTCGTTGGGAGCCCCTATGCTTGAATTGAAAGATCTGTCCAAGCGCTTCGGCGATACCCTGGCCGTGGACGGTGTCACCTTGTCTGTCGGGCGTGGTGAACTGGTAGGCGTGATCGGTCGGTCGGGATCTGGAAAATCTACGCTGCTTAGACTGATCAATAGGCTTGCTGAGCCCACCGATGGGTCTGTGGCTTGGGATGGTGCACCGATAAAGGGGCTTTCAGGCAAGGGACTGAGGCGCTGGCGGCACAGCTGCGCCATGATTTTCCAGCAGTTTAATCTGTCGCCCCGACTTGATGTCTTGACCAATGTTCTGGTGGGGGTGGCGGCCAAGCGTCCCCTTTGGACCTCGATGATTAAGTTCTTTCCCGCCTCGGATCGCGCCCGGGCTGTGCTTGAGCTGGATACCCTGGATATGGCATCGGCTGCCCTGCAGCGGGCTGGAACCCTCTCTGGTGGTCAGCAGCAGCGTGTGGCAATCGCCCGTGCATTGATGCAGGATCCTAGTATCATCCTTGCTGATGAGCCTGTCGCCTCCCTTGACCCTGTCAATGCAGAAGTCGTCATGGGCGCATTGCAGCGCGCTTGCCGGGAGCGGGATATTCCGGTCCTGGTGAGCCTGCACAGCCTGGATATTGCACGGCGCTACTGCACAAGAATTGTCGCCATGGCGAAAGGGCGCGTCGTATTTGACGGTCCTCCTTCGGCCCTAACTCAAACAATTGTCGACCAGATTTATGCGGGGCGGAACAATCGCCCGTCGCTGATTGAAGACGAAGCCACAATGGAGGTCGCCGCGGCATGAGCGGACTCAAACTCTCAGGCCGTTCGCTCAGCGCGGGCGACATCTATATCGAGCGTTTCCAGGGTGAAGGTGACCCTTTGGCATCCCGTTCGGGTGCGCGTCCGTATGTCGACCCTCAGGCCAGTGTCCACGACTGTATCCTAGGTCCTTGGACCCGCGTAGGTGGACGCACCAGTCTGTCAGAGGTGTCCATGGGAGCCTACAGCTACATCGTCACCGACTCTAGCGCCGCTTACTCCGACATCGGCAAGTTCTGCTCAATTGCCCGGGATGTGCGTATCAATCCTGGTAACCATCCCACCTGGCGCGCCGCCCAGCACCATTTCAGCTACAGGGCTGTGTCCTATGAGCTGGGAGAAGCTGATGACGACGCCTTCTTTGATTGGCGGCGCTCCCATGACGTGACCATCGGCCATGATGTTTGGATTGGCCATGGTGCAACCATTCTGGCCGGCGTGTCTGTGGGAACTGGTGCTGTTGTTGGGGCCGGAGCCGTGGTCTCCAAGGATGTCGCGCCCTTCACCATTGTCGGGGGTGTGCCGTCTCATCCGATCAAAGAGCGGTTTCCGAAGCCTGTGCAGGATGGTTTACTCCTCCTCGAATGGTGGCATTGGGAGCACGATCGTTTGGCTGGCGCACTGGAAGATTTCCGCGAGCTCGATGCCGAAGCGTTCCTCGAGAAACATGCCTAACAGCGGTCGCCTGATCCTTGTGGTTGGTCCCTCTGGGGTGGGGAAAGACACCCTGATTGAGGCTGCAAAAAGCCGTGGGCTTAGCGGTGTACGAATTGTGATACGCGACATTACCCGCCCTGCCGACCTGGGGGGCGAAGACTATGCGTCGGTCAATGAGGCAATCTTTGAACAGCGCGAGGCCGCTGGGCATTACGCCCTCAGTTGGGGGGCCCATGGTCTCCGCTATGGCATCCCCGCCGATATTCTGGCGGATTTGTCCGAGGGCCGAACGGTGGTCGCCAATGTCTCCAGGGCTGTGCTCGCCGAAGCCCGCCTTAGATTTGAAAACCTGGTGGTTGTCTCGGTGACGGCGCCATCTGATGTCATTCGTTCCCGCCTGCAAGCCCGTGGTCGCGAGACCGAGGCGGAGATCGAAGGCCGTGTCGCCCGTGCGGCAGAGTTTGTGATCGAAGGCCCAGACGTCGTCGAACTGCGCAATGATGGCCCGCGTGAAGCCGCCGTCTCGGCTTTTGTCGCGCTACTCTAGTCGCGGGCTTTAGGACTGGCCGAACGTCATCCGACCAATGATGTCGAAGGGACTTTCGCGATCGGGCTGTCGGAAAATGGCTATGCCGTCAAATAGGTGGGGCCCAGAATCTGTACGGAAGTGATCTGACAGAACGGCACCTATGCGGTCAGAGAGCTTCTCATCGCGGATGGCACTGGTCAGGGTCATGTGGAAGCGGAATTCATCAAATATGTAGGGATAGCCCCAGGTCAGCAGCTTTTGGTCCTGATCCTCGGTCAGCTTGGCGCGCCGACGTCGGGCAATGTCATAGTCGGTCAACGGGGCTCGAAACGGGTCAAAGGCCTTCACACAGGCTTCGTGAAGGGCTGACATGTCCTCGGATGGCTCCATAAGACGAAGGGCGTGAAACAAGCCAATGCGGTCAGCGGTGATCTTGGCGGAGAATGCAGAACGGGCCCTAGAAAATGCCGCTGCGAAGGTCAGGAGATCAGTTTCCGTGGCGGTTTCAGCAAGTTCAAAGGGTGCCTTCAAGGTCGCATGAAACCCATAGCCCCTGGGGTCAGAGGTCAGGGCGTCTAGGTCCAGTCCTTCAAGTTCCGGAAAATCTGGACGATCCCTTAACTCGCCGCTGTAGGCATCGCGGCCCAGCCAAGCTGAAGCCTTTTGCCAGAGATCACTTTCTTGCTCTGGGGCATAATAGATGGCGTAACGAGGGCTCATGCGACCCGCATGCCCTCCCGCCAGACTTCCTTGGGTGTTGGCCAACCCTGCGCGCCGCGGGAAACGCGGAGAAGATCTGCTCTTTGCCCGGGTGCAATCTCACCACGGTCCCTAAGGCCGACGCTGCGTGCCGGATTGACGGAGACGGTGGCCATCGCCTTTTCAGGAGACCACCCCATCAGGCTGATCAGTAGAAACGCCGACCTGAGCATGGACATGGGCACATAGTCAGAGGCGATGATATCGAGGAGATCAGCCTCCGCGCAGGCCCGCGCACTGAGATTTCCCGAATGGCTTGAGCCCCGCACAAAGTTTGGCCCGCCCATTGCGTTCATCATGCCAAGTTCCCGCGCACGCCTTGCGGCCGCTATGGTAACCGGGAATTCCGAGATGGTGCAGCCATCGCGGTGGGCCTCATCCACATGGTCCAGCGTGGCATCATCATGGGCAGCCAGCGGCACACCCGTTTCTTTGGCAAGGGTTACCACCTTGCGTCTGTTCTCGATGGCGACAGAGGGGTCTCGTCCTTCAAAGCGGAAGGTCATCATATTCGAGATCTCTTCAGCACTGTGGCCGGCTTCTGCAAGGTTCCTTTGCATTCGGCCGACATCTGACACTTGTCGCTGGCCAGGCGTGTGGTCCATCACGGACAGAAGTCGAAGCTTAGGATGATCCCGAAACGGCGCAACGAGGTCCATGAGTTCCGGATTGGTCACTTCACACCTAAGGTGCAGCAGATGGTCTGCCCTAAGCGCGCCATCTTTCGCTGCCGCGTCCATGGCCTCAATCATCGGCGCAAGCGCGGTCTTTCGATCCAAGCCGTCCTTCGATCCGTGCAAGGCGAGGCTGTCTAGGACGGTTGTGATACCGGCCGAGGCGCATTGGCCATCCTGCGCCAGGGCCGCGCCATAAGCATCCCAGAGTGCACCCGGACGGGGCTGATAGTGCTTTTCGAAGTTGTCGGTGTGAATGTCGACGAGACCAGCGATCAGGGTGTCGCCGCTCCAGTCAAGAACACCCTTGCCGGCTGACGCGCGGGGTTCAACGGCGATAATGCGGCCCTCGCGGACAATGACGTCCCCGCTGATCTGTCCTTCGGGGGTGATCACTTCCGGGCAGAAAATCCGTAACTCATCCTGCACCATGACTAGGCAGCCGCTTTGAATTCGGCGACGGGGAAAAGGCGTGTGGCGACAGCGTCCCGCACGTCAAGGTCATGGAAAATGCCTATCATTGCCGCACCGCCATCCAGGGCCTCCTGAATGAGATCAACCACAATCGCCCTGTTCTCGGCGTCCAGGGAGGCGGTGGGTTCATCGAGCAGCAGGACTGGATATTGGCGTATGAAGCTGCGGGCGATATTTACCCTCTGCTGCTCGCCACCGGAAAAGGTTGCAGGCGGCAGACGCCAATGGGCTTCAGGCAGCCTCAGCGCCGACAGCATTTTGGCAGCTCGAGCCTCAGCTTCTGCTGGATCAACCCCATTTTCAAGCAGGGGCTCCATGACCAGACGCAGTGTTGAGATCCGCGGGATCACCCTCAGGAACTGGCTGACATAGCCAAGTGTGCGGCGGCGGATATCGAGAATGGTATGGGGGCTGGCCTCGGTTATATCTACATATTCTCCGTCATGCAGAACTCGGACGGATCCAGTCGTTGGGCTATAATTGCCGTAGATGGAGCGCATGAGGGTCGATTTCCCCACGCCAGAGTCCCCAGATAGTACGAGACACTCCCCGGCACTCACTTCCATGCGCAGTTGGCTGAAGACGGGAATGACGGCGGAATCTGCATTGTGAAGAACGAAGGTCTTGCTCAGATCTTCGACGACGATAAGCGGCTGGCTGGGCGAGGACATGGCGGCCTAGATCTGCAAAACGGAAGAGACGAGGAGCTGGGTGTAGGCGTGCTGGGGGTCATCGAGGACCTGATCAGTCAGGCCGGTTTCGACCACTTGACCGCGACGCATGACCAGGAGCCTATCGGCCATTAGCCTAGCGACTGCCATGTCATGGGTGACGATGATCACCGCCAGGTCCAGGTCGCGAACCAGTTCGCGGAGCAGGTCAAGAAGGCGCGCCTGGACGGAAACATCTAGGCCGCCCGTGGGCTCGTCCATGAAGACCAGCTTGGGGCCATGAATAAGGTTGCGAGCGACTTGAATGCGCTGCTGCATGCCACCTGAAAAGTTACGCGGCTTGTCATCAATCCGGGCTGTGTCGAGCTCGACCCGAGATAGCCAGTCCAGGGTTGCCTGGCGCATGGCCCCATAATGGCGCTGTCCCATATTCATCAAGGGTTCGGCGACATTGGCACCACCAGAGACCCGCATACGCAGGCCGTCACGGGGGTTCTGGTGAACGAAGCCCCAGTCTTCTCTCTGCATGCGCCGACGATCGGGTTCAGACAGAGTATATATGTCCCGAAGCCCGAACCGGCGTGTATCGAACTCAATCCGTCCCGACGATGGGGGCAGACGTCCTGATAGGCAGTTCAGCAAGGTCGTCTTGCCCGAGCCGCTCTCACCGACGATGCCAAGGACTTCACCAGGGCGCATTTCGAAACTGACATCCATGCAGCCAGGGATGTGCCCGTACCACTTTGACAGGCCATCCACCTTCAGCAGCGGTGCCGGTTCAACTCTAGACATCGCATTCATTGAGCGGCCTCCGGTTCGCCTTGCGCCAGTTGATGGCCAGCCATGGGTCCAACATGACCTTCTGCTCGTCGCTGGCCGCAATGATGACTGTCCGAACACACGAACATTTTGGCCCCGGCATCATCGAGCACAACTTCGTCGAGATAGGCGTCGTCAGCGCCGCAAAGCGCACAGCTCTCTTCCCAGGTCTGAACTTCGAAGGGGTAGTCCTCGAAATCTAGGCTTCGAACCTGGGTGTGAGGTGGGACAGCGTAGATACGCTTCTCACGACCGGCACCGAACAGCAGAATGGCCTCGTTGTCGTCCATCTTGGGGTTGTCGAATTTGGGAATTGGCGAAGGCGACATCAGGTACCGCTCCTCGATCATCACTGGATAACCTGCTGTCGCAGCGATCCGCCCATAGGCTGAAACGTTTTCGTAGAGCGAGACATACTGCAGGCCATATTCCTCATAGGCATGCATGGCTCGGGTTTCGGTTTCGCGGGCTTCCAGGCCACGGAGCGGTTCTGGCTGAGGCACCTGGAAAACCAGGACCTGACCAGCCTTGAGGGTCTGTTCGGGAATACGATGGCGGGTCTGGATGATGGTGGCTTCGGCCGTATCTTCAGTGGTCGCGACATCGGCGACCTTTGCGAAAAACTGGCGGATCGAAACAGCGTTGGTCGTATCGTCTGCACCCTGATCAATGCATTTATAAACATCATCAGGACCAATGATCGCGGCGGTCAGCTGGATACCGCCCGTGCCCCAGCCGTAAGGAACCGGCATTTCCCGAGAGCCAAACGGAACCTGATATCCGGGAATGGCCAGAGCCTTGAGAATGGCTCGGCGGATCATCCGCTTCGTCTGCTCATCCAGATAGGCGTAGTTATAATAGCGCTCGGTCTCATTGGACCGGGGCGTTGAGGTCGCAATCATTCTGCCGCTACCTTGATCGGGTTATTACGTTCGAAGTGCTCACGACGAAGTCGACGGATCAGCTGAAGGTCAGCCTGAAAGTCCACATAGTGCGGCAGTTTGAGATGCTGAACGAAGCCGGACGCCTCGACATTATCTGAGTGATAGAGGACGAACTCCTCGTCTTGTACGGGGGCATCAGCCTGTTCGCCAACTTCCCGATGGCGAAGGGCACGATCAACAATGGCCATACTCATGGCCTTGCGCTCGCAGTGACCAAAGGTCAGACCATAGCCCCGTGTGTACTGCGGTGCACGCTCTGCAGAGCCTGAAAAGCCCGACAGCATTTGGCATTCCGTGACACTCAGTTCACCGATCTCAATAGGGAAGCCAAGTTCTTCCGGGACGAATTCGACAGTGACATCCCCAAAACGGATTTCGCCACAGAGGGGGTGTGTGCTTCCCCAGCCCCGCTGAGAGGAATAGGCGAGGCTGAGCAAAAAGCCCTCATCGCCACGGGCAAGAGCCTGGAGCCTTTGGTCGCGCCCAGCGGGGAAGGCCATGGGTTCACGGGTAAGGTCGAAGGGGGCGTCTTCTTCTTCAGGACGTTCATCCCGTTCGAGAAGATCTTCGTGGGCGAAAACCGATCCAATGGTGGGCATAGGGTAGGGCTGTGGGGTCTCTGACAGGGCCGCGGCAGCAGGTAGGGATGCGCCCTCTGCAGCCAGGGCAAAGTCCAGTAACCGGTGGGTATAATCGAAGGTCGGGCCGAGGATTTGACCGCCAGGAATGTCCTTGAAGGCTGCAGATATACGGCGAAGCACCGACATTTCTTCGGTTTCCACCGGTTCTGATGCGCCAAAGCGTGGCAGGGTCGTGCGGTAGGCACGCACCAGGAAGATGGCTTCTGGTAAATCGCCGCGAGCTTGCTTGATGGCGAGAGCTGCTAAGTCAGGGTCATAGCAAGACCCTTCCGCCATGACACGGTCGACGGCGAGGGACATTTGCTCGCGGATCTGAGCGACGTCGATTTCGGGCAGGCGGGGATCGCCGCGTCGCACTTCGGCAAGCCAGGCATGGGCGTTGGTAATCGCCTTCTCACCACCCTTTACGGAGACGTAAGCCATAGTCAGACTCCTTCAATATGGACGCGTGTTGATCGGGGTAGGGCCATAAGGCGGTCGCCTGCGACCAGCAGGACATCCACACCAAATTGGAATTGGGCACCGTTCTCAGCAAACTGGTGCCAGAAATCAGCTGGTAGCCCGGCCGGTGAGACTTGGGTTTCACCCTTGATTCCCGGCCCTTTTAGGGTTTTCGGCTCGCCACCGGTCAGGGCGACAACTTCAATAATCAGCGTCGTGGACCTGTCGGGGTACTTTGCATCGCCGATATTGAATTCACCCAGGGCAGGCGCGCTTTCCGGGGCACAGACGACAGCAAATGCGGCTTGCTGAGGGTCGGCCGTGATGGGGCACCCACAATGGAATCGCAGCCAAGCCTGGGCCCGCGCCTGATCGACGGAGGGGTCTAGCCAGACCGGAGTTTCGAAATCAAACAAGGTCAGGGCCACGGCGCCGGCGGCCCGGCCAAGGCCCACAGGCGGTTCAGGGGCAAACCCCAGGTCGGCTATGCTCCCAGGCCGCGCGACGGCATCCATCACGGCCCTGAAAACCGATTGGGATCCGAAGACCGGATCAGAGAAGCCAGACTCAATCTGCGTCAGATCAATTCCCAGGGACATCACGCCGGCCCCCGATCGCGGACCATGGTGAAGAAGTCCACACGCGTTGCCGCTGCCTTTCGGGCCGCAAGGGTGCGTCGCGTTTCATGGGCAGCTTTCAAGGTCTCAATGATGTCAGCTTCCACCAAGGGGCGCAGTGCAACTGATTGCATCATGGCATCCACCGCAGCGGCTATTTCAGCATGTTCGCGACTGCGTCCCGCAACATAGCTGACCCCTGTCTCGCCCGTCTCCAATCGCACGGCGGCCCGGGTCACGGTCATTTCTCCGACATTGAACGGTGCGCCAGCGCCACCCATGCGCCCGCGCACCAGGACCAAGCCATGCTCTGGAGCCCTTAACGCTGTGAAACGCGGCCGCTCTGGAAGGGTGTTCCACGCATCGATGAGATCCTGAGATCTTGCCTTGGCGAGCGTCGACATCCAGTCGCGACGCGCGTCCGGCCCTTGGTTCGAGGTTGTATGGTCAAGCAAGATGCCGACTCCGACAATTGAGCAAGTTGTTGTGTTGTTATGTGTATAGACCTAGTGTAATGGCTAGTTGTGGGCAATAAATGAAGTATGAAGCTTATTTGACAGTAGTAAAACTTGTCTAGAAATCCCGAATACATTTGAAATGAGTCGGATAAATCATGATGACGCAGACGCTTTGGCGTAAGATTTCGCAAAATATCGAACGTCAGATTGAGGAAAAAGAGCTATCGCCTGGAGATAAGCTGCCGACGGAATACGAGCTTTCACGTCAGTTTATGGTGAACCGCCATACAGTCCGACGTGCTTTGTCCTATTTGCAGGATAAGGGTTTCATCGAATCCACCCAAGGCCGCGGCACCTATGTTCGTCGCCCCGCACGCCCTATGACCCTCAACCGCCGTCCGCGTTTCGCTGAAGCGGTCATTTCGCAAGGTCGGATCCCGAGTGTTCGGGTCCTGCGACTGGATATTCGATCGTCGGAGCCCCATGTGGCCGCAGAACTGGGGCTGGCATCCGGCGCACCGATTGTCTTCCTTGAGCGGTTACGCCTCGTGGACGATGAGCCAACGGGGCTCAGCCTTCATCATTTCAGTGCGGAACGGTTTCCAACCTTCCCTGAAATGTATCGCGCTCGCGGAACCATCACCCAGACCCTGATTGACAGTGGTGTGCCCGACTACACGCGCCGTCGTACATCAATTTCGTCTCGTCTTTCGATGCCAGCGGAAGCCGAGCTCCTGCATGTCCCACGCCATATTCCCCTGCTGATCCAGCGCTATCTGAATGTGGATGGCCTCGGGCGACCCCTCGAATACGGCGAATCTCGCGGCACCGGCGAGGTCACAGTCGAATTTCCCCCTTCCCCTACAGACTGAACATTTGGAGAGTTCCTTGGAGTACGCGCTGAAGAATGCCCGCGTCGTAACGCGTGACGAAGACTTCATCGGATCTGTCCTGGTCCGTGACGGCCTGATTGCATCGGTAGATCGTGGCGTAGCACAGGTGGGGGAGGACCTAGCTGGTGATGTCCTCATGCCCGGCATTATTGATATTCACACCGACAATCTCGAAAAGCATTTCTACCCGCGCCCCAATATCGACTGGGACCCCGTTTCAGCAGCTGTTGTCCATGATGGCGGGTGTCTGTCTGTTGGCGTCACCACCGTATTCGACTCGCTCAGCCTCGGCTCTTTCAATGGATCTGCGGCCCGGGGAAAAGCAAATCTGCATCGCCTGACGGAGGGCCTCGCCACAGCAGCTAAGGCAGACATGCTCAAGGCCGAACATCGCATTCATTGGCGCTGCGAGACGACTTCAGATGTCTTGCGTGAGTGGCTTCTCGATTTCTCGGAACATCCGATGTCGACCATGTTTTCCCTGATGGATCATACGCCTGGGCAGCGTCAGTACCGGAATATCGAAACCTATCTCAGGAACTGGCGCGACAACGGCATGACCCAGGAGGCTATAGATATCCGGCTGGCTGAGTGCCGGGAACGTCAGGCGCGCAATGGCGACACAAATGCTGCTCTCGTGGCTGAGGTCGCCAAGGGTAGGTGTGCCACCTTGATCAGCCACGATGATGAGACTGCTGAACACGTTGATCGGGCCGCGGATTTTGGTGCCACGGTCGCTGAGTTTCCCGTCACGCTCGAAGCTGCAGCCCGAGCTCAGGCCCGGGGCATGACCATTGTCATGGGCGGTCCGAACCTGATGCGCGGCGGTTCCTATTCCGGAAATGTGCCCGCGGCCGAATTGGCAGAGCATAACCTCCTAGAGGCCTTTGCATCCGATTACGTGCCTAGAAGCCTCATCGAGTGTGCCTTTCGTCTCACAACGCCGGGCTTCGATTGGTCCCTCGCTAAAGCTGTCGCGACGGTCACGGCAACGGTTGCAGACGCTGCCGATCTGCCTGATCGCGGGGTCATTGAAGCCGGAAAGCGCGCGGATTTACTGAGGGTGAGGCCGGCCGGCACCATGCCGATCCTCAAGGGTGTATGGGCTCAAGGTCTTCGGGTGGCCTAGCCTCAGTCATGTTTTGCGGGTAGTTCTAGACTCGTCTGTGCTGCGGAAGTGAAATCGGCATCGATCTCCCGCAGAACGGATTCATCAAGTATGCCCGCCGCCTTGGCCAGCCGGATGCGGTTCTTCTCATAGTCATAGTTGGCGGCATTAAGGTCCCTTACGGTCGCATAGACCCGCGCCTCGGCCTCAAGCACATTGGCCTCGGTCCGTATGCCGACCTCGCGGCCGGTCACGGCCGCCTTGCCTTCCAATTGTGCGGACTTTAGCGCTGTCCGCAGGGCTAGAATCCGGTCGACACCACTGGAGAGTCCTAGCCAGGCCTGCTGGGTTTCCAGCCTTGCATTACGCCGGGCGGCATCCATTTCCCGTTCCGCCTGACGCACATCTGCGTTCGCCTCACGGAGCTTGGAAGAATAGTAGCCGCCGGTGATTAGAGGGACGGAGACCTGGGCACCGAGGGCATAGCTTTCGAGTGACCTTGGATTTAGGATTTGCCCCGCGCCGCCATCGAACCAAGACCCCGAATAGGTGGCGACCGCCGTTACCTTCGGTCGTCCAGTCCACTGGTACTGATTGACCGATGCTTTTGCGGAGACCAGCTTGTGGCCAGCACGCACCACCTCTGACCCTTGGGTCTCGGCCTGGGCCTGCCAGGTGTCGAGGCCACCCTTGGGGGGCTCTGGCGTAAAGCCGTCGGCAAGCCCTGGACCCGTGGCGTAGTCTAGGGTGGTGAGTTCACGATACCGCGAGATCGCCACTTGCCGGCGCGCCAGGGCGGAGATTTCAGAGGCAGCAGCTTGGTCGAACTGTGCCTCTGACTCACGGACGTCTGTCACCCGGGCTGTGCCGAGCTCGAATCGCGCCCGCGCCGCCTGGAGTTCCCGTTGCAGTGCTGCCTTATGGCTGCGGACGGCGCGGAGATCATCGTCAGCCGCCCATATCTCCAGCCAGGCGTCAGCAACCTGTGCCATGAGGGTCTGTTGGTCTGCGTTGAAGCCTGTGCGGGCAGCCCTTGCCCGCTCCCGGAGAATGCGGGCCTGCGCCGCGGCGGGCGCATCATAGAGAGGCTGGCTTAGCACCACATCCACCGAAGATCGGGTTCCCGTGGCATCGCCCCCAACAAAGCTCTGGAAGGCAGCGGGCACATCTATGGACGCGTTGGAGCGTGACGTGCTTGTGCCGCCTTGGACCTTCAGCTGGGGCAGAAGGAGTGACAGGGCCTGTGCATTTCCTTCGGATCCGGATGTCCGCGCTTCCACGGCGGCAAGATAGTCAGGGTCGTAGCGCATGGCCGCCCGCCAGGACTCAAGCAGAGATTCTGCTCCCGCGGGTGCCGCGCATAGGCCTGCGAATGCGATGGAAGCGAGGGATATTAAAGGCCTCATGTCGCCACCTGGGGTTCGATAGGCGCCTTATCGTTCTGGAACGCGAACAGGTAGAGCGCGGGTACAAAGAAGAGAGTGAGCAGGGTCGCCACGAGCAGGCCGCCCATGGTCGAGAAGGCCATAGGTCCCCAGAATACGGATCGCGTCAGGGGGATCATGGCTAGGATTGCAGCTGTTGCTGTCAGCAGGATCGGTCTGACCCGGTGCATGGTCGCATCGAGAATGGCCGCTTCCAGGGCGACCCCGGCCGCTACCAATTCATCGACCCGCGCCACCAGGATCACAGAATTCCGGATCACCATTCCAAAGAGAGACAGTGAGCCCAGCATGGCCACGAAGCCGAAGGGAATCTGGAACAGAGCCAGGATTAAGGCGACGCCGATCAAGGCCAAGGGCCCGGTAGCCAGGACCAGAAGCATCTTCTTGATATTCTGCAGCTGTACCATGAGCAGGACGCAGATCAGCAGCACTGCGACGGGCAGGACCGAGACAACCTGCGCCTGACTGGTGGCACTCTCTTCAATCGAGCCGCCGACCGTCAGTTTTGCACCTGCTGGCAGACCAGCCTTTACCCGCTCCAGGTCCGGACCTAAGCGCGCGAGAGCCTCAGCTGGCTGCACACCGTCGACGTCAGCAAACACTGTGATGTTTGCCTGTCGATTGCGCCGCCAAAGTAGCGAGGGTTCGGTTGTGGGAAGAAGGCGAGCGACCTGCGACAGCGGGACATAGGCACCGGAGGCTGTTGGGATCTTCGCATAGGCCAGGGTCCCGAGGTTGGTACGCTCAGCTTCGCTCAAACGGGCCAGCAATAGGACCGACTTGTCGCCCTCCCGCATCACTGTGATCGGCGCGCCCTCGAGGGAGCCTTCTAGGGCCTGCCGAAGCGCGTCATAGCTAATCCCCAGGGCCCGAACCTTGTCCTCATCGACCTTGAGCTGGACGGTCTTCAGCCTTTCGCCGTAATCCGTCTTCACGCCTCTCAGGTGTGGCGTCCGGCGCAGTAGGGCTTCTAGGGCCTCGGCGGTGGGACGGATTTGCTCATGATTAGCACCAGAGAGACGCAGCTGAATTGGCTGACCAATTGGGGGGCCATTCTCCAGTCCCGTTACGCGGCCGCGGATTTCCGGAAAGCCCGTGGCAAGGGCTGTCTCAATCTTCGTCCGTACCCGTTCGCGGGCCGCCTCTCCCTTGGTGAGGACGACGAGCTGGGCTAAGGCGACATCGGGGGTCTGAACGTCTAAAGCGAGGTAGAAGCGCGGGGCCCCCCCTCCGATATAGGTCGACGTCGAGACAATGTCCTTATCCCCGGCTAGCAGGGTCTCCATGCGACGGGCCGCGCGCTCGGTCGCTGCGAAGCTGGCATTGTGCGGTAGCCGAAGGTCCACCACCAATTCAGGGCGGTCGGAAGCCGGGAAGAACTGTTTTGGTACGGCGATCGCAAAGACCACCATGGCCGCGATGAAGGCACCAGCCGTGGCCGAAATCACCAGGACCCGCCGGTCCAGGCACCAGCTCACCAGGTTACGGAACCGAAGATAGGCGGGGCTGCTGTGGGAGGTTTGATGCCCGCCGTCCTCGCCATGATTGACATGCTTGGGTTCAGGCAAAATCTGGAAGGCGATATAGGGTGTGACCAGCACCGCCACGATCCAAGACAGGATCAATGAGATCGCCACAACATGAAAGAGCGATCGGACATATTCACTGGCTGTGCCTTCGGCAAAGCCAATGGGCATGAATCCGGCAATGGTGATCAGGGTCCCGATCAACATCGGTGTCGCAGTGGCGGCATAGGCCGAGATCGCTGCCCTGGCCTTGTCCCAGCCCATCTCAAGATGAGACTCGATCGACTCAACGACGATCATGGCGTCGTCCACCAATAGGCCTAGGGCAATGATCAGCGCCCCAAGGGAGATCCGCTGCAGGTCAATACCTGCGCTCTTCATGACGGCAAAGGTCGCACCAAGGACCAAGGGAATGCACAGGGCCACGACGATCCCCGGCCGGAAGCCGAGGGACAGGAAGCTGACGGCCATCACGATAACAACCGCCTCGGCGAGAGACTTGGTGAACTCACCGACGGCAGCTTTCACGACGACGGGTTGATCGGCCACCGTATGGATTGTGACGCCTAGGGGCAGTTCAGTTTGGTATTCGGCAACGACATCGGTCAGGGATTTTCCGAGTTTAGTAATGCTACCGCCCTTGCGCGCGCTGATCGCCAGACCGATCGCCTCCTGGCCGTTCACATGCATCTTCATCTCTGCAGGATCGATCAGCCCCCGCGAAACCGTCGCGATATCCCCCAGCCGGAAACTGCGGCCGTCACTCGCGGTGATCCCAATATTGCGTATGGTGTCGAGGGATGTCAGCGCACCTGACACGTTAAGGCGAATGCGTTCAGAGCCTGTATCGATGAGGCCAGCTGGAGATACGTCATTCGTGGTTTTAATAGCATTGGCGATGAGCTGGGGACTAACCCCCAAGGAGGCCAGCTTCGCAGACTGATACTCGATGAATATGCGTTCTGCCTGGTCGCCCTGAAGCTCCACCTTGGCCACTTCAGGCACAGCACGAATGCGGTCACGCAATGTATCAGCATAGGCCTTCAGTTGCGGATAACTGAAGCCATCGCCGGTGATGGCGTAGATATTGCCGAAGGTATCGCCGAAGTCGTCATTAAAGAATGGGCCCATCATGCCGATGGGAAACTTCCCTTGGCTCTGGGCATCCGTCAGAGTCTTGCGCACGCGATACCAAACGTCGGGTACCTTTGCCGCAGAGGTATCACTGCGCAGTTGCACGGTGATCGTCGTCGAGCCGGCTCGGGTCGAGCTCTTGGTATAGTCGATCTCAGGGATCCCCTGGAGCGCCAGCTCCAGCTTATCGGTGACCTGGTCGGCCATCTCCGTCGTCCCAGCGCCGGACCAGGTGGCCCCGACGATCATGGTCTTGATCGTGAAGTCGGGATCTTCTTTCCGTCCGAGCCCGTTATAGGAAACGATCCCTGCAATCGTCGTCAAGATGATGAAGAACAGGATGAAGGACTTATGGCGAAGTGCCCAATCTGAGAAATTGAAGCTCATGGCTGGGTGCCAAAGGTGCTGGACATCAAACGCACGGCTTGGCCGGGGTGTAGAATGTGCACCCCCGACACGATGACCCGTTCGCCTGTCCCGAGGCCCGACGAAATGAGGGCGTAAGCCTTATCGGCGGTGCTCACCACCACGGCCCGTGGATTGGCCTTGGAGGTCTTGCCGTCATAGATCCAAACCCTGGCAATTCCACCGCGTTGGTCGATCGCCGTCAGGGGCACCCGGAACTGAGGTGGGCCGGGCGGATGGTCAACATAGACCTCGGCCGTCTGACCGAGCTTGACCTCGCCTGCGGGGGCATCAATCGCGATACGGGCATCGAAGGTCCGGGTCTGGGTATTGGCGACTTCCGACAGGGTCTGCACATGTCCCGGATACCGAACCTTGTCATTGGCCCAAATACCAACGGTGATCTTGGGCGAAGCTGTCAGGAAAGCGCGCTGATCCTCTGGGACGCTGATGGCGATCTCAAGGTGATTGGGGTCGGCAACCGTGGCCACTGTTTGACCCGCGCCGACCGTAGCCCCCACTTCGGCGGTGAGCCCCGCTACGACACCAGCACGGGGAGATTTCAATATGGCATAGCCGACCTGGCGGATGGCGGCCTGGCTTTGCGCCCGTGAGCTGCTCAGTTGTGCCGCAGCCTGTGCCGCCGTTGCATTCTGTCGATCAAACTCCGACTGGGAGATGAATCCCTCCGCCAGCAGACGGCGAGCTCTGACCAGGTCCTGAGTCACTGCAGCAGCATTGACCTCAGCCGCAGAGGCCTGAGCTCGGGCCGAGGTCGCCCCCAACTCAGCGTCACCTGGGTCAAGGCGCATCAGCACCTGTCCAGTGGACACACGGTCACCAACTTCGACCTGCCGAGCTGTGATCTGGCCCGTCGTTCGGAAGGCTAGAGGGGTTTCGAAATGCGACCGTACAGACCCCGCATATTCTGCCGCTGGGGTTTGCGACGTCGGCTCAGCAACCAGGGTCAGGACCGGACGGATATTCCCGCTGGGTGCCTCCGATGCCTTTTCGGAACAGCCGTTAAGCGCCGTGGCCGCCAGGACTATCGCCAGGGCCCGCACATACCCTGGCCATGCCGTCTCTAGGGTCTCGTCGTTTCGAGACCGAGGTTTGCTGGGGTGTGAAGGTCGAGTCGACAAGTGAGGCACTGGATATGTCCCGAGGTCCGAGAGGTTAGGGATGTCTGAGAGACACCCACTCAACTGATCGCACGGGAGATGTGCTGACGGACGGGACTGAATCGGACATTTCAGGCCAAAGTCATCACGGGACGGCAGGGCCAGTTGGAACTGAATTATCCTGATCGATCCGCCCTCGACTCAACCGACCCAATCGTCCAGACGAAGCGCGCGCCTCGAAGTCTAAGTTTCAAAAGGTGCGTGTCGGCAGAAATTGAAGGACGACAATAAATTACAAACCTCTTTCCCCTAGTTTAGCCTCAGCTTCTGCCTCTCGTTTGCAGGTGCAGCCATCCAGTTTTTCAGTCTTAGTTCCTAGATCAAAGTGCTTCCAAGTGACCAATGAACAGACGACCGTAAAAGGTATGATCCCTGCGGCTTGGGTCCGTTTCCAGATG
>Ga0007791_10000214_pt1 | contig 16960 bp, 13 predicted proteins | sample CryBogmetaGMA05M_FD_60368 | JGI IMG/M metagenome (GOLD analysis project Ga0007791, IMG submission 60368) | Freshwater microbial communities from Crystal Bog, Wisconsin, USA - MA0.5M | ecosystem: Environmental > Aquatic > Freshwater > Lake | place: Crystal Bog, Wisconsin, USA | collected 2009-07-06 | reverse complement strand
AACCAGACTCTGGCCGAAGGTATCACCGCTGAGCGCGCCATGTTGGCTCCGGTTCGTGCCGCCGCGGATCTGATCATCGACACATCGGCACTGGCGGTTCCGGCCCTGCGCGCGAGCATCGAAAGTGCCTTCGGTGGCGAGGTGGTGGCCCGGACCAGCGTGACCGTCGAATCCTTTGGATTCAAATACGGGTTGCCGATGGATGCCGACATGGTGATGGACGTCCGGTTTCTGCCCAACCCGCACTGGGTGGACGAATTACGTCCGCAGACCGGTCAATCGCCGGCGGTTCGCGACTACGTCTTGGCCCAACCCGGTGCCACCGAGTTCCTGCAGACCTACCATCAACTGTTGAAGTTGGTCGCCGATGGCTATATCAGGGAGGGAAAGCGGTACATGACAGTGGCGATCGGCTGCACCGGCGGAAAGCACCGCAGTGTCGCCATCGCCGAGGCGCTTGCCGGGTTGCTGACCGAGAACCCGCAACTCTCGGTGCGGGTTCTGCATCGGGATCTGGGGCGCGAATGACCGATGCACACCGCATCGTCGCGATGGGCGGCGGCCACGGCCTGTACGCGACGCTGTCGGCGGCACGCCGCCTCACGCCGCACGTGACCGCTGTCGTTACCGTTGCCGATGACGGTGGTTCCTCGGGTCGGCTTCGCTCCGAGATCGACGTCATCCCGCCGGGCGATCTGCGGATGGCGTTGGCGGCGTTGGCTTCCGACAGCCCGCCCGGGCGGTTGTGGGCAACCATAATCCAGCACCGATTCGGTGGCAGTGGCGCGCTTGCGGGCCATCCGATCGGCAACCTCCTGCTGGCCGGGCTCAATGAGGTCCTGGCCGATCCGGTGGCGGCGCTCGACGAACTCGGCCGAATCCTCGGCGTGAAGGGGCGGGTGTTGCCGATGTGTCCGATCGCCCTGCAGATCGAGGCCGATGTCTCAGGGTTGGAGAGCGATCCCCGGATGAGCCGGGTGATCCGGGGCCAGGTCGCGGTGGCCACTACACCCGGCAAGGTACGGCGGGTACGCCTGCTGCCCGGCGATCCACCGGCCACGCGTCAGGCTGTCGATGCCGTGATGGCCGCTGACCTTGTGGTCCTCGGACCCGGTTCATGGTTCACCAGTGTCATCCCGCACGTTCTGGTGCCGGGGTTGGCCGCGGCGTTAAAGTCGACGCCCGCCCGCCGCGCGCTGGTGTTGAATCTGGCCGCCGAACCCGGTGAAACAGCGGGCTTTTCAGCAGAGCGACATCTGCATGTGCTGGCCCAGCACGCGCCGGGTCTGACCGTCCATGACATTATCGTCGATGCCGGCCGGGTGCCGTCGGAACGCGAACGCGAACAGCTTCGCCGCACGGCGACCCTGCTGGAAGCCTCAGTTAGCTTTGCCGACATTTCCAGACCTGGTACACCTTTACATGACCCGGCAAAGCTGGCCGCGGCTCTCGACGGCGTGCGTTCGCGTGGCATGGGGGCTTCGACCATCACCGTCCCGACCGCTGCACCGGTCGAGGCGGGACCGCAGCCAGGCCGGGTGCGCCGATTAACAGGAGACGGACCGAGAGGTGACGACCCGTGGCGATGACAGCTGAGGTCAAAGATGAGCTGAGTCGTCTGGTCGTCAACTCGGTGAGTGCGCGCCGGGCCGAAGTGGCGGCATTGCTGCGGTTTGCCGGCGGCCTGCACATCGTGTCGGGCCGGGTGGTTGTCGAGGCCGAGGTCGACCTGGGCAGTATCGCGCGGCGATTGCGCAAGGACATCTACGACCTCTACGGGTACAGCGCCGTGGTTCATGTGCTCTCGGCCAGCGGAATTCGCAAGAGCACCCGCTACGTAGTCCGGATTGCCAAGGACGGCGAGGCTTTAGCTCGCCAGACCGGATTGCTCGATATGCGGGGGCGCCCGGTTCGTGGTCTGCCCGCCCAGGTGGTTGGCGGCAGTGTCGGCGATGCCGAGGCGGCCTGGCGCGGCGCGTTCCTGGCTCATGGCTCACTGACCGAACCCGGTCGCTCATCCGCCCTGGAGGTGGGTTGCCCGGGACCGGAGGCTGCGCTTGCTCTGGTCGGTGCGGCCCGGCGCCTTGGGATCAGCGCCAAGGCACGCGAGGTGCGCGGCATCGACCGCGTCGTGGTGCGCGACGGCGAGGCGATCGGCACCCTGCTCACCCGGATGGGGGCCCAGGACACCCGGCTGACCTGGGAGGAGCGGCGGATGCGCCGCGAGGTGCGGGCCACCGCCAACCGGCTGGCCAACTTTGATGACGCCAATCTGCGCCGCTCCGCCCGCGCTGCAGTTGCCGCGGCGGCACGCGTGGAGCGCGCACTGGAGATCCTCGCCGATACGGTCCCCAACCATCTGGCTGCGGCGGGAAAACTGCGGGTGGAACATCGCCAGGCCTCGCTGGAGGAGCTGGGCCGGTTGGCTGACCCGCCGATGACCAAAGATGCTGTCGCCGGCCGGATTCGGCGCCTGTTGTCGATGGCCGACCGGAAGGCCAAACAGGACGGGATACCCGATACCGAATCAGCGGTCACCCCGGACCTTCTCGACGACGCCTGATTCGGAGCGAATCGAAATTTATTGCGCTGCAACCGTTTCCGGTTGATTTGCGGATAAGGCCCAACGTATTCCGCTGACAAGAACGCGACCCGACAGTCGAATCGCGGTGGCCTCCACCGGAGGAAGGTAAGGCAGGCGTAGCGGCAGTCTCGCCCACGACGGCAACATCGACACCGACGTCGCGGCCAGTACCCCGTAGGGAGCGCGAGCCAGCAGCGGTAGCGGGGGAGTGACCAACAGGAAGCGCGCCGCTTCGCGTGCCGCCTCAGTGCTGCGCATTTCACTGCGGTAGCCCGCAATCCTGGCCCGCAGTTCGGCTTCGGTGCGCGGGGGATCGGGAACTCCGAGTGCCGCGGCGACCCGGGCGGTGTCGGCGACGTAACTGTCGCGACCGTCCTGATCCAGTGGTGCTGCCCCGTAGAGCTGGTAGGCCAGCAGGAAGCTGTCCACCTCTGCGATGTGCACCCACTCCAGCAGATGCGGGTCATCGGCCCGGTATTCGCGTCCATCCGGGGCCTGGCCGTGGACCCGGCGATGGATCCCGCGGACTTTGTCAACGGCACGTTGGGCATCGCTAGCGGTGCCGAAGGTGGTGACCGCCAGAAACGTGCTGGTGCGCTGCAGCCGCCCCCACGGGTCACCTCGGTAGTCGGAATGCTGTGCGACGCCCGCCATGGCCAGCGGGTGCAATGACTGCAGCAGCAGGGCCCGCAGACCCCCGACGAACATCGACGCATCGGCGTGGACACGGCGGATGGGCCGGTCCTCGGCGAACCAGCGGGGCCCCGGGGTGTCGTGGATTCGATGCCGGTTCTCCGGGCCCTGCGGACCTGCGACCATCGCGAACAGCCCCCGTCCGAGGCGCGCTCGCACCTGTGCGAAGCCCTGGTCCACGTTCAACGGCAGTGCCATACCCCCCGACGGTACGCGGGCCGGGCCACAACCATGTGCAGGGTTCCCGGTCGGGTCGCGCCACCGCGCCACTAGGCTGACCCGGACGACTAGTGGCGACTAGAGGAGAAAGACGTGACGATCCGGGTTGGCGTTAATGGTTTCGGCCGCATCGGACGCAACTTCTACCGGGCGCTGGCCGCCCAGCAGGCGGAAGGCAAGGCCAAGGGCATCGAGATCGTGGCGGTCAACGATCTCACCGACCCGGCCGCTCTGGCCCACCTGCTGAAGTTCGACTCCATCCTGGGCCGCTTCGGCGAAGAGATCTCCGTGGACGGCGACACCATCGGTGTCGGTAAGCACAAGATCAAGGCGTTCGCGGTCAAGGACGGCCCGGCTGCGCTGCCGTGGGACGAGGTCGGCGTAGACGTGGTGGTGGAGTCCACCGGACACTTCAACGACGCTAAGGCGCACGGCCATCTTCAGTCCGGGGTGAAGAAGGTGATCATCTCCGCGCCGGCGTCCGACGAAGACATCACCATTGTGATGGGTGTCAACGACGACAAGTACGACGGCAGCCAGAAGGTCATCTCCAACGCCTCGTGCACCACCAACTGTCTCGGCCCGATGGCCAAGGTCATCAACGATGAGTTCGGCATCATCCGCGGATTGATGACCACCATCCACGCCTATACCGGCGATCAGAACCTGCAGGACGGCCCGCACAAAGACCTCCGCCGGGCACGTGCGGCGGCGATCAACATCGTCCCGACCTCCACCGGCGCCGCCAAGGCCATCGGCCTGGTGCTGCCCGAACTCAAAGGCAAGCTCGACGGTTACGCGTTGCGGGTGCCGATCCCCACCGGATCGGTCACCGACCTGACCGTGGAACTCACCAGGCACGCCAGTGTCGAGGAGATCAACGCCGCGATGAAGGCCGCCGCAGAGGGGTCGATGAAGGGCATTCTGAAGTACTACGACGCCCCGATCGTCTCCAGCGATATCGTCACCGACCCACACAGCTCGATCTTCGACTCCGGCCTGACCAAGGTGATCGACAACCAGGCCAAGGTGGTCTCCTGGTACGACAACGAGTGGGGCTACTCCAACCGGCTGGTCGATCTCGTCGCGCTGGTCGGCAAGTCGCTCTGAGCATCGGAAGAATCGTGGCTGTCAAGATTCTTTCCGACCTGCTTGCCGAAGGTGTCGAAGGCCGCGGTGTGCTGGTGCGCTGCGACCTCAACGTCCCACTCGATGACCATGGCGCCATTACTGACTCCGGCCGCATCGACGCATCGGTGGCGACGCTGAAGGCGCTCTCAGACGCCGGAGCCAAGTTGGTCGTGACCGCCCACCTGGGCCGGCCCAAGGACGGACCCGATCCCGCGCTGTCGTTGGCCCCGGTGGCAACAGTGCTGGGGGAGAAACTGGGCCGACACGTCCAGTTGGCGGGCGACGTGGTGGGCACCGACGCACTGGCTCGCGCCGAGGGCCTGACCGACGGCGACATCCTGCTGCTGGAGAACATCCGCTTCGATCCCCGCGAGACCAGCAAGGACGACGCGCAGCGCGGGGCACTGGCGAAGGCGCTGGTCGAGTTGATCGGTGCCGACGGCGCCTTCGTTTCCGACGGTTTCGGGGTGGTGCACCGCAAACAAGCTTCGGTATACGACGTCGCGACGCTGCTACCGCACTACGCCGGCACCCTGGTGGCCGCTGAAGTCAAGGTGCTCGAACAGTTGAGCACCACCGGGGAGAGGCCCTATGCCGTGGTGCTCGGCGGGTCTAAGGTCTCCGACAAAATCGCCGTCATCGAGAATCTGGCAGGCAAAGCCGACAGTGTCATCATCGGCGGCGGAATGTGCTTCACATTCCTTGCCGCCCAGGGTGTTTCGGTGGGGAAGTCATTGCTACAGGAAGAGATGATCGACACCTGCCGCGGATTGCTCGAGGAATACGGTGACGTGATCCACCTTCCGGTCGACGTTATCGTCGCCGCTGAATTCGCGGCCGATTCGACACCGGAAACCGTTGCCGCCGGAAACATCCCGGTCGACAAGATGGGCCTCGACATCGGGCCGGATTCCGTGACACGATTCACCACCCTGTTGTCTAACGCCCGCACCATTTTCTGGAACGGCCCGATGGGGGTGTTCGAGTTCCCGGCCTTCGCGGCCGGCACCAAAGGCGTTGCCGAGGCGATCATCTCGGCCACGGCCAAGGGCGCCTTCAGTGTTGTCGGGGGCGGGGATTCCGCTGCCGCGGTACGCCAACTCGGACTACCCGAAGACGGCTTCTCGCATATCTCCACCGGCGGTGGCGCGTCGCTGGAGTACCTGGAGGGCAAGACCCTGCCCGGTATTGCCATTCTCAACTAGGAGATGACCTTGTCCCGTAAACCGCTGATCGCCGGCAACTGGAAGATGAACCTCAACCACTTCGAGGCCATCGCCCTGGTGCAGAAGATCGCCTTCGCCCTGCCCGACAAGTATTTTGACAAGGTCGACGTCACCGTCATTCCGCCGTTCACCGATCTGCGCAGCGTGCAGACCCTGGTCGACGGCGACAGGCTGCGGCTGACCTACGGCGCCCAGGACATTTCACAACACGACTCGGGCGCCTACACCGGTGAAATCAGCGGAGCCTTTCTGGCAAAGCTGGGCTGCACCTTCGTCGTCGTGGGCCATTCCGAGCGGCGCGCCTACCACCACGAGGACGACGCCCTGGTTGCCGCGAAAGCCGCGGCCGCGTTCCGGCACGGACTGACCCCGATCGTCTGCGTCGGTGAGCACCTCGACGTTCGGGAGGCCGGTAACCATGTCGAGCACAATGTCGCGCAGTTACGCGGATCGCTGGCCGGCCTGACCCACGAGCAGTTGACTACCGTGGTGATCGCCTACGAGCCGGTATGGGCGATCGGCACCGGCCGGGTGGCCAGTGCCGCCGATGCCCAGGAGGTGTGTGTGGCGATCCGCACCGAGTTGGCCGCCCTGGCCTCGCCGGCGATCGCGGCCGGTGTGCGGGTGCTTTACGGCGGCTCGGTCACCGCCAAGAACGTCGGCGAACTTGCCGCGCAACCGGACATCGACGGGGCGTTGGTGGGTGGAGCTTCGCTGGAGGGCGAGCAGTTCGCCACGCTCGCCGCGATCGCCGCGGGCGGGCCGCTGCCCTGACCGGAGCGGTGAACGGGTATCCTGGGAGCATGGTTTTCGGCCTTCAGATCCTGCTGGTGATCACCAGCCTCCTGCTTGTGTTGCTGGTGCTGTTGCACCGCGCCAAGGGTGGCGGCCTGTCGACGCTGTTCGGCGGCGGCGTGCAGTCCAGCTTGTCCGGGTCGACGGTGGTCGAGAAGAACCTTGACCGGTTGACGCTGTTCGTGACGGGTATCTGGATAGTCGCGATCGTCGGCGTCGCACTGCAGATCAAATACTCCTAAGCCGTTCTCGGGTGAGGCCTCGCTCTGCGCAGCGGGCAATTCGCACCGATACTTAGTCCTATGATTCCTGGCGGCCCACGATGCCTGGCCCTGATGTGACACTGGAGCCGATCGGCGAGGTTCACCGAACCCGGGTGGGCCGCGAGGCCACCGAACCGATGCGCCAGGACATCAGGCTGCTGGGCGCGATTTTGGGCGACACCGTGCGCGAGCAGAGCGGCGAGCAGGTCTTCGCACTCGTTGAACGGGCCCGGGTGGAGTCGTTTCGGGTGCGGCGTTCCGAGATCGACAGGTCGCAGATGACGCGTCTGTTCTCCGGCATCGACATCCACCAGGCCATCCCGGTGATCCGCGCATTCAGCCACTTCGCACTTCTGGCCAACGTCGCCGAGGACATCCATCGCGAACGCCGCCGCGAAGTGCATGTCGGCGCTGGTGAGCCGCCGGCCGCCAGCACGCTCGCCGCCACCTACCGCAGACTCGATGAGGCAGGCCTCAACGCCGAGACCGTGGCCGAGGCACTGCGTGGCGCCCTGGTATCACCGGTGATCACCGCGCATCCGACCGAGACCCGCCGTCGGACCGTCTTCGACACCCAGAACCACATCACCCGACTCATGCGAATGCGACTGCACGGTCACGATGAGACCGACGACGGCAGGTCTATCGAGACGGAGTTGCGCCGCCAGATTCTCACCCTGTGGCAGACCGCACTGATCCGGTTGTCGCGCTTGGAGATCCAGGACGAGATCGAGTCAGGACTGCGATATTACCCCGCCTCGTTTTTCGAGGTGGTACCGAAGGTTAACTCCGCGGTACGTGATGCGTTGCGGAGCCGCTGGCCGGACGCCGGCCTCCTGGTGCAACCGATCGTGCGTCCCGGGTCCTGGATCGGCGGTGACCGCGACGGTAATCCCAATGTGACAGCCGAGGTGGTGCAACTGGCGACCGGGCGGGCCGCGTACACCGCGTTGACACACTACTTCGACGAACTAGCGGTGCTGGAGCAGGAGTTGTCCATGTCCGCCCGGCTGGTGGCGATCGGCGGCGATCTCGCCGCACTTGCTTCGGCCTGTTCGGAATCGGCCCGCGCCGACGAACCCTACCGACGCGCGGTGCGGGTGGTACGCGGCAGGCTCACGGCGACAGCTGTAAAGATTCTTGACCGTACACCGGAACACGTGCTTGACCTCGGGCTCCCGCCGTACCTCAGCTCGGATGACATGCTGGCCGACCTCAACGTCGTCGATACCTCACTGCGGGCCAACGGCAGTGCACTGCTCGCCGACGACCGCCTTGGCCGTCTTCGCGATGCGGTCGACGCCTTCGGATTTCATCTGTGTGGTTTGGATATGCGGCAGAATTCCGAAACCCACGAACAGGTGGTGGCCGAGCTACTGGCCTGGGCCGGAGTGCATCTCGACTACGCATCCCTGCCGGAGTCGGATCGAATCGCGGTGTTGGTTGCCGAATTGTCCACTCGGCGTCCGCTGATCCGCGATGACGCCGAACTGTCCGAGCTTGCCCGCAAGGAACTGGACATCGTCGCCGCCGCGGCACGTGCCGTGCGGGTTCTCGGCCCCGCCGCGGTCCCGACCTACATTATCTCGATGTGTCAGTCGGTCTCGGACATGCTGGAGGCCGCGCTGCTGCTGAAAGAAGCCGGATTGCTTGATATCTCGGGAGTCGAACCGTACGTACCGGTCGGGATCGTGCCACTGTTCGAGACGATCGACGATCTGCAACGCGGCGCGGAGATTTTCGAGGCGGTACTCGACGTGCCGCTGTACCGGGCGATAGCGCACGCGCGAGGCGATACCCAGGAGGTGATGCTGGGCTACTCAGACTCCAACAAGGACGGCGGCTACCTTGCCGCGAATTGGGCGATCTACCGGGCTGAACTGAACCTCGTCGAATCGGCTCGCAAGACCGGAATCCGCCTGCGCCTCTTCCACGGACGCGGCGGAACCGTCGGCCGTGGTGGCGGCCCCAGCTACGACGCGATCCTCGCCCAGCCTCCCGGCGCCGTCAACGGTTCGCTACGACTCACTGAGCAGGGTGAGGTGATCGCCGCCAAGTACGCCGAACCACGGATTGCGCATCGAAACCTGGAGAGCCTGATCGCGGCGACCCTGGAGTCGACACTGCTCGATGTCGAGGGTCTCGGTGACGGCGCCGAGCCCGCCTACCGGGTACTCGATGCCCTTGCCGCACGAGCCCAGCAGGCTTATGCCGATTTAGTCCACCACACACCGGGATTCGTCGACTACTTCGAGGCCTCGACACCGGTCAGCGAGATCGGGTCGCTCAATATCGGTAGCCGGCCGACGACACGTAAGGCCACGACCTCGATCGCCGATCTACGTGCCATCCCGTGGGTGCTGGCATGGAGCCAGTCGCGGGTGATGCTGCCTGGGTGGTACGGCACCGGGACTGCATTCGAGGGCTGGATCGCCGCGGGGAACGGTCGGGTGGAGGTGTTGCGCGACCTGTATGTCAAATGGCCATTCTTCCGGACGGTGCTCTCCAATATGGCGCAGGTGCTGGCCAAATCCGATATGGGATTGGCCGCTCGTTATTCGGAACTGGTGGCCGATCGGGAGTTGCGAACCCGGGTGTTCGACATGATTCACGCTGAGCACGAGCGCACCATCCGAATGTACAAGTTGATCACAGGTTCCGAAGATCTGCTGGCTGACAACCCGGCACTGGCCCGTTCGGTGTTCAATCGGTTTCCCTATCTTGAACCGCTCAACCACCTCCAGGTTGAGTTGTTGCGCCGCTACCGCTGCGGTGATGACGACGAACTGGTCCGACGCGGAATCCTGCTGACCATGAGCGGTTTGGCTTCGGCGCTGCGTAATAGCGGCTGATGGACCACCGGCGGCGTACAGTTCAAGAGACGGGACCAGGCAGGCCCCATAAGCCAAAGGGTCAACCGTGTCCGACAAGTCCCCGCGTCAAGCCATGGCCAAGAAGCCCGGGAAATCTCTGAAAGAGAAGCGAGCCGCGAAGCGTGCGAAGGGCGACAGCACTCCAATTGACAACGTGCTCAACGCCAAAAGGCGCTGAGCACGTCTCAGCCGGCTACTTGACGATGGTGAACTGCATGAGGTTGACAATGCCTTTGCGGAAGCCGTCGGCGCAGCCGATCATGTACTTGTCGTAGTCGTCGTAGGCGAGCTGTCCGGACACCCGGATGGCTTCGTCCTTGTTGGCGACCAGATTCGCATGCCAGATGTCCAGCGTGCGGGCGTAATGCTGGCCCAGTTCCTGGATCCGCTCGATCTGGAACCCTGCCTCCGAGCTGCGCGCCTTGATGATTTCCGGAGACGGCAGCCGACAGCCGGGGAAAATCGTCTTCGCCATGAAGAGGATGAACTTCAAATCGCTGATCGTGAGTGCGATTCCGTTGTCGCGGTAGAAGTCGATATCGTGCGCGACGATCGTGTGGAGGAGCATCCGTCCGTCGTCGGGAAGCGCGGCGTACATCTTCCGGAAGAACTCGGGATAGGTCTCGAATCCGAAATGTTCGAACGAACCGATCATGAAGACCCGGTCGATCTTGCCGTCGAACTCCTGCCATGCTTGGAAGCGAACCTCCTTGGTTCGGTCTCCTGGAAGACCGGCGAACAGCTCCTTGACGTGCTGGTACTGATTTTTACTGATAGTCAGCCCGATGACGTTGACGTCATATTTCTCGACTGCCCGCGCCAGCGCCGATCCCCAGCCACAGCCGATGTCCATCACCGTCATCCCCGGTTTGAGATTCAACTTCCCCAGCACCAGGTCAATCTTCGCCATCTGGGCTTGTTCCAGGTCGTAGTCATCCTGTTCGAAATACGCGCAGGTGTACGTGAGCGTCGGGTCGAGGAACAGGCTGAAGAAATCGTCTGATAAATCGTAGTGGGCTTGGACATCCTTATACGATTGCTGTAGGTCGCTCACGATCTCTTCTCAATTCCTTCGAATGCGGTTTGCGGTTGGCCCGCAGGTGAAGGACCGTGGCGTTCAATGACGATGCTGCGGTTCTTCAGCGAGGCGTCTTGAGTCTACCCGGCGGTCAGACCCGGAGCGTTGTCAGGCATTTTTGCTGTTCAGCCTGCGTGCCGCGGCCGCGTCCAGCAGCCAGACCGTCGCCTCGGCACCGATCGCTCCAGCCGCGGGCACATCGGACGAATCGGCGCCGCCGATGGCGGCGGCCACCGCTTCGGCTTTAGCCTCGCCGGAGACCACCAGCCACACCTGCCGGGATCGGCGCACCGCAGGCAGTGTCAGCGTAATGCGCCGCGGCGGCGGTTTGGGGGAGTCGTCCACCCCCACCACCATCCGCCGAGTCTCCCTGACGGCCGGGGTGTGCGGGAAGAGCGAATTAATGTGGCCTTCGCCCCCCATTCCGAGAAGGTGTACATCGAAAACCGGGGTGGGCTCGCCAGCTTCGGCATTCGCGACCAGTATCTCCTCGTACGCTCGCGCGGCGGAATCCACATCCACGCCAAACCCGCCGTCACTGGCCGGCATCGGGTGAATGTTGCCGGCCGGGATGTCGATGTGGTCCAGCAGTGCCTCGCGTGCCTGTTTCTCGTTGCGTTCGTCATCATCGTGCGGCACGTAGCGATCGTCACCCCAGAACAGATGAACCCGCGCCCAGTCGACGGGGTGTGAGTCGAGACGCTTGAGCAGTCCGATACCGGTACCCCCGCCGGTCAACACGATGAGCGCCCGATTGCGCGCCGCAATGGCTTCCGCGATCGCCGCTGCCAACCGGTCGCCGGTCGCGGACACCAGGGCAGCAGCGTCGGGGTAGGTCTCCACAAGGACAACCACGTTCAGCTGTTCCCGCCCATCGCGTAATTCACCTTGTCGATCCCGGCCAGCGCCTGGTGGTAGATCTCGTCGGCGTCAAGGCGACGCAGATCCTCAGCCAGGCATTCCCGGGTTTCCCGTCGGGCGAGCGGCAGCCGTGACTCGGGCCGCCCGGTACGGCTCAGTGTGGCCATCGGCCCGTCCTGGGGGCGGCTCAGGGTGATCGTCTGACTGGATTGGATGAGCTCCACCTTCAGCTCGCCGGTCTCGCGACGTACCGGACATTCGATACGGCTGGCTAACCAACCGGCCAGGATATCCAGTGCGGGCTCATCCTTGAGTCCCGACACAACCGCTGAGGAGACCGGCTCATGCGGCGGCTGGTCAAGGGCAGAGGCCAACAACGCTCGCCAGTAGGTGATGCGACTCCAGGCCAGGTCGGTGTCGCCCTCGGCGTAGCCCTCGAGCCTGCGTTGCAGTGCGGCGAGCGGATCCGTGGTGCCCGTGGCATCCGTGATGCGCCGAATCGCCAAGCGGCCCAACGGGTCCTGTGAAGGCACCTCGGGAGCCGCTCCGGGCCACCAGACCACGACCGGGGTGTCGGGCAGCAGGAAGGGCAGCACCACACTGGCGGCGTGGGATGCCAGCGGACCGGCAGTCCGCAGTACCACCACTTCGCCGGCGCCGGCATCCCCGCCCACCCGAAGTTGTCCGTCCAGTCGCGGCTCGGACGCCAAGCGATCGACGGGCACCACCACGATGATTCGGCAGGGATGTTCGCGGCTCGCCGAGACCGCGGCGTCGATCGACTCCTCGACGATGTCCTCGGTGTTCGGCGCGACCACCAGTGTTAGTACGCGGCCGAGAGTGATCGCGCCACCCTCCTCGCGTAGTTGGGTGATGCGTTTGTTGATCTCGTTGGTTGTGGTCTCCGGGATATCGACGATCATTGCGCTGCGCCCCTTCCGGCATTCACGGCCGCCGCCATTCCCGGCCCGAGCGCTCCAGCATCGCGAACGCCGAGTCTGGCCCCCAGGTCCCGGACTCGTAGGGATCAGGTTTGCCATGCGAAGCCCAGTACTCCAACGCTGGATCCAAAATCTCCCAGGATAATTCGACCTCCGCATTGACCGGGAACAGCGACGGCTCGCCGAGCAGAACATCGAGGATCAGTCGCTCATAGGCCTCAGGGGAGTCCTCCGCAAATGCGGATCCGTAGGAGAAGTCCATATTGACGTCTCGCACCTCCATGGTGCTGCCGGGCACCTTGGAGCCGAAGCGCAGCGTGATGCCCTCGTCAGGTTGCACCCGGAACACCAGGGCGTTCTGGCCGAGTTCCTCGGTCATGGTCGCATCGAACGGCAGATGCGGAGCCCGCTTGAACATCAGCGCGATCTCGGTCACCCTGCGCCCCAGGCGCTTACCGGTCCGGAGATAGAACGGCACGCCCGCCCAGCGCCTGGTATCGACTTCTAATTCGATCGCGGCGAACGTCTCCGTGGTCGATGTCTTGGAGAAACCCTCCTCATCGAGCAGACCGACCGCCTTCTCGCCGCCCTGCCAACCCGCTGAGTACTGGCCGCGCGCGGTGGTCAGATCGAGTGGCTGTGCCAGCCGGGTCGCGGAGAGCACCTTTATCTTCTCGGCCTTGATTTCGTCGGGAGAGAAACTGACCGGCTCCTCCATGGCTGTCAGCGCCAAGAGTTGCAGGAGATGGTTCTGGATCACGTCCCGCGCGGCGCCGATACCGTCGTAGTAACCAGCCCGCCCGCCCAAGCCGATGTCCTCGGCCATGGTGATCTGCACGCTATCGACGTAGTGGCTGTTCCAGATCGGCTCGTAGAGGGCGTTGGCGAAACGCAGCGCCAATATATTCTGCACCGTCTCCTTGCCGAGGTAGTGGTCGATGCGGAACACCGACTCCTCAGGGAAGACGCTATTGACCACCTTGTTGAGCTCAATCGCGCTCTGTAGGTCGTGCCCGAACGGCTTTTCGATCACCACTCGGCACCACTGGTCCTGTTCCGGGGTGGCCAATCCCGATTTCTGTAGCTGTTCACACACCACCGGGAATGCCTTCGGCGGAATCGACAGATAGAAGGCGTGGTTGCCGCCCGTCCCGCGCTCGGTGTCGAGTTTCGCCAGAGTTTCAGACAAGGCGGCGAAGGCACCATCGTCATCGAAGCTGCCTTGCACGAACCGGATTCCTTCAGACAACCGATCCCACACTTCCTGACGGAACGGTGTTCGGGCGTGCTGTTTGACGGCGTCGTAGACGATCTCGCCGAAGTCCTGGTCGGCCCACTCGCGGCGGGCGAAGCCCACCAACGAGAACGACGGCGGCAGCAGACCTCGGTTGGCCAGATCGTAGATGGCGGGCATCAGCTTCTTGCGGGCCAGGTCTCCGGTGACGCCGAAGATGACCGCACTGCACGGGCCCGCGATGCGGGGCATCCGTTTGTCACGTTTGTCCCGTAACGGGTTATGCCAGCTGCTCGACCCCGCGAGGCGGGATTTGGTGCCGGAACTCATTTCGTTACGGCGTCCAACTGGCCCTGGGTCGCGTCGAGTAACTCCTGCCAGGACTTCTCAAACTTGTCCACGCCGTCATCCTCCAGATGGGCGAACACAGCGCCCATATCGATGCCGACTGCGGTCAGCTTGTCGAAGACGGCCTGCGATTCGGGACCGGTTCCACTGAGTGTGTCGCCGGTGACGCGACCGTGATCGGCGACTGCATCGAGGGTCTTCTCCGGCATGGTGTTGACCGTGTTGGGCCCGACCAGTTCGGTGACGTACAGCGTGTCGGAGTAATCCGGGTTCTTCACCCCCGTCGACGCCCACAGTGGCCGCTGCACCCAGGCCCCTGCCTCGGCCAGTGGTGTCCATCGCCCGCCCGAGCAGAACACCTCCTCATACGCGGCGTAGGCGAGTCGGGCGTTGGCCACCCCGGCCAGTCCGCGAAGTTCCAGAGCCTCGTCGGTTCCGATCGCCTCCAGCCGTTTGTCAATTTCGGTGTCCACCCTGGAGACGAAGAATGACGCGACGGAATGGATCTTGTTCAGGTCGTGGCCGGCCAGCACGGCCGCTTCCAGACCGGCAAGGTAGGCCTGCATCACCGCACGGTGGCGCTCGACGGAGAAGATCAGGGTCACATTCACCGAAATGCCCTCGGCCAGAACGGCAGTGATGGCGGGCAGGCCTGCCAGCGTGGCGGGAATCTTGATCAACGTGTTGGGCCGGTCGACGATCTTCCACAATTCGATCGCCTGCAGGATCGTCTTGTCGGTGTCGTGGGCCAGGCGTGGGTCGACCTCGATTGACACCCGACCGTCGACACCGTTGGAGGCTTTCCACTGCGGCCGTAGCACGTCGCAGGCCTCCCGCACATCGTCGGTGGTAGCGGTCCGGATGGTGGCATCGACATCGGCACCCCGTGCCGCGAGTTCGGTGACCTGCGCGGCATACGCGGTGCCCTTCGACAACGCCGCCTGGAAGATCGACGGGTTGGTGGTGACGCCCACGACGCTCTTGGTGTCGATGAGCTCTTGGAGGTTGCCCGACTTCAGCCGGTCGCGGGACAGGTCGTCGAGCCAAACGGAAACTCCCGCTTCCGACAATTCTGCAAGGTTTGGGTTTTGTTTCATGGTCGCGGTATCTCCTGATGGTAGGTCGGATGTTGTCGAGGATTAGGTGTTGATTGCCCGTTCCGCGGCGGCGACTATCGCCTCGGGGGTGAACCCGAATTCCCGGAACAAGGTTTTATCGTCAGCGGAAGCGCCGTAGTGCTCGAGGGAGATGATCTCGCCGCCGGGGACGAACTTGTACCAACTCTGTGCGATTCCCGCTTCCACTGCGACACGTGCCGTCACTTTAGGCGGTAGCACGTGATCGCGGTACTCCTGCGGTTGTGCCTCGAACCACTCGACGCACGGCATCGACACCACTGCAGCTCGGACCTTCTCACCGGCTAAGAGCTTCTGGGCTTCGACGGCCAGTTGCAGTTCTGACCCGGTCGCGATGATGATCACGTCGGCGTCCGCCGCCTTCTCGCCGCCAAGTACATATCCGCCGCGTGCGACACCGTCGCTGCTGGTTCCTTCCAGAACCGGAATGCCCTGACGAGTCAGAATGAAACCGACTGGGCCGCTTGCGGAGTCAGTACCCCGCGCCACGATGTTGCGCCAAGCGAAGGCGGTCTCGTTGGGGTCGCCGGGACGCACCACCGATAGGTTGGGAATAGCGCGTAAGGCGGCGAGATGCTCGACGGGCTGGTGGGTTGGTCCATCCTCACCCAGGCCGATCGAGTCGTGCGTCCAGATGTAGATGGGATCGATATCCATCAACGCGGCCAGGCGCACTGCCGGGCGCATGTAATCGGAGAACTGCATGAAGGTGCCGCCGAAGGGGCGGGTTGGTCCGTGCAGCACGATGCCGGAAAGGATCGAGCCCATCGCGTGCTCGCGAATGCCGAAGTGCAGCACGCGGCCGTACCAGTCGGCGGTGTAGTCCTCGGTCGAGATCGACGGCGGCCCGAACGATTTGAACCCGTTGATGGTGGTGTTGTTGCTGCCGGCCAGATCCGCGGAGCCGCCCCACAATTCGGGCAGCTTGGGCGCGATGTCATTGAGGGCCTGTCCGAACGCGGCCCGCGTGGCGACCGGCTTGGAGCCCGGTTCCCAATGGGTTAGATCGGCGTCCCAGCCGGTGGGCAACTCCCGGGCGAGCAGCCGATCCAGCAGTTTCTTGCGTTCCGGTTCGCGCTTCGCCCAGGCGTCGAACCCGCTCTGCCAAATCTCATGAGCCGCCCGACCGCGGTCGACGAGCTTTCGGGTGTGTCCGATCACCTCGTCGGTGACCTCGAATGTCTTGTCCGGATCGAAACCGAGCACCTTCTTGGTGGCCGCCACCTCGTCTGCGCCCAACGCCGAGCCGTGCACCCCGCCGGTATTCATCTTGGTCGGCGCCGGGTAGCCGATGATGGTCCGCAGCGCGATGAACGACGGCTTGTCGGTGACCTTCTTCGCCGCCTCGATTGCTTTTTCGATATCGACGATGTTCTCGCCGCCTTCGACGACCTGGACATGCCATCCGTAGGCCTCATACCGGGCCGGGGTGTTCTCGGTGAACGCGATATTGGTGTCGTGCTCAATGGAGATCTCGTTGTCGTCCCAGAGCACAATCAGATTGCCGAGTTGCTGGGTGCCGGCAATCGAGGACGCCTCGCTGGTGACACCCTCCTCCATGTCGCCGTCGGAGGCGAT
>Ga0007791_10000213_pt1 | contig 17024 bp, 13 predicted proteins | sample CryBogmetaGMA05M_FD_60368 | JGI IMG/M metagenome (GOLD analysis project Ga0007791, IMG submission 60368) | Freshwater microbial communities from Crystal Bog, Wisconsin, USA - MA0.5M | ecosystem: Environmental > Aquatic > Freshwater > Lake | place: Crystal Bog, Wisconsin, USA | collected 2009-07-06 | reverse complement strand
GTGGATGGGGATGGCGGGCTATTGGGCTTGTACGTCCGCTGCGGCGGCTACGGGTACGAAGACCCCGAGATCACCATCGAGCCACCAGCAGATGGCGAGCAGGCGACAGCGGAGTGCGAACTGGTCAATGGGCCGGTCGGCATCCCCTGCTGGCACAAATCAGGGAACATGGAATACCCGTCTGACGCACTGGTGCCACCGGGCAAAGGCGACCAGAGCCGGAACGTGGCTGTGCTGTTCTCCCCGACTCAGGGGACGACGCCTCTCAAGCTCCGCATGTACTACAACAACCAGCCCTACCCCCGCTCCTACCGGACGCACAGGGAGCGTGGCGACGGTGTGATCTACCAAGACAACGAGCCGTCTGTGGTGATCGACATGGATGCCGGTCTGGTGCCAGAGAACATCTCGTCGGGGGTGTGCCGGGCCCTCTTCACCGGCCACACGATGGAAGACATCAGGGGCAACGACAAGCATGTGGCTGTCGAGGTCGCTTCTGTGACGAGCGGCACCAGCAAGGTTATTCTGCACCAACTCGATGTGTTTGGTGTGCCTACGCCGCAAGGAGGCTGACGATGGCTTTCACAAAGCAGGGCGGAAGCATCGAGCAGGCACTGATCTCGGGTGGCCTGAACCCAATGGCGGCAAACGCTGTCATGTATGCCATTGCCAACTGTGCCCAGCCGCTGGAGCATCGCGGGCCGTTCACGATCAACTACGTCCCGCAGCAGGTCAGGCTTCAGACCCCAGAGGCAAAGAAGTATTCCTTCCCAGACTCGAAGTTCGTCACCTCAGAGGGCGAGCGGCGACCGTACCAGAAGAAGCAGAGCGACGAGTGTCAGGGACCGAACCCTCCTCAGTCATGCTTCGACAACACAGGCGACAACGGCGGCGGAAACACAGGCGACTGCGGGCTGGCTGACGCATGCGACAGGCTCGACCAGCTTGAGGAGTACATGCGTGGGGTTCTCGAAACCCTCCAGCAGATCGCAGATGCACTGGAAGCTGCCCGAGAAGCCGTAGCCAAGCTGCAAGACCGGATGCAGAAAGCAGAGGATCGCATCCAGCGGATCGAAGACTTCCTCAAGAACACGACAGCCTGCGAAGGCGACAACATCCCACCCAACATCCTGCCGTGATACATGGGCCTATTCACTTGGACGAAGAAGCTCCTCACGGTAAAGGGCAAGCTTGCCATCAACAAGGCATGCTGCTGCAAGAAGGGGTGGTACTGCATCCTCACAAAGGCTGGCGACTACGAATGCCGCAACACGCCTCCTGACCTCTTTGCAGGCGAGCAGTTGCTTGATGAGTTCAAGACTGAGGACGAGTGCAAGAAGTCCTGTTTCAAGCCTTACTACTGCTACCACCCCAATCCATCGACTTACGACTGCGTCCCAGAGGACGAACTTCCCAACGGCACCGATGACCCCGACATCCTGTCTGGACCGTTTCCTCAGTCACAGTGCGATGACAAATGCACTGAGTGCAAGCCATGCTACGAAGCTGCCTGCAAGTTTGCTGCGTGTGGCGGCGACCCTCCCACCCAAATGGTCAACTGGGAAGACAGCGAGGAGTGCAAGAACGGCAACCCGTTCCTCGACCTTGTCTACTGCTGCGAGTCGCTCAACGAAACATGGAAATACTCTGCCGACATCGGTGGCTGGGAGATGACCAGTGCATGTGGTGACGGTCGGCCACTGACGGGCAACACCAACTTGGTCTGCGAAGGCAATCCTCCCGGCAACGGCTCGTTCCCGCAGAACGCCAACGATGGGGACGAGGTTCAGTTTCCGTGCAAGCCCAGCTTCGACAAGTTTCCGAAGAACCAAGACAACTGTCCGAACTGCACATGGAACTGTGAGGACATCTCAATCCCGAGTGCGTCACAGGGCGACCCTCCAAAGCAGGTCAAGGAGTGCAAGCGCAACCTTGAGAAGAAAACGTACCGGATGCTGGACGATTGCCTGCCGTCGTGCGCCGATTGCTGGAGATGCACATCACCAACCGAGTGCATTAAGTACAAGTGCGGTACTCCCAGCAACGAAGAGCGTGCGTCCAGAGCGGCGGATTGCAGTCCGTTTTCGGCCCCGTTCGACAACGAAGCAGACTGCCTTGCGTGTGCCGCCATCAAGTGCAAGCCTCCTGAAAGCTGGATATGCAACCCGCAGTGCGGCAACAAGAAGCCCGACTGCATCAAGCTGCCTGCCAGCAGCACAGTGACCATTGGCGTGTATCCGTCCTACGACGCCTGCATGGCGGCAGGATGTGCTGACAACCCATGCGTTGCCAACCAGCTTCAGCCCCAGACTGTGTGGATGTGCGGCGGCGACTGTGGTTGCTACCCGGTCTGCTCGCCTCTTGGGACACCCACCAACGGAACAACGACGTTCGCCTCTCTGGATGAGTGCATTCGGAAGTGCTGCATCCTGCCGAAGACATGCACGGTGAAGATCAATCCCGGCAAGCCGAAGGCGGGCAACAACACGAAGGTGCAGAATGCTCTGGAGTCCCGGTTGAGTTTCACGACTCCGAAGTTGTCTGGTGCGGGTGGGTCATGGTCGCTCACCTACACGCCAGATGGAGCATCAGCCCCGATCACAGTGTCAGTGTCGCTCCGAGACAGCACCGGCAAGCCCAGTGTTTCGGTGTACTCAGGTGCTGCCGGGATCACTCAAGCACAGATCGAGAAGCAGAACATGCTGTGGCCCCTACAGGGCACCAACCCAGCAGCAGTTCTGTGCTGGTTCGCACTTCGAGGGCGGGAGGATGACGGCGGGAATGGCACCATCCTGCCTGCCCCAGCCATGACATCCGACAACATCTGTGCTGGGACAAAAACATTTGTGTTCCCTGCCTTCCTGTATCAAGAGCTTGGGTACTCTGGCGGATACTCAGACGGAACGAACAACGGGTACACCAGCAGGTTCCCGTTCTTCCTCGACTCTGATGGTTACGGCGAGCCAATGGTTTCCCTTGAGGTCACGTTCGAGTGAGGTTCCATGTCCACCCTGCCACATGAGTACACATCTACCCCTCGCGGGCACCTGACGATCTACCGGTGCCGCCACTGCGGGGCAGCGTTCGCTACCGCTCATGGCCCCCCAGACCGCCCCTGCCCAGAGAGGAACAAGAAGACAGCCGACGAGACTGTCCCGGCTGGGGTGGGGACGGAACTCAAACGGATGCTGGGGTGGTTCGGGATCGAGGCAACCGCCAACTGCTCATGCAGGAAGAAAGCCAAGATCATGGACGAGCGGGGGCTGGGCTGGTGCTGGGCCAATCTCAGAACGATATCCGGCTGGCTTGAGGAGCAGGCCCGCAATCGGAAGCTGCGATACAGCCATCTGGCAGGGAAAACCCTGATTATCGCGGCCATTTGCATGGCATGGGGACGGGAGAAGTGGGCCATAAATCGGGTACGGAGGTACTCGACATGGCCGCATCCCAACCCAGCGCAGGAAGCGTCCTGAATTACCAGTCCGGTATTCAGGTCGGTCCCTCGAACAACATGGGTGCCCTCAAGGGGATGCTCTATGCCCCCCAGCACACGGTTCCCGGCTCTCGGGCCGGGCAATCAGCGGCCCAGTTGTTCTCCAAGCAGAACATGATGAACGACTGGGGGCAGATGTCCAATGCCGCCCAAGCTGCCAACAGCCAGAACATCATGGCGGCGAACAAGCTGCGTTCTGAAACGACCATGTCGGGGATGCAGAACCTGCAACGCATCTACGGCGACTTCAACGACCGCAACCGGGCGACTGTAGACCTCAACTCTCAGGTCGCATCCAGCAACATCGGACTCCAGATGGGGACCGCTGCCGCTGGCATCAGACGAGCGATGAACATCGCAAGAGGTAACCCATGATCTCTGGCAACTCGATGTACCCAGTGTCGCAAGGCGTCAGGGTGTCTGGCAGTTCGTTCGGTGGCGGGCAGACCTCCTCTGGTGCCAACTTTACGTCTGTGGCCGGTCAGTACAACCCGCTTGGTGTGCAGGCAAAGGGGCAGTCCACCTACCAGAAGCCCTCCTACATCGATCCATCCGCCAGCATCAACAACACGCTGGCACAGGGCGATGCAATGGGCGACTATCGCGCCAACGTGAAGAGTCTCGACAGGGGCGGCTTCTCTCGGGGCAAGGGTTCCCAGTACGCCGCAGGGCTGGCTGGAGTGAAGGCTGTGAGCGAGGCCCGCAACCGTGCGGCCAACACCCAAATGGAAACGGATCAAGCCAACTCGCAGATCAGGCAGGACTTCCAGTATGGGCAGGAGATGGAAGCCCAGAAATATGCAATGGCAGCACACGACCTCGATCAATCCAACTGGAGCGTGTTCCAAGCGAACCAGCAGGCACTCGCCCGCATTCGTGCAGCACAGCAATCCGGCCAACTCCAGATCATCAACGCCGCAGTCTAAAGGACGCACTTATGTCTCACTCCGAAATGCCACCGCTCGACCTCGATGACCTCAAGCACTCTGCCGTCAAGCGAATGCTCAAGCATGCACTCTCCAAGCATGGCCACCATGCCAAGCACCAGAAGGAGAAGGGGCATGAGGATGACGATGCAGAGCGTGAAGCTCTCTCGGACCTCCATGAGGAGAAGAAGGGCAAGTCGAATCATGTGCCGGTGAAGAAGCACGACCTGCCAGCCCATTTGTTCGGGCAAGACGACGAAGAGTCGCCCGAAGAGAACGACGGTGAGAACGAGGAAACGGAAACGAAGGGTGACAAGAAGCCCCCGTTCCAGTTCGGCAAAAAGAAGTCTGGCGGCAAGAAGCCTTTCCCCTTCGCAAAGAAGTGACGCATGTCAGACGTTGTACGCAGGGCTGTCGAGAACCTGAGGCGTCTTACGGACGCACAGCAGGCGGCTGCGCGTGCTGCTGACGCTGCCAACCCGCCTCCCGCAGATCGCGGTCGAGTCCTGATGGACACGATGCTCAACAAGAATGCGGCCCGAGACAGGATCGCTGCTGCGGAGGCGTTGAAGCAGAATGCCCCGATGTCTTACGCCCACATGAGGATGCTGCACGACAACCTTTATACGAGCGTTGGTCGCCGGTATTTCCTCACGCAACTGAATCCAGAAGAGCAGATGCAGATTGTGCGGGTTGCCGACGATGCCAACAGGGCATGGGGCGACAACTTCCGTGCTGTACTGAACGATCCGACTAAGGGAGAGAGTTTCACTCCTCCGGTAGGCCCGCCACCCAGCGACCGAGTCCCGCTCCAGCCTCACGAACTGAATCCTCCCGGCTGGAGTCCATACGTTTCGACATACGCAGACCCTGCCGAAGCGTACTCGCAGCCCAGCAGCAAGCTTGAAAAGTTGCCCGCTCATCTTATGGACGAAGGTCCAACGGGCGGCGGTAGCGACGTAGCCCAGCTGTTCACGCCTCGACGGCTAGTTGATGCCGACGGCGTGACGCACGACATCGACACCCGAACTGACGAGTTCCGCAAGCACGAAGGATGGAACAACGAAGATTACGTTGACAAGTACGGTTACTACGGCACCACCTCGTTCGTTCGCCCCCAGTACACACCATCAGAGAAGATTGCCACTCCCGCCCGCCAGTTCTTGAGCGAGCGAGTGGCCCCGCTTGCGAGACTGAACCCAGAACTCTTTGATGGAATGCCGGGAGTGGTCGAAACTCTGGCCGACCATGCTGCCATCGAGTCTCTGGACGCATGGAAAGCGGCTCGTCTGGCGGAAGCGGCACACGTTCGACTGAGCGACAAGATGCGTACCGGTGGTCTTCAGGGGCATGAGGCCAGTGTTCTTCAAAACGGCCACGACCTGATGCGTGGCTTGTACGCAGAGCATGAGATCAGAACCCCGAGAAGCACCCATGAGTCTGAGGCAGAGCGTGCCCGCAGGCTTTCGGTCGGCCCGATGGGTCCACCCAAGACGGGAGCAATGGACGCTGTCAGCGAGACTGATTTGGAGGGTCTTCCAGAGTTCGGGGTCATGCGTGGGCCTCGACCTTCTGTCAGCAGCAGGCTGAATGCACTCGAACTCCTGAGGATGTACGACCCAGACGGGCATGGGATAGCCCGCCACGCAATGACCGAGACGCTTCCTGACGGGACGCTCCGGTATCCAGACGAAGCCCTCCGTACTGCCCTGATGCTTACGTCACGCATTGCTGAAAACCGGACGTTTCCCGGTGTGCAAGCTCATGTCAACACGGCAATGGACTTCATCAATGCTGTCCGTGCGGGAGACGGATTGCCACCCGCCTCTCTAGGTGCCAACACCGAGAGCTTGATCACAGAAGCCGGTCACCGAATGTCAGCAGAGATCGAAAACCCTACTGGAAGGACGGGGGAGGGCAGGCGCACAGTCGGCTTTCCGATCAACAACGCCACCCGCTGGCTGCGGGACGAACTTGAAGTCCAGTCTCGACTCAATCCTATTGCTCTAAAGTCGGTCAGCGTTGACGATCCTCTGCGGTACGAGTTCAGCAGGCCCGACCCCACCAACGCACCTGCTGCACCCCCGTCCGATCCGGCAGGCGTGGAAAGTCCCGGCACATCGCAGGACTTTGGGTTCATCGGACCTCCCGTCCAAACCAAGCTTCCTCGCCCTCCATCTCCCGCCCCGTACCAGCCGCCCGGTGTCAACGGCACCCGCCTGACCACCGACCAGCATCTCGCGGAAGTGCGTGATGGCAACGCTATCGGCACTCAGGCTACTCAGGATGTCATCGACTCCAGGCAGAGCCGCATCGACTGGCTGAGACAGAAGGGGCACACCGAAGAGGCGGCAGCAGCGCAGACCGAACTCGATGCACTGAAGCCCAAGCCACAGCAGGGCGAACTCCCAGAACTCAAGACCGAAGGCACTCCGGTCACCACCACCTCACCCGACCAGCACCCCAACGGTGCAACTCAAGACGCAGGAGAAGATGACATGGCAAAGGGCGACATCGGCAAGCAGGTGGCGAAGGCTGCGGAGACTCTGGCTGGTGCTGGTGAGGCGGCACCTGCTGCCAAGCGGGTTGCGATTGCTCCCCCCGCCCGTGCGCACGCAAAGGCCAACAACGTCGATCTCTCGCAGGTCACGGGCACTGGCAAAAACGGGGCTATCACAAAGGCCGACGTTCAGGCATACATCGACAGCAACCCCGCTGCCCCCGCAGCAGAGAAGGGTCCGCTGCCCCCCGTTGGCACCGGCCAGACCCCTGCTGCCAGTGCGGCAAAGCCTGCCCCTGCACAACAGAATGCCGCCCCTGCCGCCCCCAGTGGCACTGTTCGAGCGAAGAACGCAGCAGAGATCGTGAACTTCGTGAAGAAGGGCACGAACGGGTTCGACGGTGGCATCCCGAATGCAATCAAGAAGTACGGCAAGGAAGCTGTTGATGCCGCTGGCGTGTCTGACAAGAGGGGGTCTTTTGACCTGCACCCAGACGGTGACGCTCGCCTTGCTGCCCACTACGGCGCTACTCCAGAAGCCAAGCCTGACCAGCTTCCTCCTGTCGGTGCCCCGCCAGCATCCCAAGCCACTGCTGGTGTTCAGGGCGCTGCGGCACCTGCTGAAACTCAGGTGGCTGACCTGCCGGGACAGGCTAGCAGGCACACGATCTACTACCGACTTCCACAGGACGGAAAGGACTGGAGGGTAGCCCATGCCAGCAGCAAGGAGGAGGCGTTGGCTGCGGCATCTGCTCACCCTGAGGCTGTGATTGGCGGGTATGCAGTTGACGGAAAGCAGGTATCGCTTCGCCCGCAGGGTCCACCTGCCGGTCCAGACGTGAAGCCCGGCGCAGCTTCACCCGCCCCGCCGCCGGTTCCGGCCGTGCCGGGCTCTACCGGAAACCCTCCCGGCAACGTCATCTCTCCACAGATGATCGAAGGTGTGATGAAGCGTATCGAAGCTGCCGGGTACATCATCACCCCCAAGCAGGCCGCTCGCATCATCATGGAGCATAACTCCAGCGGGAAGTGGGTGCTGCCTGCCGACGCAACCCCTGTTGGTGGTGCTGGCCCCGCTCCCGGTGCTGCTCCATCCGCTCCGTCACCCACTACTGCCGATCCCTCTGCTCCAAAAGGTCCGACGACCATTCACGGAGGGCGGCACCCCGCAGCATGGCCTTCAGGCACTGAGAGTTGGGCTACTTCCGGTGCCGCCGCCCCAGCCCCGCAGGCAACAGCCCGTCCAAAGGTCAGTTGGAGGGACAAGTACGAGGCTACCAACGCAGAGATGGCCCCGATCATCGACCAGCATGGGCTGGAGAAGATCGCAAATGAAACCGAGTGGCGGCAAGACCCCAAGACAGGTGCATGGAGCAGGCCACGACCAGAACCTGTTCGAGGTACGGGTGGGCCGCTGCCGGAAAACCTTGAGCTTGAGGACACGCTGGCGAATGACAACCTCGACCGTGCCATCAACGGAGCGCCGCTGCTCGACGCCGAAGGCAATCGGGTGTCAGGGTCTGTGCTTCCAGAGGTTCCTGAAATGACTCTTGGGGATCGAGTCAAGCAGGCGGCGGGCGGCTTGAGGGCGGCTGTCGCACCAGCAGGAAGGATGGCGGCTACCAGTTACAACGCTGTGGCCGATCAGGTCAAGGGTTCTGCACTGGGCACCGTAGGCTCCGCAGTGGGCAGGGCTATCCCATCGAACCACATCAACAAGGTGATTGGTGGTGCGGCGGTGGCTGGTGCTGGTACCGCTGCATTGCGTTACATCCCGCCGTTCTTGGGCTGGGTAGACGACGAAGAAGATCAGGGAGAGAAGAAGCCCTATGAGTATCAGGGGTGGAAGAAAGAGGGGGCCGCTCCCGCTGGCACACCCCCCGCCGGGCCAGCCACGAATGATTCATCCTCACTAATGAGCCGGATTCGCCGGGCACAACAGTACGCATAGGAGCCGCCATGCCGACCCCAGACCAGACCACCCGCATCCGCAACATGGCGAGCCAGCCCCGTCTTGAACTGACACCCGCACAGGGATCGCCGGGACGCTTCACGTTCTCAGATGACACGGGCAAGTACCGCACTGTCGGCACTCTGCACTCGTTCCATGACGATGGTCAGGGTGGTGGCTACGCCCGCATCGCCCGTCCGGACGGGACGCATACAGTCGTGCCTTTTGGCAGACTTAGCCAGGATTCCCTTGAGCATGTCCGCAGCCCTGACAACGCTCAGAGAGCCACATCGCTGGTGCAGAGCGACATGGATCAGGCAAACGCCAAGATGCGCCCGCAGGCACCCGCACGGACAGTTGCCCGCCCTGTCTCCCTTCCTTCTGCGGCACAAAGGCCAGCCTCATCCAAGCAGCAGGCTCCCTCAGCCCCTCCGAAGCAGGCCGCACAGCTTCCCCCTGTCCCGCAGCAGGTGCCAGCACCAGCAGCACCCCCTTCCGCCCCACCCCAGTCGCCCCCCGAGCTTCCCGATGTCCCTGTGGACATGGGTAAGGGGGTGCTGGATCAGTTCAACAAGGCAAAGGGTGAGGTCAAGGAGGCTAGGAAGTGGGGCGTTAAGGCTGGCGAGCCGCCGCAGGAAATGCAGGCAAGGCAAGACGGCAGGCCAGTTGCTCGCACTGCTGACTCAGGACTTCCGCCGGTTCCCGACCTAAACGAAGACGGCAAGCACGACCACCACGACGTTCTGGCTATGGACCCAAACCAGCGGGCCGCTCTGGGCCAGCAGATCAACGATGCACGGTCCAGCACTCTGAAGGAAACCAGAGAAGCGAACGCTGCGCGTAAAGAAAACCAGCGATCTGTCGAAAGCTACGCCAAGCAGCACCAACTCCCGATGCACCTCGCCCAGTCGGCGGTGAACCTTGCTGCTATTGACCCGAAGGCTGACCCTGAAGGGTACGAAGCCGCCCAGAAAGCACACGAATCACTTGTGGTCAAGCACATGGAGGAGTTGCAAAGGCAGCGACAGGAGTTCGCAGACCGTCAGGTTCAGATTCTGGCAGTCGAGAACCCCCGTGCCGCTCAGATAATGGTGCAGCACATGCACACTCAGCAGCAAAGGCAAGCGGCACAAGATGCCACGAACACACAATTGGCTCTGGCAAAGATCGAGGCAGACGCTCGAACTGCACAGCACAACGCTTCTATCAAGGCCACGCAAGACGCTGCCGATAAAACAGCCGCCGCGACGGACAGGCAAACTGAAGCGCAGGCAAATGCTGCCAACGATGCCCGCATAGACGCTGGGCACCGGCATGTAGAAGACATGGAGGTGAAGCGGGCCGCTGGAGAGCTTGCCAAAGAAAAGCAGAAGGCAGACGAGAAAAACGCTCCAGATGCCAGACGGCAGGCCACTGTGCAGGCCATCAACGAAACTTGGGACAGAGCAGAGGCTGGAGACGCAGAGCCGAACTTGGCGGCTGTCGAAGCAGAGGGTAACGGCCATGTGGCTGCGACACACCCAGACATTGTTCCGGCAATGACTGCCATCCACCGTTCGAGGTCCGACATGCTTCTCGGTCGCATGATCGGCAATGGCCGACTGGACCCATCAGGCCCGAACCTTCCCTTCGCACGGGTCAGGGCAAGGCAGATCGTTAATGAAGCCAAGCTTCCATCTTCAGCCAGCGAAGCCGAGAAGCGACAGGCTTTCGTAGACCACTTCGCAAGTTCTGGTGGTGCCACTCCAGAGCAACTTGAGAATCTCGGTAGGTTCTACGACACGCATGTGGTGCCACAGAAGCCGAAGAGCAGTGGTGGTGGGTGGTGGTGGCCGAACATGGACTGGTCGAGGTAGCGGGAGTCCGTCATGGCAATCATCCAAGTCCCACTGCGTAACAGTGCGGCGACCTACATCAACGACGAGGAACGCGACTCGCTTCTCAGTGAGTTGGCGGGACGCTCTGCCAACTTCATCAGCGACATTGGGTACGGACTCGATACTCCCGGTGCGTTCGTTCGGACGGCACTGCACAACCACCTGACCGGCGGCAACCGCAGCGTGTTCGATGACGAGCGGGTGTCTGGCCGTGACCTGCTGCGTCAGGCTGGGCTTGTCGGACCCGAGAACACATGGGGCAACGCCATCTTGGGGTTCGGCACCGAGATGCTGCTCGATCCCCTTGCGTGGACAACCGGCCCGACTGCTGCCTTCACTCGCGGAGGGCGGGTGGTCAAGGCAGCAGGTCTGACCGATGACGTTGCCCGTGTCGCCAGTCAGCGTCTCTCTGATGCAGCAGCGGCTGGCAATCAGTTCATCCCCGACTACGCTGCTCGAACCATGCGTGGCATGGGAGTGCCCAATCCCGGCGTCGATGACCTGTCCAACTACGCAGAGCATTTCGGTCGCCCTCTCGTTGGCAAGCGGGCGGCACTGCAAGAGATGACACTGGGAGACATAGCGGCACACTCTCCAGACTTCACCCGCAGGATCGCAGACAGTTACGCCGACATCCACAGGACAGCCGCCCCTGACCCTGCCAATCTGCTGGGCCACATCCCCGCCGACGTACTCAGCGAGCCGCTGGGCAGGCACTTTGGGCTTGCCATTCCCGGTCAGGCCAGCAATGCAGGTGCGTTCAATGTGCCTGTGATTGGGGACGCACTCAGCCATGCGATGGACTACGTAGGGTCTGGCATGCGATGGAGTGCGCCGGGACGCCTTGCTGCCTCGCTGCTCGACAAGCAGGTGAGCGGGCAGACGGACGCTCTGAACCAAGCCATTATGAAAAAGGTCAATGCCTACGGTGATCGAGGTGAGGCCAGTGCCCTGCGGGAGTATCTTGACAGGGTGGGGTACGACGCCACAGCCAACTCTCCAGGCGGAATGCACGACGTTCAAACGAACGAAGCTCTGGCCCGGCTGATCGAACAGCCACGCGACCCCAACAGCCCCATCCAGATCGCCACGCCTGCGGACTACGCACTTGCCGCCAGCAACCCAGAGGTGGCCCGAGTCGCCCGAGACTTGCCCGACCTGCTGGAAGACTTCCGGCAGAGAAAGCAGGACATGGGTGCCCCTGCGGCAGAGATGGAGCATCCATACGGGCTGGGATACCTGCCCTACAAAGACAACCAGCCTGCAATGCAGAAGTCTGGCGGGGCCATGCAGGTGTTCGACCCACGCACTCCAGACTCGCTGCGTCGATCTGAGTATGACAAGGTTCCGCTTGGACAGAGCCAGCTTCGGGAGTTCTCTTCTGACCCGCAGCTTGCCGGTCGCAACCGCACCCTGATGATGCCAGAGAATCTGGTCATGGCGAACCCTCGAATGGTTCCCGCCAGCGATGACTACATCGCCAACATCATCCACGACCGAGTCAACAACAGCTTCAATTCCTATCGAGGGCCAGCGCCAGCACTTCCCGAGTACAGCCGGGACAATGCCCTCGAACTCACCCGCATGCTCCACCGCATGCCAGAGGCACGGCCAATCTTTGGCATGCACCCACTGGAGTCAGGTGCCCAGTACGCACAGGACGCTGGTCGCAAGATCGGGCAGATCGATGCCCTGCTCGATTCGGTGGCAGGTCAGGTGCGGCAGGGAACGTATGGTTCCATTCCCGGTGGCGACATGGTGTCGGTGCCGGAAGCACTGCGGACCCGGCTCAAGTTAGAGGACGGGGCGCTTGATACGCTGGCGAACCGGCTGACACAGCGGTACGGATACACCGTCACGCCCGCCGATCTGGCGAACATGTCACTGTCGAAGGAAGTTGTTGACCAGCTTGGCAGAGTGAGCGACTCCTACCGCTCCCCGCAAGCACAGGCTGGCATCCTCAACTACGTCAAGGCGTTCAACAACTTCTTCAAGGCCAATGCCCTGATGACGGTGTCGAGGAACGTCCGCGATCTCTACAGCAGTTCCATCGGCAACTTCCTGCTGGCAGGACACCACTCCATCCCGGCAATGGCTGACGCGACAGCCCTGCTAAATGGATCGAGGGACAACTACGAGGCGTTCGGCAGGACACTGGCTGTGCTGCCGCGATACTCTCGCCTCCCAGAGGCGGATCGGCTCAAGCAGTTCATGCTGGATGCCGGGCAGAACAAGATTCTCGGTGGGATGGGAACGCTTGGCACCGACATCGGTGACCGCACGGGCGAGGCTTTGCGGAACATGCTGCCGGGAAGCAACCCAGAGGACATCATCCAGCCTGCCAGCAGGATGAGCGACATGTTCGCCATCAGAGGTGTCTACGATCCGCTGACAGGTGGTGTGGGCGACAACGCACTCACCACACGCAACCCGCTCTACAAGGGTGCGGAGGTGATCGCAGACAAGACCGACTCATGGATCAGGTTGCAGGGCTATCTCGGGCTTCTCCGCAAGGGGACATCCCCTGAAGAAGCGGCCCGCCTTGTGAAGGCACAGCAGGTGGACTACTCCACGCTCACCCCACTGGAGAAGACGCTCCGCGACTACATCATCCCGTTCTATAGTTACGAAAGCAGGAGCATGAGCCGCATCGCTGGCGAGTTGGTGAAGAGGCCAGGAGGACGCACAGGCCAGATGCTGCGTGGACTCAACCGCATCAGCGACAAGTCAGAGGAAGGCGAGGACTACGTCCCCAAGTCGATCCGTGCCCAGCCCCCGTTCTTCAGTCTTGGCGACGGCAGCTTCCTGCACAACATGGACTTTCCCGGCATCCCGTCGCTCAACCGCATCAAGATTCAGAGGAACGCAGACGGCAGCGTCAACCTGCTGGAGTCCATCAAGGACACCGGGATGTCCTACGTCTCCAGCACATCACCAACCATCAAGCACACGCTCCAGACTCTGTTCGACCGCGATGCGTTTACCGGCAGGCCGCTGCGGGACACGCAGACGAACCTCGACTGGATGATGCAGCGGGCGACAGGTGACCCACAGGCACAGGCACCCGAGCTTGCCAATGCCCTGCTTGGATACCTGCCCAACATGCCGACGCTGGGCATCCCGAAGGTGGTCAACGAACTCTATCCAACAGGCAGGAACGCCAACACGGAGCTTCCGTTTGCGACGAGGGCAGGTAGGGCGGCACTCAAGTTCGCCACCGGCCTGACCATCTCGACGCCGACCGCAGAGCAGAGGGACTACGACGCAGCGCGTGAGGCCAGCGATGCACTCGATCCCTACAAGAAGACGTTCTCGAAAGCTGTCATCCCAGAGGATGTCCTGCTGACCCTGCCGCCTGATGTGCAGCGGGTCTACCAGTTGCAACGCAGGCTGGACAAGGATCGGCGTGACCGGCAGAAGCTGGATAAACTCAGGCAGGTCGGCGGACGCTGATGCCACGCTTTGCCAGTTCCTCCAGCACGGCAGGCTCTGGGTTGGGCAACGCAGCCGCCCGTCGCAGGTAGCTATCTGGCAGCGTGTCAACGAACGCACCCCTGTGTTTGCCACGAAGGAGCTTGGGTGCCCCGATGTCGAAGAGAGTCTTCTGGCCGGGCAGATACTCAGGCGTCACTCAACACCTCCTTGCAGTCGAATGGGCATGCGGACAAGTCTCCTCCTGCATCTACGAAAGCCTGAAGACTGGACTCGTAGTTGCAACCAACGATCTCTACTCCTTGTTTCATGGCATCCAGCTTCGTGAGAGCAGCATTCCTGTAGCGGCTGGACTGCTCTGCTTTGCGTTGATGCTCCTGCTCCTTGCGTTGCTGGTAGCGGCGGAACTTCGCGTTCTGCTTCTGGGCCTTGCGGGCATTCCTCCAGAAGGCATTGTTGGCTGCGGTCTGAGCAAGCAGGCCAGCCCCGCTCTCAACGCTGCCTCTGCGTGTCAACTCCAGCACGATGTATGCCGGGCAATTGGGCAGCGAATCTAAGGCCCACTTCAGGTAACTGATTGGCACCTCGCTGACCATCAATCCCTTGTGCTTGCCAAACGTCATGGTGTTCTCGGTCATGCTTCTTTCCTCGTTTGTGGTGACCTACTGATACACCCCGTTTAATATGAGAAGGGGGTGGGTACCCTACTCAGTAGCCACTGGGGCTGGGGGTGCGATGCCTTATCGTTCCCTTCAGAACACTGGCGAGCAACGGGGGGCAGTCTCGATCCAGATTTCGTGCATCGGCGCGGTTCTGCTGATGAGCAGGTTCTTTAGGCTCGACCTGTTGGGGTTTCGCACTTCTGGCGTGGCGGTAGGTACGAGGAGATGAACCGCCACAAGAAGTAAACCACCCCAGTCAACAGGTAGCTTTGCAAAATATGCCCGACATCACTTTGGGCAATCTAGCGGTGGGGGAGAGGGCTGCGATGACCGAAGCTGCCGATGGTCGATGTAGCAGCGTTCGGCCAGACCCGGCGTCCGGTGCCCCAGATAACGCCGGGCGGAACCGGGATTCTCAACTTCGCAGTGTGTCGCGCCAGAGCGCCGCCAGTATTTCAGGCTCCCCCTGACCCCAGCCTCATCGAGCAACTTGCGAGCGCAGGTGAACAGGTTCTTCCGGTTGAGATGGCGGCTGAATATCCTGCCAGCCTTGTCCCCCTTCGCCAGACTGACGAGACGCAACTCTAGATCGTGCGTTATCGGGCGGGTGATCGGCTCGCCTGTCTTGCTCATGGAGATGGAGATCGTGCCATCGAACACGCTGTCCAGTGTCAGCGAGTGAATGTCGCTGAAGCGGAGTCCGGTTTCGTAGGCACAGCGGCACCACGCACCCCAGAACGCAGCACGGCCAACACCTGACCGCAGGTTGCCGGTCTGCGACTCAGCCAGCTTGACCAGCGACAAGCACTGTGACCGAGTCCATGCAGCAGTGGGCTTGCGCCGCACCCTGATGGACGCCACGCCACGCACTGGACGTTCGGTCATCCCTGACTCGAAGGCCCACCTCCAAAGGCAGAGTGCCATGCGACGGAGGTTGCTCTTCGTCTCGTCAGAGCAGGTGAGGGAGGACAGCCAGCGGTTGACACGCTCACCACTGATGGTTGATGTGTCGATCCCGACCGCATCCATTTTCTTGGCAGTGTTAGTAATTGACTGGGAATACAGCCGACTAACCTGCCGGTGGGCAAGGTAAGCTGAAACTATCGAAAGCATTGTGTGCGTCATGTTGACAGATGTACATGTCCGCTTAGGATGTACGCCTGTATGGGTGTGAGTCTTGTTGCGAAGGAACTGTCCCCCGCAATTGACTGCCACGCAAATTTTTTCTCCACCCACTAGGCAAGATTGTTTCTTGCCGATATGATCCCCAGCCACCAATGAAGCCTGCATAGGAGAGCCTTCGCATGGAATGCGACAACAAGCTCGACAAGCTAGGGGTCACAGGTTCGAGCCCTGTATCGCCCAATGTCACCGAGTCCGATTACCGCATCCTCTTGAGGGATGTGGAGCATCCGTGCGATGCACCCGGTCTGCATTCCGTCAGAACCGGCGAGTCGAATCCCGACTACCACGCCGACACCCGATACGACTCTACGTCGGGCATCAATCTCTTTGACCGTTCCCCGCTGCTCTATCAGCAGCGCATCACCCAAGCACATTCTTCCCCTTCAACTGAGGGGATGCAACGGGGAACACTTGTCCACCTCCTCATGGAGATCGGACTCGATGCGTTCCTAGAGCGGGCAAGGGAAGTCCCGGCGGCACACATCACTGCCGGTGGTGCCCTCTCGACCAAGAAGGAATCGCTCCAGTGGAAGCTGGAGGTCGAGGCGGCGGGCAAGATCGCCATCGCTCCCGCTGAGATGGAAGTCCTTCTCGGCATCTGGGAACAGGCGGATGCCAACTCTGCCGTCCGCGACATCCGCGAGTCGCTCATCGCCAACGAGGTGTCGATCCGCTGGCAGCGGGCCGATGGCTCCCGCCTCAAGTGCCGCCCCGATGGAGTCACCTCCACCGGGCAGGTCATCGACTGGAAGACCACCAGAGACGCTGACCCCATCAAGACCTTCTGGTCTGCGGCGAGGGAGTTCGGCTACTTCCTCCAGAACGCAGTCTATGAGGAGGGTGCCCAGCAGGCGGGCCTGCCGGAACACCCCGTCATCTACGTTTTGCTCTCGACCGTCCCGCCCTACTCCGTCCATGCCGTGACGTTTCCTCGTCACCTCGTTCAGCAGGCAGCGGCCCGCCTTGACGAGCTTCTGGCTGACCTTGCTGCCCGGCGG
>Ga0007791_10000210_pt1 | contig 17046 bp, 15 predicted proteins | sample CryBogmetaGMA05M_FD_60368 | JGI IMG/M metagenome (GOLD analysis project Ga0007791, IMG submission 60368) | Freshwater microbial communities from Crystal Bog, Wisconsin, USA - MA0.5M | ecosystem: Environmental > Aquatic > Freshwater > Lake | place: Crystal Bog, Wisconsin, USA | collected 2009-07-06 | reverse complement strand
GGCCTATGGCGGCACCAACAACCCGGGACAAGAGTTCGCCGATCTGTTCGGCAGCAAGGCGGCTGTGCAGGAGGACTCGGGCAACCACAGCGGCGTGCAGAGCCCCGCCGTGGACGCGCTGATCGGTCGCATGGTGGCTGCCAAGTCCAAGGCCGAGCTGCTGCCGGCCTGCCGGGCGCTGGACCGCGTGATTGCGCACAGCCACCTGCTGGTTCCCCAATGGTCGGCAGGAACGCATCGCATGGCATTCAATGCCTGGCGGCTGGAACGTCCGGCTGTAGTGCCTGCGTACGCGCCCGGCGAGACCTGGGCCATTGATACCTGGTGGGCGCGCTGATGCTGGTCTATATCCTCAAGCGCATTGCGCTGATGCTTCCCACGCTGTTTGGCGTGATTCTGCTGACGTTCGTGGTGATCCAGTTTGTGCCAGGCGGGCCGGTGGAGCAGTACCTGGCAGAGGCCAAGGCGGGCACCGGGTCGGGCGCGGAGGGGGGCGGACTGAGCTACCGCGGCTCTCAGGGCGTCGATCCCCAGCGCATTGCGCAGGCCCGCGCCCTGTACGGCTTCGACAAGCCTGCGCCAGAGCGCTTTTGGAGCATGCTCGGGCAGTTCGCACGCTTCGATCTGGGCAAAAGCTTTTTCCAGAACCGCGATGTCTCCCAACTGGTCTGGGAAAAGCTCCCGGTATCCATGAGCCTGGGGCTGTGGACGTTTTTCATCAGCTACCTGGTGGCCGTGCCGCTGGGGGTGGCCAAAGCGGTACGGGCTGGTTCGCGGTTTGATCTGGTGACAACACTGCTGATCCTGGCGGGTTATGCGATTCCCGGTTTCGTGCTGGGTGTGGCCTTGCTGGTGATTTTTGGCGGCCAACTGCAGTGGTTTCCGCTGCGCGGGCTGACGTCGGGCAACTGGCAGCAGATGGCCTGGGGGGCGCGCATTGCCGATTACCTGTGGCACATTGCCCTGCCAGTCACCGCGATGGTGATGGGCAGTTTTGCGGTCACGGCCATGCTGACCAAAAATGCGTTTCTGGAAGAGATCCGCAAGCAGTACGTGGTCGCGGCCCGGGCCAAGGGTCTGTCGCAGGGCCGGGTGCTCTGGAAGCATGTGATGCGCAACGCCCTGATTCCCATCGTCACCGGATTTCCGGCGGCGTTCGTGGGCGCCTTTTTTACCGGTTCGTTGCTCATTGAAACCCTGTTTTCCCTGGATGGTTTGGGCTTGCTGAGCTACGAGAGTGTGATCCGGCGCGATTACCCGGTGGTCATGGGTACGTTGTACCTGTTTACGCTGATTGGGCTGTTCACCAAACTGCTGTCTGACCTTTGTTATGTGTGGGTGGATCCGCGTGTCAAATTTGATTAACCCCGGCCCCGGGCGGCGCGCCTGGTTGCGCTTTCGCCGCAACCGCATGGGATTTTTCAGCCTGGTGGCGTTCTGCATACTGGTGGGCTTGAGCCTGGTGGCAGAGCTGCTCTCCAACGACCGGCCGGTTGTCGTGGTTTACCAAGGCAAGACCTATTGGCCCATGGTGCGTGATTACCCCGAGACCACCTTCGGCGGCGACTTTGCCACGCCTACAGACTACCTGGACCCCTTTATCCGCCAGAAGCTGGCTGAGCCCGGAAACTGGGCGCTGTTCGCACCCAACGCCTACGGGCCCAAGACGCTGAATTACTTTGCCCGCATGCCCAATCCGGCGCCGCCGGGCGCCGACAACTGGCTGGGTACCGATGACCGCGGGCGCGATCTGCTCGCGCAACTCATCTACGGTTTCCGTGTCAGTGTGCTGTTTGCGCTGGCGCTGACACTGACCGGGGTCGGACTGGGGGTGCTGACCGGCGCGGTACAGGGGTTTTTTGGTGGCAAGACGGACTTGGCTTTTCAGCGCTTCATTGAAGTCTGGAGCGCTATGCCTGAACTGTATTTGCTCATTATCTTCAGTGCCGTCTTCGCCCCGAGCATCAGCTTGTTGCTGGTGCTGCTGAGCCTGTTCGGATGGATGGGCCTGTCAGATTACGTCCGCGCCGAGTTCTTGCGCAACCGGCAGATGGACTATGTGCGTGCCGCACGGGCGCTGGGTGTGTCCAACTGGAAGATCATCACCCGCCATGTCCTGCCCAACAGCCTGACGCCGATTGTGACCTTCCTGCCGTTTCGCATGAGCGGTGCCATCCTGGCGCTGACCTCGCTGGACTTTCTGGGGCTCGGGGTGCCGCCGGGTACCCCCTCACTGGGTGAGCTGCTGTCCCAGGGAAAGAACAATATTGACGCCTGGTGGATTTCGCTTTCTGCCTTTGGCATTCTGGTGGTGACGCTGCTGTTGCTGACGCTGATGGGCGACGCCTTGCGGGATGCGCTGGACCCCCGAAAGGCGCACGAATGAGCTTGCTCGATGTACGTGCCTTGAGCGTCTCCTTTGGCGCCGAGGAAGTGGTGCATTCGGTGAGCTTTCGCATCGCCATGGGGGAGAAGCTGGCGCTGGTCGGGGAATCCGGCTCTGGCAAGACTGTCACGGCACTGAGCCTGCTGGGGCTGGCGCAGGGCGCACGCGCGACGGGCCAGGCCCTGTGGGCCGGCCCCAGCGATGGCGCGGTAGCGGATCTGTTGTCAATGGGCGATAAGCAGCTGCAGGCGTTGCGCGGCCAGGACATCGCCATGGTGTTTCAGGAGCCCATGACGGCGCTCAACCCGGTCTTCACCATCGGCGAGCAGATCGCCGAGGTCTTGCAACTCAAAATGGGTCTGGACCGCATCCAGGCTTGGCAGGGCGCTATTCAATTGATAGCGGATACGGGCATTTCCGAGCCCGAGCGGCGCGCTGGCAGCTTCCCCCACCAACTGTCCGGTGGCCAGCGCCAGCGCGCCATGATTGCCATGGCGCTGGCCTGCAAGCCCCGTTTGCTGCTGGCCGACGAGCCGACCACCGCACTGGATGTAACGGTGCGCCAACAGATCCTGGACTTGCTGTCGGACCTGCAGACACGCTATGGCATGGCGGTTTTGCTGATCACCCACGACCTGAATCTGGTGCGCCGTTTCGCCGACCGGGTGGCAGTGATGGAGCGAGGGACGGTGGTGGAGCAGGGTGGCGTGCAGGAGGTTTTTGATGCGCCTGCGCATCCCTACACGCGCCGACTGATTGCCAGCCGACCCGTGCGGGACATTGTTCCGGCGTCGACGGGCCGCTCGGTGCTCACCGCACGGGAGCTCGGCGTCCGTTACCCGGTCCCACGCCCGGGGTGGCGTGGCTGGTTCTCCGACGGTTTTTTTGTTGCATTGCGCGATGCCAGCTTCGAATTGACAGCGGGACAGACGCTCGGCGTGGTGGGGGAGTCCGGTTCGGGCAAATCGACTCTGGCGCTGGCAGCCCTGGGGCTGGTGCGCAGCGGCGGGACGCTGGAGATCAGCGGGAAGCGTTGGGGCCAGGGTGTGCAATCGGACCTGGCGATGCGCAAGGAATTGCAGGTGGTTTTTCAGGACCCGTTTTCCTCCCTGTCGCCGCGCATGACGGTTCTGGAGATTGTCGGCGAAGGCTTGGTGGTGCATTCGCCCGAACTGCCGACAGCGCAACGGGTCCTGCAGGTGCAGGCGGCGCTGGCGGAAGTCGGACTCGAGGAGTCCCAGTTTCCGGGTCTGCTGCAGCGCTATCCCCACCAGTTCTCCGGCGGACAGCGTCAGCGGATTGCGATTGCGCGTGCGCTGATCGTCAAACCCGCCCTGCTGGTGCTCGACGAGCCGACCAGCGCGCTCGATGTGACCATGGCACAGCAGATACTGCGCTTGCTGCAGGGGCTGCAAAAAAGCCACGGACTGTCCTACCTGCTGATCACCCACGATGTCGAGGTGGTCCAGGCGATGGCGCACCGGGTGATCGTGATGAAAGACGGCGAGATTGTGGAAAGCGGCGCCACCGAAACAGTGTTTGCCGCGCCGACGCACGAATACACCCGCGCACTGCTGGCGGCGGCACAATAATTCCTTAGAAATCAAGGCACTTAGCTTCGGTTTGAAGTACAATCCAAGTTCACGACCAAACGGGCGGGTAATTACCGCCCGTTTTTTTTGGTCGGTTGTTTTTGAATCGCAGCCTTCATGGCAGCGCTTGGGGTGACAGGGAACGTGGCGTTACAGGAAATTGTCGAACAAACGGTGGGCGGGCTGGGGTATGACCTGGTCGAGGTGGAGCGATCCGCCGGTGGTTTGCTGCGCATCACCATTGATTTGCCCTGGACCAAGCCGGCTGCGGGGTCGCCCGCAGAGATGCAGTTCATTAACGTGGAAGATTGCGAAAAGGTGAACCGCCAGCTGCAGTTTGCCCTGGAGGTCGATGGTGCGGAATACAAGCGCCTGGAGGTGTCCTCGCCCGGTATTGACCGGCCGCTGCGCCACCTGCAGGACTTTGAACGCTTTACGGGCCATGTCATCGACATCACGCTCAAGGCGCCCATGGGTGCGGCAGCGCAGGGACAGGTCAATGCCAACCGGAAGAAATTCCGGGGCACGCTGGAACAGGTGGCGGGCAGTGACGATGCGCCGGCCTGGCAGATTGTGTGGAGCGATGCACCACCGCCCAAACCGGGGCAGCGTATCAGCAAGAAGCGGATACCGCCGCCGTTGCAGGCGCTGGGTTTTGCGCTGGATGAATTGCGGGAGGCGCGCTTGGCGCCGATTGTGAGTTTCAAGGGCCGCGCCAATGGCGATGCGGTGGACGGGGCGGAACTGCAGGCCTGATCGGCACTGCCGCCGCCTGGCTTGTTTTTTTGATGGATCAGAGTGTTCAGGAGAGTCATGGAATGAATCGCGAACTGTTAATGCTGGTGGAAGCCATTTCCCGGGAAAAAAACGTGGAGCGGGATGTCGTGCTCGGCGCGGTAGAGGCTGCCCTGGCGCAGGCCACCAAGAAGCTGTATTCCGGTGATGTGGACATACGGGTGGCGCTCGACCGCGACACCGGCAGCTACGAAACCTTCCGCCGCTGGCACGTCGTTCCTGATGAAGCCGGCTTGCAGCTGCCCGACCAGGAAATCCTGCTGTTTGAAGCCAAAGAGCAGATCGATGACATCGAGGTCGATGAGTACATCGAGGAATCCGTGGATTCGGTGCCTATCGGTCGCATTGGTGCGATGGCGGCCAAACAGGTGATCCTCCAGAAGATTCGCGATGCGGAACGCGAAATGCTGCTCAACGACTTCATGTCGCGCTGCGACAAGATTTTTGTGGGCACCGTCAAGCGAATGGACAAGGGCGACATCATTGTCGAGAGCGGCCGCGTCGAAGGCCGCCTGCGCCGCGGCGAGATGATTCCCAAGGAAAACCTGCGCACCGGCGACCGTGTGCGCGCCATGATCATGGAGGTGGACCTGACGCTGCGTGGCGCGCCCATCGTGCTGTCGCGCTCTGCACCGGAATTCATGATCGAGTTGTTTCGGCAGGAGGTGCCGGAGATCGAGCAGGGGATGTTGGAGATCAAATCCTGCGCCCGTGACCCGGGCTCCCGCGCCAAGATTGCTGTCCAGTCCCATGACAAGCGCGTGGACCCGATTGGTACCTGCGTCGGGGTGCGTGGTACCCGGGTGAATGGCGTCACCAACGAGCTCGCTGGCGAGCGCGTTGACATCGTGCTGTGGAGCGAAGACCCGGCCCAGTTCGTGATCGGCGCCCTGGCACCTGCAAACGTGTCGTCGATCGTGGTGGACGAAGAGCGCCACGCCATGGATGTGGTGGTGGACGAAGAAAACCTGGCGATCGCCATTGGGCGCGGCGGACAGAACGTGCGCCTGGCCTCGGAATTGACCGGTTGGAAGATCAACATCATGGACGCCGCCGAGTCGGCACAGAAGCTGGCCACCGAAACGGATTCGGGACGCAAGCTGTTCATGGAAAAGCTCGACGTGGACGAAGAAATCGCCGACATCCTGATTGCCGAAGGCTTCACCAGCCTGGAAGAAGTGGCCTATGTGCCGCTGCAGGAAATGCTGGAAATTGAAAGTTTCGACGAAGACACCGTGCACGAACTGCGCAACCGCGCCAAGGACGCCTTGCTGACGATGGAGATCGCCCACGAGGAAAACGTCGAGGGCGTGTCCCAGGATTTGCGCGATCTCGAAGGCCTGACCGCCGACCTGATCGGCAAGCTGGCGGATGCAGGGATTCACACCCGTGATGATCTGGCGGACCTGGCGGTCGACGAGTTGACCGATATCACCGGCCAGTCGGCAGACGATGCCAAGGCCTTGATCATGAAGGCGCGCGAACATTGGTTTACCAATGCCGCTGCGCCCGAAGCTTGAAGCCCATGTTATGACTATCTAGTTCCAGAATGGCATGCACCGGCCCCGGAGGGTCGGTGGTGCCGAACCAAAGGTTACCCAATCAATGTCTAGTACGACCGTCGCTGAGTTTGCCAACGAACTCAAAAAATCCACTGACACGCTGCTCGACCAGCTCAAGCAGGCGGGTGTCGCCAAGTCTGCCGCATCGGACGTACTGACCGACGCGGACAAGCACCGGCTGCTGGGCTTTTTGCAAAGCAGCCATGGCACCGCGGCGGCAGAGCGCAAGAAGATCACGCTGGTCAAAAAACAGACGACAGAGATCAAGCAGGCGGACGCGACCGGACGGGCACGCACCATCCAGGTGGAAGTGCGCAAAAAGCGGACCTTCGTGCGACGCGACGATGGTATGGACGCATCCACGGAGCATGCGGAGCCGGAGGCGGTGGAACAGACACCGCCGGCATCCGTCATTGACCACGACGAGCTGGCCCGCAGGGAAGAAGAAGCCCGAAAACAGGCCGAATTTATCCGCCGCCAGGAGGAAGAACTGGCCCAGCGCCGACGTGAGCGCGAGGAGCAGGAAGCGCGGGCCCGTGAAGCAGCTGAACAGCTCGCCGCCAGTACTGCGGCAGCCAAGGAAAAGCTGCAGGACCAGGGCGAGCAGGCGGCCGCCCAGGCAGCGACTCAGGAACAGGCTGCCAAGGCCGCACTGCTCGAGCGCGAAAAGGCCCAGGCGGCAGCATCCAAAGCCGTGGCCGACGAAGAGCAGGCACGGGCTGCCGATCTGGGCAACCGCCGGCGCAAGGCCGAAGCGGAAGCTGCCGCGATCCGGACCATGATGGCTGCGCCCAAGCGGGTCCTGGTCTCCAAAAAGCCGGAAGAAACGCCTCCGGCAGCCGGCCTCAAAGGTACGCTGCACAAGCCTGCCGCCGGAACCGTGCCGGCGAAGCCGGCCAAGCCGGGAGCAACCCCGGCAGGTGCCGTAGCGCCCGGCGCCGGCAAAGAAATCAAATCGGCCAAATTGTCGAGCAGCTGGGCCGGCGACCCGGCCAAGAAAAAAGAACTCAAGACCCGGGGTGATACCGGCGCGGGCGCTGGCCGCTCGACCAACTGGCGCACCGGGCCCAGAGGCCGGCGTGGCAACGACCGCGACCGCACGGACCACCAGACCCAGGCTGCCCCCGCTGAAATCCGCGTGCTCGAAGTGCACGTGCCGGAGACGATCACAGTGGCCGAACTGGCCCACAAAATGGCCATCAAGGCCTCGGAAGTGATCAAGCAGCTGATGAAGCTCGGGCAGATGGCCACCATCAACCAGCCGCTGGACCAGGACACTGCGATGATTCTCGTGGAAGATCTGGGCCACAAGGCCGTGGTGGCCGCTCTGGACGATCCGGAAGCGTTCACCGATGATGAAGTGCTGAACCAGGACGCGGAATCGGTGGCGCGCGCGCCAGTGGTCACCGTGATGGGCCACGTCGACCACGGTAAAACCTCGCTGCTGGATTACATCCGGCGCGCCAAGGTGGCCTCGGGTGAAGCCGGCGGAATTACGCAGCACATTGGCGCCTACCATGTGGAAACGCCACGGGGCATGGTGTCCTTCCTGGACACACCGGGACACGAGGCATTCACGGCCATGCGTGCACGCGGCGCCAAAGCCACCGATATTGTGATTCTGGTGGTTGCTGCCGATGACGGTGTGATGCCGCAAACCCGGGAGGCAATCAAGCATGCGAAGGCTGCTGGCGTGCCCATCGTGGTCGCGATCAACAAGATCGACAAGCCCGACTCCAACCCCGAGCGTGTCAAGAATGAACTCGTGGTGGAAGAGGTCGTGCCTGAGGAGTTTGGCGGTGATTCACCTTTTGTGTCGGTATCGGCCAAGACCGGACAGGGCATTGATGCGCTGCTCGAGCAGGTGCTGCTGCAGGCCGAAGTGCTGGAACTCAGGGCGCCGGTAAACGCCATGGCCAAGGGCCTCGTCATTGAAGCCCAGTTGGACAAGGGCCGCGGTCCGGTGGCGACGGTGCTGGTGCAGTCCGGAACCCTCAAGACGGGCGATGTTGTCCTGGCGGGGCAGACCTTCGGACGCGTGCGCGCCATGCTCGATGAAAATGGCAAACCCATCAAGACCGCAGGTCCTTCCATTCCGGTGGAAATCCAGGGCCTGACCGAGGTGCCGCAGGCGGGTGATGAGTTCATCGTCATGTCCGACGAACGCAGGGCGCGTGAGATCGCCACCTACCGTGCCGGAAAATTCCGCAACACCAAGCTTGCCAAACAGCAGGCCGCGAAGATGGAAAACATGTTTACCGACTTGTCTTCCGGCGACGTCAAGATGGTGCCCATCATTGTCAAGGCCGACGTTCAGGGCTCCCAGGAAGCGCTGGCCCAGTCCTTGGTCAAGTTGTCCACGGACGAGGTCAAGGTCCAGATGGTGCACGCGGCGGTGGGCGGTATCAGCGAATCCGACGTGAACCTGGCGATTGCCTCCAAGGCCATCATCATCGGCTTCAATACCCGTGCCGATGCCGGTGCCCGCAAGCTGGCGGAGAGCAACGGTGTCGACATCCGTTACTACAACATCATTTACGACGCGGTGGATGAACTCAAGGCTGCGATGTCTGGCATGCTGGCACCGGAGAAGCGCGAGGAAGTCATTGGCTTTGCCGAGATCCGTACCGTGTTTGTGGCATCGAAGATCGGCACAGTCGCCGGCTGTATGGTCACTGGCGGACACGTCAACCGCAGCGCCCATTTCCGGCTGTTGCGCGACAACGTGGTCATCTACACCGGTGAGTTGGATTCGCTCAAGCGCATGAAAGACGATGTCCGTGAAGTCAAGGAGGGCTTTGAGTGCGGTATCAAACTCAAGAACTACAACGACATCGCCGTGGGCGACCAGCTCGAGTTCTTTGAGGTCAAGGAAATCGCGCGGACGCTTTGATGGCATTGTCCAATGGCATGAAGCATGGCGCGTAAAAAGTCCTCCACCCCGCACCGCGGATTCCGCGTAGCCGATCAGATCCAGCGTGATCTGACCGAGTTGATTGCGCGCGAACTGAAGGATCCGCGGGTCGGGATGGTGACGATCCAGGCGGTGGAAGTCACGCCCGATTATGCCCACGCCAAAGTCTTCTTCAGCCTGATGGCCGGCGACGCGGTGAAGACCGCGGAGGGACTGAACCAGGCCGCGGGTTTCCTGCGTGCCGGACTGTTCAAGCGCCTGCACATCCACACGGTGCCCACATTGCACTTCGTGTTCGACCGCACAACCGAGCGCGCCGCCGACATGAACGCCCTGATCGCCAAGGCAGTTGCCTCGCGCGCCACGGAGTCCTGAGCATGAACGCACCTCGCACACGGGTGCAGCGGCGCCCTGTGCACGGGGTGTTGCTGCTGGACAAACCGCTGGGACTCTCCAGCAACCAGGCCTTGCAGAAGGTCAAGTGGCTGTTGCGCGCCGAGAAGGCCGGTCACACCGGAACCCTGGACCCGCTGGCCACCGGGGTGCTGCCGGTCTGCTTTGGTGCGGCCACCAAGTTCAGCCAGATGCACCTCGACGCCGACAAGACCTACGAGACCACGCTGCACCTGGGAATTCGAACGTCCACTGGGGACGCCGAAGGTGACGTGATTGCGCAACGTTCGGTCGATGTCAGTGAAGCACAGGTGCTGGAAGTGCTGCACCGCTTCACCGGACCCATTGTGCAGATACCACCCATGCACAGTGCCCTGAAAAAAGACGGTCGCGCTCTGTACGAATATGCCCGCGCCGGTGTGGAGGTCGAGCGTACACCGCGCAACGTCACCATCCACGCACTGGAACTGCAGGCAATCGATCTGCATGGCCCGCTGCCTGCCGTAAAATTGGTGGTGCACTGCAGCAAAGGTACTTACATCCGCACGCTGGGACAAGACATTGGCGAGGCACTGGGCTGCGGAGCGCATTTGCGCACCTTGCGCCGGGTCCGTACCGGTGATTTTGCGGCGTCGCAGGTGTTGTCACTGGAAGCGCTCGAAGGCATGGACGATGCCCAGCGCATGCAGTGCCTGATGCCCGCCGAGGCCCTCTTGCCCGGGCATTACGTTGTCACACTCGACAACGACAATGCGGGCAGATTTTTGAGTGGAATGCGCCGGCGCGGCAGCTGGCCAGACGCAGCACAGGTGGCGGTGTACGGGGACAGCCCCCGGGCATTGCTGGGTACCGGCCACATTGTGGCTGGCGAACTGATACCAGGCCGCTTGCTCAGTCCCCTGGAAGTCAGCCAGTCTGTGCAGCAGCATGGACCGGTGGACTCCGACAACGAATCCGTAGTATGAAAGTGAAATATGAGCAGTAAACAAATCCGAAACATCGCCATCATCGCCCACGTCGACCATGGCAAAACCACGATGGTGGACCAGTTGTTGCGGCAGTCCGGCACCTTTGCCGAGCACGAAAAGATCATCGACACGGTGATGGACAACAACGCCATCGAGCGTGAGCGCGGCATCACCATCCTGGCCAAGAACTGCGCCGTCAGCTGGGAAGGGACCCACATCAATATCGTCGACACCCCCGGTCACGCGGACTTTGGCGGCGAAGTGGAACGCGCGCTGTCGATGGTCGATGGCGTGGTGCTGCTCATCGATGCGCAGGAAGGCCCCATGCCGCAAACCCGGTTTGTGACCAAGAAGGCATTGGCGCTGGGGCTCAAGCCCATCGTGGTGGTGAACAAGGTCGACAAGCCGGGCGCCAAGCCGGACGCCGTGATCAACGCCGCTTTCGACCTGTTCGACAAGCTCGGTGCCAACGACGAGCAGCTCGACTTCCCGGTGGTTTATGCCTCGGGCATCAATGGCTGGACCTCGCTGGTCGAGGGTGCCCCCGGCGAGCAGTGGGGGCCCGATATGTCGGCCCTTTTCAACACGGTGCTCAAGCACGTGCCGGCACAGCAGGGCGATCCGGCGGCTCCGCTGCAATTACAGATTTCTGCGCTCGATTTTTCCACCTTTGTCGGCCGCATCGGTGTGGGGCGCGTGAGCGCAGGCACCATCAAGCCCGGCATGGATGTGGTGGTGATGGAAGGGGCTGAGGGGGCGACCGTCAAGGGTCGAATCAACCAGGTGCTCAAGTTCCAGGGCCTGGACCGCGTTCAGGTGACCGAAGCCGGACCGGGCGACATTGTGCTGATCAACGGCATTGCGGATATTGGTATCGGCGTCACTGTCACCGATCCGGCCAGCCCGGCGCCGCTGCCGATGCTCAAGATCGACGAGCCAACGCTGATCATGAACTTTTGCGTCAACACCAGCCCGCTGGCCGGCCGCGAAGGCAAGTACGTCACCAGCCGCCAGCTCTGGGACCGCTTGCAAAAGGAACTGCAGCACAACGTTGCGCTGCGCGTCAAGGAGACCGACGAAGAGGGCATTTTTGAAGTGGCCGGTCGGGGTGAGTTGCACCTGACGATCCTGCTGGAAAACATGCGCCGTGAAGGTTATGAGCTGGCAGTTTCCAAGCCGCGCGTGGTGTTCCGCGATGTGGACGGCGTGCGCCACGAGCCTATCGAGATGGTCACTGCCGACATTGAAGACCAGCACCAGGGTGGCGTAATGCAGGCACTCGGCGAACGCAAGGGCGAGCTGGTCAACATGGAGCCGGACGGACGCGGGCGCGTGCGCCTGGAGTACCGCATTCCGGCACGGGGCCTGATTGGTTTTACCAACGAATTCCTGAACCTGACGCGTGGATCCGGCCTGATCTCCAATATTTTTGACAGCTATGAGCCGCACAAGGGTGAAATCGGCGGCCGCAAGAATGGCGTGCTGATCTCCATGGACGACGGTGAAATCTTCACCTACGCCCTGGGCAAGCTCGACGACCGGGGCCGGATGTTTGTGAAAGCGGGCGATCCGGTCTATGAAGGCATGATCGTGGGTATCCACAACCGGGACAATGACCTGGTCGTCAATGCCACCCGCACCAAGCAACTGACCAACTTCCGGGTCTCGGGCAAGGAAGACGCCATCAAGATCACGCCCCCGGTCGACCTGAACCTGGAGTACGGCGTCGAGTTCATTGAGGACGACGAGCTGGTGGAAATCACGCCCAAGAGCGTGCGTCTGCGCAAGCGTTACCTCAAGGAGCACGAGCGCAAGCGGGCCGGACGCGACGCGGGCTAAGTTGAAGCTCAGCCACACCAGGGCCGTTTTTCTGATGGTGCTGGTGACCCTTCTGTGGTCCACCGCCGGGGTGGTCACGCGCCATCTGGAGTTCGCGCGCAGCTTCGAGGTCACGTTCTGGCGGTCCCTGTTCACCACGCTTTCGCTGGCGATCGTGTTGCCGCTGCTTCAGGGCCGGTCCGTGTTCGTCAAGATCCGCCGCGCCGGACTCGCATTCTGGTGGTCGGGCATCTGCTGGAGCGTCATGTTCACCGCGTTCATGGTGGCGCTGACGCTCACCAGCGTCGGCAATGTGCTGGTGACCCTGTCCACAGGGCCACTGCTCACGGCGGTGGTTGCCGGGGTGTTCATCGGCCACCGTGTGCCTTTGCGGACCTGGCTGGCGATTGTGGTGGCGGGGGCCGGCATCGTGTACATGTACGCCTCGCAGATCGGCTCGGCCACATTCTGGGGCACGGTGGTGGCTTTTTGCGTGCCGGTGGCCGGTGCCATCAACTGGACCATCAGCCAGCATTCCCGCGACCAGGGCCGCGACCTGGACCTGGTGCCGGCGGTCCTGCTAGGCGCGCTGATTTCCACGTTGGTGACCCTGCCGCTGGCATTCCCGTTCCAGGCCAGTGCCCACGATATGACGCTGCTCGGTTTGCTCGGGGTGTTCCAGCTTGCGGTCCCTTGCGTACTGAGCGTGGTCTGCGCCCGGGTGCTGCATGCGCCGGAGATTTCGCTGTTGCAGTTGCTGGAGGTGATATTCGGTATTCTGCTGGCTTGGTTGGGTGCCAATGAGGTCCCATCGCCCTCGGTGATCGCCGGCGGCTTTCTGGTCATTGGCGCGCTGGCCGCCAACGAATGGATAGGATGGAAAGAACGTGTATGACTGAATGGATCGTTACCGAAATCAGGGGCCAGGTTGGGTGCATCACCCTGAACCGGCCCCTGGCGCTCAATGCGCTGAACCTGGAGATGGTGCGGGCCCTGCACGCCATCCTGCTGGAATGGCAGAACGCGCCGGGGGTGGCGGCGGTCGCCATTCGCGGCAGCAACAAGCAAGGCCCCTTCGGTGGTTTTTGTGCCGGCGGTGACATCCGCTTTTTCCACCAGGCGGCCCTGGCAGGCAATCCTGCGCTGGAAGACTTCTTCACCGAGGAATACGCCCTGAACCACCTGATTCACCACTACCCCAAGCCCTACATCGCATTCATGGACGGCATTGTCATGGGCGGCGGCATGGGCATCAGCCAGGGCGCGTCGCACCGGCTGGTGACCACCCACACGAAAATGGCCATGCCAGAGACCAACATCGGTTTGTTTCCGGATGTAGGGGGCGGCTATTTCCTGAGCCGTTGCCCGGGCCGCACCGGGGAGTGGCTGGCGCTGACCGGCACCGTGCTGGGCGCCGGCGACGCCATCGCCCTGGGGCTGGCGGACCAGCGGGTGGAAGCCAGCGGACTGCAGCCGGCCTGGGATACGCTCGCCGACCTGGATTTTGCCGACCAGCCTGCTGCGGCACATGCCACGGTCGATGCCTGGATTGCTCCGTTTTTAGTAGCAGGAAGCCCTGTATTTTCGGGGGATAGAGGGCTTATTGACCAAATTTTTGCGCTGGACACGGTGACGGAGATGGTGGCGGCACTGGCCGCACATCCCAGCCCCTGGGCGCGCGACACCGCGGCCGTGCTGCGGACGCGATCGCCGTTGATGCTGCATGTAGTGCTGCAACAGATCCGCCGCGCGCGCGACCTGTCACTGGCCGACGATTTACGGATGGAGCGCGCACTGGTGCGCCATTGCTTTGCCACCCACCATCTGGGGCGCATGGGCGCTGCGACCGAAACGGTGGAGGGCATCCGGGCGCTGGCGGTGGACAAGGACCACACACCCGCCTGGAATCCGGCGCGGATCGAGGACGTGACTGCCGAGATGGTGGCCCCCTTCTTTGTCAGCCCGTGGCCGGCACACGCCCACCCGCTGGCCGGGCTGCGCGACTAAGCGCCAACGGTTTCAGCGGCTGCGGTCCTTCATGGCCCGCTCCACCTCGCGCTTGCCTTCGCGGTCCTTGATGGTGTCGCGTTTGTCATGCTCGGCCTTGCCCTTGGCGAGCGCCAGCTCGCATTTGACCTTGCCACTTTTCCAGTGCAGGTTGATCGGCACCAGCGTGTAGCCTTTTTGCTCGACCTTGCCGATCAACCGCTGAATCTGTTCCTTGTGCATCAGCAGCTTGCGGGTGCGCTCCTTGTCGGGGCTGATGTGGCTGGACGCCGTGTGCAGGGGGTTGATCTGCAGGCCGATGATGTACAGCTCCCCATGGCGAATCACCACATAACCATCGGTGAGCTGCACCTTGCCCTCGCGCAGGGACTTTACTTCCCACCCTTCGAGCACGATGCCGGCCTCAAACCGCTCCTCGAAGAAGTAGTTGAAGGCGGCCTTCTTGTTATCGGCAATGCGTGTTGCGGTTTCCGGTTTTTTGGCCATGGGGCAGAGTTGGGGGTGGCAGGCAGAGATGCAACAGGCCGTCAGGCCCGGTGCCGGCGGGCCTTGTCTACAATCCCGCGCAGACCCGCATTCTATGAAAACCGTTCACAAGTCCGTTTTGATCTGGTACAGCCCCGAGGAAATGTACGCACTGGTGACGCAGGTGGACCAATACCCCGCGTTCCTGCCTTGGTGTGACCATGCGTCGGTGGTGGAAAACCACCTCGATGGCATGACTGCCGAGGTCGGGATTTCCTTTGCCGGCATTCGCCAGACCTTTGTGACCCGCAACATCCAGACGCAGGGCAGCAGTGTGGCCATGCAACTGGTCAAGGGGCCGTTCTCCAAGCTCGAGGGGCAGTGGAACTTCCATCCGCTGGGCGACGGTTCGCAGCGCGCCTGCCGGGTGGAACTGCTGCTGAACTATGGTTTTGACAATGCCACGCTCGGCCGATTGGTGGGGCCGGTGTTTGACAAGATTGCCGCCAGCCTGGTGGATGCCTTCGTCAAGCGCGCGCAGCAGGTGTATGGAGCCTAGCGCCACGATCACCATCACACTGGTGTTTGCCCTGGGCCCGAGGCAAGCGACGGAATGCGTCCTGACCATCGCGCGGGGCTGCACGCTGGCACAGGCACTGCAGTCCAGCAGCGTGCTTCGCGCACTGCCCGTGCAACAACTTGACACCTTGCAGCCCTCCGTCTGGGGACGCAAGGTGGCGTTCAGCCAGGCGCTCAAGAACCTGGACCGGATTGAACTGTGTCGGCCGCTGTCCGTGGACCCCAAAGTGGCGCGCCGCGAACGCTTTGTGCGCCAGGGTTCCAAATCTGCCGGTCTGTTTGCAAGTCGGCGCCCGGGCGCGAAAGCAGGGTACTAGGGCAGGCTTCCTGGAACAGCCTGTTGGTGCGGTTGCCAGGGCCGCTATTTGCAGTCGCTGGCGATGATGCCGTCGATTCTTTTGATTTCGGCGGCGCGGGCCGCGTCGTCCAGGATCTCGCGTTCGCCAGCAGCGTTGTTGCGTGCAATCCGCACGCCAGACACATAGGTCAGCTTGGCCTGCCTGGCGCGGGCGCAGTTGTCGGCCTTGAGGCGGGCAATGCGGTCTTCCTCGGCCTTCTTCTTGGCGCTTTCTGCATCTTCCAATAGTTTCTTGCGTGCTTCGAGCTCCGTGTCGGAGCCCATCGCCTTGCTGCCACCGCCGGCGGTGCCTGTATCCAGGGCGGACGCCGCGCCGGCCCTGTCGGCACCCCGCGGAGACGATGCCGTGCTGGCCGGCGCTGCCGGACGGCGCACAATATTCTTGTCCGGCACCGTGGCCGGCGGCGGCAGGTCGCTGTAGACCTTGCGGCCGGTCTCGTCGACCCACTGCCACTGGCCCAGCGCAGCACTGCAGGCGCAGGCGAGCACCAGAATCGTCAGGGTCGGTAGATGCCGCATGAACAAAGTGTAGCGCCAGCGGCAGGCGCAGAGCCAGCAAATGCGGCAGGTACAATTGGCTATTTGGAGCCCAGACATGCGCCTTCTCGGAAAAGCGCTGACCTTCGACGACGTGTTGTTGGTACCAGCGTACTCCCAAGTCCTGCCCAAGGACACCTCCCTTGCCACCCGTTTTTCCCGCAATATTGCACTGAATCTGCCGCTCGTGTCCGCTGCCATGGACACGGTGACAGAGTCGCGGCTGGCAATTGCGATTGCCCAGGAAGGCGGCATCGGAATCGTGCACAAAAACCTGACGCCCACCGAGCAGGCGGCCCAGGTCTCCAAGGTCAAGCGCTATGAGTCGGGGCTGTTGCGTGACCCGGTGGTCATCACGCCAGACACCACGGTGCGCCAGGTCATTGCCCTGTCCGAGCAGCTCGGCGTCTCGGGCTTTCCGGTGTGCGACGGCGGCAAGGTGGTGGGCATCGTCACCGGGCGCGACCTGCGCTTTGAGACCCGCTTCGACCAGCCCGTGCGTGAAATCATGACGCCGCGCGAGCGCCTGATTACCGTGCCCGACGGCACCACGCCAGAGGACGCCAAGGCGCTCCTGAACAAGTACAAGCTCGAGCGCCTGCTGGTCGTGAACGACGCATTCGAGCTCAAGGGGCTGATCACCGTCAAGGACATCACCAAGCAGCTCAACTT
>Ga0007791_10000208_pt1 | contig 17065 bp, 7 predicted proteins | sample CryBogmetaGMA05M_FD_60368 | JGI IMG/M metagenome (GOLD analysis project Ga0007791, IMG submission 60368) | Freshwater microbial communities from Crystal Bog, Wisconsin, USA - MA0.5M | ecosystem: Environmental > Aquatic > Freshwater > Lake | place: Crystal Bog, Wisconsin, USA | collected 2009-07-06 | reverse complement strand
GCGAGCCCCGGATGACGCCGCACGGCCGCGTCGATGCGGGCCACCCGGGCCGAGTGCCCGAGGTGATACTGCGGCATCGCCCGGCTCCAGCGTTCCACGCGGACGAGTCGGGGCGATCCGCGGCAGCCGAGCAGGTCGGCAACCTCGCGGCGGACGAGGTCGACGAGCGCTCCGTCGTCGAGGTCCATCGCCGCAGGGTCGAGGGCTCCGCCGACGAACACCCGCATGAGCACCGAGCCGTCGGGGGCACGGTGCGGGAACTTCGTGCTCGAGAAGCTCGCCGCGAGGATCCGCCGTCCGGCGATCCTGGGAACGACCAACCCCGCGGCGTCGAGCGGATGATCGACGTCGGCCCGCGCGAAGCCGAGCGACACGATGCACGAACCGGCGTAGTCGATCCCGCCAAGATCGGCGGCGAGCCCTGGGTCGAGCCCGCGCAGCGTCGCGGCCGCCGCCTGAGCCGGCGTCGTGACGATCACCGCGTCGGCGTCGCACGCCCCGTCGTCGAGCCCGTCCCCCGCGATCCGCCACCGTGACGCCGGCGTGCGGGCGACCGTCGCCACGGTGCCACGCATGAAGCGGGCACCTCGGCCGCGGAGGTGCTCCACGAGCCGCGTGACGAGCGTCTCCATTCCCGACGCGAGCGTGACGAACTGGCCGTACCTCGCCCCGGAGGCCTCGGGCGCGCCGGCCTGTGCCGCCAGCCGGGCGCGTTCCCCCGCCCACAGGCTTCCGCGCTCACGCTCCATCGCGAGGAACTCGGGGCACGCCGCGGCCATGCTCAGCCGCGCGGGGTCGGCGGTCCAGATGCCCGCCGCCAGCGGCTGCACGAGCCGCTCGAACGCCTCGCGTCCGAGCCGCCGCACGGCGAAACGCTCGAGCGACTCGTCCTCGTCGGGCGACGCCGGACGGCGGGCCGGAATGAACCGCTCCGCGAGGAGCCGCAGCCGCCCCGCGGGCGAAAGGAGGGGCGTCCGCAGGATGCCGCCGATCCGGCCGGGCGCCATGAGGCGAAACCCGGGCGGCGCGGGGATCGTGCGTCCTGCGTGCCAGAGGAGCGCCCGCCGCGCCCGTGGGTCGACGCCCACGAGCTCGCCCTCGAGGCCGAGGCGGCGGACGAGGTCGAGCCCCTCCGGACGGGCGGCGAGGAAGCAGTCGGCCGAGCGTTCGACGAGCCAGCCCCCCTCGCGCACCGTGCCGAGCACACCCCCCGCGCGATCCGCCGCCTCGATCACCGTGACGACCGGCGGCTCGGCGCCGGCCAGGAGGGCCTCGGCGGCCGCAAGCCCCGCGAGCCCGCTTCCGATCACCGCCACATGGGGCCTTGCGATCGCGGAGGGCGGAGGGGAGGGGGCCATGGAGCCTTCATCGTAGCCCGAACTGCCGCGGCCGCAGCGTCTTTTCGGGCCGCCCGGCGGGCCCACCGTCGAGCCCCGTGCTGGTCTGGACTCGTGCGCCTCCTCCCCCTACCTTCCCGCCGCTTCCGGGAGCACCTCCCGAGGCCGGTTCCTGGCGCCCGTTCAAGGAGATACCCTCGTGGCCACGCTGCGATGTTCGGCTTCGCACCTGGTTCTGTTCGGATCGCTCGCCCTCGGAGCCTGTCGTTTCCCGACGGCCACGTGCGCGAACGAAGGGGATCAGGCTCCTCCGCGGACGCTCATGCGTCTCCCGGCGTGGATCGAATCCTACGGCTCGGCAGGCACGAGCAGCGCCGGCCCCGCGACGACGAACACCCCGGCCGTGCAGACCGACACGTCCCCTGCGACACCGGCCAACGCCGACCTCCGCGGCCCCGGCGCCAAAGTCGTCGCCGACTGGAGCGACCTGAAGCCCGTCGCCGCTCCTGCCGCGAAGCCCGCGGCCCGGGCACCGGCGCCGCCCGCCACAACGCCGTCCCTCGTGGAGGCCGGCGGATTCCGCCGCTGGATCAACGAACGCGTCGCGACCCTTCCCAAGCCGGCCGACCTCGTCAAGCCCGCGCCGGCCAAGGAACCCGTCACCGAGGCGACCGCGCAGTCGCCCAAGGGCGAGGCGAGCACGGGCGAGTCGTCCACACCCGCCGCCCCGACCGATCCGGCGGATGCCGGGGCGCCGGCGGCCACCGAGGCGGCCACACCGAAGCCGATCGTGACGGCACCGATCGCGGCGACGCCCGACGAGATGCCGACGCTCTCCATCGACCCGGCCAGCTTCCGCGGCGCTCTGCCCGGCAAGACGACCCGCGCGCAGATCGAGGCCGAGTGGGGCGCGGGCGAGGCGTTCGCCCGTCCCGACGGTGGTGCGGGCCTGTCCTGGAAAATCGATCCCTTCGACCGCGTCGAGGCGACGATCGACGCCGACGTCGTGTCGTCGATCAGCATCAAGCTTGCGGAGCCCGTGCCCGTGGCCGACCTGGCTCGACAACTCGAGATCTCCGATCTCCGCACCGTGGCGGTCCGCAACGATGAGGGCGCCGCGATCGGCGAGGTCTTTCCGGAGCGCGGCGTGATCCTCAGCGTCACCCCCGGCACCACCGACGCCACGGCGATCCTCATCGAGCCCCTCGATGCCGACTCGTTCGTGCTCCGCGCCGAGGGCGAAGTCGCGAAGTGCTCCGCCTATGCGGTCGCCGATCTGCAGTACGCGATCCAGATCGACCCGCAGCACGTGCGGGCCCACCGACTGCTCCTCGCCATCACCGCCGACCAGGGCAAGTGGACGCAGGCCCTCAAGCTCGCACGGAACGCGATCCGCCTCGAGCCCGACGATGTCTGGACCAAGCTCAAGCAGGCGGGCGTGCTCCTGTCCCTCGACCGTCCCGACGAGGCCGGCAAGGTTCTCGACGGGATGAAGTCGCTCCCGAACGCCTCGCCGCTGGTCGTCGCCCAAGCGGCCCGGCTCGCCGGCCGCGTGACGCTCGCCCAGAAGACCCCCGATCACCAAAAAGCGGTCGAGCAGTTCGGCGAGGCGATCCGCCTGGCCTCGCCGCTGCTCACCAAGCGAACGCCGGCGGTGCAGGCCGCGGCCCGCGAGGTGACCCTCGACGCGCACCTCGGCACGGCGCTGGCGATCGCCAAGGGCACATGGCAGCAGAAGAGCCGGGTGATTCCCAAGTGGATCAGCCGCGCCGACGCCGTGGTCAAGGATTTCAAGGGCGAGGAGGCCGAGCGGCAGACGCTCGAACTCCAGCTCTGCCGCGGCGCCCTCGCCGTCGCCGCCGGCTCCACCGAGGCCATCGAGCCGCTCCCGTGGGTGAAGCGTCTGCTCGAACTCCGCGATCGCATGGGTGACACCGTCGCCGACCCGTGGCGGCGCCGACAGATCGACTGGGAGGTGGGCCAGGGCCTGTCCGACGCCCTCGCCGCGGCCCAGAAGCGCGGCGACGCCACCGACATGCTCGACAACGCCACGCTCACGGCGGCCTACCTCGAGCGGGGTGCCGAACAGCGCGAGCTGACGGCCGCCGAGCGGAAGACCGTCGGCGAGCTGATGTTCCGCATCGGCATCATGCACAGCCTGCAGCGGGGCGACCACGCGACGGCGGTCACGTGGTTCGACCGCGCGATCCCGCTGTGGAACGACAACGACGGCTTCGAACGCGACGGCGAACTCGGCCGCCTCGGCGAGTCGTACGTGAGCATGGCGATCTCCTACTGGCAGGTGGAAAGGCGCGAGGACGCCGTCACGCTCAGCCGTCGCGGGGTCGATCTCATGGTCACCGCCGTCGACAAGAGCCAGCTCGAGGAGCGGGCCCTGGCGGTCGCCTACGGCAACCTGGCGACGATGTACGCGGAGCAGGGCGACGAGCAGCAGTCGAAGAACTACGCCGAGATGGCCAGCCGCGCGGAGGCGACCGGCACCGTGCGGTAACGGAGCGCCGCGAGCACGTTCCCGCAGTGATTCTCCGGTGGTGAGGGCACGGCCGCACCCACAGCCGCCGGCCTGGATGGCCGGCCCAAGGACTCAGCCAGCACCGGCCACGAGGGCGGTGCTGGCGTGTTTACAGCAGGCTCTCGAGCAGGAGCCGCATCTTGCGAAGCTCGGCCACCTGGTCGACGCCTTCGAGCGGCGGCATGTGGGCGCACAGCGCCCGCTTGTAGCCCACGCGCTCGAGTTGGCCATGGAGTTTGCCGTACTCCACGGTGCCCTGGCCGACCCGCACCTGGAACGTGTCGGGCTTCGTGTCGCGCAGGTGCACGTGGGCGACGTACTTGAGGATCGGCTCCCACGACACCGGCTTCTTGTGTCCGTAAATGAAGTGGCTGGGGTCGAGCGTCACGCCGAGGCCCGGCACGTTGCGGCACAGCGACGCCGTCGTCTCGACGTCCTGAGTCATGCGCCCCGCGGACGTCTTCACGGCCACGATGGCCCCGAGGCCCGAGGCGATCGCCACGAGCTTCCGCAGCCGCTCGATCTCACCGTTGAACGGCGTGCCCAGCTCCGACGCCTCGACCACCATCGTCACCACCCCGAGCGATTTCGCCAGGCGGCAGCAGGCGGAGAAGTGGTCGTAGACCTCCGGGGTCTCGGCGGCCGCGAACGACACGGCGACCGGCCGCAGACGCTGCAGGTCGCTGCACTCGGCGACGGCAGCCTCGGGGTTGGCCGCCACCTTGGCGGGTTGGAGGTGCCCGCCCTGCTCGTGCACGTCCAGTTCGACCGCCGTGAACTCCAGTTCGGCGAGCCGCTCCATGGCGGCTGCCAGCGGCATGTCGGGGAGGCATTCCGTGCTGACGCAGACGAACACGTGGCGGGGCTCCTGTCTCGCTTTCCGGCGGCCGGCTCGCGGATCGGCCGCGAACCGGCAAGGGTAGCGGCAGCGGCTCGAACCTGGCAACCGCACGCACGACGCGGGGTGGACGACTGCCGTACAATCCCGCTCTCGCGACCCCGCGTCGCCGTTCCGCCCGCACCGTCCATCCTGGAGGCGTTCGAGCCACATGGAGATCGAATCGAGGCAGCCGCCGACCCGCGTGATTCTGGAGCAGTCGGGGCGATGGGGCCGGTGGAGCACCCGGCTGGCGTGGATCATCGCGGGGGTCGCGGTGCTGTCGGCCCTCGCGAGCGCCGGGGCGTTCGCCCAGTATTTCCAGCGCGACGCGCGGGTGGTCGAGAAGTACCACTCGCTGTCGAAATCGGCCGCCGACAAGGTGGCCATCGTGAGCGTCTCGGGAGCGATCCTCGGCGGCGACGGCTTCGTCCGGGCCCAGCTCGACCAGATCGAGGACGACCCGGCGGTGAAGGCGATCGTGCTCCGCGTCGACTCGCCCGGCGGCACGGTGAGCGGGAGCGACGAGATCCATCACCGGCTGAAGACGCTCGCCGGCAAGCGCGACCTCCCCGTGGTGGTGAGCATGGGGGGCATCGCGGCGAGCGGCGGCTTCTACGTGGCGATGGCCAACCGCGGCCGCGACGATGTGATCTTCGCCGAGCCCGCCACGCTCACCGGGTCGATCGGCGTGATCATCCCGCACTTCGACCTCTCGCAGGCGCTCAAGCGGCTCGACGTCCGCGACGACTCGATCGCGAGCGGCCCGCTCAAGGAGATGCTCAGCCCCACGAAAGACCGCCCCCCGGAGGTCGCGGAGAAGGAGCGGGCCCTCCTGCAGGAGCTCGTCGACGACATGTTCCGCCGCTTCAAGGAGATCGTGAAGGAGGGGCGGCCGAAGCTCGACGAGGCCGCCGTCGATCGGGTGGCGACCGGGCAGGTGTTCACGGCGCGGCAGGCGCTCGAGGCCGGGCTCGTCGACCGGCTCGGCTTCGTCGAGGACGCGATCGCCCGGGCCGTGGAGCTCGCGGGGCTCACCGAATCGACCGCGCGGGCGGTGAAGTATTCGCGGCCGAAGGGGCTCCTCGACGAGGTGCTCGGCGGCAACGCGGCGGCGGGCCGCGTCGATCTGGCCGCGATCGCCGAGCTCACGACGCCGCGCGGCTGGTATCTCTGCAGCTGGCTGCCCGCGCTCGTGCGGAGCGAGTAGCGTCGCGTACGGCGACGCCGACGCGGGCAGGTCAACTCTCCAGCGGGAAAGGGCGACGCGATGCAGCGCAGGCTCGATCGGGTGGTGGGATGGGGAACGATCGTCGCCTGCGGCCTCGCGGTGAGCCCCGCGATCGCCGAGCGCGACGCCCTGCCGCGGGGTGAGGACGTCGTCGAAAGCCCGGCCACGGCGGACGCACTCGCGGTGCATCACCTGTTCCAGTCGCACATGGTGCTCCAGCGCGACCGGCCGATCACCGTGTGGGGACAGGCCGCTCCCGGCGAAACCGTCACCGTCACGTTCGACGGCAGGGAGCAGGCGGCCACCGCGGCGGCTGACCGCTCGTGGAGAGTGACCTTCCCCGCGCTGCCTGCGAGCGCCGAGCCGCGCACGATGGTCGTCGCGGGCCAGGCGGCCACCGTCACGCTGGACGACGTCCTCCTCGGCGACGTCTGGGTGTGTGGTGGGCAGAGCAATATGGAGTTTCCGATCTCGAAGGTCGAAGGGGGCGACCTCGAGATCGCGTCGGCCAACTTCCCGACCATCCGGCTCCTCACGATCCCCCAGGGCGCAAGCCAAACGCCCACCGCGAACTTCGCCCGCCTCGAAGAATGGAGCGACTGGGACGGCCGGCACTTCCGCAAGGGCTCCTGGGACGTCTGCTCGCCCGAGACGGTCCGCGAGTTCTCGGCGATCGGGTATGTGTTCGCGCGGCGACTGGCGATGGCCGCGCAGGTGCCGATCGGCATGATCGACGTGTCTCGCGGCGGCACGCGGCTGGAGGCATGGACGCCGATCGATGTGCTCCGTTCCATCGACACCCCCGAGGTGAAGGCCGAGCTCGACGCGTGGGACGCCAGGGTCGCGGCATGGGATCCAGAGGCCGATCTCGAGCAGCGCGTCGCCCGGTTCCGCGACCGCGTGAAGGCCGGCAAGGCCGGGCCGGAGGAGAAGGAACCGACCGACCTCGCCCCCGGGCCGGCGTTCGACATGAACCGCCCGGGCAACTGCCACGGCGGCATGCTCGCGACGATGACCGGCCTCCGGGTGAAGGGGGCGATCTGGCACCAGGGCTACAACAACGCCCTCGGCGAGACGACGCGGGGGGGCGTGCTCTACCGCCAGGTGTTCCCGCGGATGATCGAGGCCTGGCGGCGCACGTTCGACGACGCCCGCATGCCGTTCGGCATCCTCTCGCTGTGCACCGAGCAGGAGCCGCAGTCGCTGGAGAACTTTCTCACGGGCCTCGCCGACAACGGCTGCTTCATCCGCGAGGCCCACCTCCTCACCTTCCTCGACCTGCGCGCGGCCGGCGACAAGGCCGTCGGCTTCGCGAGCAGCGACGATCTCCGCCGCTCGTGGTACCACCCGCAGATCAAGATCCCGGGCGGTGAGCGGCTGGCCCGCTGGGCGCTGGCGACGCAGTACGACAAGCGGCTGCGCTGGCTTCCGCCCATGATCCGGGAGATGAAGGTCGAGGGGAGCGAGCTCGTCGTGACGCTCGACAGCGACGCCCAGCCGTTCCACGACGGGCCGATCGAGGGCTTCGCCGTCGCGGGGGCCGACAGGAGGTTCCATCCGGCGACCGCCCGCTATCCGCAGGTCAACGGCAAGCCGTCGAGCCGTTCCATGATCCATCTGTCGAGCCCGTTCGTGCCCGCGCCGGTGGCCTACCGCTATGCATGGCACCGCAACCCGATGGGCAACCTCAAGTCGTCGGATCACACCGAGTTGCCGATGCCGATCCAGCGCAGCGACAGCTGGACCATGAACGACATCTACGAGGCCTACACGGGCAAGCCGTCGAAGTCGCCGACCGCCCTCGATCGAGGAGAGCGCGGGGCGCTCGTGAAGGCGCTCAAGGATGCCGACCGCGACCGACGGACCCCCGAGACGGGGGCCGCGCTCACATCGCGGCCCGTGCGCGGCTGGACCGTCCACGTCAGCACGAGCCTCGCGAACGCGGAGCCCGAGGCCACCGCGCGGGCCCTCGAGCTGCTCGACAGGCAACTCGCGGAGATCGAGCGGGTGGTGCCCGCCGCGGCCGTCGCCACGCTGCGGGAAGTGCCGCTCTACTTCTCGCCGGAGTACGCAGGCGTGAAGCCGAAGGCGGAGTATCACCCCGATCCCGGCTGGCTCCGCGAGCACGGCCGCGATCCCGGCATGGCCCGCGGGGTCGAGTTCACGAACATTCCGACGTTCGCCGCCGAGACCGACCGGATGCCGAACTTCGTGCTGCACGAACTGGCGCATGCCTACCATCACCGCGTCCTGCCGAACGGCTTCGACAACGCGGACATCGCGAAGAGCTACGAACGGGCCAAGGCTGCCGGGCTCTACGACCGCGTGGAGCGGTGGCTCGGAACGGGCCGGCCGCAGACGACGGAGCGGGCCTACGCGCTGACGAACCCGCAGGAGTTCTTCGCCGAGGCGACCGAGGCCTTCTTCAGCCGCAACGACTTCTTCCCGTTCACGAAGGCCGACCTCCTGCGGCACGATCCGGCGACGGCGGAGATGGTCGCGGCGGCATGGGGGATGCGCGAGGAGCCTCTGCCGCAGCACCCGTCCCGCCCCGGCGGCGGGTCGTGACCGGCGGCCCCCGAGACGGAGTGGCCCGATGCTCGTGAGCATCTTCAACGACGTGATCGGCCCCGTGATGCGCGGGCCCTCGAGTTCGCACTGCGCGGCGGCGCTGCGAATCGGCCTGCTCGCCCGCGACCTCGTGGGGGGCACGCCTGACGACGTGCTCGTCGAGTTCGACCGGTCGGGATCGCTGCCGACGACGCACGACTCGCAGGGCTCCGACATGGGGCTGTTCGGCGGCCTGCTCGGCTGGGACGCCGCCGATGCGCGGCTCCCCCACTCGGCCGCGGCGCTCCGCGCCGCGGGGACGCAGGTGCGGATCGAGACGGTGGACACGGGCGACCCGCACCCCAACACCTACCGGCTCCGGCTCAGGCGCGGCAGTGCGGAACGATCCCTGCGGGCGATTTCCACGGGCGGCGGCATGATCGAGGTGGTGGACGTCGACGGGCACGCGGTGTCGATCCATGGCGACTGCCACGAAACGCTGGTCGTCGCCGCGTCCCGAGCGGTGGCGGCCGACATCGCGGGCCGCGTCGTTTCGCGCGCGGGCCCCGCGGTGGACGCGCAGCCGCCGGTCGAATCGTCGCGCGGCTGGCTGGTGCGGGTGCGGTCGCTCGAAGCGCTCGACGCGGCGGTGCTCGGCGACGTCGTCGGCCTCGCCTCCGCGGTTCACAGGCTCGCCCCGGTGCTGCCGGTGCTCACCCGCCCCGGGGCGTCCGTGCCCTTCTCCTCCGCGGTGGAGCTTCTCGCCGTCGATGCCGGCCGGGGACTGCCGCTCTGGCGGCACGCCGTGGCCTACGAGATGCAGCGGGGAGGGCTCGACGAGCGGGATGTCATCGCCCGCATGGTCGCGATCGTACGGCTTCTGCGGGCGTCGATCGCGGCGGGTATCGCCGGCACGTCGTACGACGATCGCGTGCTTCCCGCCCAGGCACCGGCCTACGCCGCGGCCCTCGCCGCCGGACGGCTCGTCGGGAGCGGGTTGCTCGACCGGATCGTGCTGGCGGTCACGGCGCTCATGGACGTGAAGAGCTCGATGGGCGTGATCGTGGCCGCACCGACGGCGGGAGCCTGCGCCGCCCTGCCGGCGGCGGTGGTCGCCGTGGCCGAGGAACTCGGGCTCGACGAGGAGGCGATGGCCCGGGCGCTCCTGGCGGCCGGGCTCGTGGGCGTCTTCATCTGCACGCCGTGGTCGTTCGCGGCGGAAGTGGGAGGCTGTCAGGCGGAGGGCGGGTCGGCGGCGGCGATGGCGGCCGCGGCCATCGTCACGCTGGCCGGCGGGCCGCTCGAGCGGTCGCTGGCGGCCGCGTCGCTGGCCATGCAGAGCATGATCGGACTCGTGTGCGATCCGGTGGGCAACCGGGTGGAGGTGCCGTGCCTCGGTAAGAACGCGATGGCCGCCGCGAACGCGCTGGCCTGTGCCAACATGGCGCTGGCGGGCTTCGCGGAAGTGATCCCGTTCGACGAGGTCGTGGCGACCGCCAAGCGGGTGGCGGAGCAGATGCCGCGGGAACTCCGCTGCACCGCGCTCGGCGGGCTGTCGATCACGCCCTCATCGCTGGCGATCGAGGCCCGGCTCGCCGCCCGGCGGGCATCGGCCTGCGGCGGCGGCACGTGCGGGTGCGGCTGACGCGCCTCGGGAGCGGACGTCCGCGACGCGGTGGCCGTTCGTCACGCCAGGACCGCGGCCACCGGTGTGCCGTCGTGGCCGATCTTGAAGGGGCGGCCGTTCGGCGCGAAAAACTCCTTGCCCACCGGCAGGCCGCAGGCCTTGGCAATCGTGGCGTTGAAGTCGCCCACGCTCACCGCGTCGCGGTCGGGGGAGTGGCCGCGGGCGTCCGACGCCCCGTGCACCACGCCCGCCTTGATTCCCGCCCCGGCGAGCACGCACGAGAAGACGGCCGGGTGGTGGTCGCGGCCGGCATTCTCGTTGACCTTCGGCGACCGGCCGAACTCCGTCGCCAGCACCACGAGCGTCGTCGCGAGCAGCCCGCGGGCCTCGAGGTCGCCGAGCAGCGCCGCCATCGCGCCGTCGAGCTGGCCGACCGACTCGGGCAGCTCCTCCCAGAGGTCGCGGTGCATGTCCCAGCCCCCCATCTCGACTTCCACGCACCGCACGCCCGACTCGACGAGCCGCCGCGCGAGCAGGCAGCCCTGCCCGAGTTTCGTCATCCCGTAACGCTCGCGGGTCTTCTCGTCCTCCCTGCCGATGTCGAACGCCGCCAGGTCGCCGCTCCCCATGAGCCGCACCGCATCGGCGTACATGCGGTCATAGGCCTCGATCTGCCGGCCCGCATACCGCTGCTTGAAATCGCGGTCGATGCGTTCGGCGAGCGACAGGCGGCGCTCGAAGTTGGCCGCCGACAGGTACGGCGGCCGGACGATGTTCTCGAGGCCCCGCTGCGGATCGGCCAGCGGCACCGGCGTGACCGCCGGGTCGAGGAAGCCGCAGCCCGGATGCTCGTTGCCGTTGCCCACGAGCACGTAGCCCGGCAGGTCGCGGCTCCGCTTGCCGAGCACGTGCACCGCCCACGAGCCGAACGACGGATGTCGGATGCTGTTGATCTGCGGGTAACTCGTCCGCATGAGATACGTGCCCTGCTCGTGGGCCCCGGTCTCGGTGGTCATCGAGCGGATCACCGCAAGGCGGTCGGCCATGGCCGCGAGCCGGGGAAGGTGCTCGCCGAACTGGACGCCCGGCAGCTTCGTGGCGATGGCCTTCGTCTCTCCCTGCTCATCGCGGCCGGGCTTGGGGTCGAAGGTGTCGATGTGGCTCATCGCGCCGCGCATCGTCAGGTAGATGACGTTGATGCCCCCCGCGGCTGCGGCAGCCGGTGCGTCAGCGGCCTCGATCGCCCCGGCGAGGCCGTCGAGGAGCGTGATGCCGAAGGCGGCCCGGGCCGCGTGGCCGAGGAGCCGGCGGCGCGGGAGCGCGTCATCGCCCACGTCGAGCATGGAGGAGCGGTGGCGAGTCATGGTGCGGTCTCCGAAATCGGCCCGGGGTATGGACCGGCCTACTGGATGAAGATGAACTCACGCGTGTTGAGCAACGCCCAGACGAGGTTGCCACAGCCGGTCGCGGGATGGCTGGCATTCGTGAGCTCGTCCAGGGCGTAGCGGCGATCCTCGGCCGACGGCTCGTGCGAGAGCACCGAGAGGAACACGACGTCCACGGTCTCGTCGGGCTCGTGGGCCATGACCGTCTCGTAGATCACCGAGCCCTCCTCGAGCATCGCGTGCGTGATCGGGCCGTTGAACATCGCGAGGATCTGCGGGATCGTCGGCACCGTGCGCCCCCCCTCGATCGACTCCCGGTCGCTCTGGCCGAACTGGCGGAGGAAGTGGCCCAGCGGCAGCGGCGTGGGCATCTCGCTGGCCTTCATGAGCCACTGCCCGCGGTAGCCGCAGACCTGGCTGAGGCTCCGCTGGTAGCGTCCCTGGCCGTAGCGCTCGAAGTAGGCGTCGAACCGCCGCTCCAGATCCGCGAGCGTCACCGACCGCAGATCGACCGACACCGCCGCGGCGATCTCGGCGGTGGTGGGCCGCTGCACCGCCCACGGGTTGCGGGCGACGAGCGTCACGATCGAATCCCAGAGCTGCTCGGCGGTCATCCGCCGCAACGCGGGGCCGGCGAAGCGGAACGGCTCGTCCGCGGTCGGGTCGTACACCACCGCCCGCCGCTGGTAGGCCGACGTCGACACCACCACCCGCACGAACTCGCGGAGGTCGAAGTCGAACCGCAGCACGAGGTCGGTGAGGTGCTCGAGCAGGGCGGGATCGCTCGGCGGGTTCCCCTCGCGAAAGTCGTCCACCGGCTCGACGATCCCCACGCCCATCATCTTCTTCCACATCCGGTTGGCGATCGTGCGGGCGAACTGCCGGTTGGAACGCGACACCATCCAGGTGGCGAACTGCGCGCGGCCGTCGGCATTCTTCACGCTCGCGGGCACCGTGCCCCAGAGGATCTCGGGATCCACCGGCGCCATCGGCTTGGCGTCGTCGTACTGGTAATCATGCGGCAGCCGCAGCATCGTGTCGCGGTGGCTGACGCTCGTGGCGTTGGCCTGAAGGAACTGGATCATGGCCGCCGCCTTCTTGTCCTTCGTGTCGCGGATCTGCTTGATGAGGTTCCGCACGTGCTGCGGCGGAATCGGCTTCGCCTCCTTGCCCGGCTTCGCCGCCCGCATCCCCGCGCCGAGCTTCGTCCGCGTGCCGGCGGTGAACGCCGCGAGCTCGTAGAACTCGTGCTGCGTCCAGCGGTCGAAGGGATGGTCGTGGCACTGGGCGCAGCCGATCTGCGTGCCGAGGAGCACCCGCACCGTGTTGTCGACGTAGGGCAGCGGCATGCCGTCGTCACGGAGCTGGAAGCCCACGGCGGGGTTCTCCCAGAGCCGGCCGTCGGCCGTGAGCATCTCGTGCACCCACTCGTCGTAGCGACGGTTGGTGCGGATCGAGTCCTTCACATAGGCGAGGTAGGGCTCGAACACGAGCGTTCGCTGGGGCCGCTCCATGAGCCGGAGGATGTCGGCCCAGTAGTTGTAGAAATGGCTGACATAGTCGGGGCTCGCGAGCAGCCGTTCGATGAGCAGGTCGCGCTTGTCCGACGACCGGTCGCCGAGGAACGCGACCGTCTCCCCGTAGGTCGGAATCCGCCCGGCAAGCTCGAGGTGGATGCGCCGCACGAACGCGGCGTCGTCGAGCGGCTCCGACGCCGTCACGCCATGTGCCTTCCAGCCGGCCGCGAGCCGCTCGTCGATCGCGCCGGCCTCCCGGCGGACGCGGTCGCGACGGCCCGCGTCCACCCGCGCCACGTCCATCACGCGGCCGGGCTCGGTCATGACGACCTCGGGCAGGCCGCCCGTCCGGGCACGACCGGGCTCGGGATTCGCCCCCCCGGCGACCATGCCGGCGAGGACCACCACGGCGGCCGAACCGACGGCGACCCGTGCCGAACCGGTCATTTCCCTTGCATCGCGCATGCTGACGTCCTCCAGAGCGTCGTCCGCCAAGACGCCCGCGGGAGCGTCCTCCGCCTGCGCCGCCTTCTTCCTCAAACGGAACCGGCGCGCGAAGGTTTCGACTCCCGGGCCCCGAGGGCGGCGAGAGCCGCGAGATCGGCGGTTCCCGGCCGGCAGCCGTGGGCCCGGGCGAGGGCCATTCGGCACCAGACGTCGGCCGGGAGCAGCAGCGCGTCGTCGCCCGATGCATCGGCGTGATGGGCCACGGCGAGCACGCTCAGGCATTCCCGAACGTCGGCCGAGAGCCAGCCGATCGCGAGTTGCCGCTCGGCAAGCCCGCGGCCGTGGCGGCGGATCGCCCGGTCGATCCGCACGGCCGTCGCCGCGAGGAGCCTGCGGGCCGCACGGGAGTGGTGCCGGAGACGTGCGTCGAGGATGCCGCGATCCTGGCCGCCGCGCGCGAGCGTCGCCACCCTCCAGGCGAGCCAATCCGCGGCCCGCCGCAGCCGTGGGAGGTCGCGGCCGGCGGCGAGCGGATGGTGCTTGGCGATGCCCTTGAACAGCGCGAGGCCGAGCAGGTCGCTCTCCCCCTCGTAGACCGTGACCGCGAAGTGGTCGTGCAACGAGTCGCCGAGCGGATGGCCGACGAGAAACGCGCGGCCGCCGTGCACTCCGAGGGCGTCGATCGCGGCGTCGCGGACGCTCCCGCTCGCGACGACCTTCGCCGTGATCGCCTCCCACTCCCCGCTCTGTCCCGCGTCGATCGCCGACGCCGCCCACGCCGCGAGCGCGTCGCAGGCCACGATCGACGCCGCGATCCGCCCGAGCCTCCCCTGCACGAGCTCCCGCGAGCCGATCGGCCGATCCCACGTCGTGCGGCGGGCCGCGTGATCGCGGGCCTGCGCGAGCAGGAGCCGCAGGGTGCCGGCCGCCTGTGCGGCGAGCGTGACGCGGCCGCGGTTGAGGCCGTGCCAGACGATCCGCATCCCGTCGCCCGCCGGCCCCGGATCGAGGACGTCGCGGGGATCGACGTCGAACCCCGTGAACTCGAGGGCCGCGTTGTGGGCGTGCTTGAGCGGATGGAGCGCGTAGCGGCGAAGGCGGAACGTGGGCGTGTCGCCGTCGGGCAGCCGCACGAGAACCACGGCGGGCTTGCCGTCGAGCACGGCCAGCAGCTTCACGAGCCGGCCGTGCGTGGCCCCCGTGATGAACATCTTCGTGCCGGTGAGCGCGAGCCGGCCATCGCGGTGGTCGAGCCGCGTGCGAACCCGCGTGAGGTCGCAGCCGGCGTCGGGCTCGGTGGCAGCGAATATGGAGAGCGGTCGGCCCGCGGCGAGGCCCGGGAGCCACCTGGACCGCTGCTCATCGGTGCCGAAGCCCGCGAGCGCGGAGACCGCGCCGATCGAGGAATGCACGGCGAGCATCCCGGCCGCCGCGGGCACGACCGCCGCGACCCGCGTGATCGCGCGGGCCAGATCGAGCACCGTCGCCCCCGCGCCCCCCTCGGCCTCGGGCACCGCGAGCCCCCAGAAGCCCGCCGCACCGAGAGCCTCCTCCGCGGAGACGGAAAAGAGCCCCGCGGGCCCGTGCGGGGCGTCGTCGAGCGGCGCGGATGCGGCGGTCGGGGCCTCGCGTTCGTACAGCCGGCCTTCAGCCCGCAGCCGCGCGATCTCGATGGTCGTGCGTTCGAGCACTCCTTCCACCACGCTGGCGACGGGCTCGGATGCCCGTGCCGCCGCCGCCGCGAAGCCACCATCGCCTCCGTGCCACAGCGTTGCCGCGAGCCACGACGCGCCGCGCCGCGCCAAGGGATCGTCGTGGGAGCGGGCGGTCATGGGACGTGCCCCGGCTGCGGCGACGGCATCGCGAAAGTGGCCGGCGATCGCGGCCCGCTTGAGCTTGAGCGACTCGGTGGCCTCGCCATGGGCGGCGTCGAACGGCCGGCCGACGAGCACGAACGTGGCGGCGCGCCAGGCCCGCGGCAGCGCCCGCTGCCGCCGCGCGAGCCGCCGCGCGAGCCAGAGGGCGACCCGCGGATGCGCGAGCGCCTGCCTACGACTGAACACGAGTAGCCCCAGGCGCCGAATCGCCGCGCGGAGCACCGCGGGCTCGGGCACGACGAGCGCCACCGGCCGCGGCCCGTCACCGGCGACGACGCACACCTGCGCCACCGCATCGTCCTCCGCGAGCGCCGCCTCGACGGCCGCCGGCGGGAGCTTCACGCCGCTCGAGAGCACGAGCGTGTCACGAAGCCGTCCGGTGATGCGCACGTTTCCCGCGTCGTCGATCTCCGCGAGATCACCCGTCGCGAGCCAGCCGTCGTCGGCTGCGGCAGCCGCAGGGGCGTCGTCACCCGGCGGACGCAGGATCGCCAGTGCCCGGCTCGGCGTGTTCACGAGCAGCTGGCCTCGCGACTCGGCGCGCGTGTCGATCCTCACGGTCACGCCGGGCACCGGCGGCCCCACGGTGCCGGGCCGCGCGATCCGCGGATTCGAGAGGGCCACGACCGGGCCGGCCTCGGCGAGCCCGTAGCCCTCGACCAGCGGCACCCCCCGCGCCGCGAAGAACTCGGCCGTGCGCCGCCGCAAGGCCGCGCCGCCGCTCACGCACACCCGCACGGCACCGCCGAGCGCCGCGGCGAGGTCGCCGATGCGGCCGGCCGACACGCCCCGCTCGAGCCGCTCGAAGAACGCGGGCACGCCGAGGATCACGGTCGGCGGAGCCGCCCGGCAGGCATCGAGCAGCCGGCCGCGGTCGCGGACGACGTTCAGGCAGCCGCCCCGCACGAGCGCCGTGTAGGCATCGCCGGTACGGGCCAGCGCATGGCTCATCGGCAGCCACGAGAGACGGACGTCCCGCGGATCGTCGAGGAACACCTCGGCGGCCGCGGCGGCGTTGGTGGCGAGCGACCGCTGCGAGTGCATCACGCCGTGAGGCACGCCCGTGGTGCCCGACGAGAGCAGGATCGTCGCGGGGGCGTCGGGATCGCAGGCCGCCGCGCGGCGGTCGATCGCCGCGACGAGCCGCGGCCGATCAGACGCGAGCGATCGCCACGCAGCGCCACCGAGCCCGAGGCCCGCGTCGCGGCCTCCCGCACGAAGATCGAGCACGGGCCGTCGGGGGACGTCGCCGGCCGCGAGGCCGCCGGGGGAGGACGTGCCCGAAAGCACGAGGCCCCCAGCCGCGAGCCAGTCGAGCTGGGCGACATGCTCGCGGCGGCCCGCGTCGGCGTGCAGGGCGACGTGGACGCATCCCGCGAGCAGGCAGGCGAAGTCGACGACGATCCAGTCGGGGGAGTTCGGCCCGACGTGGGCCACGCGGTCGCCCCGCGCGAGCCCCGCGGCCTCGAGCGCTCCTGCGAGTTGCTCGGCCGCTGCGATCACCTCGGACCATGTCCACGTGATCGACCGCCCGTCGTTGACGGCGCTCACCGCGAGCGAGTCGACAAGCGCGGGCCGCGGCCCCGGGTCGTCGAGCCGAGCCCGCAGCAGTTCGACGAGCGACACGACGGCGGGCCCCGCCCGTTCGCCGGCCGCGGCCGATGGCAGTGCGACGGGGTTCATC
>Ga0007791_10000206_pt1 | contig 17160 bp, 17 predicted proteins | sample CryBogmetaGMA05M_FD_60368 | JGI IMG/M metagenome (GOLD analysis project Ga0007791, IMG submission 60368) | Freshwater microbial communities from Crystal Bog, Wisconsin, USA - MA0.5M | ecosystem: Environmental > Aquatic > Freshwater > Lake | place: Crystal Bog, Wisconsin, USA | collected 2009-07-06 | reverse complement strand
TGCCAAGAGGCCTCAAGCGCGGGGCCTGGATGGAGCTCGATGATGCCGATATCCGGGCGCTGGTGCAGGCGGCAGGTGGCCGGCGAGGGGAGGGCAGCCCGGCCGAGGCCGGCGGCAGGTCTCCCAAATCTCCGCAGCACGGGCCTGCAGGCAACCGCGGCAAAGGAGCCCGGAGCCGCGGACCACGCCAGAACCCCCCGCCCATGGGCGAGAGGTCGGCAGGAAAAAATGCCGGTGCGCGGCAAGACCGTGGGGGTGACCGGCCCGGGTCCGGCAGCCAGCCTGACCCCATGAAAACCGCATTTGGCTACATCGGCGCCGACAGTTTCAGCAGGCAGCGCCAGGACGGTGCGCCCAGATCCCGTGGCCCTGGTGGGGGACCGCGTCGTGGCGGCCGCACCCGCTAGCACAGCGATGCTAAACTCCGACGCCTTGCCCTCCAATGGGGCATGCCGTGAGCCATACTTTTTTTCAGGACATTTCATGACAATTGAACGCACCCTTTCCATCATCAAGCCTGACGCCGTTCGCAAGAACGTCATTGGCCAGATTTACGCGCGCTTTGAAGCTGCTGGCCTCAAGATTATTGGCGCCCGCATGGCGCATCTGTCCCGGGGCGATGCGGAGGCGTTCTATGGCGTGCACAAAGAACGGCCCTTTTTCAAGGACCTGGTGGATTTCATGATCTCCGGCCCCGTGATGATTCAGGTGCTCGAAGGCGACAACGCGATCCTCAAAAACCGCGACCTCATGGGCGCCACCGACCCGAAAAAGGCCGCCCCTGGAACCATCCGTGCCGATTTCGCTGACAGCATCGATGCCAACGCGGTCCACGGCTCCGACGCTGCAGAAACTGCGGCCGCGGAAGTTGCGTTCTTTTTCCCTGGCATGAACGTCTACACACGCTAAGCCATGCGATGACGGCCAACCTGCTCGATTACGATCTGGAAGGATTGGCTGCTTTTTGCGAGCAGCTGGGGGAAAAGCGGTTTCGCGCGACCCAGTTGTTTCGTTGGATGCATCAAAAAGGGGCTTCACGGTTTGATGCCATGAGCGATCTGGCGGGGTCCCTGCGCAACAAGCTGGCCGGCTGCGCCCGGATCGAGGCGCTACCGGTGCTTTCGCAGCACATTTCCAGTGATGGGACCATCAAGTGGTTGTTCGATGTGGGTGGCGGAGATGCGGTGGAAACGGTATTTATCCCGGAGGACCGCCGCGGTACGCTGTGCATCTCGTCCCAGGCGGGTTGCGCTGTGGGCTGCCGCTTTTGCTCCACGGGGCACCAGGGCTTCAGCCGTAACCTCACCACCGCCGAGATCCTGGCCCAGCTCTGGTTTGCCGAGCACTTTTTGCGGCGCCACCTGAACGCAGAGGACCGCGTGATTTCCAACGTGGTCATGATGGGAATGGGGGAGCCTTTGCAGAACTACGCGGCGCTGGTTCCGGCGCTGCGCACCATGCTCGACGACAACGGCTATGGCCTGTCGCGCCGCCGTGTGACCGTCTCAACATCTGGCGTTGTTCCAATGATGGATCGACTTGGACAGGACTGTCCCGTAGCCCTGGCGGTCTCCCTGCATGCGCCCAACGACGCGCTGCGCTCCCACCTGGTGCCCCTGAACCGCAAGTACCCCCTGGACGAATTGCTGCAGGCCTGCGCGCGCTACCTGGACTTCGCACCGCGCGACTTCATCACTTTCGAGTACTGCATGCTCGACGGCGTAAACGACACCCCGGCACATGCACGCGAACTGATTGCGCTGCTGCGTGCGCACCGTCGGCTGGAGACGGGCTGCAAATTCAACCTGATACCTTTTAATCCCTTCCCTGCCTCCGGCCTGCTGCGCTCCAACGCGGCGACCGTCCAGGCCTTTGCCAGGACTCTGTCGGATGCCGGGATTGTGACGACCGTGCGAAAAACGCGCGGGGACGACATTGATGCTGCCTGTGGCCAGCTGGCCGGCGAGGTGACGGACCGCACTGCGGTGCAAGGCCGCATCGACAAGCAGCGGACCATTGCCCTGACACCGGTGCCTTTCAGGTCGATGTCAGTGCCTGTGGAGGCGCGCAATGGCTGACGCCTTTCTGCGCGGGGGGCGGCTGCTCCTGCTGGGCTGCCTGGCGCTGTCTGCTGGTGCATGGCTGACCGTCCTGTCCGGATGTGCCGCCAAAACTACGGTGGCAAATGCGTCCACCGACACTTTCACGGATTCGGATGAGCCAGACAGCCGCAAGCGTGCGACCAACCGGCTGCGTCTGGCCATGCTGTATTTTTCCGACGGGAAAAACACCATTGCGCTGGACGAGGTCAAGCAGGCCATCGCGGCGGATCCAGGGTGGTTTGAGTCCTACAACATGCGCGGACTGATTCATATGCGTTCCGGCGAGTTGTCCCTTGCGGACGCAAGTTTTCAAAAGGCCCTGAGCATCAGGCCGGGATCCCCGGAGGTCCAGCACAATTATGGGGTTTTGCTGTGCAAACAGAACCGCATACCCGAGGCGGTCAGGATGTTTGGCTCCGCCATTGCAACACCGGGCTATACCCAGCGGTCCAATACCTGGTTGGAGCAGGGCATCTGCCAACTCGGCAACGAACAGTTGGCGGAGGCAGAGGCCAGCTTCAGAAAGTCCTACGAAGTCGACTTCAACAATCCGGCGGCGGCCTTCAATCTCGCGTCCCTGCTGGTGCGGCGTGGCGACAGCCGGCAGGCGCAGTTCTATGTTCGCCGCCTGTACAACGGCGAGTCTTCCAACGCGGACAGCCTGTGGCTCGGCATCAAGGTGGAACGCAATCTGGGCAACACGGAGCCCATGAATCAACTTGCGCTGCAGTTGCGGCGGCGCTATCCCCAGTCACGCCAGTTTTTGGCGTTTGAGCGAGGCGCATTTGATGAATGAAGCACCTGTAGACGCTGTGCAAGAGGCCGCTGCGCTGGCAGGTCCCTCGGCCGGGGCCATGCTGCGCAGTGCGCGTGAGGCGTCTGGCCTGCACATTGCGGCGCTGGCCGTGGCGCTCAAGGTCCCCGTCAAGAGGCTCGAGGCCCTGGAGGCGGACCGCTGGGACCTATTACCCGACGCCGTCTTTGTGCGCGCGCTGGCGTCCAGTGTCTGCCGGGCGCTTGGACTCGTTCCTGCGCCCGTGCTGGATCGACTGCCGCGCAGCGCCACGCCGGTGTTGCAGGTGCAGGAAGGCGGGATCAATTCGCCCTTCCGCGCGCCTGGTGACAAACCCCGGATGCCCCTGCCCGCCTGGCTGAGCGGCCCGGCTGGCCTGGTGGTGGCCGTTTTGTTGCTGGGCGCTATCGGCATCGCTTTTTATCCGCAGTCGCTGGTCGCCACCGCGGCGGGACCCGGCCTGGTCCGCGAAACCGTTGCCCCGCCGGCGGACAGCGCTGCAACCGCTGCGCCTGTTGCGCAAGCAGCCAGCGCCGTCAGCACTGCAGCAGCCCCCGGGGCTGAAGTCCTGCCGGCGGCTGCAGTGGCGACGCCTGTGATCGTTTTCAGGTCCAGCGGCCCCTCCTGGATCGAAGTGACGGATGCCAGCGGCGTGGCCCAGTTGCGCAAGACACTGGTAGCCGGAGAGTCAGCGGCTGCTTCCGGGGCGCTGCCTCTGTCAGTGGTCGTCGGGCGTGCGGATGTGACGCTGGTGGAGGTGCGGGGCAAGCCATGGAGCATGGCAGAAGCCGTCAGGGACAATGTTGCTCGTTTTGAGGTGAAGTAGTGAAAAATCGATTGCCAATTGCGCTGGCGCTGCCAAAAATGCGCGAATCCCTGCAGTCCAATGTCCGCTGGGGCGCCAGGGCGGTCACTGTCGGTGGTGGTGCGCCGGTGCGGGTGCAGTCCATGACCAATACGGACACGGCAGATGCCGTGGGAACCGCGATCCAGGTCAAGGAACTCGCACTTGCGGGCTCGGAGCTGGTACGAATCACGGTCAACACACCTGAGGCGGCCCAGGCTGTGCCCTATATCCGCGAGCAGTTGGACCGCATGGGCGTGGATGTCCCCCTGATCGGTGACTTCCATTTCAATGGCCACCGATTGCTGACCGACTACCCGGAGTGCGCCCAAGCCTTGTCCAAGTACCGCATCAACCCGGGCAATGTCGGCAAGGGCGACAAGCGCGACAAGCAGTTCGGTCAGATGATCGAAGCCGCCATGCGCTGGGACAAGCCCATCAGGATTGGGGTCAATTGGGGCAGCCTAGACCAGGAATTGCTGGCCACCATGATGGACGAGAACAGTGCGCGGGCGACCCCCTGGGATGCCAAGCAGGTCATGTACGAGGCGCTGATCGCTTCCGCCATTGGCTCTGCGGAGCGCGCGCAGGAAATGGGCATGGCGGCCAGCCAGATCATGCTGTCGTGCAAGGTCAGCGGCGTCAGGGACCTGATCGCGGTGTACCGGGAACTGGCCCTGCGTTGCAACTATCCCTTGCACCTGGGTTTGACCGAAGCCGGAATGGGTACCAAGGGGACGGTAGCTTCGGCCGCTGCACTCTCCGTTCTGTTGCAGGAGGGCATTGGCGACACCATCCGCGTATCGTTGACGCCCGCGCCCGGTGAAGCGCGCACGCAGGAGGTGGTCATCGCCTCCGAGATCCTGCAGGCGCTCGGCCTGCGGACCTTCGTCCCGAGCGTGACCGCCTGCCCCGGCTGCGGCCGCACCACCAGCACCACCTTCCAGGAGCTGACCCAGCAAATCGACGATTTCCTGCGCGCCCAGATGCCGGTCTGGCGCCAGCGTTATCCGGGCGTGGAAAACCTCAAGGTTGCGGTCATGGGTTGTATTGTCAACGGCCCGGGCGAGAGCAAGCATGCCGACATTGGCATCAGTTTGCCGGGTACCGGGGAGGCTCCTGCGGCCCCCGTGTTCATCGACGGTGAGAAGCGCATGACCTTGCGCGGAGACGCCATTGCGGCTGACTTCCAGGTGGTGGTCGAAAACTACATCGAGCAGCGCTTTGCACCTGCAAAATCCTCTGCATAGACCCGGGACCCGTCATGACTGAATCCAAAGCGCCGCGCCGCGCTGAACGGCTGGTGGGCGTGAAGGGGATGAACGACATCCTCCCGCCTGAATCCGCACGCTGGGAGTCGCTTGAGGCATCGGTGCGCGAGCTGATGCGCTGCTATGCCTATGAAAACATCCGCACCCCCATCGTTGAGCCGACGGCACTGTTCGTGCGCGGCCTGGGGGAGGTGACCGATATCGTCGAAAAGGAGATGTATTCCTTCGATGACCGTCTCAACGGGGAGGCGTTGACGTTGCGACCCGAAAATACCGCCGGTGTTGTGAGGGCCGTGGTCGAGCATTCGCTGTTGTACAACGGCGCCAAGCGGCTGTATTACATGGGGCCGATGTTCCGGCATGAGCGGCCGCAGCGCGGCCGTTACCGCCAGTTCCACCAGGTCGGTGCGGAGGCACTGGGCTTTCCTGGCGGTGAAGTCGATGCCGAACTGATCCTGATGGCGCACGCGCTCTGGCAGAAGCTGGGATTGGAAGATGTGGCGCTGCAACTCAACAGCCTGGGACAACCCGACGAGCGCGGCCTGCATCGCCAGGCCCTGATCGCCCATTTTGAGCAGCATATGGACGCACTGGACGCCGAGGCGAAGCGGCGGCTGCACCTCAACCCGCTGCGGCTGCTCGACAGCAAGAATCCAGCGATGCAGCCCGTCATCGAATCGGCCCCCCGGCTGATCGATTTCCTGGGCACCCAATCCATGGCCCACCTGAACACCGTGACCTCCATCCTGGACGCCAATGGGGTTGCCTACGCCATCAACCCGCGCCTGGTGCGTGGCATGGACTACTACAACCTGACGGTGTTCGAGTTTGTCACGACCCGGCTCGGTGCCCAGGGAACCATTTGTGCGGGTGGGAGATATGACTACCTCACCGAGCAAGTCGGCGGGCGTCCTGCGCCAGCCGTGGGCTGGGCCTTGGGCGTCGAGCGCGTGCTTGAGTTGCTCAAGGCGCAGGAGTCCCAGGAGACAGCCCGGGCGGTTGATGTCTACGCCATCATTGCGGACGCATCGGGTTTTGCCAAGGCCATGGTGTGCCTGCAGACACTGCGGTCCCTGGGCCTGTCGGTACTCATGCATGCCAGCGCCAGCGAGGGGCTGGCGGGCATCAAGGCGCAGTTCAAGCGCGCAGACAGTTCCGGTGCCCGTTTTGCATTGGTATTCGGGCCCGATGAGTTGGCGCAGGACCGGGTCACCGTCAAGGCCCTGCGGGACGCCTCGGTGGCCCAGGTAAGCCGTTTGATCAGCGAAACGCGCGAATGGGGCATAGGCCTACAATCCGGAAGTTAACAAGACAGCGACATGGCAAACCACTTAGACCTCGAAGAACAGGAACAGCTCGACCAGATCAAGCACTACTGGAAGCAGTACGGAAATTTGTTGACCTGGGTCGCCATTTTGATTCTGGGCGGCCTGGCGTCGTGGAATGGATACCAGTATTGGCAGGGGCGGCAGGCGACGCAGGCGGCAGCCATGCTCGACGAAGTCGAAAAGATCGTCCAGTCGTCCGACGCACCCAAAGCGGAGCGTGCTTTTGGGGATATGAGGGAGCGTTTTGCCGGCACCGCCTACACGCAGCAGGCGGCCCTGATGGTTGGCAAGATGCTGTACGAGGCCGGCAAAGTCGACGGGGCACGCGCGACCCTGGCATGGGCCAGTGAGCATGCCAGCGATCCCGGCTACGCAGCGGTTGCCCGGCTGCGGCTGGCCAGCATCCTGGTCGGCGAGCGGGCCTGGGACGAGGCGCTCAAGACGTTGGCGGCGGTGACCGGTGAGGAATTTTCCGCCTTGGTCGCCGACCGTCGGGGAGACATTTTTATGTTGCAGGACAAGCGCCAGGATGCTGTCGCCGAGTTCACCAAAGCGTACAAGGCGCTCGATGAACGCACCGAGTACCGCCGACTGGTCAGCGTGAAGCTCAACGCACTGGGCGTGAATCTGGCGGAAGATGCGCCAGGAGCCGTTGCCGGGAGCGGGGGTTCCAAGTGATGCGGATGGCCATGGGCTGGAAAAATCGCTGGATGCGGCTGTGCCTTGCCAGCCTGGCATTGGTGCTGGCGGCATGTGCAAGCACGGACCGGCCCAAGCCCAGTCCCCTGGTTGCGAACCCGGCGTCGATGGCGGTCCGGCCGTTGTGGAGCAAAGCGATCGGCCCGGTCGGATTCCCGCTGGATGTCCGGGTGGTGGCAGGCAAGGTGATGGTCGCAGCCAGCAACGGCACCGTGGCCGCACTCGAGCCCGAATCGGGCGCCGACATCTGGCGTACCAATGTCGGCGGCACCCTGAGCGCCGGAGTGGGCAGCGACGGCCGCTTCTCGGCCGTAGTGAATACCGAGAACGAACTGGTGGTGCTGGAGAACAGCACGGTGATCTGGCGCCAGCGTCTCAACGGTCTGACGGTGACGGCGCCGCTGGTTGTCGGCGCGCGCGTGTTTACCCTGTCGACCGATCGCTCCGTGGCGGCGTTTGATGTCGTGTCGGGGCGCAAGCTCTGGCAGCAGCAGCGCTCCGGGGACTCCCTGGTGCTGCGCCAGCCGGGACTGATGCTTGCGGTCGGCGACACGCTGGTCGTGGGCCTCGGGGGGCGGCTGGTGGGTATGAATCCGCTCAACGGCAGCAGCCGCTGGGAGGTGCCGATTGCCACCGGCCGTGGTACCAACGAGGTGGAGCGTTTGGTCGACCTGGTCGGCGGTTACAGCCGCTTGGGCGACCAGGTGTGCGTGCGTTCATTCCAGTCGGCGGTTGCCTGTGTGGACGCAGCGACCGGGCGAAGCCTGTGGTCGCGCCCCGCCACTGGCAGCACGGGCCTGCAGGGCGATGCGACAACCCTGTTCGGCACCGAGTCGGACAGCAAACTGCTTGCCTGGAAACGCTCGGATGGAGAACGTTTGTGGATCACAGACCAGTACAAGTACCGTGCGCTCACGGCACCTGCGCTGGCGGGACGCACGCTGGTGGTGGGTGATGAGGCCGGATGGGTTCATTTTCTGTCTCGCGCAGATGCCACGCCCTTGAACCGTGTCCAGACGGATGGCAGCCCGATCGCGGTGGCCCCGGTCGTGGTGGGCAACTCGGTGGTGGTGGTCACGTCCAAGGGCGGTGTGTTCGGTTTTCAGACCGAATAAGTCCCGGCATGACCAAACCCGTTGTTGCCCTGGTGGGTCGACCGAACGTCGGCAAGTCCACCCTGTTTAACCGCCTCACCAAAACAAGGGACGCCATCGTTGCCGACTTCGCCGGGCTGACGCGCGACCGCCACTACGGCAACGCAAAGCACGGCAAGCATGAATTCATCGTGATCGATACCGGTGGTTTTGAGCCCGATGCCACCACCGGCATTGTCAAGGAGATGGCCAAACAAACCCGGCAGGCGGTTGCTGAAGCGGATGTGGTGATTTTTGTCGTGGATGCCCGTGCCGGTGTGTCCGCCCAGGACCATGAAATCGCCAAATACTTGCGCAAGCTCGGCAAACCCTGTGTGCTGGTGGCCAACAAGGCCGAGGGGATGACGCAGGGGGTCCAGCTCGGAGAGTTTTTTGAGCTCGGTCTGGGCGCGGTGATTCCGGTGTCGGCAGCGCACGGCCAGGGCATCCGTGACCTGGTCGATGTAGCGCTCGACACCCTGGTTCCCACCGCCCCCGATCCGGAGGATGAGCACCGGGACCCCACCGTGATCAAGCTGGCCGTCGCCGGCCGCCCCAATGTCGGCAAGTCGACCCTGATCAACACCTGGCTGGGCGAGGAGCGGCTGGTGGCCTTTGACATGCCAGGGACTACCCGCGATGCGATATCGGTGCCCTTCGAGCGCAACGGCCAGAAGTTTGAATTGGTGGACACGGCCGGGCTGCGGCGCCGGGGACAGGTCTTTGAGGCGATCGAAAAGTTTTCGGTCGTCAAGACCCTGCAGGCCATTGAATCTGCGAGCGTGGCCTTGTTGCTGATCGATGCGACGCAGGGCGTGACCGACCAGGATGCGCACATCGCCGGCTATATTCTGGAGTCCGGGCGGTCCGTGGTGATCGCGGTGAACAAGTGGGACGCAGTCGACGAGTACCAGCGGGAACTGGTCAAACGGTCATTGGAAACCCGCATGGGTTTTCTGAAGTTCGCCACCGTGCACTTCATATCCGCGCAAAAGCGCCAGGGCCTGGGGGCCCTGTGGGAGTCCATTGCGCAAGCCCATCGTTCGGCCAACCGCAAGATGCCTACGCCGGTACTGACCCGTTTGCTGCTCGAGGCCATCCAGTTCCAGACGCCCAAGAAGACCGGCATGTACCGCCCCAAAATGCGCTATGCGCACCAGGGCGGCATGAATCCGCCGGTGATTGTGATCCACGGCAATTCCCTCGAACATGTCACGGACTCCTACAAGCGCTTTCTCGAAGGCCGGTTCCGCAAGGAGTTCGACCTGGTGGGCACGCCGCTGCGCATTGAACTCAAAACGTCCGCCAATCCTTTCACCGACAGGGATTGAAGCGGAAACCGTCCGCCCCAGCGGCCAAGTGTGCTATCGTTAACCCTTACATCTTCCAACACGGAACATATCGTGAACAACAAAGGCCAACTCCTCCAGGATCCGTTTCTCAATGCCTTGCGCAGGGAACACGTTCCGGTGTCCATTTACCTGGTCAACGGGATCAAGTTGCAGGGGCAGATTGAATCCTTCGACCAGTACGTTGTACTGCTGCGCAACACTGTGACCCAGATGGTCTACAAGCACGCCATTTCGACCATTGTCCCCGGACGCGCGGTGTCTTTTTCCGCGAACGCCGGGGAAGACGCAGAAGCTGCATAAACCCGGGATGCTGCGGGCTGACCCGCGCTACCCAATGGCCACCCGATTCAGCGCTTGACTGCAACGTTCGATACCACCCCCGTTGCGACACTGCTGGTCGGCGTGGACCTGGGATACCCTAATTTTGACGGCGGCCTCGAAGAGCTCGGTTTGCTGGCAGAGACGGCTGGCCTGCATCCGGTGGCGCGCGTCACCTGCAAGCGCCGTGCGCCGGATGCCGCCCTCTTCGTCGGAACCGGTAAGGCCGATGAAATCAAGCTCCTGGCCCAGCAGCTCGGTGTTCAGGAGGTGCTGTTCGACCAGGCCTTGAGTCCGGGGCAGCAGCGCAACCTGGAGCGTCACCTCGAGCTTCCGGTGAACGACCGCACGTTTCTGATTCTGGAAATTTTTGCCCAGCGTGCGCGCAGCCATGAGGGCAAGTTGCAGGTGGAACTCGCGCGGCTGCAGTACCTGAGCACGCGCTTGGTGCGGCGCTGGTCCCACCTGGAACGCCAGCGCGGTGGCATTGGCACACGCGGCGGACCGGGCGAAACGCAGATCGAGCTGGACCGCCGCATGATTGCCGACAACATCAAGCGGACCAAGGAACGGCTGTCCAAGGTCAAACGCCAGCGCCAGACCCAGCGTCGCCAGCGTGAGCGGCGGGATGCCTTCAATATTTCCATCATTGGCTACACCAACGCGGGCAAGTCCACGCTGTTCAATGCGCTGGTCAAGGCCCGCAGCTACACGGCAGACCAGTTGTTTGCCACACTGGACACCACCACCCGGCAGTTGCACCTGGGTGAGGCCAAGCGCTCGGTTTCCCTCTCGGACACGGTGGGCTTCATTCGCGATCTTCCGCACGGTCTGGTCGATGCCTTCCAGGCGACCCTGCAGGAGGCGGTGGATGCCGACTTGCTGATGCATGTCGTCGATGCCTCCAACCCCGACCATGTGCACCAGATCGCGCAGGTGCAGGGCGTGCTCGCTGAAATCGGTGCAGAGCACATTCCCCAGTTGCTGGTGTTCAACAAGGCAGACGCGATTGCGCCCGGGAACACGCCCTTGCACATCGAGGATACTTTCGAGATCGATGGCATCCAGACGCCCAGAATCTTTGTCAGTGCCAGGAACGCATCGGGTCTGGATGTCTTGCGTCGCCGTCTGGCCCTGATGGTGTCGCACATGTCCGCACCCATGTCCCCTGCGGCGCAAGGGATGGCGCCGGATTAGGCACAATCGACATCTGAATAATGAGAGCGATTTCCATGAAACTCACCTTGCCCGGATTCAATGCAGCGGCGGCTGTCCGAAAAGTCGGCCGCCTGTTCAACCTCAATGATTCACGTTGGGGGCGTGGCGATGACAAGCCAGGCGAGTCTGCCAGCACTCCGGAGGGCGAGGGTACAGACAATGAGCGGCCCAGGCCCAAGCCGGATGCACCGAAGCCGGGGGGGCGGCGTTCTGACAATCCGGTGGGGCCGCCGGACCTCGATGAACTCTGGAAAGATTTCAACCGCAAGCTGTCGGGGCTTTTTGGCGGTGCGGGCGCAGGCCGGGGTGGCGGCAAGGGAAGCGGACCGGGCGGGTTCCAGCCAGACATGAAGAGTGCCGGCATTGGTGCCGGCCTGATTGCCGGTGTCGTGGTGCTGGTGTGGCTTGGCACCGGGTTTTTCATTGTCCAGGAAGGTCAGCAGGCGGTGATTACGCAGTTTGGCCGCTACAAATCGACCGTGAATGCAGGTTTCAACTGGCGGCTTCCCTATCCGATCCAGCGACATGAGTTGGTGTTTGTGACCCAGATCCGCTCCGTCGATGTGGGACGGGACTCGGTGCTCAAGGCCACCGGCCTGAAAGAGTCCGCGATGCTGACCCAGGACGAAAACATTCTGGATATCAAGTTCGCCGTCCAATACCGGCTCAGTGATGCGCGGGCCTTCCTGTTTGAGAGCAAGAACCCGAGCGAAGCCGTGGTGCAGGCAGCAGAGACCGCAGTACGCGAGGTGATCGGGCGCATGAAGATGGATGCGGCATTGTCCGAAGAGCGGGACCAGATCGCGCCCCAGGTACGGGCGCTGATGCAGAGCATTTTGGACCGCTACAAGGTCGGCGTGGAAGTGGTGGGCATCAACCTGCAGCAAGGTGGTGTGCGCCCCCCCGAGCAGGTGCAGGCTTCCTTCGATGATGTTCTCAAGGCCGGCCAGGAACGCGAACGGGCCAAGAACGAAGCCCAGGCCTATGCCAACGATGTGATACCCCGCGCGGTGGGTTCTGCGTCGCGGCTCAAGGAGGAGGCTGACGCTTACAAGTCCCGGGTGGTCGCTCAGGCCCAGGGTGATGCCCAGCGTTTCCGCTCGGTGTTCGTGGAGTACCAGAAGGCGCCGCAGGTGACGCGCGACCGCATGTACCTCGACACCATGCAGCAAATCTTCGGCAACGTGACCAAGGTGCTGGTGGAGTCCAAGCAGGGCTCAAGCATGCTTTACCTGCCGCTGGAAAAGATTCTGCAGATGGGCGCCACGTCCGGCGCTGTGACCGAAGTGGCGCCCGCAGCCCCTGGGGGTGCGGCACTACCGCCCGCTTCCAATTCCGTCAACCCCGCCGATGCGCGCAGCCGTGATGCGGCGCGCACCCGTGAACGCGATTCGCGCTAGGAGCTCCCATGAATCGTATTGGATTGGTATTGTCATCGCTGCTGGTGCTCATCGTGCTGGCCAGCTCCACCCTGTTCGTGGTGGACCAGCGGCAGTTTGGCGTGGTGTATGCCCTGGGGCAGATCAAGGAAGTGATCACGGAACCGGGCCTGAACTTCAAACTTCCGCCACCGTTCCAGAATGTGTCGTACATCGACAAGCGCCTGCTGACGCTCGACAGCACCGATGCCGAACCCATGCTGACCGCCGAGAAGCAGCGGGTGGTGATTGACTGGTTTGTCCGCTGGCGCATCACCGAGCCGAGCGAATACATCCGCAACGTCGGTCTCAACGAAAGCGCCGGCGCCAGCCAGCTCAACCGGGTGGTGCGCAATGCCTTCCAGGAGGAGATCAACAAGCGCACAGTGAAAGAGTTGCTGTCCCTCAAGCGCGAGGCCTTGATGGCAGATGTCAAGTCCGAAGTGCTCGCCAAAGTGCGGGGCGCCAAGCCCTGGGGTGTGGACGTGGTTGATGTGCGCATCACCCGGGTGGATTATGTGGAAGCCATCACCGAGTCCGTGTACCGCAGGATGGAGGCCGAGCGCAAGCGTGTTGCCAATGAGCTGCGCTCCACAGGTGCGGCCGAAGGCGAGAAGATCCGTGCCGACGCAGACCGCCAGCGCGAGGTGACGATTGCCAACGCCTACCGTGACGCCCAAAAAATCAAGGGCGAGGGTGATGCCGAAGCAGCCCGCATTTATGCCGAAGCCTTCGGCCGGGATCCGCAGTTTGCGCAGTTCTACCGCAGCCTCGATGCTTACAAGGCCAGCTTCAGCAACAAGTCGGATGTGATGGTGCTCGATCCGGCTTCCAGCGAGTTTTTCAAGGTGTTCCGCAGCGGTGGCGGCGCGCCCGCGCCGGTGTCCAAAAGATGAACCCAGTGAAGGCCTGCCTTGGATAGCAATACCTTCTGGGCAGCGCTGGCCCTGGTGCTGGTGTTCGAAGGCCTGTACCCTTTCGCCTCTCCTGCCGGTTGGCGAAGGATGTTTGCGCAGCTGCTGCAGCTGACGGATGGCCAGGTCCGCTTTTTCGCCGCCCTCAGCATCGCCGGTGGTTTGCTGCTGCTGTGGCTGGCGACTGCATGAAATTGCGTCGCCAAGACCGGTAAAATCCCGGTTTTAACAGACTCCCCTTATTCCATGTCCGCCTGGGTCCTGCCGGATCACATTGCCGATGTGCTGCCTTCCGAGGCCCGCCACATCGAAGAAATACGTCGAGACCTGCTGGACATGGCGCGCTGCTATGGCTACGAGCTGGTCATGCCGCCGCTGCTCGAGCATCTCGAGTCGCTCTTGTCCGGGACCGGTGAGGCGCTGGACCTGCAGACGTTCAAGCTGGTAGACCAGATCTCCGGGCGAATGATGGGACTGCGCGCCGACACCACGCCCCAGGTCGCGCGCATCGATGCCCATCTGCTCAACCGCCATGGCGTGACCCGCTTGTGTTACTGCGGGCCGGTGGTGCATACCCGCCCGGGTGGACCGCACGCCACGCGTGAGCCGCTGCAGTTCGGTGCTGAAATCTACGGCCACGCCGGACTCGAAGCCGACCTGGAGATTCTGACGCTGGCGCTGGGCGTTTTTCGCCAGGCCAGCGGCAGCCCGATCACGCTGGACCTTGCCGATGCGCGCATCCTGGGCGCCTTGCTCAAGGCATCGCACCTGGGTGGCGCCGATCAGGTCCTGGTGCAGGACGCACTGGCCGCCAAGGACGTCGGAGAGATCGCGCGTCTGACGCGCCATGCCCCGCCCGAGATCTGCGCAGCCTTGCAGTACCTGGTGCACTGCTATGGCGATGCGACCGTGCTGGAACAGGCGCGCCGGACCCTGCCGGACCTGCCCGGCATTGCGCAGGCCCTCGACCAGCTGGAGTGGCTGGGCCGGCATGTCGAAGGCGCCAGCGTGACTTTTGACCTGGCAGACTTGCGTGGGTACGCCTACTACACCGGCATGCGCTTCGCGCTGTACTCGCCTGGTGCCCATGACGCGCTGGCACGGGGCGGCCGCTACGACGAAGTCGGTTCGGTGTTCGGACGCAAACGTCCCGCCGTGGGCTTCAGCCTCGATGTGAAGGCCCTGGCTTCTGTGGCGACGCTGCGGTCCGTGCGCGCTGCCGTGCGGGCCCCCTGGGGCGAGGCCGCCGAACTGCGGGCGGCCATTGCCGCCCTGCGCAAACAGGGAGAGACCGTGGTGTGCGTGCTTCCCGGACATGAAAGTGAAGTCGACGAGTTCGACTGTGACCGCGAGCTGTTGCGGGTTGCAGGACAGTGGATCGTTCAAGCCCTTTGAGAACCCAGTGACATGAATAAAACCCAAGGCAGAAATGTGGTCGTCGTCGGAACCCAGTGGGGCGACGAGGGCAAAGGCAAACTGGTCGACTGGCTCACGGAAAGTGCCCAGGGGGTGGTCCGTTTCCAGGGTGGCCACAACGCCGGCCACACGCTGGTCATCAATGGTGTCAAGACGGCTCTGCACCTGATCCCCAGCGGCATCATGCGGCCGGGGGTCAAGTGCTACATCGGCAACGGTGTGGTGCTGTCTGCGGAAAAGCTGTTTGAGGAGATTGCTGGGCTGGAGAAGGCCGGCGTGGAAGTCCGCTCCCGGCTGCGGGTGAGCGAAGCCTGCCCGCTGATCCTCCCGTCCCATGTGGCCATCGACCTGGCGCGGGAAGTTGCGCGCGAGAAGGGTTCCGGAGCCAAGATCGGCACCACCGGGCGGGGCATCGGTCCTGCCTATGAAGACAAGATTGCCCGTCGGGCCCTGCGGGTCCAGGACCTGAAGCATCCGCAACGCTTCGCAACCAAGTTGCGCGAATTGCTGGATCTGCACAACCACCTGCTGGTGACCTACCTCGGTTCGGAAAATTTCGACTTCGGTCCCCAGCTCGCGCCGTTCATGTCCGGCGGCCGCGTGCAGTTTGAGGCGGTGTATGACCAGGCCATGCGGCATGCCGGCCTGCTCGCTCCCTTGGTGGCCGATGTGTCCCGGGAACTCAACGAAGCGCACCGTGATGGCGCCAACCTGCTGTTTGAAGGCGCGCAGGGAACCCTGCTCGATGTGGACCACGGCACCTACCCCTACGTCACGTCCAGCAATTGCGTGGCGGGCAACGCCGCTGCCGGGTCTGGCGTCGGCCCCGGCATGCTGCACTACATCCTGGGGATCACCAAGGCCTATTGCACCCGCGTCGGCGGTGGGCCCTTTCCCACCGAGCTGGACTGGGAAACGCCTGGCACGCCGGGTTACCACATGAGCACCATTGGTGCGGAAAAAGGCGTCACCACCGGCCGGTCGCGCCGATGCGGCTGGTTCGATGCCGCCTTGCTCAAGCGCTCTGCGCAGGTCAATGGCCTCTCGGGACTGTGTATCACCAAGCTCGACGTGCTCGACGGCTTGCCAGAGCTGTTGCTGTGCACCGGGTACGAGGTCGATGGCGCAACGGTGGACATCCTGCCCATGGGTGCGGACGACATCGCGCGCTGCAAGCCGATCTACGAAACCATGCCTGGCTGGACCGACAGTACCGTCGGCGTGACCCAGTACGAGCGGCTGCCGGTCAATGCCCGTTTGTACCTGCAGCGCATTGAGCAGGTCACCGGAGTGCCCATCCACATGGTGTCCACCAGCCCGGACCGTGACCACACGATCATGATGCGCCACCCCTATCTTGCCGATTGAAATTTTTACTGAATTGGCAGCCAGCCCCCGCTGATACTTGGCTGACTGCTATCAATAACGGAGCACTTTGATGTTGACTGAAGACGGAAAGCACCTCTACGTAAGCTACGACGAGTACCACAACCTGATTGAAAAGCTGGCGATCAAGGTGTTCCAGTCGGGCTGGGAATTCGACACCATCCTGTGTCTGGCCCGTGGCGGCATGCGCCCGGGGGATATTTTGTCTCGGGTGTTTGACAAGCCGCTGGCGATCATGTCCACGAGCTCGTACCGGTCGGACGCCGGTACCGTCCAGGGCAACCTGGACATTGCCCGCTTCATCACCACCCCGAAAGGGGAAATTGCCGGCAAGGTCCTGCTGGTCGATGATCTCGCCGATTCCGGCCACACCCTCAAGGCCGTGATCCACCAGCTCCGCAACAACTACCAGCCCATTACCGAACTGCGCAGCGCTGTCATCTGGACCAAGGCGCTGTCGACCTTTGTTCCGGATTATTCGGTAGAGTTCCTGCCCACCAATCCCTGGATCCACCAGCCGTTTGAAGGCTACGATTCGTTGCGGCCGCAGCAGCTGATCGAAAAATGGAGCGTTTGAGGGCAGCGCCATGGCCGATACCACCACGGCGCTGATTCACCACCCCTACGAGCCGCCGGCCGGGTTTGCGGCACCGCAACCGGGGGTTTTCAAGGCGTCCACCGTCTTTTTCCCGAGCGTGGCGGCGATGCGCAGCCGCGAATGGAAGGACAAGACCGCTTACACCTACGGCCTGCACGGAACACCCACCACCTACGCGCTCGAAGAGCGCCTGTGCACGCTGGAGGGCGGCTTGCACTGTGTTCTGGTGCCTAGCGGGCTGGCAGCGCTGGCGACGGTGGCGCTGTCGGTGCTGCGCACCGGTGACGAGTTGCTGATTCCCGACAATGCCTATGGACCGAACAAGGCCCTCGCGGAAGCGGAGCTGCAGGCCTGGGGCATCACCCACCAG
>Ga0007791_10000204_pt1 | contig 17202 bp, 17 predicted proteins | sample CryBogmetaGMA05M_FD_60368 | JGI IMG/M metagenome (GOLD analysis project Ga0007791, IMG submission 60368) | Freshwater microbial communities from Crystal Bog, Wisconsin, USA - MA0.5M | ecosystem: Environmental > Aquatic > Freshwater > Lake | place: Crystal Bog, Wisconsin, USA | collected 2009-07-06 | reverse complement strand
GTGATGTCCATGTTTGAAGAAGCCCGCATGGGCAAGATGGTGGACACGGCCGGGGCCATGAAGCTGGTGGAGTCGATTACCGACTCGGTGGTGCGCAATCCGGGCGCTCTGATCAGCCTGGCCCGGCTCAAGACGGCCGACGACTACACTTATATGCACTCGGTGGCGGTATGCGCCATGATGGTATCGCTGGCAAAGCAATTGGGCCTGGACGATGGGCAGACGCGGCTGGCGGGGTTGGCAGGGCTGATGCACGACCTGGGCAAGGCCGCCATGCCGGTGGAGGTACTCAACAAGCCGGGCAAGCTCACAGCGGCAGAATTTGACATTATCAAGACCCATCCGGAGGCCGGTTACAAGCTGCTGCTGACGGGTACGGATGTGGATCCGATGATCCTCGATGTGTGCTTGCACCACCACGAAAAGTCCGATGGCACGGGTTACCCCAAAGGACTCAAAGGCGATCAGATCAGTCTCTTTGCCAAGATGGGCGCGGTCTGTGACGTTTACGATGCGATTACCTCCAACCGGCCCTACAAGATTGGTTGGGATCCGGCGGAGTCCCTGCGGCGCATGGCGGAGTGGGCCAACGGCCATTTTGATGCCAAGATATTCCAGGCATTTGTCCGCAGTCTGGGTATCTACCCGGTGGGTTCACTGGTGCAACTGAGTTCGGGCCGCCTGGGCGTGGTCACCGAGCAGACTGGGAAGTCCCTGACCGCGCCACTGGTCAAGGTCTTCTTTTCTACCAAGTCCAATATGCGCATCGTGCCGCAAGTCGTTGATCTGTCCCGCGGGGACACCAAAGAGAAGATCGTCAGCCGGGAAGACCCGGCCAAGTGGCGGTTTGCGGACCTGGACCAACTCTGGTCTGGTGTCGTCACCCAGAAGCGCTGAAGTGCTCCGGGCCCCCAGGGGCCGGATTGCCGGGCCTTAGAACCGGGTAACGGGCATCTCCACCGGCTTGGCGTCGAGTGCGTATTTTCCCAGTTCGAGCTTGGCGATGGCGTTGCGATGGACTTCATCGGGACCATCGGCGAAGCGCAGTGTGCGCGCGCTGGTGTAGCTGTAGGCCAGCGGGAAGTCGTCACTCATGCCACCGCCACCATGCACCTGCATGGCCCAGTCGATCACCTGGCAGGCCATGCTGGGGGCCACCACCTTGATCATCGCGATCTCGTTTTTCGCAAACTTGTTGCCAGCAATATCCATCATCCAGGCGGCCTTGAGCGTCAGCAAGCGCGCCATGTCGATTTTGCAACGCGCTTCTGCAATGCGCTCCTGCGTCACGGTCTGGGCGGAAACGGCCTTGCCGAAGGCCACGCGGGAGGAAGCGCGCCTGCACATCAATTCCAGCGCACGCTCGGCCAGGCCGACCAGGCGCATGCAATGGTGAATGCGGCCCGGCCCGAGGCGGCCTTGCGCGATTTCAAATCCGCGGCCTTCGCCGAGCAGGATGTTGTCCACTGGCACACGGACATTCTCGAACAGCACTTCCATGTGTCCGTGCGGTGCATCGTCGTAGCCGAACACGGTCAGCGGCCGCACCACTGTGATGCCCGGGGCGTTCGCCGGAATCAGCACCATGCTTTGCTGGGAATGGCGTGGAGCGTCCGGGTCGGTCTTGCCCATGGTGATGTAAACGGCGCAGCGCGGGTCACCGGCGCCGGAAGTCCACCACTTGCGGCCGTTGATGACGTACTCCTCGCCCTGGCGCTCAATCCGGGTGGCGATGTTGGTGGCGTCGCTGGACGCGACATCGGGCTCGGTCATCGCGAAGGCAGAGCGGATCTTGCCTTCGAGCAGTGGCTTGAGCCACTGCGCCTTGTTGGCCGCAGAGCCATAGCGCGCAATCGTTTCCATGTTGCCGGTGTCGGGCGCTGAGCAATTGAAGACTTCACTCGACCACATCACCCGCCCCATGATTTCCGCCAGCGGTGCGTATTCCTGGTTCGTCAGGCCCGCGCCCGAATAGCCCGATGCCTGGGCGCTGTCCACCGGCAGAAACAGATTCCAGAGCCCTGCCGCCTGTGCTTTGGGCTTGAGCTTTTCAATGGTTTCCAAGGGCGTCCATCGCTTGCCGGCAGCCGTGTTGGCCTCAATCTCGGCATGGTAAGCGCCTTCTGCCGGATAAATGAATTCATCCATGAATTGCTGGAGGCGGTTTTGAAGGTCTTTGGTTTTGGCTGAGTAGTCGAAGTCCATGGAGTCTCCTGGTAAGTGTGAAGGGGGGTAGGGGCGTTGTTTGGGTCAGGCTTTTTGGGCAAAGGACCAGGCCATCCGCGCCAGCGGCAGTGCCCCGGCGCCCGAGTTCACTGCCTGTGCGCTCGAGGCCGTGCCTGTTTCCACCCGCTTGGCAATCCCTTGCAGGATGGCAGCGATACGGAACATGTTGTAGGCCATATAAAAGTTCCAGTCGGCCTTGAGGTCCTGCGGCCGCGCCAGCCCGGTGCTGTCGCAGTACATGCGGATGTATTCGTCTTCCGCAGGGATGCCCAGGGCCGCAAAATCCAGCCCGCCGATGCCCCGGAACGAGCCCGGTGGAATGTGCCAGGCCATGCAGTGGTAGCTGAAATCTGCAAGCGGGTGTCCCAGCGTGGAGAGTTCCCAGTCGAGCACAGCGCAGATGCGCGGTTCACGGGCGTCGAACATCAGGTTGTCGAGCCGGTAGTCACCGTGAACCACGCTCAGCATGCTGTCGTCACGCGCCATGGCTGGAATATTGCGGGGCAGCCACTCCATCAACCGGTCCATTTCCACGATCGGCTGCGTGATGGAAGCGACAAACTGCTTGCTCCAGCGGCCGATCTGGCGCTCAAAATAGTTGCCGGGCTTGCCATAGGCCGACAGTCCACGCTCGGCCACATTGACCGTGTGCAGCGCCGAGATGACCCGGTTCATTTCCCGGTAAATGTCGCCCCGTTGCGCCGGCTCCATGCCCGGCAGGGATTGGTCCCAGAGTACCCGGCCTTCCTTGAACTCCATCACATAAAAGGCACGACCAATCACCGATTCGTCCTCGCACAGGATATGCATGCGCGGCACCGGAACCCCGGTACCGTACAGACCCCGCATCACCGCATATTCGCGCTCGACCGCATGCGCCGAGGGCAGCAGCTTGGCGACCGGCCCGGGCTTGGCGCGCATGACATAGCTTTGGCGCGGGGTTATCAGCTTGTACGTTGGGTTGGACTGGCCGCCCTTGAACATCTCCACCTGCAGCGGTCCATGGAAGCCTTCCATGTTTTGCGCCAGCCACCCGCTCAGGGCGTCCAGGTCAAACGCATGCCGCTCGGACACGGCACGGGTTCCAACAAAATGGTCGAATTCACTCATGGCAGGGCTCTATTCACGGGTTTAGTGGTCGGATTCAATGATTTGCATCAGTGCCGCGCGGTCACGAATGACCAGGCCACCGGGCTCGATGCGGATCGCTTCTTCGCGTTCCATGGACTTGAGCTCCTGGTTGACACGTTGCCGCGATGCGCCCAGGAGTTGTGCCAGTTCCTCCTGCGCCAGGTGCAGGCCGATGCGGGTCTCGTTGCCGTCGCTCAGAGACGGCACGCCGTAGCTGCGCACCAGGTGCAGCAACTGCTTGGCAAGGCGTGCACGCAGGGGCAGGGTGTTGAGGTCCTCCACCAGGCCATACAACTGGCGGATGCGCCGCGAATGCAGCCGCAGCAGGGCTTCGTAGAGCTCCACATGCAGGGAAAGTATTTTCTTGAAGTCGGCCTTGGCCACGCACAAGATGGTGCTGTCCCCGTGGGCGTAGGCGTCATGGGTGCGCCGGTCGCCGTCGAAGATGGAAACATCGCCGAACCAGATACCGGGCTCGACGTAGGTGAGTGTGATCTGCTTGCCGGAGATGGACGTCGAACTGACCCGCACCGCGCCCTTGGCACAGGCAATCCACTCTTCTGGCGGTTCGCCGCGGGCCGCGATCAGATCGCCATCGCGGTGGCGCCTCACATAGGCGCAGCGCAGGATGTCGTGTTTGAGGGACGGAGACAGCGAAGAAAACCAGCGTCCCGAATTGATGGCGGCACGTTCGTCAATGGTCAGGATCGGCTCGTCCATAGGCGGTGGGGTGATCGGCTCCGGCGGGTTAGGCATTGCCGGCTATTGTCGCCCGCCCGGCTCCCGAGCGCGGGGGCCGATGTCGCCAGCGTGTCTCCCAGGTCATTCTTCCTCGTGCAGCAGGCTCAGGCCGATGGCGCCGCGCCGGCGCAGCCAGGGACTTGGCCGGTAGCGGGGGTCGCCATAAACGGTCTGCATATTGAACAGCACCTCCAGGATGTTGGTGGGTCCATACAGGTTTCCCATGGCCAGGGGGCCCCGGGGGTAGCCCAGGCCCAGCGTGACGGCAGTTTCCAGATCCGCTGGCGAGCAGATCGACTGCTGGCACATGTCGCTGGCGATGTTGACGATGTGTGCCACCACCCGCTGCGTCACAAATCCGCCACTGTCCCGGACCACGCTCACCGCCTTGCCATCGCGTGCCAGGAGCGCTTGGGCTGCATCACGCATGTCATTGCGGGTGGCCGGGTTGGTGGCCATCACCCGTCGCCTGGTGCTGGCGTCATCGATCGGCATGTCGATGCCTACTGTGCGAGCTGGATCGAGCCGTTCCACGACCGCCACGGTGGTGACGTCAAAGCCCAGCGGAGCGACCCAGCACAGTGCGGTGGGCGAGGGCGCCGCTGCGGTTTCAATGCGCGCGCCCAGGTTTTTGAGCAGCTGCAGCAACTCGGCCCGCCGCGCCGCCCGGGCGGACACCCAGACCGGCGGCATCTCGCCCACCACTGGGGGTGCAGGCTCCGCAGGGATTTGCGCCTGGTTGCCTTCGTAGCGGAAAAAGCCTTCACCAGATTTGCGCCCGAGCTGACCGCCTGCCAGCCGTTGTGCGGTGATCACGCTGGGACGGTAGCGCGGCTCCTGGAAGTACTGCTGGTATACCGACTCCATCACGGGGTGCGAGACGTCCAGCCCGGTCAGGTCCATCAGTTCGAAGGGACCCATCTTGAAGCCCGCATGGTCCCGCAGGATGCGGTCCACCGTGGCAAAGTCGGCGATGCCCTCGGAGACGATGCGCAAGGCTTCGGTGCCGTAGCCGCGCCCGGCATGGTTCACAATGAAACCGGGCGTGTCCTGGCACTGCACCGGCGTATGCCCCAGCGCGCGGACGTAAGCAGCCAGCGCCTGCAATACGGCCGGATCGGTCTTGAGGCCGCCAATCACCTCCACCACTTTCATCAGCGGCACCGGATTGAAAAAATGCAGCCCCGCAAGCCTGGCGGGCATTTTCAACCCGGCGGCCAGAGCAGTGATTGACAGGGACGAGGTATTGGTGCCTATTACGGTTCCTGCCGGTAGCAAGGATTCGAGCCGGGCAAACAATGCGCGCTTGGTCTGCAAGTTTTCGGCGATGGCCTCCACAACCAGGTCGCAAGCAGCAAATTCCTCCAGCGACGCCGCCACATGGACACGCTCGGTGCAGCGCTGGGCTTCCTCGCCGCCCATGCGTTCCTTCTGAACGAGGCGGTCCCATTGTTCGGCCAGAAAGCGGCGTGCCGTCACCGCGAATTCTGGCACGCTGTCAAAAAGCAGCACGCGGCTTCCAGTCTGGGCACACAGCTGCGCGATGCCACGCCCCATCGCACCCGTACCCACCACACCCACGACTTTGAAGCTTGCTTGCATGCACGAATTATCCCCAGTCCCGCGCCTGTGCCAAAATCTGCGGCTATCTATGAAGCAATATGGCGTGATTTTTGGCTGGTTTTTGCGTTTGGTGCTTGCGGCCATGGCCTTGAACACCCACGCATTGACGCTGGGACCGTTGCGCGGTAACGCCGTTCTGGGGCAGGCACTGGCGGTGACCGTGCCCGTCACGTTTTCTGCTGACGAAGACCTGCTGGAACCGTGTTTTTCGGCCGAGGTGCTGTACGGGGAAGCGCTGCTCGACGGCTCCCGGGTGAGTTTGACCTTCGAGATCACAGCTGCCGAACGCGCGGGCGTGGTTCGCCTTGCCTCTGCCGTGAAAGTCGACGAGCCGGTGGTGGCCATCAATCTCAAGGCTGGCTGCACGCAGAAAACCGCGCGGCGCTATGTCGTGTTCGCGGACCCGCCGCCCGAAGTCCTGGTCTCGTCGGCCACGCAGCCAGCGCGTGCCGCTGCTGGCTTGCCAACCAAGGCCGCCGAAGCCGCCACCGTCTCAGCCGCGCCCTTCGCAGGCACAGCGCCCCAGGTGGCCAGACCGGTGGAGGCGGCGGTCGCCAAGCCGGTACAGGCCGCCAAGCCTGCAACGGAGCGCAAGGCGGTCGACAAGCCTGCGCCTGAACGCGCGGCGGTTGACAAGCCGACCCAGGAAGCAACACGGGTGCCAGAGCGTGCCTCAGCCGAACTCGCCGGTCTGGCGCGGCCTGCCGATAAGTCGGCTGCGGTGGCCCGTCCCCGGCTGAAGCTGTCGCTGGCGGATGGCCTGGGCAGCACCGAGCTGGTACTGAAATCCGCAGACCTGCTGTTGCTTGCGCCCAAGGAGGATATGCAAAAGCGCCAGGAAGCAGCCGCTCTGTGGCAGGCGCTCAACGCTACCCCCGAGCAGATCTTGCGGGACACCGCGCAGCGCAAGTCCCTGGACGGTGAGCTCAAGGAACTGCGAGAGCGCACTGTGGCCGAGCAGCGCAGCCTGCAGGCGGCCAATGCAGCCCTGGCCGAGGCCCAGGCACAGCGCTATGACAATCCGCTCGTCTATGGGCTCTCTGCCCTGCTGGCGGCAGTGCTGGCCGTAGCCGGCTATGTGGGACTGCGCCTGCGCCGGGCGGCACCCGCATCCGGCCCCTGGTGGCGGCCGCTCGGCGCGACGCAGCCGCTGCCTGCGGTAGCTGAATTGCCACCAGAGGACGTCGCCCATGTTGACCTGCCCTTGGCGGAGGACGATGTCCAGGCGCAGCCCCCGCCCGCGGTTGATGTGGCCCAGCTGCATGTCCTCAACACCGATGAAATGCTAGACGCCCACCAGCAGGCGGAGTTTTTTGCTGCACTGGGCCAGCACCAGGAGGCTGTTGCCGTGCTGGAGTCGGGTATTGCGGAGAGCCCTGAGCCCAATCCGCGTCTGCATCTGGACCTGCTGGGGCTGTTGCACACACAAGGCAAGCGCAGCGAATTTGACAGCCACCGCCTTGCCTTTCAGCGAGCGTTTTCCGGACTGGTGCCCGCATTCGATGCGTTCCCGGGGGAAGGCAGGTCGGTTGAAGATTATCCCGAGATGATGGGAGAGCTCGTTGCGCTGTGGCCTTCGGCCCAGGCGATGACCTTCCTGGAACAGTGTATGCAACGGCGGTCCGGGGATGGCGATGCGCAGGGCCTGGACATGCCTGCTTTCCGGGACCTCTTGTTTTTGCAGTCAGTGCTGCGGATTCTGCTGGCGCAAGCTGCCGGACCTGTGCCGCCGGTGATTGCTACGCCCGCGCCGGTACCGGTTGCAGGCGCCGCAATCGCCGCAGTTGCGGCTGCGGCGGTGGTCGCGCCTGCGTTGCTTGCGCAACCACAGCCCGCGCCGGGCATTGACCTGGATCTCGGGCTGGATATCGATCTGGGCCTGGACCTGGGTATTGCACTGGATGACGGCGTGCCGCAGGAGCAAAGCCCGGCGGTTGACTTTGACTTTGATCTTCCGGAACTGATCACCGATCAGGGCAGCCCGGACGGCAAAGTCTGACCGCGCTGTCGCCGGCTAGTGCCGGACTTGCAGTGCGCCCGGGTTGAGAATGTTGGTGGGCGTTCCCTTGACGAAGTTCACGACGTTGTCAAACGCGGCACCAAAATACATTTCGTAGCTGCTGTGCTCCACATAGCCGATGTGCGGTGTGCAGATGCAATTTTCCAGACGCAACAAGGCGTGGCCCTGCAGGATGGGCTCGGTTTCAAATACATCCACGGCTGCCATGCCGGGCCGACCCCGGTTGAGGGCACTGATCAGCGCATCAGGCTCAATCAGCTCGGCCCGGGAGGTGTTGACCAGCACGGAAGTCGGCTTCATCAGCGCCAGATCGGCCTGGGTAACCCCGTGCTGGGTGGCAGCATTGAGGCGAAGGTGCAGGGAGAGCACATCGCAGCCGGCAAAAAAATCTTCCCGCGTGGCCGCGGCGGCATAGCCATCCTGCGCCGCTGCTGCCCTGGAGCGTTCACTGCCCCAGATGACGACCCGCATTCCAAAGGCTTTGCCATAACCGGCTACCATCTGGCCGACTTTTCCGTAACCCCAGATTCCCAGAGTCTTGCCCTGCAACACGCTGCCCAGGCCAAAATTCGGTGGCATGGAGGACGCCTTCAATCCTGATTGCTGCCAGGCCCCATGCTTGAGGTTGCCAATGTAGTGGGGTAATCGGCGCATCGCTGCCAGCACCAGCGCCCAGGTCAACTCCGCTGGGGCAACTGGGGACCCGGCACTTTCGGCTACGGCGATTCCGCGCTCGGTGCAGGCCTGCAAATCCACGTGGCTGCCAAGCCGGCCGGTCTGGGAAATCAGCTTGAGCCGGGGCAGCTTCTCGATCAGCTGCCTGTTCATGTGCGTCCGCTCCCGGATCAGCACCACAATGTCGGCATCTTTCAGGCGCACTGATAGCTGGCCCTGTCCCTTGACCGTGTTGGTGTAGACCTTGGCCTGGTAGGGCTCGAGCTTGCTGGCGCACGCCAGTTTGCGCACCGCGTCCTGGTAGTCGTCGAGGATGACAATATTCATGGACCCGATTGTGCCTCGAAGCCGCGCAGTGCCAACCTGCCGACCCAGCGCTGCGGTGCGTCCTCAGGCCAGCGCTGCTTCCCGCGCTGCGAGCCGGTCGAGTTCGGCGCATACGTCCGCCATGCGGCCCGAGATCCGCAGGCGCGCCGCCACGGAGCCGCCCTGTCCCTGCTCGATGACCCGCAGGACCCGCAGCGGTCGCGCTGGTGGAGAGTGATCATTTACGGCCTCAGCCCTTGCCAATTGTGGGCTTGGTGCTATTTTTTCAATAGCAACAGCACTTTCCGGGCGCAAGGGAATGACCTGCCCGCCCGGGCTCCAGCTCGACGGGCTGCTGCCCGCCTGAAAGCGGGTCTGGAGAATGGATATGACTTTGTGCTGCAACAGCAAGAGGGTGTTCATGGGGATGTTCTTTCGTCAGGTTTACATGAGCATGGTGTTGCGAATCAAACCTACGGCAAGGCCCTCGATTTCGAAGGGCTCACCGGGCTCCACCACGATGGTCTGGTAGTCCGGGTTTTCCGGGTGCAGCTCGATCAGGTCCTTGTTGCGGCGAAACCGCTTGACCGTGACCTCATCACCCAGCCGCGCCACGATGATCTGCCCGTTTTTGGCGTCCTTGGTGGCCTGCACGGCCAGCAGGTCACCGTCCATGATGCCGGCATCGCGCATGGACATGCCCCGGACCTTGAGCAGGTAGTCGGGCTGGCGCTGAAACAGGCTGTTTTCCACGTAATAGGTTTGGTCCACATGCTCCTGTGCCAAAATTGGTGAGCCTGCTGCCACACGGCCCACCAGTGGGAGTGCCAGCTGTGCAAAGCCGGGCAGGGGCAACGAAAACTGCTTGTTGCGCGATGCATTGATGGAGCGCAGGGCATCGCTGCCCAGGCGGATGCCGCGCGAGGTGCCGCTGACGAGTTCAATCACACCCTTGCGCGCCAACGCCTGCAGATGCTCTTCTGCTGCGTTGGCCGACTTGAAGCCCAGTTCGGTGGCAATTTCTGCGCGGGTGGGGGGCGATCCGGTGCGGGCGATGGCGGTCTGGATCAGGTCCAGAATCTGCTGCTGGCGTGCGGTGAGCTTGGGGCTGTCGAGCATGGGGGCTCCTTGAAGTAAGGTGGAACGGGCGAGTAACTACGGCTGTTTCTGTGGCTGTTTCTTCATACAGTAACTGTATTTTTAAACAGTTTTTTATTTTTTGCAAGGATTATTGCTTCAATGCCCCAAGAACTGGTGTTTATTGGTATGGGCGGCACGATTGCCGGGGTCGCGGCCACATCGGGCGACAACATCGGCTACGCGGCCGGCGCGCTGGATCTGGCCTCCTTGCTGGGGCGTGTTGATGGATTGGCCGAAGTGCTGGGGGACCATGCGCTGGTGGCCGAGCAGGTGGCGCAAATCAACAGCAAGGACATCACCCTGGCCCACTGGCGGCGTTTGGTCACCCGGGTAACGGCGCAACTCGAACGCGCAGCCGTGACCGGCGTGGTCGTGACGCACGGGACTGACACCCTGGAAGAAACCGCTTATTTTTTGCACCGCATGATTGCGCCGGCCTTGCTGGCGGTCAAGCCGGTGGTACTCACTTGCGCCATGCGCCCTGCCACTGCCCGCTCTCCAGACGGGCCGCAGAACCTGCGTGACGCCACCGCGCTCGCTCTGGACGACCGGGCGCGTGGCGTGCTGGTGGTGTGCGCCGCCCGTGTGCATGCCGCTTTGCATGTGCAGAAGGTGCAGCCTTACCGCCTCGACGCCTTCGATTCGGGCGATGCCGGGCCGGTCGCGGTGGTCGAGGAGGGCCAGGTCCGCTGGTTCCATGGACCCCTGGCAGCGCCGGCAATGCCCTCGGTGCCCGAATTGCTGCTGCGGGAAGATGGAGACTGGCCGCGCGTCGAAATCGTGGTCAGCCATGCCGGCGCCGGAGCTGAGTTGGTCCGCAGCCTGTGTGCGGCCGCTGCGCCCGGCGTACGGCAGCTGCGCGGCATTGTGGTGGCGGGGACCGGAAACGGAAGCATCCATGCCGACATGGAAGCGGCTTTGCAGGAAGCGCAGGCGCAGGGTGTAAAGGTTGTGCGAACCACCCGCTGCGCCCGGGGCATGGTGGTTGAAGGCAAAACACCGGCGGGTGGTGGCTTCCGCGCCATGCACTTGTCGCCGGTCAAGGCACGCATTGCCCTCATGCTCGACCTTGCGACTGGCGCCTGAGGGCGCGCCCGCCCTGCATGCCGCACGTGCGGCGCAGGTGCGTCAGCCGGCCAGTGCGGCGAAAACCCGGGCGGTGATGGCGTCGACATCCCCCATACCGCTGATGGCGCGGTACTTGGGTGCCGTGGCCGTCTCCTGCGCGGCCCAGCCGGAGTAATACGCCACCAAGGGGCGGGTTTGCGCGCTGTACACATCGAGCCGCTTGCGCACGGTTTCTTCCTGGTCGTCCTCGCGCTGGATCAGTGCCTCGCCGGTGACATCGTCCACACCCGGCGTTTTGGGCGGGTTGAACTTGACATGGTAGGTGCGGCCGGACGCGGGGTGCGAGCGCCGTCCGCTCATGCGCTCGATGATGGCTTCAAAGGGTACATCGATTTCCAGCACGTAGTCCAGTTGCACGCCGGCCGCCTTCATGGCGTCGGCCTGCGGGATGGTCCGTGGAAAGCCATCGAACAGGAAACCCTTGGCACAGTCCGGCTGTGTCAGCCGTTCCTTGACCAGGTTGATGATGAGTGCATCGCTGACCAGCCCACCCGAGGCCATCACCGCCTTGGCCTCAAGTCCGAGGGGCGTGCCGGCTTTGACGGCCGCGCGCAGCATGTCGCCAGTGGATATTTGCGGAATGCCGAACTTCTGGCAAATGAAGGTAGCTTGTGTGCCTTTACCAGCGCCGGGTGCGCCCAACAAAATCAGTCTCATGGATTGCCTCGTCTTGTGCCAATGCCGGTACGCCGTGCGCGCACCGAAGTGGTGCAAGCCTAACGCATATTATTGTGAACGACGAGAATAGCACGCCTCACCTGTAGGCCACCTTACAACATGTCAGTGCTGTGACGGATGCGCCAGGAAGTGCTGGCGAACCCGCTCCAGGTCCTCCGGCGTGTCCACCCCGGGGCCGGGCGCGCGGGCCGTCGTGTGCACCGCAATGCGGTAGCCGTGCCACAGGGCCCGCAGCTGTTCCAGGGACTCGGTCTGCTCGATCGGGGCCTGTGGCAGCGCAGGGAAACGCCGGAGAAATCCGACCCGGTAGGAATAGATGCCAATATGGCGCAAGGGTGCCGGCTGGGGCAGGGCGTGGATGCCCTGGGCAAAGCCGTCGCGCCACCACGCAATCGGCGCCCGGCTGAAATACAGCGCCATGCCGGCGGCATCGAGCACGACCTTGACGACATGGGGGTTGGTAAAGTCTTCCAGCCGGTCAATGGCGTGGGCAGCGGTGCCCATGCTGGCCTGCGGGTGCAGCGTGAGCAAATCCGCCACCGCACCCACCAGGCCAGGTTCCATCAGCGGCTCATCACCTTGCACATTCACCACCGTGCTGTCGTCGTCCAACCCCAGCAGGGCACAGGCCTGCGCCAACCGGTCGCTGCCCGAGGCGTGGCCCGCATCCGTCAGGATGGCTTCCACACCGTGGGCCGAACAAGCCTGCACCACCGACGCGTGGTCGGCGGCCACCACAATGCGCACGCCCGCATCCAGCCCAGCGCGCACCCGCTGGGCCACGCGCGCCACCATGGGCACGCCGGCAATATCGGCCAGGGGCTTGTTGGGCAAACGGGTGGAGGCCAGGCGCGCTGGAATCAGGACGGTAAAGCCCATGGCGGCCGGCTTAGAGCCCGAGTTCGCTGTCGCTCAGCACCCGGGCTTCGCTTTCCAGCAGCACCGGGATACCGTCGCGCACCGGGTAGGCCAGCCGCGCGGTGCGCGATACCAGTTCCTGCTTCTCGCGGTCAAATTCCAGCGGACCCTTGGTCACCGGGCAGACAATCAGTTCAAGTAGTCGGGTATCCATGGCGTGATCATAGCTTTGCCGCCAGCGCTTGCACCAGGCGGGCGTCGACCTGCTCCCAAAAGGCGGGCTCCATGGCCTGCTGCAGTGGCACAGCCCAGGCGTCGGGCACCAAAGGCCACAACTTGAACGCATCTTTTTCGGTGCAAATCAGCTGGTAGCCCGCATAAATGCTAGGCCTGAAGCTATCAAAATCATAGTGATCGGGCAGTGCCAGCGTGCGCGCCAGGGTCAGGCCGCGCGCGCGCAGCATGGCAAAAAAAGCTTCCGGCTGCGCCAACCCTGCCAGCGCCAGCAGGGGGCGTGCGCCGGGCTGGCCCAGCGCTGCCAGTGCCATGCTGCGGCCATCGCTGGCCAGCGCATGGTCGGACAGGCTGCGCTGCGCCACAAACCCGGCAAACGCCGGCTTTTGCCCAGTGTGCAGCACCAGCAGGGCGCCGCTGGCCTGCCCCGCCCGCTGCACCGCGGCGCAGGGCCAGCGCTCGCGCAAGGGACCGGCCGGCAGCAGCCAGCCGTTGCCCAGGCCCCTGTCATCAAACACACAGATGTCCAGATCGCGGTAGAGCGCGTAGTGCTGCAGCCCATCGTCACACACAATCACCCGGGTCTGCGGGTACTGCGCCAGCAGCGCGCGCGCCGCCTCCATCCGGGTGTTGCCGACAAATACCGGCGCGCCGCTGCGCCGGCGTATCAGCAGGGGCTCATCGCCCACCGCCCGTGCGCTGGCTTGCGGCGTAACTTCGAGGGTGCGCGCGCTGCTGCGTCCATAGCCCCGGGAAATGACCCCCACCGGGATGCCGCGCGCCTGCAGGTGCGCAACCAGCGCCAGAACGGTCGGGGTTTTGCCAGCCCCGCCGGTGATGACATTGCCGACCACCACGACCGCTGCGCCGACCCGCTGCGTCCGCAAGATCCCTACGCGGTAGAGCCAGCGCCGCACGCCCGTCACCACCCGGTAGACCAGTGCCAGCGGAAGCAGCAGCACCGCCCCCGCGCCCCGGTGGCTCCAGAGGTTGCGCAAGGTACTTTCCATCGCGGTGGCGTTGGCAGTGGCGGACGCTGCGCTGGGCGCCTGCGCTAGCGGGCAGCGGCCTGGCCGGACGACTGGGTGGCGAAGGTGATCTGGTTCAGGCCCGCGCGCCGTGCCGCTTCCATGGCGCTCACCACCGACTGGTGCCGGGCGTTGGCGTCGGCACTGATCACCACCACTGTGTCCTTGCCGCCCGGGGCGGCCAAGGCCATGGCAGCGGCGATGCCCTCGACGCTGCGGCTGCCGATGGCCAGGCCATTGAGGCTGTAATTGCCATCCGGCCCGACCGAGAGGATGATTTCCCGGGGGTTGTCCCGCTGGGCCTGCGTATCGGCCACCGGCAAGACCAGTTGCAGTTCGGTGAACTTGCTGTAGGTCGTGGAGAGCATCAGGAAAATCAGCACCACCAGCAGGACATCGATGAACGGGATCAGGTTGATCTCCGGTTCATCGCGGGTGCGGGGACGAAAGTTCATGCCAGCAGCCGGGGTGTCAACGGCGCCGGGCCTGGATATGCCGCACCAGGCGCTCCGAGGCCAGCTCCAGGCTCAGCACATAGCCATCGACGCGCAGCCGGAAATAGCGCCAGAAAATCAGCGACGGTATGGCCACGATCAGCCCGAACGCGGTGTTGTACAGCGCGACGGAAATGCCGTGCGCCAGTTGCGCCGGGTTCGAGGCCGTTGCCCCCCCCGGCGCCTGGGAGCCGAAGATCTCGATCATGCCGACCACGGTGCCGAACAGCCCCATCAAGGGCGCGGCCGAAGCAATGGTGGCCAGGGCGCTCAGGTAGTGCTCCAGCCGCTGGGTCACCACCCGGCCGGCCCCCTCCATCACTGCGCGCAGGTCGTCCTCGCTGCAGCGCGCGTCGGTGTGCAGCAGCCGCAGTCCGCTGGATAACACTTCGCCCAGAGCAGAATTGCGTTCGAGTTGGGACAACACATCCGGCGCCAGCGTGCCGTTGCGCGTCACTTTAAGCACTTCGTCGAGCAGCTGCGGCGGCACCACTTTGTCGCCCTTGAGGCTGATAAAGCGTTCGATAATGATGGCCAGCGCCAGAACCGAGCTGGCAATCAGGGGCCAGATCGGCCATCCTGCGGCTTGTATGATGGAAAACAAAAAAGGTCACTCCATGCGGATTGGGGCTGTGGGATTATGGACCAGGCAGGCGCCGTGCTCCGGGGCTACTTTCTGTGGATAACTTTGTGCAAAACCCGCCCATCAACCCCGCCGGACCCCGCGTCTGGCAGGTCGGCGCCCTGTGCCGCGCCATCGCCGACGCGCTCGAGTCGCGCTTCAACCCGGTAGCGGTGACCGGCGAAATCAGCGGTTTTTCGCGCGCCGCCAGCGGCCACTGCTACTTCTCCATCAAGGACGCCGCAGGGCAGTTGCGCTGCGCCATGTTTCGCCGCGCCGCCGGGTTGCTGGGCTTCACGCCGCGCGATGGAGAACTGGTCGAACTGCGCGGCCGCCTGGGGGTATACGAGCCGCGCGGCGAGTTGCAGCTCATTGTGGAAAACATGTCGCGGGCCGGGCAGGGCACGCTGTTCGAGCAGTTCGTCAAAATCAAGCTGCGGCTCGAAGCCGAGGGACTCTTTGACGCCGCCCGCAAGCGCCCGGTGGCCGCCATGCCCCGGGGCATCGGTGTAGTCACCTCGCTGGGTGCTGCGGCCTGGCACGACGTGATGACCGCGCTGCAACGCCGCGTTCCGCATGTGCCGGTGGTGCTGGCGCCGGCTTCGGTGCAGGGCGAAAACGCCCCGCGTGAACTGGTGCAGGCCCTCGAAGCCCTGTACCGGCTGGCTGTGCCGGGCCAAGGCAGCGGCGTGTGCATCGACACGATTTTGCTGGTGCGCGGCGGCGGCGCCATGGAAGACCTCTGGGCCTTCAACGACGAACAACTCGCGCGCACCATCGCCCGCAGCCCGGTGCCGGTGATCGCCGGTGTTGGCCACGAAACCGACTTCACGATCGCCGATTTTGTCGCCGACCTGCGCGCCCCCACCCCCACCGCCGCCGCCGAACTCGCGGGTGACCCGACCGCAGGCCTGCTGGCGCTGCAAGACGATGCCGCGGAGCGGCTGCGCGCCGCCGTGCTGCGTTGCCTGGACCGCGAGGCGCAGCGTGTGGACCGGGTCACTGCGCGCCTGGGGCGCCCCTCGGCGCGTATCGCGCAGCAGCGCGCCCGGCTGGCCGCGCTGGAGCAAACCCTGGCCCACCGGGTGCAGGCCCAACTGCAGAGCCGGCGCCAGGCGCTGGCGCAGGCCGCGCGGGAGTTGCCCCGGTCGGCCGGTGCGCGCATCACCCTGCAGCATGCGCAGCAGGCACTGCTGCAGGTCCGGCTGGCGTCGGTGGACCCGGCCCTGGTGCTGCAGCGCGGCTACGCACGCCTGTCCGACCCCGCCGGGCGCACCCTGTCGCGCGTGGGGCAGATGGTGAGCGGCAGCAGCGTCATCGCCACCCTGGCCGACGGCACGGTGGACCTGAGCGTCCAGGGCACCCACCCCAATTAGTTTCTACAATCGCATTCGTTCGCAACCCAACCTAGAGGAATCCATGGAACACACCCTGCCACCCTTGCCCTACGCCATTGACGCCCTGGCGCCCGCCTATTCCAAAGAAACCCTGGAATTCCACCACGGCAAGCATCACAACGCTTATGTGGTCAACCTCAACAACCTGCAAAAGGGCACCGAGTTTGAATCCCTGGCGCTGGAAGACATCATCAAGAAGTCCAGCGGCGGCGTCTACAACAACTCCGCGCAAATCTGGAACCACACTTTTTTCTGGAACTGCATGAAGCCGGCCGGCGGCGGTGAGCCCGCAGGCCCGCTGGCAGCCGCCATTAACGCCAAGTGGGGCAGCTACGCCGCATTCAAGGAAGCCTTTGTCAAATCTGCCGTCGGCAACTTCGGCTCTGGCTGGACCTGGCTGGTCAAGAAGCCCGATGGCTCGGTGGATATCGTCAACATGGGCGCTGCCGGCACCCCGCTGACCACCGCCGACAAGGCCCTCCTGACCGTGGACGTGTGGGAGCACGCCTACTACATCGACTACCGCAACATGCGCCCCAAGTTCGTCGAGACCTTCCTCGAAAAGTTGGTCAACTGGTCGTTTGCCGAGGCGAACTTTGCCTGATTGGGTGGACCGCACCAACGAAAAAACCGGCCACATGGCCGGTTTTTTGTGCGCGGACGGGGGCCGCGCCCCTTCAATGCATGAACGGCTTGCCAGACAACCGCGAGCCCGCCTTGAGGCCTTTCTTCGCAAACCAGCCCTGGTTCATTTCGAGCACATAGCGCACGGGTTTGGTCGAGCAGTGCGAGTCGGTGGTCTGGGGTTTCATGTCTTCGAGGTTGACGATGGTGCCGTCGTCGGCCACAAAGGCGGCGGTCAGCGGCAGCAGGGTGTTTTTCATCCAGAAGCACTGTTTGC
>Ga0007791_10000203_pt1 | contig 17203 bp, 13 predicted proteins | sample CryBogmetaGMA05M_FD_60368 | JGI IMG/M metagenome (GOLD analysis project Ga0007791, IMG submission 60368) | Freshwater microbial communities from Crystal Bog, Wisconsin, USA - MA0.5M | ecosystem: Environmental > Aquatic > Freshwater > Lake | place: Crystal Bog, Wisconsin, USA | collected 2009-07-06 | reverse complement strand
CGGCAACCCGATCCTGGATGTTCACGGACTCCGAATCGACGATCCGGTCGGGCTCGAAGCCGAGCTCAACCAGTGGCCGGGCGTGGTGACGGTCGGGCTCTTCGCCCGGCGCGGCGCCGATGTCGCGCTGGTCGCGGACCCGCAGGGCGTTCGCACGATGACGCGCTGAGACCGCGATGCCCACCCCGCTTTCGCAGCCACTGTCGGCCGCCGGCCGCCCGCGCCAGACGCTCGGTGCCCGCGAGGCCATCGCCATCGTCGTCGGCATCGTGATCGGTGCCGGGATCTTCAAGGCCCCCTCGCTGGTTGCCCTGAATTCGCCCAGTCCGCTCTGGATGATGCTGGCCTGGGTACTGGGCGGGCTGATTTCGCTGATTGGTGCCCTGTGCTATTGCGAACTGGCCACCGCCTACCCGAGCGCCGGCGGCGACTATCATTTCCTGCATCGGGCCTTCGGGCGAAAGCTGGCGTTTCTGTTCGGCTGGAGCCGTTTTGCGGTGATCACCACCGGTTCGATCGCCTTGCTCGCGTTTGTCTTTGGTGACTACATGACGCAGGTGCTGCCGCTCGGGCCGGGGTCGTCCGCGATCTGGGGCGTCGCCGCGGTCCTGCTGCTGACGGTGTTCAACGTCCTGGGCGTGCGACAGGGCGCAGCCATTCAGGTGCTGTTGACCGGTGTCGAGGTGGCCGGTCTGATACTGGTCTTTGCGGCTGGCGTGGTCGCCGCAACCAGCGGGCTGGGCGCATCGGCTGCCACCGCCAATCTTGAGGCCGCGAGCTCGGCTGCCGGTGCCTTCTCGTTGCCGGCGTTCGGCCTGGCGATGGTCTTCGTGCTGCTGACCTTCGGCGGCTGGAATGAGGCGGCCTACATCAGTGCCGAGTTGCGCGATCGCAACCGCAGCATGGTGCCGGTCATGGTCGGATCGATTCTGCTGATCACGCTGCTCTATCTCGCGGCCAACTGGGCCTATTTCGCGGGTCTGGGCCTGTCGGGCATGTCGAACTCGCAGGCGGTTGCGGCTGATCTGATGCGCATCAGTTTCGGCAAGCCCGGGGAGATCCTGATCTCGCTGATGGTGGCGATCTCGGCACTGACCTCGATCAACGCCACCATGATGGTCGGCGCGCGCTCCAACTTTGCGGTCGGCCAGGATTGGGCGGCGCTCGGGCGACTCGGCGTGTGGGTCGAGGATCGGGGCACGCCGGTCAATGCGCTCTGGGCGCAGTGTGTCTTTGCCTTGCTGCTGATGGGGCTGGGCCTTGCGACCGGCGGCGGCTTTGCGGCCATGGTCGAGTACACCGCGCCGGTGTTCTGGCTGTTTTTCCTGCTGGCCGGGCTCAGCCTCTTCGTGCTGCGCATTCGCGAGCCCGATGCGTCGAGGCCGTTCCGGGTGCCGCTCTATCCGGTGCTGCCGCTCGCGTTTTGCCTGGCGTGCGGCTACATGCTCTGGTCGAGCTTGAGCTATGTCGGCGGCAACACCTTCCTCGGGGTCAATGCCGCCTGGGTCGGCGTGGCCGTGCTGGTCGCAGGCGCCGTGCTGATGGGTCTGGTGGACCGATCCGGCAGGGCTGCCGGCGGTCAGGCCGAAGGCGGCACGTAGCCGGCCGCCTGGTCGACATTGCCGCCGAAGAAGAAGCTTTCCATTTGCGTGGCCAGATATTTCCGGGCCCGCACATCAGCCAGATTGAGCCGGTTCTCATTGACCAGCATGGTCTGATGCTTGAGCCAGGACTGCCAGGCCTCTTTCGAGACGTTCTCGTAGATCCGTTTGCCGAGTTCGCCGGGGTAGGGTGCGAAGTCGAGGCCTTCGGCCTCCTGCTGAAGCTTGATGCACTGAACGGTTCGGGCCATGACAATCCTCTGAATGGTGTCGTTGCGAGTGGCAATCTCAGGCAAGCGTCTTGAGCAGGACCTGCGATTTACGCTGCCAGTTGTACAGGTTCTTGCGCGATCGGGGCAAATCGTCGACCGTGCCGGGAATGAAGCCGCGCTTGAGAAACCAGTGCCCGGTACGGGTCGTCAGCACGAAGAGCCGCTTCATTCCTGCGGCTCGCGCTCGCTGCTCGATGCGCTTGAGGAGCCGTTCGCCGTCGCCCTGGCCCTGCACGTTGGGGTTGACCGCGAGGCAGGCGAGTTCGCCCATGGCCTCATCGCCAAATGCATAGAGCGCGGCGCATCCAAAGATCACGCCGTCGTGTTCGATCACGGTGAAGTTGGTGATCTCGCGTTCGATCAGGCTGCGGTCGCGCTTGACCAGCGTGCCATCTTCTTCGAGCGGCCGGATCAGCGCGATGATGCCGCCGACATCGTCCTGTCCGGCTTCGCGCAAGGCCTCCAGCGTTTCTTCGACCACCATCGAGCCGACGCCGTCATGCAGAAAGAGCTCGAGCAGCACCGAGCCGTCGAGGGAGTAGGGGACGATATGCGCCCGCGCCACGCCGCCGTCACAGGCCTTCAGGGCATAGCGCAGATAGGCTGCGGCGTCGTCAGGCAGCTGCCCGGCATCGAGCAGTGAGCGGGCCATGCCCTCGGTGATTTCGGTCATCACCCGTCCCTGCTCGTCGCGCACGCCGTCGGTTTCGGTCACGAAAATCAGCTTGTCGGCATCGAGCGCGATCGCGGTGGCGGTAGCGACATCCTCCATCGACAGGTTGAAGGCTTCGCCGGTGGGTGAAAAGCCGAGGGGGGGCAGCAGCACCAGCGCATCGTTGCCCAGCGCCAGCCGGATCGCCTGCGTGTCGACCTTTCGGACCAGACCGGTGTGCTCGAAATCGACGCCGTCGACGATGCCGACCGGCCGGGCGGTCACGAAGTTGCCGGAGATGACGCGCACAGTCGAGTGCGCCATCGGGGTATTGGGCAGGCCTTGCGAGAAAGCGGCTTCGATGTCGAGACGGGTCTCGCCGGCGGCCTCCTTGGCGCATTCGAGCGCCAGGGCATCGGTGATCCGGGTGTTGTCGTGGTATCGGCTTTGCGCCCCGCGCAGGGTCATCTGCTCGTCGATCTGAGGCCGCGAGCCGAAGACCAGCACCAGCCGCATGCCCATGGCGTGCAACAGACTCAAGTCTTGCGCCAGGGTGTTCAGTCGCCCGTCGGTGACCAGTTCGCCGGCAAAGCCGATGACCAGTGTCTTGCCCCGGAATGCGTGAATATAGGGCGCCACGGCACGAAGCCAGGCGACGAACTGCGGATGCTCGGCGTTTTCATTCATCGCGGCATTATAATTTGCCGGTGCGACTGCAGTTTCCTGAAGCCCTGCCGGTATCGGCCCGGCGCGACGAAATCACCGCGGCGATCGCGTCCCATCCGGTGATCATCGTCAGCGGCGAGACCGGCTCGGGCAAAACCACCCAGCTTCCCAAGCTGTGCATTGCGGCCGGACGCGGCGTAAATGGTCTGATCGGTCATACCCAGCCGCGTCGACTCGCTGCCACCAGCGTCGCCAAGCGAATCGCGGACGAACTCGGCTCGCCGCTTGGCGAGGATGTCGGCTTCAAAATTCGCTTCAACGAGAAGGTCTCGCGCAGCGCGAAAATCAAGCTGATGACCGACGGCATCCTGCTGGCCGAGACCCAGTCCGATCCGCTGCTGCGTCAGTACGACACGGTGATCATCGATGAGGCGCACGAACGCAGCCTCAATATTGATTTTCTGCTCGGCTATCTCAAACGCCTGCTCGAGGGGCCGCGCCGCGATGACCTCAAGCTGGTGATCACATCGGCCACCATCGATGCGGCGCGCTTTGCCGCGCATTTCGGCGGCGCAAGCGGACCCGCGCCGGTGATTGAAGTCTCGGGTCGCACCTTTCCGGTCGAGATCCGCTGGCGTGCGCCGGGGGGCGACGAAAGGCTGACCCTTCCAGAGCCTGATGCGCCGTTGTCCGGCATCTCAGGGGCGGCACCATCGACCGCCATGCCACCGGTCGCGGCGCCCACGGGGGCGACGGTCCGCGGCTCCCGTAGCGCCCGTGGCCGGGATGACGACGACGAGACCGACACCCCCGCTGCAATCGAGTCGGCGATCGACGAACTCTGGCGCGAGGGGCCTGGCGATATCCTGGTCTTCCTGCCGGGCGAGCGCGAGATCCGTGAGACGGCCGACCACCTTCGACGTGCCTGGGCAAGGCGCGGATCGCGCGGCGGGCTGGTGGCGTCGGCCGAGATCCTGAGCCTTTTTTCGCGTCTGTCGGCCACCGACCAGCAGCGCGTGTTTGCCACCGGCAATGCGCCTCGCGTGGTGCTGGCGACCAATGTCGCCGAGACCTCGCTCACCGTGCCCGGCATCCGCTATGTGATCGATACCGGCGTGGCCCGGGTCAAGCGCTATCGCTATCGCGGCAAGGTCGAACAGCTGCAGATCGAGGCGGTATCGCGTGCGGCCGCCAATCAGCGCGCAGGCCGCTGTGGCCGGGTGTCCGACGGCATCTGCATACGGCTCTACGATGAGCCCGATTTCATCAAGCGCGCGGCCTTCACCGACCCCGAAATCCTGCGCTCCTCGCTGGCCGCGGTCATCCTTCGGATGAAGTCGCTGCGGCTCGAAGACATTGAGGCCTTCCCCTTTGTCGATCCGCCACCACGGCGTGCGGTGCTCGATGGGCTTGATCTGCTTCGCGAGCTCGACGCCATCGATGAACAAGGCGAGCTCACCGCCACCGGCCGCCAGCTCGCGCGATTGCCGGTCGATCCGCGCATCGCACGGGTATTGCTCGCCGCTCACCAGGGCGGCTGCCTGCGCGAGGCACTCATCATCGCGTCGGCGCTTTCCACCCAGGATCCCCGTGAACGCCCGCTCGATCGTCAACAGGCCGCCGATCAGGCGCATGCCCGCTTCGTTGATCCGCGCTCCGATTTTCTGGGCTACGTGAAACTCTGGGACTGGTGGCAGGCGCAGCAGCAGGCCAGCCGCCCAGCCGGCGAATCGCGCCGCGCATTCACGCAGCGCCTGGAGCGCGAATTTCTGTCGCCGCGCAAGTTTCGGGAATGGGCCGATGTCCATGCCCAGTTGCTTGAGGCGGTCAGTTCGATGAAGTGGTTGCCCAATGAGCAGCCGGCGAGCTATGAGCCCCTGCATCGTGCGCTGCTGGCCGGTTTGCTTGGCAACCTCGGATGCCGCGCACCCGACGAGCCCCACTACCTGGGCACCCATGCAACCCGGTTCTTTCTGCATCCCGGCTCGGGGCTGGCGCGTCGCAGTTCGGCGCAGCGCTCGGCCGAGGAGACCGCCACCGCCACCGCGCGCACCGAGGCCTCCGGCAGCAGTCGCTGGGTGATGGCCGCCGAGATGGTCGACACCGGCCGCCTCTACGGCCGCACCGTGGCCCGCCTCGATCCGGTCTGGATCGAGCAGGCCGCCACGCATCTCATCAAGCGCAGCTGGAGCGAGCCGCACTGGGAGCGGCGCGCCGGGCAGGCGATCGCCTTCGAGCGCGGCACGGTCTACGGTCTGGTGGTCTATGCCCAGCGGCGTACCCCCTATGGCGGCATCGACCCGCGGCTGTCGCGCGAACTGCTGATCCGTGAAGCGCTGGTCGCAGGCGAGTGGGACTCCGACTGCGCTTTTTTTCGTCACAACCTGAAAGTGGTGGCCGAGATCGGGCAGCTCGAAGCGCGTATCCGCAGACCCGATCTGCTGGTCGACGAGCAGTTTCTCTTCGACTGGTTCGATGCGCAGGTGCCGGCCGAGATCACCAGCGGCCAGCAGCTCGAGCGCTGGTGGCGAGGCGCCAGTCGCGCTCAGCCTGATCTGCTCAAGCTGTCGCGCGAACTGCTGATGCGCAAGCAGACCGACGGCATCGACGACCGCAAGTTCCCGCAGCGTCTGAGCATGCGCGGTGTGTCGTTTGAGGCGGCCTACCACTTCGAGCCCGGCGCCGACGATGATGGCGTGACCCTGACCGTGCCGCTCTTTGCGCTCAATCAGGTCGATGCAGTGCGGGCCGAATGGCTGGTGCCCGGCATGCTGGCCGACAAGGTGGCCGCCCTGCTCAAGTCGCTGCCGCAGAAGTACCGCCGCCATCTTCTGCCGCTCGATCAGTGGGCCGCGGGCTTCGTCGAGCGGGCAGGCGATGCCGGCGGCACTCGTGGGCTGATGGTCGCGCTGATCGATTCGCTGCGTGAACATGCCTCGATCCGGGTTGCCCAGACCGACTTTCGCGTCGAGACCGTGCCGGCGCATCTGCAGATGAACTTCCGGGTGATCGACGAGCACGGCCGCTTTCTGGCGGTGTCGCGCAATCTGGCCCAGTTGCGAGCGCAGCTTGGCGCGAGTGCGCAGGGCAGCTTTCAGGCGGCCTTGCGCAGCGCCGGTGTGTCGGCGCGAACGCAGGCGCTGCGAACTGATGACTCATCGGTATCAAACAGGACTGACGATCGCAGCCCGCCACAGGGCAGGGTAACCGGTCGCGGCCCGATCTCGACCGCATCGAAGGACGTCGCATCGAGGAACGTCGCATCGAACGACAATACATCGAACAACAATGCATCGAACAACACGTCGCCACATGCGTCAGCGCCATCGGGCACCGCCCCCCACGCCACCGTTCGGCGTGCCGGTGAACGTTTCACCGCCTGGGATTTTGGCGAGTTGCCCGAGCTGCTCGAGCTGCAGGGTATGGGGCCGTCGGGCGATGCCACGCTGATCGGCTATCCGGCCCTCATCGATCGCGACGACGCGGTCGAGCTGCAGGTCTTCGATGAGCCCGAATCGGCGCAGCGTGAACATCGTCGTGGCTTGCGGCGCCTCTTTGCGATCGCGCTGCGTGAGCCGCTCAAGTTTTTCGACCGCAATGTGCCCGAATTTCAGCGTCTGTCGATGCTGTTCATGCCGCTGGGCACGGCAGACGAACTCAAGCGAGATCTGGTCGATGCCCTCATCGATCGGGCGTGTCTTGGCGATCCCTGGCCGACCGACCGGGCGGCTTTCGATGAGCGGGTGCTTCAGGCCCGACCGCGCGTCACCCTGGTCGGCAACGAGCTTGCCCGGACCGTGGCGGCCATCCTGACTGAATACGCCAACCTCGCCAAAAAGCTGGCAGCGGTGCGCACTGTCGCGCCGGCCGCCTTTGCCGATATCACCCAACAGCTCGCGGGCCTGATGCCGGCGCGTTTCGTGTCAGCCACCGACCCGGCGCGCCTGGGGCATCTCGCGCGTTACCTCAAGGCAGCGAGCACGCGGCTCGACAAGCTGCGCGCCGAGCCGGCCCGCGACGCGCAGCGGATGGCCGAGCTCGCCCCGCTGGTGAGCAATGTCCTGCGTGCCCAGGCGGCGCTCAAGGGGCGGCGCGATCCGCGGCTTGATGATTTTCGATGGATGATCGAGGAGCTGCGTGTGTCACTCTTCGCCCAGGAGCTGCGCACGCCGATGCCGGTGTCGGTCAAGCGGCTTGAGCGTGTCTGGGATTCGATCAGGTAAGCCATGCCCGCGCTTTCAACCAAACTTTCGTACAGGTGCTCTTCATGATCTTCAGGTCTGTCCGGTTTGCCATGCGGCTCGGGTTCGCGCTCGGGCTCGCGATTGCCAGCCCGAGCGCGCTGCCGCAGTCGGTCGCGTCCGGCGCAAGCTCGGGTGCAAGCTCAGGTTCGGCCGCTGGTGGCGCCTCGTCTGTCGCGCCGATCGCCATCGTTCTCAACTCGGCCGATGCATCGGTCTCGCTCATTGACACCGTCACCTACAAGGAGTTCGATCGCTTTGCAGTCGGCAAAGAGCCGCATCACCTCTATCCGACCAACGATAACCGCACCTTGCTGGTGGCCAATGCGGTCAGCAATGACCTGAGCCTGCTTGATCCGGTGACCGGCAAGCTGATCGGCAAGATCACCGGCATCGATGACCCCTATCAGCTTGCGATTTCGCCCGACAACAAATGGTTCGTGACCGCGGCGCTGCGCCTCGATCGCGTCGATCTCTATGCCTGGGACGGCAAGTCAAAGCGGCTGGTCAAGCAGATCCCGCTGCCCGATGCGCCAAGCCATGTCTGGTTTTCGAATGACAGCCGATTTGTCTTTGCGACGCTGCAGGAGAGCAACGAGATTGCCGCGATCGATATGGCGACTCAGACAGTGGCCTGGAAGCACAGGGTCGGCAAACAGCCTGCCGGCATCCTGATGACGCCCGATGGCAAATATCTGATGGTCGGCATCATGGGCGAGGATTTCGTCGAGGTCATCGACTGGCAGGAACGCAAGACCGTGACCCGCATCCGCACCGGTCGCGGCGCGCACAATTTCCGCGGTATGGGCGACAAGCGGCATCTGCTGGTGAGCAATCGGGTCGACAACACGGTCACGATCGTCGATATGGTCGATCTGAAAGTGGTCGGCCAGATTCCGGTGCCGGGCGGCCCCGACTGCATGGACCTGTCGGCCGACGGCAAGACCCTGTGGGTGACTTCGCGTTTTGCCGGCAAGGTCTCGGTGGTCGACATGGCGCAGCGCAAGGTCATCCAGACCATCAAGGTCGGCCGTTCGCCGCATGGCATTTATCTCTCGGCCCGGGCGCCGCTGCTGTGACCTCCCGGCTCATCGCTGCGGGTCTGCTGTGGGTGCTGGCGGGCGTCTGCCAGATTGCCTCGGCGGCCGATATCCCGGCAGCCGGCTGCACCGGCGGAACGGTCTATCTGACGCTTGATACCGGCAACATGGCCTCGGCCGAGCTGATTGCCGACATCCTCAAGCGCCACCGCATCAAGGCCAGCTTTTTTCTTGCCAACGAAAAGACCCCCGCCGGCAACTTTGCGCTCGATGACGACTGGGCCGGCTACTGGCGCGAACGGGTCGCCGAAGGCCATGCGTTTGGCAGCCACACCTACGACCATGTCTACTTCAAGGGTGTGGCGTCCGATGGCCGCTTCATCGTGCGCCCTCAGTTTGGCGTGCTCGGTGGGCAGACCGTGCAATGGGATAGTCGGGCGGTATGCACCGAACTCGAGCGGGTCGGCACGCGGTTTCGCGAGCTGACCGGTCGCTCGCTCGAGCCGCTGTGGCGCGCACCGGGAGGCAAGGCTCCCGCGCAGGTGATGCGTGCCGCACAGGGCTGCGGCTGGGCCCATGTCGATTGGGCGCCGGCCGGCTTTCTGGGCGATGAATTGCCGTCCGATCGGTTTCCGAATGCCAGCTTGCTCAAGCAGTCGCTGGCCACAATCCGCGATGGCGATATCCTGATGGCGCATCTCGGCATCTGGTCGCGCGCGCAGGCCTATGCGCCCACGCTCGATCCCCTGATCGCCGGTCTGAAGGCCCGCGGGATATGCTTTGCAACGCTGCGCGACCATCCGGCCTATCGGCGCTGAGATAGGGTTGGCAACCATGAACTCGACCTTGCCTCGATTTTTCAAAACACGATGACCCTTTTCGATTCGCTTGTCGACGCGGTGCGATGGCTGCAGCTGTGGGTCTTCGAGGGCCTTGTTCAGCCGCTGCTGTTTGCCAGCGGATCGATGGGCCTGGCCGAGGTGGCCTTCGACTTCACAGAAGCGATGGTGCTGGGCGCAATCGAAGTGCTGTTGCTTGCGCTGGTGCTCGGTGGACTTGAGCGGCTTGCCCCGGTCGAAGCGATGACTGACCGTGCTGCCGTGCGAACCGATATCGTCTATACCTTGCTGCATCGCCTGGGCGGCTTCGGTCTCATGGTGTTCTGGCTTTTCACGCCGCTCATTGATGCACTCGAAGCCAAGCTGAGGTTGCTCGGTGTGTCACGCATGAACATCGATCAGCTCTGGCCCGGCATCACGGATCGTCCATTAGTCAGTTTTCTGATGTATCTGGTCGTCCTCGATGCGGTCGATTACTGGTTGCATCGCGGCCAGCATCGACTGCAGTGGTGGTGGCAACTGCACGCGGTTCATCATAGCCAGCGTCAGATGACCTTCTGGAGCGACCAGCGAAATCATCTGCTCGACGACCTGATTCGCGATGCGATCCTGGCGATGGTGGCCATTGCAGTGGGTGTGGCGCCCGGGCAATTCGTGGCGCTGGTGATGGCCTCGCGGGTGCTGGAGAGCCTGCAGCATGCCAATCTGCGATGGCGCTGGCCGGGCTTTCTTGAACAGGTTCTTGTCAGCCCGAGCTACCATCGACTGCATCACGCCATCGGCTTTGGTCATGAAGGACCTGCGCGCGGCGTCAATTTCGCGGTGCTGTTCCCGATCTGGGACATCCTCTTTCGCACGGCCGACTGGCGTAGCGGCTTTGTGCCAACCGGCATTCGGGATCAGCTCGACGGGCGCGATTATGGCCGCGGGTTCTGGTCGCAGCAGTGGCGAGCCATTGAGCGCTGGACAGGACGGGCATGAACAACTTTGGTCTCATCATCGTCGGCGACGAAATCCTGTCGGGCAAGCGCCAGGACAAGCATCTTGTCAAAGTGATCGAACTGCTTGGCGCACGTGGCCTGTCGCTCTCATGGGCGCGTTATCTGGGCGATGACCGCCCTCAGCTGGTGGCCGCATTGCGCCAGTCACTGGCAGGCGACGATGTGGTGTTCTGCTGCGGCGGAATCGGCGCGACACCCGATGACCACACGCGTCAGGCTGCAGCGGCCGCCCTTGGTGTCGACCTGGTTCTGCATCCTGAGGCGGCCCGCTTGATTGCCGAGCGGACCGCGCAGATGGCGCTTGAGGGCAAGGGCTCGGCCGACATGACGCTGCCCGAAAATCGTCAGCGGTTGAAGATGGCGGAGTTTCCGGCAGACGCCGGCATCATTCCCAACCCCTTCAACCGGATTGCGGGTTTTACTGTTGGGCGCCACTGGTTCGTGCCCGGCTTTCCGGTGATGGCCTGGCCGATGATTGAATGGGTGCTCGATACGCACTATGCCGATCAGTTTCACCGTGAGCAGCGTGGTGACCGGTCGATGCTGGTTTTCGAGATGGCCGAGTCGACGCTCACGCCCCTCATGGAAGCGGTCGAACGTGAATTCGATGGCGTCAAGGTCTACAGCCTGCCTTCGGTCGGCGGCGTGGTCGGATCTGAGGTGATACGCCGACATATCGAACTGGGCGCCAAAGGCCGCCTTGATCAGATCGATGCAGCATTCGAGCGCCTGCGCGCTGGTGTGCAGACGCTCGGCGGTGAGATCGGCTGAGCCTCCTGGCCGCAGCGGTCGCTGATCGCGACCCGACGCAGAGGGCCCAGCCGGTCATCGGCTTCAGGCGGCTTTGCGGCCCCTTGAGGCTGCCGGGGCGGCAGTCTTGGCGACTGAAGCGATGTTCGCTTCGGTCATGTCGACCGCCTGGCGGGCGGCGCGGTTGACCTGGTCGTAGGCGCTGCTGGCGGCGGTGACCGCTTGCTTGACCATGGCGACCATGCCTTCGCTTCCGGCGGGTGCGTTCTTGGCCATTGCATCAATGGCTGAGTGCAATTGCTGGTTGCCATCGGCGAGATGCTTTTCGACGATCTTGGCGATTTCCGAGCCGGTCTCGGTGGCGATCGCGTAGACATGCTGAGCGTAGGCGGTCACCTTGTCGGCGGCCGGTTGGGCGGCAGTCGAGGCGATTTCGGTCAGCTCTTTGATGTCCTTGACCGCAAAGATGGCCTTCATCTGCTCGGAGGCATCGTCGAAGGTCGACTTGGCAGCGGCCATCTGAAGTTCCGCGAGTCTTTCCAGGCCGGCCATCGATTTGGCCGCGAGCGCCTGCATGGATTCAACGTTGGCTTTGTGCATTGCGGCCATCTGGTCTGCGGAAGTGATCATAAAATCCTCGGGTCAAATTAAAAGTTTAGGTTTATCAACAGCATGAGGGCTTGGAGGCGCCCAGACAGCTGCGTTTGTGCAGTGCAACAACTTGAAGTATACAGACTGTTTTTCGCCTGTCAACACTGTCCTTGCGCACTGCGCGCCACCGCGTCGCGGCCGTTGTTTGGTCGCCCGATGCGCCGCAGCTGACCCCTTCCAGCCCTTTCCGGGGCCACCGTCGGTCGTAAACTTGATGTTCTATGTCTGGAAAGTGCTCCAAGTGCCTATCAAGACAGGATTTTTTTGCCAAAACTCCATCTGATGTTGATACAATCTTGAATCGATTTCGCCTGTTTCTGCCTTGTTCCAGCCTGTCAAAGCGACCCCTATGAATCCGAAAACCTCCTTTTTGCGCGTGCTGGCAACTTTGGCGTTCGGTGCCGCGGCTGTGGTGCTCTCGGCTCAGGCAAGTGCCGCGACGACAAAGCCGTCCAACCCCGCGAGCAAAAAAGGCGAGTCAGCTTCGGGCGCCCGGAAAGCCAGCGCGCCCGCCAGAGCGGTCACGACCCGGTCAGCCGTGCCGGCGACCGCGCCGGCAAAGGCTGCTGCAACCAGGTCGGTTGCAGGGCAACCGCGACAAGCCGCGACCACTTCACGTTCGGCAGCCCAGACCGTGGCCGCCTCGCGGTCGACAACTGGCACTTCCTCGCTGAAAGTGGCGTCGTCCTCGTCGCGTTCGGCCAGGATGGCCCGGGTGTCGTATGCGCCCCGATCGGTCGAGCCGGCGCGCCTGTCGATCGGTCAGGCGATCGGATTGAGGCTGGTCGATGATCCGCTCGATCTGCGGTCGTCGGTCGCGATGGTGATCGACCAGCAGACCGGTGAAGCCATCTTCCAGAAAAACGCCGATGCGGTGCTGCCGATCGCGTCGATTACCAAAGTCATGACGGCCATGGTGGTGCTCGATGCCGGCCTGTCGGGCACCGAAGTGCTCGAGGTGACCGAGGCCGACCGCGATACCGAACGGCGCAGCAGCTCCAGGCTGCCGATCGGCTCGCGACTGACTCGCGTCGAGCTTCTCAATCTGGCGCTGATGTCGTCCGAAAACCGTGCGGCCAGCGCCCTGTCGCGCAACTACCCGGGCGGTCAGGGTGCCTTCGTCAGGGCCATGAATGCCAAGGCTGCCGCAATCGGAATGTCCGACAGCCATTTTTCGGACCCGACCGGCCTGTCGAGCGACAACGTTGCCAATGCAAGGGACCTGGCGCGGATGGTGCGGGCGGCCTCGGCTTATCCGCTGATTCGGCAGTACTCCACTTCGAGTGAAGCCACCGTTGACCTCGGGACTCGCCAGGTGACCTTTCGCAGCACCAATCGCCTGATTGACGATCCGGCCTGGGAGATCGGCATGCAAAAGACCGGCTACATCTCCGAAGCCGGGAAATGCCTGGTGATGCAGGCTCGCATCGAATCGCGCACGATGATCATCGTTCTGCTCGATGCAAGCGGCGCGCAATCGCGGTTTGCCGATGCCCAGCGGCTGCGCCGCTGGATGACCGACCGGCTGCGCATCGATCCCACGCTGGTCCAGGCAGAAGCCCGCTCCTGAGAATGCGCGGCGGCATGGTCCGCCGCTCTCGACCGATGCGGCTAGTCCGCCGCGTCGAATCCGATGGCGGCCGAGATCTGTCCGGCGGTGTTCACCAGCAATTCGATCCAGTCGTCCTGGAGAAAGTCGGCTGGCGCCGAAATCGACAGTCCTGCAACCAGCTTGCCAGCATCATCGCGCACCCCGGCCGCAATGCATCGCACACCGAGCTCCAGCTCCTCGTTGTCGCGGGCATATCCGCGACTGCGTACGAGTGAGAGTTCGCGCTCGAGTTTGTCGGCGCTGGTAATGCTGTTGCGGGTATGACCTGCGAGTCCGGTGCGCGTGCCATAGGCGCGCACATTGCGCGGATCGTCGGCGGCCAGAAAGAGCTTGCCGACCGAGGTCAGATGCAGCGGCGCACGGCCGCCCACCGCGCGAACAACCTGCATGCCGCTGCGTTCCGAGACTGCGCGCTCGATGTAGACAATCTCATCGCCCTGGCGGATCGACAGATTGACCGGCTGGTGCGTAAGCCGGTGCAATTCGCGCATCGGTGCCAGTGCCGCATCACGCACATTGAGTCGCGCCTTGACCAGGTTGCCGAGCTCAAGAAGGCGAATGCCAAGTTGATAGCTGCCTGGCTCCGATCGGTCGACCAGCCTTGAGACCACCAGATCGTTCAGGATGCGATGGGCGGTCGACGGATGAAGCCCGGTGCGCCGAGACAGCTCTTTGAGGCTGACCGCTTCCGGATGTTCGGCCAGGGCGTCGAGCAGCGAGACCAGGCGATCAATGACCTGGATCGCGGTGCGCGACCCGACATCAGGAGCGGGATTGCCGTCGTCGTTTCGGTGTTGGACCATCTGGCGGTATCGTGCGTCATCCCGAAGGGATGCGTGTTTGTGGATCGTGATACGTTATATCGCGTTGTGAAATCGATGTCGAGGCAGGAGGGGTGCCGCTTGAAAGTTGGCTTGTTCATTACCTGTCTGGTGGATGTCATGCGGCCCGAAATCGCCGAGGCGAGCGTCAGGCTGCTCGAGTCGGCGGGCTGCACGGTCGAGGTGCCGATGTCCCAGACCTGCTGCGGTCAGCCGGGCTACAACTCGGGCGACAGTGTTGCGGCACGCGATCTGGCCCGAAAGTTCCTTGGGGAGTTCGAAGGCTTCGACTATGTCGTGATGCCCTCCGGCTCGTGCGGCGGGATGGTCCGTCAGCACTATCCGGCGCTGTTTGCCGATGATCCTGATTTGAGCAACCGCATCGATGCGCTGGCGCAGAAGACTTTCGAGCTGACCGCTTTTCTCCATGACGTCCTCGGTGTCAGCGCGCTGCCCGGTCGCTTTGCCGGCGAGATCACCTATCACGATTCATGCAGCGGCTTGCGCGAACTCGGCGTGCAGGCTCAACCACGCGCACTGCTCGCGCTCAATCCGTCTGTCCGCCTGACGGAGATGAAGGATGCGCGCGCCTGTTGCGGCTTCGGCGGAACCTTTGCCATCAAGTACGGCGACATCTCGAGTGCGATCGTCGACGAAAAGATCGGTCACATCCATGCGAGCGGTGCATCCTGCGTGGTGTTGGGCGACCTCGGCTGCATGCTCAATATCGAGGGTCGCCTGCGTCGCACCGGCGACAACACGACCCGTGTCCTCCATATCGCGCAGGTGCTGGCCGGCACGGCCTCTGATGCGGCGTCACCTTCTGCCACAGACGAGGCGCGCTGATGCAGGTCCAGTCGATGCACTTCAAGGCACGCAGCGGGCAAAAGCTTGCCGACCTGCGCCTGCAGCAGAATCTGAAGGTGCTCTCGCAGCGCTGGACGGTCGGGCGAACCAATGCGATCGCCGAACTCGACGATTTCGAGGCCACCCGAGACCAAGCCGTCGAGCGTCGCAATCGCGCGCTGGCCAATCTCGATGTCTGGCTTGAGCGCTTCGAGGCACAGGCGATCGCACGAGGCGCCACCGTGCTCTGGGCCGAGACACCCGAAGAGGCCTCCAGACTGGTCGTCGAGATCGCCCGCCGCCACGAGGTTGCCAAGGTCACCAAATCGAAGTCGATGGTCTCGGAAGAGATGGCGCTCAACCGTCATCTCGAGGCGGCTGGGGTCAAGGTTGTCGAGACCGATCTGGGTGAGTACATCCTGCAGATCAACGACAACGAGCCGCCCTCGCACATCGTGGCGCCGGTCGTCCACAAAAGTAAGGACGAGGTCTCAGACCTGTTTGCGCGGGTGCACAAGCGCCCGCGTCTGACCGACATTCCGCAGATGACCCGCGAGGCGCGCGAGTTTTTGCGGCCGCAATTCCTGTCAGCGGATATGGGCGTGTCAGGCGGCAATTTTCTGATTGCCGAGACCGGCTCGGTGGCGGTCTTCACCAACGAGGGCAACGAGGGCATGTGCACCGTGCTGCCGCCCAAGGTGCATGTGGTGGTGACCGGCATCGAGAAGGTGATCCCCACGCTTGAGGACCTGGCCACCATGGCCCGGCTGCTGCCGCGTTCGGCTACCGGACAGTCGATCTCCAACTATTTTTCGATCCTCACCGGCCCGCGCGCCCCGGGCGAACAGGACGGCCCCGAGCACATGTATTTCGTGCTGGTCGACGGCGGGCGCAGTGGACTGCTGGGCGGCGAATTTCAGGACATGCTGCGCTGTATCCGTTGCGGCGCCTGCATGAACCACTGCCCGGTTTATCAGAAGATCGGCGGCCATACCTATGGATGGGTCTATCCCGGGCCGATGGGCTCGGTGCTGACGCCGTCCTATGTCGGCCTCGAAAAGACGCTCGATCTGCCTCAGGCAGCCACCCTTTGCGGCGAATGTCATGTGGTCTGCCCGATGAAGATCCCGCTGCCAGATCTGCTTCGCAAATTGCGCGAACGGCAGTTCGAGCGCGGCCTGCGCCCGTGGCGTGAGCGTCTGGGCCTTGCGGCCTGGGCGTTTGTCGCACGGCGCCCGGCGATCTATCGACCGCTCGTGCGCATCGGCGCCCGTGTGCTGGGCTGGATGGGCGGCGACGCTCATCGCATCGCGCAACTTCCGGGCGGCTCCGGATGGAGTCTTTATCGGGACATGCCGGCGCCGGTAGGGCCAACCTTCAAAGAGCGCTGGGCAAAGCGGGAGGCAAAGGCGCCGCCTCGCTGATCGCGAGGTGACGTGCCTGCCGTTGCGGCGCCGCGCCTGTATCCCGATCGCTCAGACCGAGGCCACGGGCCATGAAGGCGGGTCGGCCCTGCGCGCCGCTGCGGGCATAGTCGGCGGCAATCATTCTGCTGATCGCGGCAGCGTCGCCGCTGTCCGCGTCGACCATCCATGCGAGCAAGGCGTCGGCCCGTGCTTCGAGCGACTGCTGGTGAGTCGCCTGAGCATGCTCATGGAGCCAGTCCGACAGCGCCATGAAGCGTGCGAACGGCGCCTCACCCAGCAGCCGGGGCAGCGTATCGACAAATCGCCCCGAGTTGCCATAGAGGTCCCAATAGCGCGCAAACCGCGAAAGACGGGCCACATCGGTGGCCGACAGCGCATCAGTCTCGATGACCTGGTAAGGCGGCGTCGGTGAAAAGCGCAGCCCGAAGGCCTCGGTATGGCGGGCAATCGGCGCGCCGCGCAGGCGCTTGAGGATGCCGACCTGGATCTCGTGCGGGCGCAGCGCGACCAGCCGATCGAAGCCGGCGCCGAAGCTTGCAAGGTCTTCGCCAGGCAATCCGGCGATCAGATCGACATGCAGATGGGCCTGGCTATGCTCGCGCAGCCAGCGCAAATGGTCTTCGGCACGGGCATTGTCCTGGCGCCGGCTGATGCGTGCCTGAACCTCGGGGTTCCAGGTCTGGATGCCGATCTCGAACTGCAGCGCGCCGGCCGGAAAACGCACGATCGCCTCGCGCAGCAAGGCTGGCAGATGATCGGGGACGAGTTCGAAGTGCGCGAAGAC
>Ga0007791_10000202_pt1 | contig 17254 bp, 15 predicted proteins | sample CryBogmetaGMA05M_FD_60368 | JGI IMG/M metagenome (GOLD analysis project Ga0007791, IMG submission 60368) | Freshwater microbial communities from Crystal Bog, Wisconsin, USA - MA0.5M | ecosystem: Environmental > Aquatic > Freshwater > Lake | place: Crystal Bog, Wisconsin, USA | collected 2009-07-06 | reverse complement strand
GTTGCATTGGGGAAAATCGGCAGGTTTTTGGGGCCGCGTTCCCAATCGGCCGTTGCAAATCTTTTGGTGTGGTCTGCTGCCATGCGCTGAGCCAAGGCAAGATTTCGCTTGCCGAGCGTGTGGACCGCAACGTACTCCGCTTCTTCGATTGCCGCCCAGCTGCTGGAGCCCCTGGCAATGCTGAACATTATTAGCGGGGGTGTAGCTCCCAGCGACGTCATGGATGTGGCGGTAAGTCCAATCGGGTTGCCATCGGAATCATTTGTGGTGATTACGGCTACGCCCGAGGCGTGTCGACGGAAAGCCCCAATCAGTGCTTCGGTTGGGTTTTCGTCGCAGTTGTAGTTCAGCATGGTTCTCCTGGTCCAAGGGTAACGCATGGCAAAGCGTCACCGCTTGCGGGTCTGCTTTAGAATTGGGGTTCGTCAGAAAGGGCATAAGTGCCTAGCTCAGTGATTCGCTTAATCAACCTTCGTGTCTCGGGATTTCGCTCGAACCAGGTCAATAATCTCGTTCCGCGCGCGAGTGTGAGCGTAGCCTCGGCACTCGAATCAGTGCTGCCGCTCATCGATGACGTTGCCCTGCGAGGGTTGGACGCCGTTGTTGATGTAACCATTCAGCGGGATGGCGTTGATCCGAACCCCGTGCGCGTTGCCCAGTGGGAAATTGACAAAGCGGTTGAAGAGTTGGAGCCCGGGCTCAGGGCCGCCATCCTCGAGGCCATCACCAGGGTTCGCAGGGTCTCGGAAGCAAATCTTCCTCAAAACACGGTGGTGGAGTTGGCTGCTGGGGCTAAGGTTCGTCAGCGCTGGCAACCCGTAGATTCTGTTGGCCTGTATGTGCCTGGCGGAAAAGCCGTGTACCCGTCGAGCGTGGTCATGAATGTTGTTCCGGCTCAGGTGGCCAATGTTTCCAGGCTCGCTATCGCATCGCCGGCGCAGAAGGACTTCGATGGTCGCCCGCATCCAACCGTTTTAGCGACGGCTGGGCTTCTCGGGGTCTCCGAGATTTACAGCATGGGCGGACCGGCGGCCATCGCTGCGTTTGCTCACGGCCTGGATCAGATCGGCTTGGAACCGGTTCAGTTGGTTACCGGGCCGGGTAACATCTTCGTGACTGCCGCAAAACGAGCACTCCGCGGGCGGATCGGAATCGATTCGGAGGCAGGAACCACGGAAATCCTGGTTCTTGCGGATGAAACTGCCGATCCTCGCCTTATTGCCTACGATCTGGTTAGCCAGGCCGAGCACGATGAGGCGGCGGCGAGTGTTCTGGTCACCGATAGTCAAAGACTTGCTGAAGCGGTCATCGATGCCTTGCCTGAGATAGTAAAGGAAACCCGTCACTCGGCAAGGGTGGCCTCGGCCCTGGCTGGCAAGCAGAGTGCGGTGGTTTTGGTTGAGTCCTGGCCGGATGCCATTCGTTTTGCAAATGAGTATGCCACCGAGCATCTCGAGATCCACAGTTCGGACAACGAATCCACACTGAAGCTGATCACCAATGCTGGGGCAATTTTTCTTGGCGCCTACTCACCGGTGAGCCTAGGGGATTACATGGCTGGGTCCAACCACGTGTTGCCCACGGCTCAGCAAGCCAAGTTCGGTTCTGGTCTTGGCGTGCACACCTTTATGAGAGCTCAGCAGATTATTGATTACTCGAGCGAGGGGCTCGAAACCATTTCAAGGCTCGTAGCGGGCTTTGCAAACGCGGAAGGGCTTCCTGCTCACGGTCAGGCAGTTACGGCTCGTTTCGAGTCAATTTAGCCGTTTTGGCGCGGGGCCAGTCAGGTCCAGAGTGGCTCCAATCGGGAAGTGCTGTTTCGGTATGTTTCGTTTCGGTAATTTTTTAAGTTTCTGAGGCATTTTTCTGAGCAAAAACCCTTGATTTTTCGCGGATATATTCCCGACACGCCGAGAGCGAAAAGATTTGCATCTTCGGCCCTCAGAACACAAGATATAGGGGCGCCCAAAAGAAAACTAACTATATCTAGTGGGTGAATTCCAATAGTTCATCTGAGAAAGGATTCACAGTGTATTGTCCATTCTGTCGATATCCCGACTCAAGAGTGATGGACTCTCGCACCGCGGAAGACGGCTCGGCAATTCGCCGGCGCCGCCAGTGTCCGCAGTGTGGGGCTCGGTTTAGCACCTCGGAGACTGCAAGTCTTGTAGTGGTTAAGCGAAACGGGGTAACGGAGCCATTCAGCCGAGACAAAATCGTGAACGGTGTCCGTAAGGCCTGTCAGGGTCGTCCCGTTACTGACAGCGACCTCACTCTTCTAGCCCAAGCGGTAGAGGAGTCGGTTCGCGCAACAGGTAATTCCCAAATCGACGCCAACGACATAGGTTTGGCCATCCTAGAACCCCTGCGAAACCTGGACGAGGTCGCTTTCATGCGCTTCGCCAGTGTCTACCAGGGCTGGGAGAGTCTCGATGATTTCGAGGCAGCCATAAAGCTTCTGCGGCTTGATCATCAGCAGCAAGCCAGCAGCAAATAGCAACACAAACTAAACAATCAAAGGTTTCTGAAACAGAACCACAAAGGGAGAAGGAGAGAGCAGTGACTGATACCACCGCTTTCACTGGCGCAAGCAACGCCAGCACTGGCAAGGGTCTAACCATTGACCGTATTTACACCACCCCGGGAGTACACCCGTACGACCAGGTTGAGTGGGAATACCGCGATGTGGTGCAGACCAACTGGAAAAACGGCGAGGTGATTTTTGAGCAGCGTGGAGCAGAGTTCCCAACGTTCTGGAGCATCAACGCAAGCACAATTGTTACCACCAAGTACTTCCGCGGTGCTCTGGGCACCAACGAGCGCGAGTACAGCCTGCGCCAGCTAATCAACCGAGTTGTAAGCACTTACACTCAGGCTGGCCGCGACCACGGTTACTTTGCGAGCGAAGAGGACGCCGTGATCTTTGATCACGAACTCACCTTCATGCTGCTCAACCAGGTTTTCAGCTTCAACTCCCCAGTTTGGTTCAATGTTGGCACCAAGAGCCCTCAGCAGGTTTCTGCCTGCTTCATCCTCTCGGTTGACGACTCCATGGACAGCATCCTGAACTGGTACCGCGAAGAAGGAATGATCTTCAAGGGTGGCTCAGGGGCTGGCCTCAACCTTTCGCGCATCCGCTCCAGCAAGGAGCTCCTGAAGAACTCCGGCGGCTCGGCTTCTGGTCCGGTTTCCTTCATGCGTGGCGCTGACGCTTCGGCAGGAACCATTAAGAGCGGTGGCGCGACCCGTCGTGCCGCAAAGATGGTCGTTCTTGATGTCGATCACCCAGACATCGAAGAATTCATTGCAACCAAGGCAGAAGAAGAGAAGAAGATTCGCGTTCTACGCGACGCTGGCTTCGACATGGAGCTGGGCGGCAAGGACATCAACTCGGTTCAGTATCAGAACGCAAACAACTCTGTTCGCGTGAATGCCGAGTTTATGAACGCTGTGGAGAAGGGCACCAAGTTCGGGCTACGCGCTCGCACCACCGGTGAAGTCATCGAAGAAGTAGACGCCCGCGAGTTGTTCGACAAGATCGCTATGGCGGCATGGGAATGTGCTGACCCTGGCATCCAGTACGACGACATCATCAATGACTGGCACACCACTCCAGAGTCCGGACGTATCTCTGCGTCGAACCCTTGCTCGGAGTACATGCACCTTGACAACTCAAGTTGCAACCTTGCCAGCCTCAACCTCCTCAAGTTCCTCAAGCCGGATGGCACGTTCGACACGTACCTATTCACAAAGGCTGCGGAACTCATCATCACCGCAATGGACATCTCAATCTGCTTTGCAGACTTCCCAACCCCAGCAATTGGCGAGACTACCCGTGCCTTCCGTCAGCTGGGAATCGGTTATGCCAACCTGGGTGCGTTGTTGATGGCTATCGGTATTCCTTACGACAGCAACGAGGGATTTGCTCTAGCCGCTTCGATTACCTCGTTGATGAGCGCTGCAACCTACCGTCGTTCGGCTGAGCTTTCAGCCGTTGTTGGTACCTACGATGGTTACGCAAAGAACAAGCCAGGTCACGACCGCGTCATGGCCAAGCACGAAGCCGCAAACTCGGTTTTGGTTCCTGCAACCAGCATCGATGCAGCGGTTATCGCAGCCGCCACCGAGCAGTGGGCACTCAACACCGCAATCGGTAGCGTAAACGGTTGGAGAAACTCGCAGATTTCGCTGCTTGCCCCAACCGGAACCATCGGATTCATGATGGACTGCGACACCACTGGAATCGAGCCTGACTTCTCACTCGTGAAGTACAAGAAGCTAAGTACCGGTGGTTCGATGCAGATCGTGAACCAGACTATTCCGTTCGCACTGCACCGTCTTGGCTACTCGCAGGAGACCATCGAGGCGATTGTTGACCACATCAGCCAGCACGGCCACGTGGTAGACGCACCTGGTCTAAAGACCGAGCACTACGCGATCTTTGACACCGCAGTTGGTATCCGCGCAATCGAGCCAATGGGTCACGTTCGCATGATGGCAGCGGTTCAGCCGTTCCTGTCTGGCGCAATCAGCAAGACTGTGAACATGCCTGAGACCGCAACCAAGGACGAGATCGCAGACGTTTACTTCCAGGGATGGAAGTTGGGTCTAAAGGCTCTTGCAATCTACCGCGACAACTGCAAGGTGGGTCAGCCACTGAGCGACGCAAAGGCCAAGACCGAGGAGGCTCCAGCACCTGTTGCCGCAGCAACCGCATCGGCTCCTGTGACCCTAAGCCGCCCGGTTCGCAAGCGCCTTCCAAAGTCGCGTCCTAGCAACACGGTTTCGTTCACGGTTGGAGGAGCAGAGGGTTACCTAACCGCTGGTTCCTACCCAGACGGTGGCTTGGGTGAGGTATTTATCAAGCTTGGCAAGCAGGGTTCCACTCTTGCCGGCGTCATGGATGCTTTCTCAATCGCCATCTCGATCGGTCTCCAGTACGGCGTTCCGCTTGAGACCTACGTTCAGAAGCTAACCAATGTCTCGTTCGAGCCTGCGGGCATGACCGACGACAAGGACATCCGCATGGCAAAGAGCCTGATGGACTACATCTTCCGTCGTTTGGCCCTGGACAACTTGCCGTTTGACACTCGTTCGGCTCTGGGAATCCTGACCACCGATGAGCGCAGTGCGGCCCTAGACAGTGGCGCTTACGGTGCCATTTCAGAAGTTGCCGCTCCTGCGGCTGTCGTAGAGGCCGTCATGGAAGCAGTGACCGAAGTTGCAGCAGCGGTGGAGGCAAGCGCACCTGTTGCCGCTCCGGCTGTAGTTCCCGTTGCAGCTCCTCAGGCAGTGGAAATCACCAAGAAGGAAGTTCACTCGAGCGCCGAGCTATTCGAGTTGTTACAGGGCAAGGAGAGCGATGCACCGCTCTGCTTCAACTGCGGCATCAAGATGCGTCCGTCTGGCTCCTGCCACGTCTGCGAAGGCTGCGGCTCAACCTCTGGTTGCAGCTAACAGCTGGTTTATAGGTTCACTTCGAAAGGTCGGCATCCCAGCGGGTGCCGGCCTTTTGGCTTTTCATGCCAAATGAACTCGCGTTGAGAAGCCAACTGCATAACCTTGAATCATGAAGCTAAGTCAAAGATTGTCGCTGTTACTTGCAGGTTCCATTGTGCTGGGGCTGGTAGCACCGATTACTCCGGCTAGCGCAGCTTCGAGTCCATCCGCGTTGCCACTAATCAGCATTGCGGACGAAGGCGGTTTTGTGCCTCCGTCGTTCCAAGTTGCCAACCTGCCAAGGTTCGCAGCCTTCCAGGAGCCAAAATCAAAATTCGCCACGCTGTTAGTCAGAAACGATGTGAGCACCTTGCCAAATGCTGGCCAGATGTTGCGTTCGAGAGTGGATAGCACCCGCCTAATGGACTACATCATTGCTGTATACAAAGCTGCCAAGACACCTACAGGCGGTTGGGGCACTCCCGGTGTGGCTGATGTTCCAAACACTCGAATCGTGATTCACGCCTCCAATCTCCACAAGAATCTGAGTATTTACGCGCTGGGCTTCACAAACGGCTCAGGAGTTTCTAGCACTCAAGCCAAGTCCCGCGTCGCCCTCACAAACGCAATTGGCAAACTCCAGAGCTGGATCAAGAAATTCAAAAGCTCGCCATACAAGCCAGCCAGCTATGAACTTTGGATTCATTCGGAAGTCATCGATAGCGGGGGATTAGGGATCGCTAACCCAGCATCGATTTTCTGCACCTCGATGTACGGCAAAATTGAAATCGTTACTTCGCCCGATGGAGAACAGGGTATCTGTGTTCTTCCCGACGGCCACCGAATCGACGAATGGGCCTTTTTTCAAAAGGAATCACCAAAGTTGGCAGCTTGGCCAACTGGAGTAACTTTGCCCAAATTTGCGCCTCCGGGTGGTGGCTGTGTTGCGGTCAGTTTCGCGAAGCTTTCACAACTCCTAGCTGCAAGTAGAAAGCCAGGCCCAGCTTTGTTGCCCTCGGGTCAGGCCATGCCCTTTTCGCTTCGTCCGGTGCTTCCCAGCGAGCGGGCATGTAAGCGGTTCGGGTAATCTTATCCAGTGTTCTACAACCTAGTTTTCAAGCTGGTCTTCACCAGATTTGACCCCGAATTCATCCATCACGCGGTGGTGCTCGGCATGCGAGTGGCCAAGACCTTGGGCATCACTAGTTTTGGCAGCGTTAGGCCAGAGGAAACACTTCAGGTGAACGCCTTTGGGCTGACTTTCAACGGCCCATTCGGCCTTGCAGCTGGTTTTGATAAAAACGCTGTAGCCGTTCGTGCCCTTGGCGACTTGGGTTTCAGCCACGTTGAGATCGGCACAGTGACAGCTCACCCTCAGCCGGGAAACGAAAAACCTCGACTATTTCGCCTAACCGAGGATAGGGCTCTGATCAATCGAATGGGCTTCAATAATCACGGCTCTGAGATGGTGGCGGAACGTCTGGGTCGTTTGCGTGCCAAATACGGGCAGGACCTGCCAATCATTGGGGTCAACATTGGCAAGAGCAAAATCACTCCAGTTGAATCAGCGGCCGATGACTATCGGACTAGCGCACGGCTACTTGCGCCGTTTGCCGATTACCTTGCGGTAAACGTCTCGAGCCCAAACACGCCAGGGCTTAGATCCCTGCAAGAGGTTTCCGCACTTAGGCCAATCCTGATTGCCGTGCAGGAGGAGAGTCTTGGGCTTCCGGTCTTGGTAAAAATTGCACCGGATTTAGCGGATGAAGACATCGATGCGGTTGCCGACCTTGCCTTGGAACTGGGCTTGGCTGGAATCATTGCCACCAACACAACGATTAGTCGCGCGGGACTGCGCACCGATGCCTCGAGGGTTGCGGAGATGGGGTCTGGAGGCCTGTCCGGCGCCCCTTTGAAGGCTAGGTCGCTTGCCGTTCTTGACCTCTTGCAAAACAAGCTCAAAGGAAAACTTGCCATAGTTTCTGTGGGTGGAGTGGAAAATGCCGCTGAAGCGCAGGAGCGACTCGCTCACGGAGCAACTTTGGTGCAGGGATATTCTGGATTTGTTTACCAGGGGCCGTTTTGGGCCAGGACAATCAACCGGGCTGTTTCAAACTAACCAAACAGAAATGCCACCTCCGTAAAAGGTGGCATTTCAACTCTGGCAGAGGCTATTTCTTGATGCCTCGTCCTACCTGCGGTCTTGGAGTGCGCATCCAGCGCATTTGTGTGCTGCGAACCGCAACGTACCAACGGATGCCGCGTTCAACCTTTTCGGCCCCGTACTTTTCAGCAAGCGCCTTCTGAACTTTGCGCCCCAGAAAAAGCGCGTCAACGATAATCGCGGCAACTAGTGTCCACATGGACAACACGAGAACGCTCTGAACCACCAAGTTGTCGTTGAGGCTGAAGAACAGTACGATCATCATCATTGGGATCATCATCTCGCCAACGGTGAAGCGAGAATCCACCATGTCACGGGCGGCTTTTTTCTGAGGTCCGCGATCTCTTGGCATGAGATATTTTTCCTCGCCGGCAGCCATTCCAGCGCGAGCCCGATTGCGATCTTCGCGTAGCTTCGCCTTTGCGGCTTTTATTGCTTCTGGGCTGCGATCGCTCACGATGGTCTTTCGGGTAGCCAGTTCAGCCTCTTTACGAGAAGGGGTTGCCTTGCCTTTTCCGGCGGACTTCGCTTTGGTTTCTGCCGCGTTCGCAGTTTCGCTGCCTGGGTTTTCGGTCTTGCTCATAAAAAATCCTCGGGTCTCGGGTTCTCAATAAGATTACCTCTATGACTAACTCCACCCCGCTAAGCCCCGAACTTGTTTCCGCCGCCAAAGAGCGGGTAGACCAGAGCTTTGATAGCGCTATTGGAACCCTGGGAGAGTTGGTGCGCATTCCCGGCATTGCTTGGGACGCTTTTGACGCCAACAATCTGGTTCGTAGTGCCAATCGAGTTGCAGAGCTGTTCCAGGAAACCGGGGTCTTCGATTGGGTGGAAATTAGGCAAGCTGAGATTCCAAACACGGTCCCAGCCAAGCTTGGTTCCCCAGCCGTAGTTGCTCGTCGCGCGGCCAAAAATGGCGCACCCCAGATTTTGCTCTACGCTCACCACGACGTTCAGCCACCCGGCGATGCCAGCATTTGGAAGACTCCGGAGTTTGAACCAACAATCATCGATGGCCGCATGTACGGCCGAGGTGCCGCGGACGACAAGGCCGGCGTGGTGGCGCACCTAACCGCTATCAAGACCCTCAAAGAAATAGCGGGTGCGGACTTTGACCTGGGAATCACTATTTTTATCGAGGGGGAGGAGGAAGCCGGCAGCCCTAGCTTCCGGAATTTCCTGGAGGATAACCAAAGCGACCTCAAGAGCGATGTAATCGTTGTTGCAGACAGTGGAAACTGGTCCACTACGGTACCCGCCATCACAACTACCTTGCGAGGGCTGGTTTCTCAGGTTATTGAAGTCCGAACCCTCGATCACGCGGTTCACAGTGGAATGTTCGGGGGAGTGGTTCCGGATGCGCTCATGCCCCTGGTGAGAATCCTTGCATCGTTGCACGACACAGAAGGCGGTGTGGCTGTAAAGGGATTAGAAGAGAGCGTTGCAGCCGACTTGGACTATTCAGAAGCGGATTTACGTCGCGATTCCGGCGTGCTCGACACCGTGTCTCTTGTGGGGGAAGGTAGCATCCTGTCCCGAAACTGGACCAAGCCCGCAATCACGGTCATCGGCATCGATGCTCCCAGCGTTGCGATCTCGAGCAACACTTTGCTTCCAACCGCACGGGCCAAGATAACAATGCGAATCGCACCCGGTCAAGTACCCGAGACCGCATTGCAACTCCTCAGGGAGCACATCGTTGCTCACACTCCCTTTGGAGCTCAAGTTACCTTTCAGGAGATCGAACTCGGAAAGCCCTATTTGGTTGATGATTCGGGATGGGCTAAGCCGCTCATGCAGCAGTCGCTGAAACAGGGTTTTGGGTTCGAGTCGGTTGACATAGGTATTGGAGGCTCAATCCCATTCATCGCGGATTTGGTTGAACTCTTCCCGAAAGCCCAAATCTTGGTAACAGGGGTAGAGGATCCTGATTCCCGAGCGCACAGCCCAAACGAGTCGGTTGATCTGACCAGCCTAAAGAACGCAATCATTTCCGAAACATTACTGTTGTTGGGAAGCAATCTTCGCCGAAACTGATTTACAATTTGGATACAACTACGAGTCAACTAAGGATTCAAATGACTGATGTACTAACTCACGGAGTAGACCTAACCGAAGTAGCCAAGGCGAAGGTCAAGAGCCTGATTGAGGCGGAGGGTCGCGATGACTTGCGCCTTCGCATCGCGGTGCAGCCCGGTGGTTGCTCCGGTCTGATTTACCAGTTGTACTTTGACGAGGCAGTAGCCGAGGGCGACGCTATTCGCTCATTCGGTGAAGTCGAGGTTGTAGTGGACCAGATGAGCGTTCCCTACCTCGAGGGCGCGTCGATCGATTTCGAGGACACCATTCAGAAGCAGGGTTTCACCATTGACAACCCGAACGCTCAGGGTTCCTGCGCTTGTGGAGACAGCTTTAGCTAAGCCGCAACCTGCCAAACTTTCTCACCCCGTTAACTTAGGTTGGCGGGGTTAGAACTTTAATCGGTTTTTGCCTTGATTTGCTTGCTAGGTGCCACTTTCGCGATGGTCTGGGGAATAGGATAGAAGGGTAACAATTCGAAATTTTGAAGGGTCGATTGTGCTGCAAAAGCCTCGATTGAAGTGGGCCGCTGGTCTTGCCGCTACTTCCATGCTCGTACTCACCGGATGTTCTGCAGAACAAGCCAAGATGGGTTTCCTACCAGGCGATGGAAAGGTGACCAACCACACCTCATCAATCGTGGGTCTGTGGACCACGTCTTGGACTCTTTTGCTAGTGGTCGGTGCGATTTCCTGGGGCTTGATGGCCTATGCAATGGTGGTTTACCGTCGTCGCAAGGGTGAAACCGGGCTTCCGCCTCAGCTTCGTTACAACATGCCGATTGAGACCCTTTTTACCGTGGTGCCTTTCATCCTCGTGGTAGGTTTCTTCGCTTTTACCGCCAAAACAATGACGGCAATTGAGACCCCGAATCACCCTGAAGTGACCATTAGCGTCATTGGAAAACAGTGGAGTTGGGACTTCAACTACCAAGACTCGAACACCTACGATTCCGGCATTCAATACCAGGACGGTCCTGAACCGCAAACCGAGGTTTCACTTCCAACTCTTTACCTGCCCCTCAACAAGCGCGTAGAGATCGACCTTTCGTCCAGAGACGTAATCCACTCTTTCTGGATCATCGAGACTCTTTACAAAAAAGACATGTTCCCGGGAAAGACAAACCGGATTTACTTCACTCCTACCGAGTTGGGAACCTTCAAAGGCAAGTGTGCGGAACTTTGTGGAGAGTTCCACAGCGAAATGCTTTTCAACGTCAAGGTAGTGACTCCGGCGGACTACGAAGCACACATGGCGCAGCTCAAGGCTGCGGGTAATGTGGGCCAGCTCCCGGCTGCCTACAACCGTCAATCTAATCTGCCTGGCAACAAGGCACAGAAGAACTAAGGACTAAGGACACTAAAAATGGCTACTGCAACCGCAACTTCAGCCTCAGGTCTGGTTCAGCGCAAGTCCAAGGGACGCATCTTGGTGGACTGGGTCACTACTACCGACCACAAGAAAATCGGTTACCTGTACCTGATCACTTCCTTCCTCTACTTCATCATCGGTGGAATCATGGCGCTGCTGATTCGTGCTCAGCTGGCGGCCCCGGGTCTATCCGTGGTTGCCACGAAGGAGCAGTACAACCAGCTCTTCACCATGCACGGCACCATCATGCTTCTCATGTTCGCAACTCCGCTTTTTGCTGGCTTCGCCAACGTACTGATGCCCGTGCAGATTGGCGCGCCTGACGTTGCCTTCCCACGCCTAAACGCCATCGCTTACTGGTTTTACTTCTTCGGTTCGTTCGTGGCGGTGTCCGGCTACTTCACTCCTCAGGGTGCGGCGGGATTTGGTTGGTTTGCCTATCAGCCTTTGGCAAACACCACATTCACGCCCGGAATCGGTGGGGACTTGTGGGTGTTTGGACTCGCGCTCAGCGGTTTTGGAACCATCATGGGTGGCGTTAACTTCATCACCACAATTTTGACCATGCGCGCACCTGGAATGACCATGTTCCGCTTGCCAATCTTCACCTGGAACACCTTGGTCACCTCCATTCTGGTAATCATGTGTTTCCCGCCACTCGCTGCTGCCTTGTTTGCAATGGGTGCAGACCGACGCTTCGGCGCTCACCTGTTTGACCCCGCCAATGGTGGTCCAATGCTTTGGCAGCACCTGTTCTGGTTCTTTGGTCACCCAGAGGTTTATATCCTTGCTCTTCCATTCTTCGGAATCGTCTCGGAGATCTTCCCGGTATTCAGCCGCAAGCCAATCTTTGGTTACAAGACACTGGTGTACGCAACTATTGCCATCGCGGCTCTTTCAATGACCGTGTGGGCACACCACCTTTACGTGACCGGCGATGTCTTGCTTCCATTCTTCGCGCTTACCACCATGTTGATCGCGGTACCAACCGGTGTGAAGGTATTCAACTGGATTGGAACTCTTTGGCGTGGCTCTGTGACCTTTGAGACCCCGATGATCTTCAGCTTGGGCTTCTTGACCACATTCATTTTTGGTGGACTTACCGGTGTTATTTTGGCCTCGCCCGCTCTGGACTATCACTTGAGTGACAGCTACTTTGTTGTTGCCCATTTCCACTACGTGGTCTTTGGAACGGTTGTTTTTGCGATGTTTGCCGGTTTCTATTTCTGGTGGCCAAAAATGACCGGAAAAATGCTCAACGAGCGCTTGGGCAAGGTTCACTTCTGGTTGCTGTTCATCGGCTTCCACACCACCTTCCTGGTGCAACACTGGCTAGGTGTGATGGGAATGCCTCGCCGTTACTACTCGTACTTAGCGAGCGACGGCTTTGCCACGCTCAACTTGGTTTCGAGCTTGGGAACAATCTTCCTTGCCCTTTCCATGATTCCGTTCCTCTGGAACGTTTACATCACTCACCGCAAGGGCGTTAAAGTGACTTCTAATGACCCTTGGGGCTATGGACGCTCTCTTGAGTGGGCAACCGAAAGTCCGTTCCCAAGGCACAACTTCACCTCTATCCCACGCGTGCGTTCGGAATCGCCAGCATTCGACCTAAACCACCCGGAGTTCGCAGCTCCTGAGGCAAAGGTTGCTACAACCAAGAAGAAGGGCTAATCCCCATGAAGACAAACGCAAGACTCTTCTTGTTGCTAACCGTTTTCTATGCAGTTGACGCGATTGTTTACGGAGTTTGGTCCTACAACGTTTCCGTAGCATCCGGCAATTTTGTGCACGAGGGAAAGCACGTTGAGATCATCGGAACAGCCGCCATTGGCATGTTGGTCTTCTTGAGCGGATTCATTTTCTTCTACGTCAACAAGACCGCGAACACGTCGGGTCTGATGCCGGAAGATCGCCTGGACGCCAACATCGAAGACGGTGATGCCGAGATTGGCTTCTATAGCCCTTGGAGCTGGTGGCCTTTTGCCTTAGGAATCTTTGGCGCTCTAACCTTTGCTTCTCTTGCGGTTGGATGGTGGCTCACATTCATTGCAGTTCCACTTGCACTGGTCGCACTAATCGGCTTGGTTTTCGAATACAGCCGCGGGCAGCACGCTCACTAGAACCTTTTCATCGATTGGCCCGTCTTAGGACGGGCCTTTCGCGTTTTCCCGAATGTCCGTGCAGAGCAATAGTCTGGCTCGGTATTTCAACGGACAGGGGAGCGCCACATGAGTTTCTTGATTGCAATCTTGGATGCCTACGACAGCCTGATATCAAAAACCTTGCTTCACACGGTTTTGCCTTACATTTCGTTAGACATCCTGGTTCAGCGTTACATCAGCAGTCGTAATAAGGCGCGCGACGAAGGCGCAGACTTTAAGCCTGATGAAGCACCCTCGGCCCCTGAACCAACTCCAATTGGTTCAAATAGCACAAACAATGCTTCTCCCGATGCCTCGTCCGATGAGCTCGCCTTAAGGTTCCATAGCTGGTTGCGCGCCGCGGCTAGCTGGCTCGGACTTGAGAAGTCCTGAAAATGTTGAAATGCCCCCGCCTAGGCGAGGGCATTTCTATCTGTCCTTAATGAAGAACTTTGGTTTGGTTGCTTTCAATAGCGGGGTGATCGTGATTTGCCTCCGCAAGCTCACCGGCGGTAACTGGCGCAACCCGGTCCTCAAAGTAGAACCGACTCCAAGCGGCCCTAGCCCTAGCGGACATTGTTATCTGTCCCTTGGCATTTGGGCGAGCAATGGTTGGCTGATAGTCAACAAAGTCAACGTACTTGTAGAGTTCGTGCTCCGGGAGAGCTTCGTGAACCTCGATGTACTCACCGTGAGGCAATCGCACGATACGACCGGTTTCGCGGCCGTGAAGTGCAACCTCGCGGTCCTTGAGCTGGAGGCTTAGACATACACGCTTTGTGATCAGGAACGCGATGATTGGCAGGACAATCAACGAGATCTGCATGGTAGTCAGCACGTTGTTCAGGCTCAGCATAAAGTGCGTGGCAATCAAGTCCGTGCTAGCGCCGGCCCACAGAACCGCGTAGAAGGTAACACCTGCCGCACCAATAGCTGTGCGGGTAGGCGCATTTCTAGGACGGTCGAGCACGTGGTGCTCACGCTTGTCTCCAGTCACCCAAGCCTCAAAGAATGGGTAGAAGGCAACAAAGACTAGAAGCAGAATCAGAACAATCATTGGAATCAAGATGTTCCAGGTCCAGGTGTAGCCGCCCAAAACAACCTCGAGGTGGCTTGGTGCCAAACGAAGAGCGCCGTCTGCCCATCCGATGTACCAGTCAGGCTGCGTACCCGCCGAAACAGGGGAGGGGTCGTAACCGCCGTACATCCAGATTGGGTTTATGGATACGGTTGCTGCAACCAGCATCAAAACACCAAAGACTAGGAAGAAGAAGCCACCCGCCTTTGCAACATAAACGGGCATTAGCGGATAACCAACAACGTTGTCATCGCGACGTCCTGGACCAGAGTAGTGGGTGTGCTTGTGGATGACCACCATGAATAGGTGAATCACGATGAAGATCAGAATGAATGCTGGAATCAGAAGGATGTGCAAACCGTAGAGGCGAGCAACAATCTGGTGGCCAGGGAATTCTCCGCCGAAGAGCATGGAGGAAATGTAGGCCCCAACAATTGGCAGTCCCTTGATCATTCCATCGATGATTCGAAGTCCATTGCCCGATAGCAAGTCATCCGGCAACGAGTAGCCCGTGAATCCACCAGCCATAGCTAGAACAAACAGGGCAAAACCGACTACCCAGTTGATTTCACGGGGCTTACGGAATGCTCCGGTGAAGAACACGCGAAGCATGTGGAGACCAGCTGCCGCAACAAAGAGCAGGGCTGCCCAGTGATGCAGTTCGCGCATCAACAAGCCGCCGCGAACCTCAAAGGAGATGTCGAGCGCGGATTTGTAGGCGATGGACATCTCAGCGCCCTTTAGGGGGCCGTAGACGCCATCGTAGATAACGTTTGTCATGGCTGGTTGGAAGAAGAAGGTCAGGAAGGTTCCGCTCAGCAGCAAAACAAGGAAGCTGTAAAGCGCAACTTCACCCAACATGAAGGACCAGTGGTCGGGGAAGATCTTGCGTCCGAATTCCTTGAGGATTCCGGCCACCCCAACGCGCTCGTCAAGATAGTTGGCAGTTCCGGCTAGGAAGCCACCTTTTTTGGCGGTGTTTGTTGCGTTACTCATAGTTTGCGCTCCCAGAAGCTTGGGCCAACAGGTTCTTCAAAGTCACCCTTAGCTACGAGGTAGCCCTCGGCGTCGACGGTGATTTTGAGTTGAGGAAGTGGACGGCTTGCCGGGCCAAAAATGACCTCACAGTCGTTCGCTAGATCGAATGTGCTCTGGTGGCAAGGGCAGAGCAAGTGGTGCGTGTGCTGCTCGTAAAGAGCAACAGGGCAACCAACATGGGTGCAAATCTTGCTGTACGCCACGATTCCCTGGTAGCCCCAGTCCAGTTCCTTCTGGCTGTGGATGTCTGCCGGGTCTAGTCTTACCAAAAGAACTGCGGCTTTGGCCTTTTGCTCAAGGTAGTCCTCAGGGTGTTCTTCGCTGGTCAGTCCCTCGGGAACCACGTGAAAAACGGAACCCAGTGTTAGGTCGGCAGCCTTAATAGGTGTGCCGGTTGGGTCCGTAGCCAAACGAGTGCCGGCCTTCCACATTGTGTGGCGAAGTGTTCCAGCAGGATTTGGGTCGGTGGTCATGTCTTTGAACAACACGAGCGCAGGAAGCGGGAACAGAGCTAGCGCGCCATAAAGACTGCGTCGGATCAGCTTGCGTCTGCTGAAACCCGACTCCTGGTTGGCCAAGTTGATGATTTCAACCGCCCTGGCTCGAACTTCTTCGGAGCCGCGAGTTAGGTGACGAGGCTCGGCTACTTCTGCATCTGGCATCAGAGTCTTAGCCCAGTGAACCGCCCCAAAGCCGATACCCAGCATGCCCAGTGCAATTGCAACACCCATAAAAAAGGTGTTGTTGCGAACGGTCCCTAGATCGTCGGTGATTGGAAAAGCAAAGTAGGCGACGATTGAGCTGGCGCTACCGAAAATGCTTAGCAGGAACCAAGTAACAACCTGACGATTAGCGGTTTTAGCGTGCTTCTCGCTCTTGTCTGTCATTCGCACGCGGTGCGGTTCAAGTCCAGGATCGGCAATCTTGTCGGCCGAAACTACAGCTAGACCGCCACTGTAAACGTGATCAGTCTCGTGCGAGTCTGTCGACGCAGGCTGGTTGCCCTTCTTGTCGCTCACTTAGTTGCTCCCTTTTGTTGATAAGTCAATAGTTGGCTTCTAGTTGCTCTTGGCGCCAAGCCAAACAGTTATGCCGATGATTCCACCCAACACGAAGATCCAAACGAAAAGTCCCTCGGCCACAGGACCCAAGTTGTCCAAGCTCAAGCCACCCACCGAAGGGTGTTCCTGCAGATAAACGAGGTACGTGATGATGTCTTTTTTGTCGGAAGGTGTGAGGTTTGCATCGTTGAACACCGGCATGTTCTGAGGTCCGGTAATCATTGCCTCATAAATCTCTTTTGGTTCGGCGTCGGTCAGAGGCGGGGCATACTTGCCCTGGGTTAGCGCCCCACCGGCACCTGCGGCGTTGTGGCACATGGCGCAGTTGGTTCGGAACAACTCACCTCCGCGGGTTGCGTTGCCATCTGCAGTCACCATAGATTCGCTCGGCACAGCCGGACCGGGAGCGAGTGAGGCCACGTAGGCGGCCATCGCGGCGATTTGAGTGTCTGTGAAAACGGGATTCTTTGAAGGTACCTGGGGTCCGGAAGCCTGCGCCGGCATGCGACCGGTAGACACCTGGAAGTCGACAGCTGCTGCGCCAACACCAATCAAGGTTGGAGCGTTCTTCGTTCCCTCGGCGTTTTTGCCGTGGCAGGATGCACAGTTGCTTAGAAAGAGTTTGTGACCCTCGTCTATCTGAGAAGCCGAAGCCAGAGTGGGGGACTGCTGCGAGCCGATTGCGGCGTTTGCTGCGGCATAGCCACCACCGGTGAGGAGCAAGCCCGCAGCGATAACTATTGCTGCTGCAATCGGCTTACGACGAGACAACTTGGCGGTTTTTGACCTGTTATCGAACATTAATTCATGGCTCCGAATCGTTTACTTCAAGACGTAGATGATGAGGAAAAGGCCAATCCAGACAACGTCCACAAAGTGC
>Ga0007791_10000201_pt1 | contig 17270 bp, 13 predicted proteins | sample CryBogmetaGMA05M_FD_60368 | JGI IMG/M metagenome (GOLD analysis project Ga0007791, IMG submission 60368) | Freshwater microbial communities from Crystal Bog, Wisconsin, USA - MA0.5M | ecosystem: Environmental > Aquatic > Freshwater > Lake | place: Crystal Bog, Wisconsin, USA | collected 2009-07-06 | reverse complement strand
GCGACCCCGGCGGTCTTGAGCTGCTCTTCTGTCTGCCCGACCCAGGCCACTTCCGGGGCGGTATAGACGACGCTGGGCACCAGATTGTAGTCCACATGCCCGACCTTGCCGGCGATGAACTCAATACAGGCCACGGCATCCTCTTCGGCCTTGTGGGCCAGCATGGGACCATGAATGACGTCACCAATGGCCCAGACGCCGGGGGCGGTCGTGCGGAAGTGGTCCGTGTCGATGACCCCGCGCTTGTCGGGAACAATGCCGACGCTCTCAAGGCCCAGGCCTTCGGTGAAGGCGCGGCGGCCGATGGCCAGCAGGACATAGTCAGCGCTCACGGTCTCGGCGGCGCCGCCGGCCACAGGCTCGACCGTCACCTCGACGCCCGTCGCAGACGCCTTGGCGCCCGTAACCTTGGAGCCCAGCTTGAAGGTCATGCCCTGTTTGGTCAGGCCCCGCTGGAAGGTCTTGGCGGTGTCGGTATCCATGCCAGGCGTGATGCGGTCGAGGAACTCGACCACGGTCACCTGGGCACCCAGGCGACGCCAGACCGAGCCCAGCTCCAGGCCGATGATTCCGGCGCCGATCACCACGAGATGCTTGGGCACCTCCGGCAGGGAGAGGGCACCCGTGGAGTCAACAATGCGCTTCTGGTCGACCGTGACGCCGGGCAGGCCGGAAGGCTCCGAGCCCGTGGCGATGACCGTGTTCTTCGCTTCGAGGACGGTGACCGCGCCGTCTTCGCCGGTGACCTCAACCTTGCCCGGACCGGCCAGCTTTCCGTAGCCCTTGATCCAGTCGATCTTGTTCTTCTTCATCAGGAACTCGATCCCCTTGGTCAGGGCCAGGACCGATTCCGCCTTCTGTCCCATCATCTGGGGCAGGTTCAGCCTGGGGGTGACCTCAATGCCCAGGTGGGCGAAATCCTTGCCTGCCGCCTCGAACATTTCCGACGCATGCAGCAGTGCCTTGGAGGGCATGCAGCCAACATTGAGGCAGGTGCCCCCAAGGGTGGGGTTCTTTTCGACCAGGGCGGTCTTCAGGCCCAGCTGGCCTGCACGGATCGCAGCATTATAACCGCCGGGACCGCCCCCGATGATGACGACGTCGTATTGGGCCATGAGCACGCCTCTTGGGTTCGAAATTTGAGCCCAGAGATAGAACCGTTTCCCTCAGGTGGCGAGGGTCGTCGGCGAATTTACATCCTCGTCGTCGTCATTTGCCCTGATAGGCGCGGGGCCAAACCTGAGTGGGACGAAGGTGCCGCCATAAACCCACAAAATTAAGGCCAAGAAAGTCTGTAAGACGCCGGCGCTTGGCCAGATATGAGACAGACTAGAGGTCACGCCTCGATTGGCGCCTATGAAGGCCCGAACATCCTCCCAGTCCTCCTCCAGAACCCAAATGCCATACCCGCCAAAGGCCAGCTGATGGGTGAAAAAGGCTTGGCCGGTGGCTTCATTCTGGATGAAACAGAAAATGCCTGAGGCGCGGAGCGCCGAGGCAGCCACCAAGGTCTCCGCCGTATCTAAGAACCGCGCCGCTAACACAAGCCTCATAGTACAAACTATGAACACTCAATCGAAAGGTGTAAATAGGGCCCTTGCTCGAAGGGCCCCGCCTTTCGGGTTAGATGTCCAGCAGCAAACGCTGGGGATCTTCGATGGCTTCCTTGACCTTGACCAGGAAGGTCACAGCGCCCTGGCCGTCGACAATGCGGTGATCATAGCTAAGCGCCAGATACATCATCGGACGGATGACCACCTGACCGCCAACCGCCATGGGGCGGTCCTGGATCTTATGCATGCCCAGAATGCCCGACTGGGGAGCATTGAGGATGGGGGTCGACATCAGCGAGCCGTAAACACCACCGTTGGAAATGGTGAAGGTGCCGCCCTGGAGGTCATCCATGGCCAGGGCACCGTCGCGAGCCTTTTTGCCCAGTTCGCCAATGCCTTTTTCGACCCCGGCGAGGGTTAGGACGTCGGCATTGCGGAGGACTGGAACCACCAGGCCGCGGTCGGTGCCGACAGCGACGCCGATATCATAGTGGTTCTTATAGATCAGGTCCTGCCCATCGATCTCGGCATTGACCTCGGGCACATGCTTCAAACCATGAATACAGGCGCGGACGAAGAAGCTCATAAAGCCGAGCTTCACTCCGTGGGTCTTTTCGAACACGTCCTTGTAAGAATTACGCAGGGCCATGACCGCAGACATGTCGACCTCGTTGAAGGTCGTCAGCATGGCGGCGTTGTTCTGGGCTTCCTTCAGGCGACGGGCGATAGTCTGGCGCAGACGGGTCATCCGCACGCGCTCTTCCCGGGCATGGGTCTCGCGCGGTGCCGCAACAGCGACGGGTGCTATGGGCGCAGCGGCGCGGGTTTCGAGTGCCGCAATGGCATCGCCCTTAGTGACACGGCCGTCCTTGCCAGTTCCGGAGATCGCGGCAGGATCAAGCTTGTTCTCCGCGACAATGCGTTGGGCCGAAGGCGCCAAGGGCGCGGCAGCCTTCGGAGCTGGCGGGGGCACGGCCGCCACAGGCGCTGGCGGGGGGGCCTCAGCCTTGGGTTCAGCCACCTTCGCCGCAGGCTTGGCCGCAGCGGCACCCACCGCCAAATGGCCCAAGACAGCACCAGGCTCGACCGTCGCGCCCTCTTCGGCGGAGATGGACTCCAGCACGCCGTCTGCGGGCGCAGCAACTTCCAAGCTGACCTTGTCGGTTTCCAGTTCCACAAGGATTTCATCCTTGCGTACAGCGTCCCCCGGCTTTTTCGTCCAGCGCGCCACCGTCGCTTCGGAGACGGACTCGCCGAGCGCGGGGGTCATGATGTCGGCCATGGATAGTGCTTTCTGTCTCTTCTGGGGGGCTAGTTTAGGCGAAGGCGTCGTTTAGGAAGGCTTGTAGTTCTTTCTGGTGGCGGCTCATCTGACCGGCTGCCGTGGAGGCAGAGGCCGGGCGTCCCACATAGCGGGCGCGTTTGGCCTTGATCTTCAGGCGATCGAGGGTGAGCTCGAGCCAGGGGTCCACAAAGGTCCAGCCGCCCATATTCTTTGGTTCTTCCTGGCACCAGACCAGTTCCGCGTTCGCGAAGCGTGAGAGCTCCGTGGACAGGGACTTCACCGGCCATGGATAGAATTGCTCCAGGCGCATGAGGTAGACGTCATTGACGCCGCGATCTTCCCGGGCCTCCAGCAGGTCATAATAGACCTTGCCCGAGCACAACACGACCCGACGGATCTTATCGGGAGCGACCAGCTCGGTCTTGGTGTTTTGACCGCGCTCAGCATCGTCGTGCAAGACCCGGTGGAAGGATGATCCCTCGGCCATATCCACCAGCTTCGATGTCGCTTTCTTGTGCCGCAGCAAAGACTTGGGCGTCATGACGACCAGAGGTTTGCGGAACTCCCGGCGCATCTGCCGTCGCAGGACGTGGAAGTAATTGGCCGGTGTGGTGCAATTGACCACCTGCAGATTGTCTTCAGCGCAGAGCTGCAGGAACCGTTCAAGGCGCGCCGAGGAGTGTTCCGGGCCCTGGCCCTCATAACCGTGCGGCAGGAGCATGACGAGGCCGCTCATCCGCAGCCACTTGCGCTCGCCCGACGATATGAACTGGTCGATGACCACCTGAGCGCCATTGGCGAAGTCGCCAAACTGGCCCTCCCAAAGGGTCAGAGTCTTCGGATCCGCGAGGGAGAAACCGTACTCAAAGCCGAGCACCGCCTCTTCCGAGAGAGGGGAATCTATGACTTCGAAATGGGCCTGACCTGACCGGATGTTGGAAAGCATTGTGTAATGCTCTTCCGTCGACTGGTCGATGATGTCGCAATGGCGCTGGGTAAAGGTGCCGCGCACACTGTCCTGGCCAGCGAGGCGGACTGGGAAGCCTTCATCAAGCAGGGTCGCAAAGGCGAGATGCTCTCCCGTAGCCCAGTCGAGGCCCTCGCCGCTTTCGATCGCCGCGCGCCGCGCCTCGATCACCCGCCGGACATTCTTGTGAACGTCGAGATGGGTGGGGATTTCGGTGATCTTCTGGCCAAGATGCAGGAGTTTTTCCAGGGGGGCCGAGGTGTCACCACGACGGTCGTCACCTTCGGGCAAGGCCAGGCCCGCCCACTTGCCATCCAACCAATCAGCCTTGTCAGCCTTATAGGTCTTACCGGCTTCGAACTCGGCGTCCAGGAACTGCTCAAAGTCTGAAATCCAGGTATCGACCTCGTCCTGGGTCACAACACCTTCGCCCACGAGCTTCTTGGTGTAGATTTCCCGGGTGGTGGGATGATCCTTGATCTTCTTGTACATCAAGGGCGAGGTCATGGTCGGGTCATCGCCTTCGTTGTGTCCGAAGCGGCGATAGCAGAACATGTCGATGACCACGTCCTTGCCAAACTGCTGGCGGAACTCCGTGGCGACCTTGGCCACATAGACCGTAGCCTCGGGATCATCGCCATTCACATGGAAGATCGGTGCCTCAACCATGAGGGCCACATCAGAAGGATAGGGCGACGACCGGGAATATTTCGGCGCTGTGGTGAAGCCGATCTGATTGTTGACGATAAAGTGGATCGTCCCGCCGGTGCGGTACCCCTTGGTGCCCGAAATGGCGAAGCACTCTGCGACCACACCTTGACCCGCAAAGGCAGCATCGCCGTGCATCAGCAGGGGCAGGACATGATGGCGACCAGCCTCAGCGGTTTCCCGCAGGGCGAAGGCCTGTTTGGCCCTGGCCTTTCCTAGAACAACCGGATTGACGATTTCCAGGTGAGAGGGGTTTGCGGTCAGGGACAGGTGGACGGAATTGTCGTCGAAGCTGCGATCCGAGCTGGCCCCCATGTGATATTTCACATCGCCAGACCCTTCGACGTCGGACGGCAGGGAGGTGCCACCCTGGAATTCGTGGAAGATCACGTGATAGGGCTTGGCCATCACGGCAGCGAGGACGTTCAGACGGCCCCGGTGCGGCATGCCGATGATGATGTCACGGACACCCAGTGCCCCGCCGCGCTTAATGATCTGCTCAAGGGCAGGAACCGCAGCTTCACCACCATCAAGCCCGAACCGCTTGGTGCCGGGGAAGCGCTTTGCCAGAAACTTCTCGAAGCCTTCGGTCTCGATCAGCTTCTTGAGAATGGCAATCTTGCCCTGCTTCGTGAAGGTGATGTCCTTATCGCGGCCCTCGATCCTCTGCTGCATCCATGCCTTTTGCTGGGGATCGGAAATGTGCATGTACTGCACGCCGATGTCTGAGCAATAGGTCCGCCGCAGGATGGCAAGAATTTCACTGACCGTCGCGGTCTCTAGGCCGAGAATGTGATCCAGGAAGATCGGCCGATCATAATCACTTTCGGTAAAGCCATAGGATGACGGATCCAACTCGGTGGCGTCACCTTCTGGAAAGGCAATGCCCAAGGGATCAAGTTTCGCACGCAGGTGACCACGCATCCGGTAGGCGCGGATCATCATGACGGCCCGCAGGGAGTCGAGGGTCGCAGCACGAAGGGCTTCGGCGGAGGGCGCCGGCTGGGCTAGGGTCGCGCGCTCGGCGATCTTGGTGCCGAGTTTGGCATCGACAGCAGGCCACATGCCATCCATGGCCGAGAGCCAGTCCGGTCGCGGGGCTGGAGCCGACCGCGCCGTCCAAGCCGGGCGTTTCGCCGCCGCCTGGGCTTCATCTAGCCGGTCTGGCAGGGACTGGAAAAAAGCCCGCCAGGAAGGTTCGACCGAATTCGGATCCGTCGCCCATCTTGCGTAAAGATCTTCAACGAAACCCGCATTGCCCCCGTAGAGAAACGAGGTCTCGGTCATGATATCGTTGATAATGCCTGCGTCGTCCGCCATGTCGTCCGCTTCCAGAGGGGGGCCGCGGAGCAGGGGAGCTGAGCGCGGACCGCCCTAGGGTTATGTTGTCCTCAACGCCCCTTAAGGACGTCGAGTAGGGTTTCACCAAGCTTCGCCGGCGAAGGAGATACGCGGATGCCCGCCGCCTCCATCGCTGCAATCTTGTCTTCAGCGCCACCCTTGCCGCCCGAGATGATGGCACCAGCGTGACCCATGCGCCGACCAGGCGGTGCAGTGCGTCCAGCAATGAACCCAACCATAGGCTTCTTAGTTGCTGAATTCTTTATGAACTCCGCAGCATCTTCTTCTGCAGACCCACCGATTTCACCGATCATGATGATCGATTCCGTCTCGGGGTCCTTGAGGAACAGGTCGAGCATGTCGATGAACTCAGTGCCCTTGACCGGATCGCCGCCAATGCCCACGGCGGTGCTCTGCCCCAGACCCACCTGACTGGTCTGGAATACCGCTTCGTAGGTCAGGGTGCCGGAGCGCGAAACCACGCCTACAGACCCCTTCCTGAAGATATTTCCGGGCATGATCCCGATCTTGCAGGCCTCTGGCGTCAGGACACCTGGGCAGTTGGGTCCGATCAAGCGGGTCTTGGAACCCGAAAGCGCCCGCTTGACCTTGATCATGTCTGCAACCGGAATGCCTTCGGTAATGCAGATGACCAGGGGAATTTCAGCGTCGATCGCTTCGAGGATCGAGTCAGCCGCAAAGGCTGGCGGCACATAGATGACGCTCGCGTCTGCGCCGGTTTCTCGGACGGCCTCGTCCACCGTGTTGAATACGGGCAGGCCCACATGGGTGGAACCGCCCTTGCCGGGCGTCACGCCGCCGACCATCTTGGTGCCGTAGGCTATGGCCTGCTCAGAGTGGAAGGTGCCCTGGGCACCGGTAATGCCCTGGCAGATGACGCGGGTTTCTTTGCCAATCAGGATGGACATTAGGCGAGCTCCCGCACGGCTTTCACAATCTTCTCGGCACCGTCGCTGAGGTCGTTGGCCGCAATCACATTGAGGCCGCTCTCATTGATGATCTTCTTGCCCAATTCTGCATTGGTGCCTTCCAGGCGCACAACCAGGGGCACAGTCAGTCCCACCTGCTTCACGGCATTGACCACGCCGTTTGCCAGGATGTCGCAACGGGCGATGCCGCCAAAGATATTGACCAGAATACCCTTCACATTGGGATCGGCCATGATGATCTTAAAGGCCGCCGTCACCTTAGCCTCGTCAGCACCGCCGCCGACATCGAGGAAGTTGGCGGGCTCAGCGCCATAGAGCTTGATGATGTCCATGGTGGCCATGGCCAGACCCGCGCCGTTGACCATGCAGCCGATTTCGCCGTCCAGGGCGATATAGGACAGGTCGAACTTGGAGGCTTCGATTTCCTTGGGGTCTTCTTCGCTCTCGTCGCGGAGGACGACAATTTCCGGATGCCGGTAGAGGGCGTTGGAATCGAAGGAGACCTTGGCGTCCAGGACCCGGAGTTGTTCGTCCTCGGTGACGATCAGCGGATTGATTTCCAGCATGGCCATGTCTTTGGCCACGAAGGCCGTATAGAGCTGACCCAGAAGCTTAGAGGCCTGCTTGGCGAGGTCGCCGCTGAGGCCCAGCGCCTTGGACAGGGTCCGGCCGTGGAAGGGCCAGACGCCGGTCGCCGGATCTATGCTGAAGGTGATGATCTTTTCGGGCGTGTCGTGGGCGACCGTTTCGATGTCCATGCCGCCTTCGGTGGAAGCGACCACCGAGACCCAGCTGGTTTCACGATCCACCAACAGAGACAGGTAGAATTCTTTGGCAATGGCCGCGCCTTCTTCGATGTAGAGGCGGTTGACCTGCTTGCCCTTGGGACCGGTCTGATGGGTCACCAGGACCCGACCGAGCATTTCAGCGGCATTGGTCGCCACGTCATCGACGGACTTGACCACCCGGACACCGCCCTTGGCGTCTTCGCCAAGACCTTCAAAGCGGCCCTTGCCGCGGCCGCCGGCGTGGATCTGTGATTTCACCACAAAGACAGGACCACCCAATTGTTCGGCGGCCTTGCGCGCCTCTTCAACGGTGAATGCGGGATAGCCGCGAGGGACGGCGACGCCGAACTCGGAGAGGACGGCCTTAGCTTGATGTTCGTGTATGTTCATGAGGTCGCAGAACGCGTCGGTCTGAGGGCCCGCCCAATCGGCGAGTGGAACGGCTTATAGGGCGCCACGCGGTAAGGTGGCAACCGCTGTAAGGGGGTGTTTTTCACCGATTGAGCGAAGAATTCACCTGTGTCCCCTGTCTCCAAAGATAGGCTACTGCGCCTGATCTACGCCCACGGTTCCGCGCCGCTCTAACCGACCCCAGCCGACTCGAGCACCTTTGATCGCGGAATCTATGGATTTCAGAACCACATAATACATGAGCTGGCGGTAGCCGAACCTCTGGGCCGGGAGCCAGACGAGGTCCCGCCAGGGGGCCCTGCGCTCCAAGGCCATGCCCAGGGCTCCCGCAGAGAGATCGAGGAAAATGAAGGCGGCCCAGTAAAACAGGGGTTGCCAAAGATTGTCAGGCGACCACTCGACGGGGTGGGACAGTCGCCCATAGAGGCCCGAGACTATGCCCCAGGCCGCAGCAAGATCGACCAGGGGTGCCAAGGCCGTGAGAAAAATCTGGAACAGCCAAATCTGCGGTAGGGCGACAAAGCCAAGGACTGGCCGCTTAAGAGAAAACAAGGCTGATCGGTGTTTCCACAGACATTGTAGGGTCCCAAACGACCACCGGAATCGCTGCTTCAGCAAGCCTTCGACCGTATCTGGGGCCTCGGTATAGGCGCGAGCCTCCGGGTCAAACTCAACTCGCCAACCGGCCAGCTGGACCGATAGGGTCAAGTCTTGATCTTCCGCAAGGGTCTCTGGGGGATATCCGCCCAGGGCCATCAAGGCAGACTTACGCCAGGCACCGACAGCCCCAGGCACAACCGTAACAGCACCCAGCGCGGCCAGGGCCCGACGCTCAAGGTTCTGAGCGGTGACATATTCGAGGGCCTGCCATCGGGTCACCAGATTGACGCGATTTCCAACAATGGCATTGCCTGCCACAGCGCCGACCTTTGGATCTGCAAACCAGCGCGCCAACATGGCGATGGTATCTGGCGGGAAAAGCGTGTCGGCATCCAGGGCGACAATGATGTCACCGGTCGCGAGCTCCAGACCCCGATTCAAGGCCCGCGCCTTGCCGCCATTTTCCATGGTCATGAGCGTGACCCGGGGATCTGTGGAAAAGGCTTCGGAGACCAATTTCGACGTGTTGTCCTTCGAGCCGTCGTCAAGGACGAGGACCTCAAGATTGGCCCAGCGCGAGGCCAGGATGCGATTCACCGAAGCGACAATGACCTTTTGCTCGTTGAAACACGGGATCAAAACGCTGACCCTTGGTCCGTCCGGAGCATTCACCAGGGGGGGCGTGCGCTTTTCGATGGTTGCACGATGTACCAGGGCTAAGACGCCAAGGAGCAGTATCCGAGCAACCCCCAGGGCAATGGCGATCAGGAACAACCAGCGTAGGCCGATCTCCAAGCCATGGAAGAACCCAAATCCCATACGGTCTAAAAGCAGGTCGAGGGAGCCGCGCTTGGTCAGAGGAAGGGCTTGATCGCGGCTCATACCCGCCAATTGATCGACGCTGACCAGGGTGTAACCGTGGGCCCGGAGCTGGTCTATCAGCACCGGAAGCGCTTGCACCGTGCGACTGCGATCTCCCCCCGAGTCATGCAAAAGGACAACCTGCCCTGCCCGTGGCCCTCGATCAGCCAGTCGCGAGAGCGTGGTCGCCACAATCGCCTTGGGATCAGGCTTCTTCCAGTCGTCGGGATCAATCCGCAGACCGACCGTGAGATACCCCCGCTTTTCAGCCTCAAGCAGGGGCGCGACTTCTTTCGGCGTGGAGGGCTCAGCGTCACCAAAGAAGGGGGGCCGGAACAGCCGCATGGAATGGCCGGTCAAGGTTTCAAACAGGCGCTGCGTGGCGTTTAACTCGACATTGGTCTGAGCTGGTGCGGTCTCGCTGATATTCGGGTGAGTCCAGGTATGGCTGCCGACCATCTCCCCCTGGTCGACCTCCCGCTGAACCAGGCTTGGGAAGCGGGCCATGTTTTGGCCAAGGACGAAGAAGGTGGCGGGGGCCTGCTTTTCCTTGAGGATTTTCAAGATTTTAGGCGTCCAGCGGCTGTCAGGGCCATCATCAAAGGTAATGGCCACCCACCCCGGATGGGCACCATACCGCTGGATCACATAGGAGGTCGGCATCTGTTCATAGGCCGCCTGAGAAATCAGCCCTGAGGTCGGATCAAGCTTAAAGCTCCGACGCCCGGCGGTGGGGGTCGCCGTAACCTTGAGAACCTCGCCGGTTCCATCAAAGTCTACATCCTGTCCAGGAGTCAGGATTGAAAGGTTATTTGAGCTGGCCTGACCAAAGGCGTGGGGTAAGACGTTCCAAACGCCGGGGTCCTCTGAACCCAATCTCCAGAGGGCATAGCCCAGGGGTCGAAAAGCGTCAGCAACCTTGATTTCGTTAAACATCGTCACGGCGTCTAGGAACCAGACGCTATGCTTACGGCCCGTCTCATCTTCATAAGCATAGGTGGAATTCAGGGCCACCGGATCGAGGGTCACTGGGGCTTCTGAATCGTGGGCGATCTGGGTCGCCTCATTGAACGTCACCGCGCCAGCGCCACCCTTAGGGTACCATTTCGACGGTAGAGCCCAATCATAGCCATAGGCACCGAGCGCCAAGATTGTCTTCTCAGGGTCCAGCTTGCCCATGGCCGAGGCCACAAAGGATTGAAACCAGGACTGGCTTGCCGGCGGACCGGGATCTCCCGTCCCATAGTGTTCGTCGTAAGCCATGAGCACCAACACATCGGCGGCGTCCTGAAGCTTTTTCAGCGGCCAAGCTTCATCATCGATGGGTGCCGTCAGCCAGATTTCGCGCTTGAACGGTGCGAGGGCGGCCTTGGCTTGGGCGATAAATTGGGGATAGGCGGCGGCACCCTTGGGTGAGAGGTTTTCAAGGTCAAAGATGTAACCAGCATAGCCGCGGGCCTGGGCCAGGGCGACGAGATGGTCGATAAGGGCCTTCCGCGCGACGGGGTTCAAGACCACCGCATCTGCCATAGGCCCATTCCAAACAGCATTCTTAGCATTGTGGATGACCGGCAAAAGGGCTGGGCGGTGTTTCGCCCCGGCAATGACGGCTTCGGCCCGGGGGTCTGCGGTAAGGTCAACATCACCCTTGGGCGAGGAGAGCGATATCCACTGCGGCGCCACCACATCCAGCTGATCGACATTACGCGCCAAGGAAGCCCGCGAACTTTCATCCCAAGAAACGTAAAAGCCGACCGTCAGGGGTCTGGCTGCGCCCACCGTACGGGCGTGGGGCGTGACTCTGGGGCGAGGAATTTGCGACCAAGCCGGCTTACCACGCTTCAGCCGATGGGCGGTCTCCTGGTGCAGGGCGACAAGAACCCGGGGATCCTTCAGCTGAAGATTCGGCAGGACGGGGGAGAAGGCGAGGGTCGCGAAAAAGGCTGCGACCATGAGGGCGGCGAAGGCCACGGCCAAGCCGCCCGCCATTCCTGCGCGTTTGGCCCTGCGGCCACTCGGATCGTGGAAAATATAGTCGGCCATAAGTCTGCGTCTGCGCGGTTGTGATGACCCAAAATCATGGCCGAAGCGAGGCACCTATCCGAAGAACAAATGCCAGAGGGTGCGGCCAGGCATCAAAGCGATGAAGCCGTTTATCACAAAGCCTCCGTAAAACAGCCCCATCATGGTCCGGCGGTGGCGAACGAGGTTCCGCCGCTTGGCGGCGAAGACGGCGAGGGGCAGCATGATCAAGGTCCAGCCCGTGAACAGGTGAAGCAGAGACCAATGCCCCGGGTTCAAGGCGGTGATGAATATAGAGGACCCAGCGACAAGGGACACCAGGCCTACCCAGGTCCATCCAGCGAACCGGTGAAAGGTCTTACCCTTACGGACAACCATGAGGGCGGCGCCCAGGGCGACCGCCGCCACGGCCGCCAGTAGGTGGAGTTTAATGGGCAGGCTTAAACGCTGAAACACGACAGTGTCTAAGGCGTGAGGATGGGCATGGCGGGCGAGGTAGAGAATGCCCTTCGTGAAGGGGTAAATGGCGACGCCAACAATTGTAAAGATGATGAGCGCAGAGAGAAGGATCCTATGCGGCATGCTCAGGCGAAACGGCCCTGACGTTTGCGAAATCTGCGACATCCTCTATCTCCATTATTGGGGGGCGTATGGCGCGCTCCTGATGAAGGACGGTTTGCAGGCGGTCTTGGATCTGGGCAAACCCAGTTGCGTGGAATGACAGACTTGGTTCGCAAATCGCAGTCCACCGCCATTGGCGCTTCGCCAATGAACGATATCGATTTGCAGGTGATCCGCAGAACCCTGGTCACCGCAGGACTTGCTGGCTTTTTCTTTGCCGTGATCGGGGCCTTCGGTACGGGCGATATACCGTTCGCCTTGAGATGCGGAATTCTTGTCGCCATCGCCCTGATCGGGGCGATCAGCGGCATGGTGGCCAATGTCATTGCAGGGTTGATCCCGCCGCTTACGGATCGGCCAATGGCGCGGGGATTTGTTGGCGGTCTGATCCAGTCCGTACCCATGACCGGCGTCATTATGGGCATGGCTTGGACGTCCCATAGCCGCCTGTCCTTCTCCCAGGATTTTTTGCAGGACTTTCCAGTGGTCCTCGTGGTTTGCCTGACCATGAGCGTCATCGCTCCGGTGCTCAACCATCAGGCCAAGGCCGCCAAAGCTGCGCAATCAGGCCCGGACCCTGCGCCGCCGCGTTTTCTAGACCGCCTGCCGCTCAAACTGCGGGGCGCAGAGGTCTGGGCCGTCGAGGCGGAAGACCATTACCTGCGGCTTCATACATCGAAGGGGCAGGAGCTGATCCTGCTGCGTCTTAGCGATGCCATTGACGAATTGGCTGGGCTCGAAGGCGAGCAGGTTCACCGGTCATGGTGGGTGGCCCGACAGGGCCTCGCCGATGCCGAGCGCGGGGACGGCCGCGCTGTCCTCACCCTGAAAAACGGGGTGAAGGCGCCGGTCAGTCGAACCTATGCCAAGATACTTCGAGATAAAGGCTGGTTCTAAAGCCCGGCGCCCTTGAGGGCTTAGAGCATATCCTTGATGGTCTCACGCTCGCCGACCAGTTCATCATTGGTCAGGGCGATCTTGCTCTTGGCGAAGTCGTCCATCTCATAGCTGGTCAGAACCTCATAGCCGGAGGCTGTGGTCTTGACGGGCATGCCGGCCCAGACGCCCGGCGCAAATCCATAGCGCCCCTGGCTTTCCACTGCCACGGAATGGACAGCGCCCACCGTGGTCAGATCGCGAACATGGTCTACCAAAGCGTTGGCAGCAGACGCCGCAGAGCTGAGGCCGCGAGCTTCAATGATGGCTGCGCCGCGCTTGCCGACGGTCGGCAGGAAGTCGTTCTTCAGCCAGGCCTCGTCGCCGATGACCTCTGCGGCAGGCTTGCCACCAATCTTGGCGTGGGTGAAGTCGGCGAACATGGTCGGGGAATGGTTGCCATAGATAAAGAGGTCGCTGACTTCGTTGATCGAAACCCCGGCCTTCTTGGCCAGTTGGGCGCGGCCACGGTTTTCATCGAGACGAACCATGGCGGTGAAGCGATCGGCGGTCAGACGCTTGGCTTGAGCCGCAGCGATCATCACATTGGTGTTGCAGGGATTGCCGACTACGGCGACCCGGGCGTCGTCTGCGGCCACGGCGTCGATCGACTTGCCCTGGGCGATGAAGATCTTCCCGTTATCCTTCAAAAGGTCGGCACGCTCCATGCCGGGGCCGCGGGGCTTTGAGCCCACCAGGAGACACCAGTTGGCATCCTTGAAGGCCACATCGGCATCGCCAGTCAGGACCATGTCCTGAAGCAATGGGAAGGCGCAGTCTTCCAGTTCCATGGCCACGCCCTTCAGGGCCTTCTGCGGGCCCTCGACTGGGATTTCCAGCAGTTGAAGAATAACCGGCTGATCCTTGCCGAACATCTCGCCCGAAGCGATGCGGAACAGCAGAGCGTAGCCGATATTTCCCGCTGCGCCGGTGACGGCCACGCGAAGGGGTGTCTTAGTGGCCATGGCCGTAGCTCCCGTCTGGTTGGAAGATTGAAACAGTATTGGCGGTCCCTAACCCAAAACCAAGGCGGGCTGCAATGCCGACGACACTTTGTTTCTGAGGTCGACTTGTGGTCAAAAAGGTCATGTTCATCCTCGACCCTGCATTTGAGGTCGGCTCCACCGCCGTGGTTGAAGCCCCCCTGTCCCTTATTCGCCTGCAGCTGGATCTCAGGTGGCCCTGGCTGATCCTCATTCCAAAACAGCCGGCCTTGCGGGAAATTGAGGATCTTTCGCCCGCTGACCAAGGGCAGTTGATGCGCGAGATTGTTGCCTGCGGTCCGGCGGTGCGGGCTTTGGGGGATGTCCTGGGTCTGGCCGTGGAAAAACTGAATATCGGTGCCTTGGGTAATCTCACCCCGCAATTACACGTCCACCTGGTTGGGCGGCGCGAGGGAGATCCGGCCTGGCCAGGTCCCGTCTGGGGGGTCGGGGTGGCTGAACCCATGACGAAAGACCAGGTTAGCAGGGCCATACAGGCGGCACAGGACGCCCTTGCGTTCTAATTCCGAGACAGGGTCGCCGATCGCCGCTCGCCGCGGACAATCATGCCCCCAGACCATTGCCCAGTCCCCTCAGCCTCAAACACGGCGTCGACCGTCTCAGTGCCGTTGCGCCTTGTCTTGAATTTAAGGGTTAGATGGCCCGCGATATTTTGGATCTCATCAATAAAGCCGCTGGCATCAAGGGCGCCTTGTCGGCTGGGGTCGCGCCAAGCACCTTCGAGCCGACCCTGCCCCTTATCGACCAGCTGAAGATAATAGGTCTCGACGCCATTGACCTTGAGAACCCAGCGACCGTCTAGCGGCCCCTGCATGCCTTGGGCGGCGTTAAAGGTCGACCGAATGCGGCTTTCGTAATTTAGATCTGAAGGGGTCGGTGGGGCGTCGGGGGTCCTGCCAAGTTCGTCAATATGCACTGGCGACCCAAACTGGATTGTGGGTTCGGGTTTCGGCGAGGGTGGCGGAGACGGCGCCGCGGCCACGTCTGGAGTCAGGGTGGGAGTCGGGCTTTGGACCGGACTTTGAGGCTGCGCGGGAGTCGGCTCTGGGATTTGCAGGGGGGCCGATGGGGCAACCAACGGCTTAGTCGCTGTGCCCAGCAGGTCGCCAATCGGGTCGACGTCCTGGGCCATGGCTGCCCCGCCCATTGAGGCCATGACAAAAAGCGATAGCCAAACCCGTCTCATCGCGCGGCAATCGCCTCGGCTTGCGAGATCAGGCGCTGGGCTTCGTCCAGATGCAAGCGCTCGACCATACGTCCCTCAAGTTTGAAGACGCCCTTATCGGCATTTTCGGGCAATTCGAAGGCCGCGACAATCTGCCGAGCCCAGGCCACCTCTGCGGGGTCAGGGGCGAAGATGCGGTTGGCGGCGTCAATTTGACTGGGATGGATCAGGCTTTTCCCGTCAAAGCCAAATTCAAGACCTTGGAGGCATTGCAGCTCGAGGCCTTCAAGGTCGGCAATGTCATTGAAGACGGCGTCGATGACGCTCAGTCCATGGGCTCTCCCGGCCATGACCGCCAGGCTGAGGGCGCTCAGCAGGGGTGTTCTTGAGACCCCCGGCCGACACCGCATTTCCTTGGCGAGATCATTGGCCCCGACCACCAAAGCCGCCAGCGGCCCACCAAAACCGGCAATAGCATCGAGATTAAACAACCCCTGGCAGGTTTCCACCATGGCCCAAAGCTCAGTCTCGGATGCCAGGGCCTGGGCGTAGGCGGCAATATCGGTGGCCGATGAGATTTTCGGCACCAGGATGGCCTCGGGCGCGAGCTCAGACATCGCGGCCAAGTCTTCAGCACCCCAGGGGGTGTCGAGGCCATTAATGCGTACCACCACCTGCCGGTCGCCAAAGCCCCCCGCCTTGACTGCAAGAATAGCATTGGCCCGGGCTTCGACCTTGGCGTCCGGTGCCACGGCATCTTCAAGGTCAAGGATCACGACATCGCAGGGGAGGCTCCGCGCCTTATCAATCGCCCGCGCATTGGATGCGGGCATATACAGGCAGCTGCGGCGGGGACGTGCAGGGGTCACGCGAATCTCCGTTCGGATTGGCTGAGCCCTCCTTTAGACTAGCAGAGCTAAATTGACATTCGCCGGACGCATGACATCAAGGCCCAGAGCGAGGGCCAAATTGCACGGCTTTGCGGGAGCAGACCCATGACCAGCCGATACGATGCAGACGCCCGTAATGTTCTGGGCGGGGAATTGCAGCCCTGTTCGTTCGATCCAATGACCGGCTTTTTCCGCAATGGATGCTGCGAGACCGGGCCCCATGACACGGGCATTCATACGGTCTGCGCCGTCATGACCGCCGATTTCCTGGCCTTTTCGAAACAGGTCGGTAATGACCTGTCGACACCGGTTCCCCAATATGGATTTCCAGGCCTGAAACCGGGCGATCATTGGTGCCTCTGCGCGCCGCGCTGGAAAGAGGCTCTGGACGCGGGTGCAGCGCCCCAGCTGGTGCTAGCGGCCACCCACGAGGAAACCCTGGCGATTGTCCCCTTGGGCGTTCTCAAGGACCACGCTTTTACAGGTTAACGCCCATGGCGGGCCATCGGCCCCTATCCCGCCCAGGAACCGGCGACCGGCGGACGTCTAATCCATCCGGCCGCCCGGGACCTAGGTCTGTGGCCAAGGACGATCAGCCCTTGGCCTTGTCGCGCTCGATCGCCTGACGGATGATCTCGCCGGTTTCTTCGGGGTCAGCCCAGCGCACGATCTCCACCGACTTGCCCTTTTCCAGGTCTTTATAGTGCTGGAAAAAGTGAGCGATCTGTTCGGTGAGAATGGTCGGCAGGCCGCGCCAGGAATCGACCCCAGCATAGAAGGGGTGCAGCTTGTCTACGGGCACCGCCAGGACTTTTTCGTCGTCCCCGGCTTCGTCGACCATGATCAGGCAACCGATAGGGCGGCAGCGAATAATGGCACCAGGAACCACCGGGGTCGGGCCGACGACCAGGATATCCATAGGATCGCCGTCGCCGGACAGGGTGTGGGGGATGAAGCCGTAGTTTCCGGGATAGAACATGGCGGTGTGCAGGAAGCGGTCCACATAGATGGCACCGCTTTCCTTATCGAGCTCGTATTTCACCGGCTCGCCGCCCTGAGGGATTTCGATGAGGGCGTTCACGTCATAGGGCGGGTTCACGCCGACGGAAATTTTGGAGATGTCCATGGGGAGATGGCCTTTCCACTTACGGACATCAGCGTCCGCGCG
>Ga0007791_10000200_pt1 | contig 17332 bp, 11 predicted proteins | sample CryBogmetaGMA05M_FD_60368 | JGI IMG/M metagenome (GOLD analysis project Ga0007791, IMG submission 60368) | Freshwater microbial communities from Crystal Bog, Wisconsin, USA - MA0.5M | ecosystem: Environmental > Aquatic > Freshwater > Lake | place: Crystal Bog, Wisconsin, USA | collected 2009-07-06 | reverse complement strand
GTGCTCGCGGGCAACCGGGCGATGAAGTCGCTCGTCGATGCGGCCAAGAGCTCCGAGGTGGCCCCGATGGAGTCGCCGCAGTTCGAGTTTCCGCGCGAGGACGACGGCAAACTGGCGTTGTTGCTCGGTGAGGCGCAGAAGAAGGCGGCCGTGCTCCAGCCGAAGATCGACGCGCTCTACGGCATCCTTTCGGCCGGCCTGCCCGACAGGGACAAGATCAAGGAGAAGCGGTGGCAGGCGGGCTATGACCTCGCCATCGGCCGCGTGCTCGCCCTCAAGGTGCGGACCGACGCCTACAACATCATGCTCGCCCAGGCGAAGACGGGGATGAAGTTCAAAGACCCGAAGAACGACACGTGGCGGCTCGTCCCCTCCGACGACATTTCGGCCGTCGGCTCGCAGACGGAGAAGTTCGCCGTCCAGGCGCTCACGTTCCTGAAGCGGGTGGTCGAAGCGCATCCGGGCACCCCGTGGGCGCAGATGGCGGCCACTGAGTTGAAGCATCCGCTCGGGTACAGGTGGGAGGAGGCGTACACGGGCGTCAACGCCCGCAAGAACGACGGCGGTGGCGGTGGGGGGAATCCTTCCGACGACAAGCGACGGATGCTCGCTCCGCCGAAGCCCAAGCGGCCGCTGAAGAACCTCTGACGTCCTGGGGGTGGCTCGGGGCCGCCCGTGCCCCGTCGCCGGACGTTCGCTGCGGGCTCCGCCCTCCGCTCACTCCGCGCTGGCGGCGCTTCGCCATCCTGGCTCCGCTTGCCAGCGAGGCCGGCTCCCGGGGCACGGGCGGCCCCTCGCGGAGACCGCGAAGCGGCGACTCCGCCTGCCCAAGCCCGCCGGGGGCGTGTGTCAGGAAGCGCTGCGGCACCATCGCCGCCAGGATGGCGGCGCTCGGCAGGCGAGTGCCGCGAAGCGGCGACTCCGCCTGCCCAAGCCCGCCGGGGGCGTGTGTCAGGAAGCGCCGCGGCACCATCGCCGCCAGGATGGCGGCGCTCGGCAGGCGAGTGCCGCGAAGCGGCGACTCCGCCTGCCCAAGCCCGCCGGGGCCAGGATGGCCCGGCGGGCGTGAACTCAGAACGCCAGGCTGTCCTCCGCGAACACCTCGCGGCTCTCGTAGGCGTGGAAGCAGCGAGAGACCTTCTGGGAGAGGATCTGGAGGAACATGGCACGAAACTCGCCTTCGCTGCGGTCCGTCGCCGGGATCGCGGTGTGGGCGGGGAAGGTGAAGCCGTCGATTCGCTTCGTGAAGACCACCTTCTTTTCCGCGACGTCGAACACCCGCACATTCGCCGTGGCGCGGCCGCGGTACAGCGTGGAACCCTCGTGGAGGCGGAACTCCTCGAGATCGATGCCGACGACGAGGTCGGCGTCGAGCGACTTGCCGAGGGTCGGATAATCAACCCAGGAGTTTTCGTCGAGCCAGCGGGCCACCTCCTGCTGGCCGATCACGCGGGCCCTGCGGACCTTGTCGTCGAGTTGGCGGCCGACCAGGTTGGCGAGTTCCCGCGACGAGCCGGCGTCGCTGAACTCGAGCTCCACGATGGGGCGGCAGACGACGGCGACGTGCTTGCCACGGAGGCCGTTGAACTCCGCCGGGACGTCGGCGGGCTGGAGCAGGTAGGCCGCCGTCAGCAGCGTCGAGCAGCCGCCGGCCGATGCGACCACGAGGATCGCGAGGATGGCGAGGCGTAGGGAGCGGGCCACGGAGGCAACCATGGGGTCGTTCCTCGGAGAGGCGGCCGGATATCGACCGCGGGGCCGGGAGCGTAGATTCGCCGGGCGGGTTGCTCAATCCCGCTTCCGCCGGCAGCGTTCTGGCAGAATGGGTAAGGACATCATGGCTGGCATGGCAATCACGACCGATGCGGAGCCGACGGCGGCCGCCGCCTTCGTCACGGCGGTGCGGCAGGCGCTGCCGCCGGCGGGATTCTGGACGATGCCGGTCCTGGCCGCCGTGTCGGGGGGGGGCGACAGCGTGGCCCTCCTCCTGGCCCTGTGCCGGCTCGTGCCGGCAGATGCGGTGCGGCGGCTGATCGTGGTGCACGCGGAGCACGACCTGCGCACCGAGGCTGGCGACGACCGGGTGTTCGTGGAGCGGCTGGCAGCCCGGTTCGGGCTGGCGTTCGTGAGCCGTCGGCTGCCGGTCCGGCCGGCGGGCGGCGAGGGGATCGAGGCCGCCGCGCGCCGGCTGCGATACGAGTTCCTGATCGAGACGGCATCCGCGACGGGTGGCCGCCACGTCGTGGTGGCCCACACGGCCGACGACCAGGCCGAGACGATCCTGCACCGGCTGCTGCGCGGCACCGGCGTGGCGGGGCTCGCCGGCATGAGCCCGGCGCGCGAGCTCGCACCGGGGGTTTCCCTCGTGCGGCCGCTCCTCGGCGTGCGGCGTGCCGAGGCCCGCGGGTTCCTGGCGGCGACCGGCGAGCCGTGGCGGGAGGATGCGACCAACGCCGACATGCGGTTCGCGCGGAACTTCGTGCGGCATCGCATCATCGCGGACTGTGAGGCCGGCCCGTATCCCGCGGCGACGTCGGCACTCGTGCGTCTCGGCCGCCAGGCGGCAGCGGTCGCCGGCGCGATTCGCAGCGCGGCGGAGCGCCTGCTCGAACTGAACTCGTGTCGTCATGCCGACGGCACGGTGCTCGTGCGGACCGGGGGGCTCACCGGGCTCGACCGCCAGCTCGTGGCCGAGATTTTCGTGGCACTGTGGCGTTGCGAGGGCTGGCCGCGACGCGACATGACGGCCGCCCACTACGAGGCGCTCGCGGCTCTGGCCGACGGCGACCCCGCGGTGCCCGACGCGTTTCACGCACCCGGCGGCATCGCCGTGCGACGTCTCCACGACGGCACCCTGTCGGTCAGCCCCGGCGGCTGACCGGGCCCGCGGTCAGTGGTGCATGCCCTTCGCCTGATATCCGCCCTGGGAGCGGAACCAGGCCAGCAGCAGCAGGTAGCACACGAGCATGGTCGCCGGCACGAACGCCGTGAGGCGCAGCGCCTGCCGGCCCCCGAACAGGCCGGCCTGCTCCACGAGTGGCTTGTCGGTCGCGGCGCTGCCGCTCGCGGTGTCGTTCCACCACGACACGAGGGCCCGCTGCGCCGCGACGGTCTCTGGCTTGGCCTGCTCCTTCTCGAGGAGTTCCAGGGCCCGCTGTGCCTCCCGACCGCCGTCCTCGAGCACGCCCACCTTGGCGCCGTCGAGGCCGACCGTTCGGAACCAGAGGAACTCGTTCTCCTTCGGGGCCTTGTAGCGATCGAAGACCGCCTGGTTCGCCTCCTGCAGGCTGGCCGAAGCGTTGCGATCCTGCAGGAACCCGATGCCCGGGCCGCCGAGGAGGCCTGCCGCGAGCATGCCCACGCCCCCCGCGGCGCCGATTGTGATCGCGCCCCCCTTCGGGAACTGCTCGCTGACGACCGCGAGCATCGTCGGCCAGAGGAAGGTCTTGCCGATGCCGTAGACGGTCGCGGCGACCACGCACATCAGGATTCCCTCCGCGCTGCCGAGGAGCGTGAGGCCGGTGGCGCCGAATGCGGCCGAGGCGGCGAGCAGGCCGAGCGGGGAGATTCGCTCCACGATCGGGCCGGCGAAAAAGCGGAGGACGAACATCAGCGCCGAGGTGTAGACGAAGAGCAGCAGTCCGTTCGCCTTGCTGGCCATGATGGTGCCGGTGATCTTCGAGATCCACGAGTCGGTGCCGAGTTCGACGTAGCCCACCATCGCGTGGACGAGGAGCAGGAACGCGAGGAGGAGGTGGCCGAAGCGGAAGCCGGTGGCAGCGCCGAACGCGACGAGGAGCGCGGCGCCCGCGGCGGCCGACACGAGCGGCGAGAGGCCGAGGTCACTCTTGAAGAACAGAGCCAGCAGCCCGCAGATCACGGCGGCGCCGAGCAGGCCCAGTTCGCCGAGCATGTCGCGGTACGACACGCCCGAACGGCTCGCCTCGCTCCTGGGAAACCGCTGCCCGAGCATCATCAGGCCGTAGAGCACGACCGGAACCATGAACAGGGAGATCTGAATCTCCCAGGCGACCGGCTTGGTCGTCTCGTTGCCCGCCATGAAGTAGCTGGCCAGTCCCCCCGCGATCAGTCCGCCCGGCCAGCCGGCGTGGAGGATGTTGAGGTAGTGCGTCTTGTTTTTCGGAAAGAGGGTGGCGACGAGCGGATTGACGACCGCTTCGGCGATGCCGTTGCCGATCGCGAAGAGGAACATCCCCCAGAACAGGCATTGGAATGCCAGGGGCTTGCCGCCCGCCGCGAAGGCGGCGCCGGTCGCGAGCGTGAGGCCGGCCGAAATCACGTGCATCACGAAGGCGGCGAACATGAGCGGCCCAAAGCCGATCCGGTCGGCGATGAGGCTCGAGAGCAGGATGATGATGCCGAAGCCGGTGAGGCCGCCGCCGGTGATCGTGCCGAGTTCGGTCTGCGTGAAGCCATACTGCTCGGCCCACTGCCCGAGAATCCCGGCCCGGATCGAGAAGCCCACTCCGGCGGCGAGGATCGCCATGAATCCCGCCCACAGGAGCCGCTGGGAGTTGGTCGCGGCGCCGGAGGATTCTGCGTCCGAGTGGCTGGTCTGGCGGTTCGCGGCCATGCGGTGGTGCCTCGCTGGGAGAGTCGGAAGACGGGCCACGACGCGGCCAGGATCGGCTCCGGCCTCCCCCCTTTCCCGCGTCGACGAGGCGACACTATAGCAATCCGCGCAGGCTGGCGAAATGACGGGTTCTCGACCGTGTGGGCCGTGTGGGCCGCGGCTTGACCCCCCGCCCGCTGCGTCCCTACTCTCCCGCCCCGCTTTTCGAGAATCCGCCGCGCTGCGCGCGGCGCACCACCAGTGGCCGACGGCCCATGCGATCGCTCGCCGACTTCCTCTGGATGCTCGTCCGCTGGACGCTGCCGCTCGCGGCGGCGGCCGTGGTCGTCGCCGTCGTGCTGGGGTCGAACCGCATCGGCGAGGAGGTTCGCGTCCGGGTCGAGTCGCGGCTGCAGCGGATGTTCCCCACGCTCGGCGTGCGGGTGCGGGCGGCGAGCCTCGTCGAGGGGGAGGGGATCGTCGTGCGCGGCGTGTCGTTCGTCGATGCGTCGCTCCCGGCGGAGCACCGCACCCTGCTCTCGATCGAGGAGGTGCGTGTCGCCTGCGGCACGACGCTGAAGGACCTGGTGACGGGCGAGCCCCGGATCACCGGGGTGCGGGTCGGCCGGCCGGTCATCCACGCCTGCCGCGCGGTCGACGGCCGCTGGAGCGTGTCGAAACTCCTCCGGCACACCGACGGCGGTCTCCGCGTGCCCGTGACGGTCGATGATGCGACGGTGCTCGTCGAAGGGGCCGGCCTGGGAACGCGGCTCACGCTGCGGAACATCGGCGTCGAGCTGCGGCCGGTGGCCGTCCCCGGCGGCGGCACCGCGACGGCGGTGCGGGGCACGGTCGCGGGTGACCTCTTCGACCGCGCCGGCTTCGAGGGAACGATGTCGGCCGCCGGCCGCTTCGAACTCGCCGGCCGGCTCGAGTCGCTCGACCTCTCGCCGCGTTCGCTCTCGCTCGTGCCCTCGGCGTCTGGCGCCGCCCCCGACTGGCTCGCGGGCCTGCGCGGGCGACTCCATCTCGAGTGGCGGACCTCCGGCGATCTCGCCGCGCTCGACGCGGCGGCGTTCACCGCCCGCGGCCGTCTCGAGTCGGGGCACTTCGAGCATGCGGCGATGCCCTTCGCCATGAGCGACGTCTCGGCCGCGTTCACGGCCGACCGAGGCGGCCTCACGTGCGAGTCGCTCGAGGCGCACTCTGGGTCGACGCTCCTCCGCGGCTCGGGCCGGACCGTCGGCTGGGATCGCGCGGCCGACTTCGACCTCCTCGTCGAGGCCGAGCGGATGCTGGTCGGGCGGCACTGGGAGGGGCTTCTGCCGGCGTCGGTCGCGGCCCACTGGAGCAAGCTGCTGCCGGCGGGCGAGGTCGACGTGCGGGCGCACCTCGTCCGCCAGGGGGGCGTCGTCCGCCCCGACGTGTCGCTGCGCTGCCGCAACGTGTCGCTCACCTACTACCGCTTCCCCTACCGGGTCGACCGTACCGTCGGCACGGTGACGCTCAAGGGCGAGCTTCTCTCGATGCACCTCACCGGCGAGGCGGGCGGCCATCCGGTGCAGGTCGAGGCGGCGGTGGGTACGGCCGCCGGGAGCCGCGGCTTCGTCGAGGTCCGGGGCGACGGCATGCGGATCGACGACGCGCTCCTGGCCGCGCTGCCGCCGCGGAGTGCCGACATCGTGCGGTCGCTGCACGGCGCGGGCACCTTCGACTTCGTGTTCCGTCACGACCGGGGGCAGCACCTGCAGGGGGGCTTCGCCAACGCGCTCGGCATCCGCCTCACGCAGTGCAGCATGGCCTACGCCGGATTTCCCTATCCGCTCACCAACGTGTCGGGCAGCATCTTCATGGACCGGGGCAACTGGACGATCAAGGAGATCACGGGATCCAACGACACCGGCATCGTGCGGTGCACGGGGGCGCTGGAGCGGATCGGCGAGGATGACGGCGAGCTCCAGCTCCAGCTCGTCGGCACGAACGTCGTGCTCGAGCGGGAGCTCCGCGACGCGCTGCCGCCCGGGATGCGGCGCATCTGGGACGACGTCGATCCGCGCGGCAACGCGGAGTTCACGGCCCAGGTGCGGCACCGCGTGAAGGCGCGGCGGACCGAGGTGGAACTCGAGGCCACGCCGCGGGCCGACACCGTGTCGATCGAGCCCGCATGGTTTCCCTACCGCCTCGAGCGGCTGCGGGGCCGACTGTGCTGGAAGGACGGCCGGCTGCGGTTCGAGGAGGTCCGCGGCACGCACGCCCGCACCACCGTGTCGGCCGAGGGGACGTGCCGGTTCACGCCCGACGGCGGCTGGCACGTCTCGTTCGAGCGACTCGCCGCCGACCGGTTCCGCGCCGACCACGACGTGCTGCAGGCGCTGCCGAAGGGCCTGCAGCAGGCCGTCGCCGGCGTCCGACTCCGCGGCATGCTCTCGGTGGACGGTGCGCTCGAGATCTACTCGACCGCTCCCGTCACCGTCGCCGGCCCCGGCGGCCGCCCCGAGACCATCCCCGGGCCCGCCTCGGCCGCCTGGGATCTGCAGGTCGACATGGAGCAGTCGGCGCTCGACGTCGGCGTGCCGCTGGAGCACGTGCACGGCGGCATCCGGCTGCGCGGCCAGAGCGACGGGCGGACGTGGCGAACGCTCGGCGACGTCGCGATCGACAGCGCGATGTGGAGGGGCGTTCAGCTCACGGCCGTTCGCGGACCGATCTCCCTCGATCCCAGCGGCGCGGCGTTCGGCGCGCCGGCGGGAGCCGATCCGCAGGCGGGCTCGCGGCGGCTGGCGGCGCGGGTCGCGGGCGGAACCCTCCTGGTCGACGGGAGCGTCGCGGCGGGCGAGGGGGGCGGCTTCTCGGTGACGGCCGCGCTCGCCGACGCCGACCTCGGACGGCTCGCCGGCGACCTCTGCGGCGGCCCCCACCGCTACCAGGGGCGGGTGCAGGGAGGGATCGAGATTCGCGGCTCCCGTGCGGGATCGCACTCGCTCGTCGGCCAGGGCCAGGTGCGGCTCGCCGACGCCGACATCTACGAGCTCCCGGTGATGGTGGCCCTCCTGAAGATCCTGCGGGTGCGGGTGCCCGACCGCAACGCGTTCACGAGCAGCGTCGTCGACTTCCGCGTCGAGGGACCGCGTGCCTACCTCGACAACATCGAGCTCTCGGGCGACGCCATCAGCCTCGTGGGCAACGGGGAGGTCGACTTCGATTCGCACCTCAACCTCACGCTCCGGCCGATCATGGGCGAGGCCCAGTCGCAGCTTCCCGCCATGAAGCGGCTCCTGGGGGGCGCGAGCGGCCAGTTCATGCTCGTGCACGTCGACGGCACGGTCGCGGAACCCCTCACCACGACGGAGGCGTTTCCGACGCTGGCCGCGGCGGTGCAGCGGCTCCAGTCGCGCCGCCGGACCGACGGACCCATCGCCGCGCGACGGGACGACGAGGTGCAGCGATGAGGCGTGGAAGCGGGGCAGGGCGGGGTGGCTTGGTAGAGTGGGCGGCGGACGACGGATGCGCCGCCGTCGCCGCAGCATGAGCCGGGGAATCGACCGATGAACTTCGTCAAGATGCACGGTGCCGCCAACGACTACGTCTACGTCGACTGCTTCGCGGAGCCGCCGCCCGCCGATCCCGCGGCGCTGGCGGCCGTGATCGCCGACCGGCATCGCGGCGTGGGCGGTGACGGTCTCGTGCTCGTCATGCCGTCGTCGCAGGCGGACGCCCGGATGCGGATGTTCAACGCCGACGGCAGCGAGTCGGAGATGTGCGGCAACGGCGTGCGGTGCGTGGCGCACCTCGTCGTGTCGCGCGGCCGCGCCCCGGAGGGGGTGGTCACGATCGAGACGGGCCGCGGCGTGCTGTCGCTCGACGTGGCCCGCACGGGGCCACGGACGTCGCGCGTGCGGGTCGACATGGGCCCGCCGCTCCTCGACGCCGCCGCCATCCCGGTCACCGGCGCCGGCACCGGCCGCGTGATCGATGCGGCCTGCCCGGCCCTCGGCGCGGAGGAGCCGTGGTGGCGGGAGTGCGGCCTCGATCCCCGCATGACCTGCGTGTCGATGGGCAATCCGCACGTCGTCTTCTACTGCCGCGACGTCGCCCGCGTGCCGCTCGAATCGGTCGGACCGCGGATCGAGACGCACCCGATTTTCCCGCGCCGCGTCAACGTGCACGTCGTCGAGGTGCTCGACCGCGGGCACGTGAGGATGCGGACATGGGAACGGGGCAGCGGGATCACGATGGCCTGCGGCACCGGCGCGTCGGCGGTGTGCGTCGCGGGCGTGCTCACCGGCCGCACCGACGAGGCCCTCGCCGCCGACCTGCCGGGCGGACGGCTCGACCTCGAGTGGACCCCGGGCGGCCACGTGTTCATGACGGGGCCGGCCGAGGAGGTGTTCGAGGGCACGTGGTGGGGCGGCTGAACGCCGCGCGGGAATCCAGGGAAGGATATCGATCCGTGAAGCTCAAGACCCCGTTCGCGATCGGCTGCTGGTCGCTCGTGTCGACCGCAACCATCCGCCAGTGGATGGGCACGCTCGACTACAAGGTCGACTTCGGCGATCCCACGGTCGATCCCGTGCATCCGGAGTACCGCGGCGCGAAGATCTACGTGTTCTGGCACGAGAACATCCTCATGCCGCTCTTCCTCCGCGGGCACGGCAACATCTCGATGCTGCTCTCGCGGCACTGGGACGCCAACATCCTCGATCGCGTCGCGCGGATGATGGGCTTCGGGGTCGTCCGCGGCAGCACGTTCCACGGGGGGTCGGCGGCGCTCAGGGAACTGGCGGGGCGGGCGGCGGAGGGCAATCTCACGATCACCCCCGACGGTCCGCGGGGTCCACGGCGGCGGCTGGCGGCGGGCTGCGTGTTCCTCGCGAGCACCCTCGGCATCCCGATCGTGGCGATGGGCATGGGGTATGACCGACCGTGGCGGCTGCGGACGTGGGATCGGTTCGCGATCCCACGCCCCTGGTCGCGGGCCCGCGGCGTGGTGAGCCGCGCGATCGCCGTGCCGCCGGACCTCGACCGCGACGGCCTCGAGCGACACCGCGTCGGGCTCGAGCGGCTCCTCGTGCACCTCTCCGACGAGGCCGAGGCGTGGGCGGTCGCCGGCACGCGACGGCCGGGGCAGCGACCGGTCCGCAAGGAGCCCGCGCGGCATGCACGGCGGGCCGCGACGCAGCCGGGAGCGGCGGGCGTGTCGATCGAGGCGGAACTCGCGGCGCACGGCCTCCCGCCCGCGGCGAACGGTGTGCGGCAGGAGCGGCCCGCCGCCTGAAGCCCTCAGCGGCCGGTGCGGTCCGACATCTTCTCGAGCCGCTTTTCGAGCACGTCGAGCCAACTCCGGAGCTGGCCGAGCTCGCGGCGAAGCTCACCGGTCTCGTCGGCGGGAGGGGTCGGGGGCCGCCGCGCGACGCGCGGACCCGGACCCGGCTCGAGCGTGGGGGCGGCCGTCGCACGCAGCGGGTCGTCGCCCACGAGCGCCTCCTCCAGCGGCCGTTCCAGCGACTGGAGGATGACCTCCGCCCGCTTGCCGGCACCACCGGGGAGCACGTACTGCAGCGGCAGCGGCCGATCGACGGGACCGCTCGCGACCAGCTGCGAGAGATCCTGCGGCGACCGCACCGGCCGGTCGCCGAGCGCGACGATCACGCTGCCCGGCGGGATGCCCGCCTTCGAAGCCGGCAAGTCGCCGACGACGCCGACGACGTACGCGCCGGCGGGTTCGGGAAGCCGGAACCGCGCCTGCATGTCGGCATCGATCGGCACGGTGCGGACGCCGAGTGCGGTGCGGCCACGTGCACCACCTCCCGCCGGCGGCACCGGCGGCAGCGGCCGTGGAGCGGCGGCGGCCACGGCGGGCGGGGACGAACGCGGCGTCGCGGCGAGCGGATTCCCGGCGGGCGCGGTTGGCGTGGCGGGCGCGGCCGCGGGTGGTGCGGCGGACGCCGCGGGCGTCGGTGCCCGTGGCGGCGGGCTCGTGAGCACCGAGGCGGTGGGCGCCGGTGGCGCCGGCGCCGGTGGCACCGGGACCGGAACCGGGGGCTGCGTGGACGATTGCCACTGCGGATCGCGGGCCGTCGCGGTGGGCCGGGGCACCGCCACGAGCACCACATCCTTCACCTCGTCGGCCCGCGCGACCGCGAGCCGGACCTGCTGTCCCGCCCCGATCGCCGTCAACGCCTGGGCGACCTCGTCGGCATTTCGCAGCGGCGAACCGTTGATCGCCCGCAGGTCGTCGCCGATCCGGATGCCGGCGGCGGCGGCCGGGCCGTCGGCCGTGACCTCCACGATCGACCAGCGGCCCACGACGTTCGACTCCGCCACCGCCATGCCCAGCCATCCGACCGGCGGTGCGACCGCCGTCGACGCGACGGTTCCACCCGCGCTCGCGGATGGCTTCGCGAAGGGCAACGCGATCGGTTCGCCGATCGAAATGTCGTCGGGCTGGAAGGGGGCGGCCGGCGGCGACGCGTCATCCGCGGCGTTGATCGACGGCGACGCCAGGGCGACGCCCGCGAGGACGACGGCCCATGCGCGTCGGCCGACGCGGTCGTGGCACGACGGCGGGCGACGAATGCGGACCGCGTGGGCGAGCATCATTCGTGGGCGTGGGGCTGACTTCGTGTCTCGATCGGCGACGCCGAATCCGCTCGGCGACCGGGCCGCCAGTATACGCGACGTCGGCCGCTGCGGGAGTGTGCGGCCGAGCGGGCGAAACCGGTGGGAAAAGCTCGGTGTCCCCGCGATCGGTGCGCAGCCTCCACTGGCTCGTGCACAAGTTGTGCACCGCCTCGGGCGCGGTGCCGCGAGGTCGTGACGGCAGCACGCGTGGCGTATTTCCGACGAGCGCACGCCGCCGCGCGTGGGGCTTTCCGGTCGCGGTGCTGTCATGGTTTGACAGCACCGCAGTCACTTCTATACTCGCGCCGCACGCGGTGATTCGACGACCCGATCATCGCAGCCAACACACGGACGGACAGCACTCCGGGAACCGCAAGGAACCTGGATCGGGAAGGATCCATGGGGAACGTCACCGACGTCGCCGCAGCCGCCGATGATGGCGACGCCGCGGTGGCGGATCGTATTCTTCGCGAACTCCGCTCGCGGATCGGCGACGACCGCTACGCGGTGTGGTTCGGCGACGGCGTGCGCATCGCGGCCGAGTCGGGCGCTCTTCCGCGTCGCGTGAGCGTGACCGTCGGCACGGGATTTTCGCACGAGTGGCTTCGTCGCACGTTCCGCGACGAACTTGAATCGGCGGTCCAGGCGATTTGTGGGCCGGCGACCACCGTCAGTTGGGAGCCGCTCGCCGCCGAGGCGCAGGGGGCGGAGGCGACGGCGTCGCCGGTGCCCCGCCGCCGCCGGCCTGCGGCACGGCGGCCGCGCGGGACGCCCGTGGCGGCGGCGCCCGCCGAGCGACGGGCCGGAGATCTCATGGTGGTGTCCCAGCCGTCCGCGGCTCCCCAGGCCCCCGCGCGGCGGCCCACGCCCCGGCTCTCCGAGTTCGTCGTCGGCCCCAGCAACCGCATGGCGTCCGCCGCGGTCGAGATGGCCGTCGCACGGCCCGGCGAGATGTCCCCCCTGGTGATCCACGGGCCGAGCGGCGTCGGCAAGACGCACCTGCTCGAGGGGCTCTGCGACCGCCTCCGCGAGCTCCATCCCGGCGTCAACGCCGTCTATCTCTCGGCGGAGCAGTTCACCACGGCGTTTCTCCAGTCGCTGCACGGCAGCGGGCTGCCCGGCTTCCGCCGCACCTGCCGTGGTGCCGACGTGCTCGTCGTCGACGACCTGCAGTTTTTCGTGGGCAAACGGGCCACGCTGCTCGAACTCCAGCACACCGTCGATGCCCTCCACCGCCAGGGTCGGCAGGTCGTGCTCGGCTGCGACCGGGAGATCGACGCGCTGCCCGAACTCGGGCCGGAACTCCTCACGCGGCTCCGGGGCGGCATGATCGTGCGGCTGCCCCCGCCCGACTACGACGTCCGCCGCGGGATCGTCGCGGCCATCTGCGCCAAACGGGGCCTCGCGATGCCGGACGACGTGATCCACTACGTCGCGACGAACATGACGCGGCACGCGCGGGAGCTCTTCGGCGCCTGCAACCGTCTCGAGGCCACGAGCCAGATGCTGGGGCTGCCGCTCGCGCTCGGGATGGTGGAGGAGGCCCTCGCCGACCTGGTGCGGTCGAGCGCCCGCAGCGTGCGGCTGGCCGACATCGAGCGGGCCGTCTGCCAGGCGTTTGGCATCGAGTCGGGCAGCCTCCAGTCGTCGCGGCGGGCGCGGACCACGAGCCACCCGCGGATGCTCGCCATGTTCCTCGCCCGCAAGCACACCACCGCCGCGCTCACGGAGATCGGCGCCCACTTCGGGCGCCGCAGCCACTCGACGGTGATCGCGGCCCAAAAGGCGGTGGGGGAGTGGGTGGCGAAGCGTTCGCCGATCGTGCTCGCCGATGCCGCGTGGGACGTGGAGGAGGCGATCCGCCGCGTCGAGGACGTCCTCCGGGCGGGGTGAGCCGCGCGGGTCGTCACCTCCCGGCGGGATCGGCGAGCGATTCCTCGAGGCTCGCCTTGTAGCGCACGCTCGACTGGGGGCCCCCGAATCCGACGACCCGGCGGTCGATGCCGGTTCTCCGGCTGAGCACGCGGCCCGTGGCGATGTCGAAGCGGATCGTGCCGTCCCAGATCCGCTCGAGCAGCCGCGCTTCGAGGCGGGGGTCGTCGACGGGCGTGAGCACGGTCGTGTCGACGGCGATCGTCGCGACGCCGTCGCGGACCGCGTCGAGACGGTAGCGGAGCCGCGTGCGGACCAGCTTCCGGGGGCCGTTGGGCACCTCGACGACCACCTCCTGCGGCACCGTCCACTCGGCGCCAACCTCCACCGGGTCGTCCGGCAGGGGCACGATGACGAGGTCGCCGCTGGCGGCCGGCGGGCACGGGCGGAGTTCGCGGCGATCGATGACGCGACCGTCGGGGGCGACCACCATCCGGACGAGCGGCACGCCGAGGGCGGGCCGGACGGCCTCGTAGCCCGGCGGCGGGGCCTCGTCACCCCGGCTCGTCCACCGCACCTCGCCCCGGTCGCTCGTGCGCGACGTCATGGTGACGTCGTTCACCGACTGTTCGAGCGTCGCCCGCCCCTCCTGATCGACCGCCGCGACCGTCCACGTCTTCGTCGAGTCGGTCATCGTCTCGACCGTCTGCGTCGTGCCCTCCATCGTGGTTTCCGTGAGCGCGCGGTGCGCCACCTGCATCGTGATCCGGTCGCCGGCGGTGAACCGGTAACGGAGGCGCACGGGCGACTCTCCGGCCCGGGCGTTCCCGCTCCACGTGCAGGCGACGACGAGGCAGACGACGACGAGGCAGGCCGCCGCGAGGGCTCGACCGACGACGCTCATGTGCCTCCTCGCGACACCGGCGCCGCGGCCGCCCGCAGCCCGCCCCCCCAGCCGAGCTTGTCGCGGAGGGTGCGGTAGTAGCCGTGGCGGCCCGTTTCCACGAGCGTGAACCTCGGGGCGGCACGGCGCACGCGGATCCGGTCTCCCGGCACGACCCGGTCGACGACGCGGCCGTCGACGACGCACGACGACCCCGCGTTCGGCTCGGGCACGAGGATCTCGTAGGTCCGCGCGGCCGAATCGACGACCGTGCGATTGGTGAGCGTGTGGGGGTTGAGCGGTGTGAACACGAAGGCGTCGAGATCCTTGCGGACGATCGGGCCGCCGGCGGAGAGGTTGTATGCCGTCGATCCCACGGGCGTCGAGACGATGAGGCCATCGGCCCGGTAGGTCGTCGCCGGTTCGCCGTCGACGACCAGCCCGATCTCGATCATCGAGAAGGGAGGACCGGCGAGGATCGACGTCTCGTTGAGGCCGAGTTCGCGGAGCGAGACGGCGTCGCCGCGGAGGATCTCGGTCTCGAACATCAGGTGGTCGACGAGGCGGAACCGGCCGGCGGCGATCTCCTGCACCGCCTCGCAGGCGTCGTGCCGGGGCACGTCGGCGAGGAAGCCGAGGTGGCCGAGGTTCACCCCGAGGACGGGGGCCTGCGTGTAGCCCATCCAGCGCGCCGCGCGGAGGATCGAGCCGTCGCCGCCGAGCACGACGACGAGATCGGCGGCCGGGAAGACCGGGGGGTGGCCGTCGTCGGGATGCGTGAGGAACCGCGTGGCGCGGTGTCCGCCCGCCTCGATCGCCGCGGCGAGCCGCGCCGCCTCGGCCACGATCTCGGCGAGGCCGTCGGTTCCCACGATCACGACCTCGAGCGGTGCCGGGGCGGCCTCGCCGGGACGGAGTCTGGACGCGGACGACATCGCGGCAAAGGCTCCGGAGGCTCAGCGCTCGGCCGTCGCGTGGGCCGGTTGGCCCGCCGCCGCACGGCCCGCGAGCCGTCGGCAGGTGGCGGCGATGCCGGCGGCGTCGAGCCCGAGGTCGGCGAGCAGTTCGGCCCGCTCGCCGTGCTCCACGAACCGGTCGGGCAGCCCGAGCCGCACGATCGTCGGCGGGGCGATGCCGGCGTCGTGGACCGCCTCGAGCACGGCGCTGCCGAAGCCCGTGGGCAGCGCGTTCTCCTCCACGGTCACGCACCACGGCACCACCTCGAGTCGTTCGAGCAGAAGCGTCGTGTCGAGCGGCTTGACGAAGCGGGCGTTGACGACGCCGACCTCGAGCCCCTCGCGGTGGAGCTCCCGCGCGGCCTTGAGCGCCTCGCCGACGAGCGTGCCGCACGCGACGACGAGGCCGTCGTTGCCCTCCGCGAGCACCTCCGCGCGCCCGGTCTCGATCGGGGATCGGGGGCCCGCGTGGTTCTCGACGGTGGCCTTCGGGTAGCGGATCGCGACCGGCCCGTCGTGGGCCAGGGCCCAGTCGAGCATCGCCGCGAGGTCGTGCTCGTCGCCGGGGGCGAGCACCGCCATGGTGGGAAAGAGCCGCATGTAGCCGAGGTCGTACGAGCCATGGTGCGTGGGGCCGTCGGGGCCCGTCAGCCCGGCGCGGTCCATCATGAACACGACCGGCAGATTCTGCAGGCAGACTTCCTGGAAGACCTGGTCGAACGACCGCTGGAGGAACGTGCTGTAGATGTCGACGATGGGCCGGCAGCCCGCCTTCGCCTGACCGGCCGCGAAGGCGACGGCGTGCGACTCGCAGATGCCGACGTCGAAGAACCGGTCGGGGAACTCCTCGCGGACGGACTCGAGCTTGTTGCCCTGGCACATCGCGGCGGTCATCACGGTGACCCTCGGGTCGCGGCGCATCACCGCGCCGATCGCCGTCGCCGCCACGTCGGTGTAGGCCCGGGCCGACGACTTCTTGATCGACACGATGCAGTCGTCGTCGTCGCACTCGAACGGGGCGGGGGTGTGGAAGAAGACCGGATCCGCCTCGGCCGGCTTGAAGCCGTGTCCCTTCTCGGTGAGCACGTGGAGGAGAATCGGCCCCTCCTCGTCCTTGACGAGCTCGAGGTAGCGGACGAGGTTCGGCAGCGCGTGCCCCTCGACCGGGCCGAAGTAGCGGACGCCGAGGGCCTCGAACAGGGCGCCGCCGTGGAGCGTCGTCTTGATCGAGTCCTTGACGTTGGTGAGCATCCGCTCCACCGACTCGCCCACCATCGGCACGCCCTTGATCAGCTCACCGGCCTGGTGCTTGATGCCGCGGTACCAGGGGTTGGTGCGGACCGTGTCGAGGTATTCGGCCAGCCCGCCCACGCGGGGGCAGATCGACATCTTGTTGTCGTTGAGGATCACGAGCAGCCGCTTCTTGAGGAAGCCGGCGTTGTTGAGGGCCTCGAACACGATGCCGGAGGGGAGCGCGCCGTCGCCGATCACCGCCACGCTGCGGCGGTCGTCCTCACCGCGGAGCCCGTCGCCGCTCGCCAGGCCCAGGGCCGTCGAGACGCTGCAGCCGGCGTGGCCGGTCATGAACAGGTCGTAGGGGCTCTCCTCCGGGTTGGGATAGCCCATCAGCCCGCCCTTCGTGCGGATCGTGCCGAACCGGGCGAAGCGTCCCGTGACGAGCTTGTGCGGATAGATCTGGTGGCCGGTGTCCCAGATGAGCCGGTCGCGGGAGAAATCGAAGACGCGGTGCAGGGCGAGGCAGAGCTCGACCACGCCGAGGTTCGAGGCGAAGTGCGCGGTCCGCGTCGCCGCGACCTCGCACAGGGCCTTGCGCATCTCCGTGGCAAGCCGTTCGAGCTCCTCCATCGACAGCGACCGCAGGTCGCGGGGAGAGAGGATGCCGGGAAGAATGTCGGCCATGGCGGTCGGTGGGCTCCGTTCGTGTCGTCAGTGGTCGCGGGCGACGATCCAGTGGGCGAGGCTGGCGAGATCCGCGGCCTGTTCGCCGAGCGGCTCCACGGCGGCCGTCGCATCGGCGGCGAGGCCGAGGGCCCGCTCCCGGGCGGCGGCCACGCCGGCGACCGTGGGGTAGGTGATCTTGCCGCGGTCGGCGTCCTTGCCCACCCGCTTGCCGACCGCGGCCTCGGAGCCCTCGGCGTCGAGAAGGTCGTCGGCGATCTGGAAGGCGAGCCCGAACGCGCGGCCGAACTCGGCGAGCGGCCGCAGGGCGGTGGCGTCGGCGCCGACGGCGAGTCCGCCGAGTTCGAGCGCCGCGAGGAACAGCGCCCCGGTCTTGCGGCGGTTGATGCGGTCCATCCACTCGACCTGCGCGGCGGCGGTCGTGGGCTCGGCGGCCAGCCAGCCGCGCTCGGCCGCGAGGTCGTCGACCTGGCCGCCGACGAGCGCGGCCGGCCCGGCGGCCCGCGC
>Ga0007791_10000198_pt1 | contig 17477 bp, 10 predicted proteins | sample CryBogmetaGMA05M_FD_60368 | JGI IMG/M metagenome (GOLD analysis project Ga0007791, IMG submission 60368) | Freshwater microbial communities from Crystal Bog, Wisconsin, USA - MA0.5M | ecosystem: Environmental > Aquatic > Freshwater > Lake | place: Crystal Bog, Wisconsin, USA | collected 2009-07-06 | reverse complement strand
GATCCCTCGTGGATGACTTTTTCCGCGGACGGCTATGATGCCCGGGTCGTCGCCTTCCCCGGCACCTGTCGCGCCGTCAAGAAGGCGTTTTCTCCCCGCGCGACGTTGCCGGAGCCGCCTGTGAACCCCCGTCTCCCCGCTCATGTCGGGCCACATCGGTGCGGTCCTGGCGAGCCGCTTCTGGTGATCGCGGGGCCGTGCGTCATGGAGAACGAGCGTTTGTGCCTCCATGTCGCGGAGTCTCTCGCCGCGATCGCTGCAAGCTTGCCGATCCGGTGCGTCTTCAAGGCGTCGTTCGACAAGGCGAACCGCACGAGCGCCGGGGCGTTCCGTGGCCCCGGTCTCGACGAAGGGATCGCGATCCTCGACAAGGTGCGGGCCGCCACAGGTCTTCCGGTAACCACCGACATGCATCTGCCCGATCAGGGGCCCGCGATCGGTGCAGTCTGCGACCTGATCCAGATTCCGGCGTTCCTTTGCCGTCAGACCGACCTCCTCCTCGCCGCAGCCGCCACGGGGAAGGCGGTGAATGTCAAGAAGGGGCAGTTCGTCGCCCCCGGCGACATGAAGCATGCGGTGGCGAAACTGCTCGCCGGTGGTTGCCAAGACGTCATGCTCTGCGAACGGGGCACGTTCTTCGGCTACGGTCGTCTGGTCAACGACTTCACCGGCCTCCCGGTGATGCGAAGCTTCGGCGTGCCGGTGATTTTCGATGCCACCCATTCCGTTCAGCAACCGGCGAGCCTGGGGGGCGCCACGGGAGGGGATCGAACGCTCGTCGAGCCACTCGCCCGGGCAGCCGTTGCCGTCGGGGTGGATGGCCTGTTCCTCGAAACCCACCCTGATCCCGATACCAGCCCCAGCGACGGCCCGAACATGGTGCCGCTCGACCGGCTTCGGGCTGTGTTGGAGAGGGTGTTGCGGATCCATGAAGCCCGATTGGCCGGTGAGCGGGAGGTCGGCGCATGACCGCTATCCTCGCGCTCCGATCGCGATCGTTGTCAGACCCGCTCCCCCGGGGAGCCGCGGGAACCGGCCTGCTGATCCTTCTCGCCGTCGCTGTGGCTGGCTGCGGGCCTCGTGCCACGCGCGGCCGTCCGACCGCCAAGGCCGACCGGCGCGCGGCCACCACCGCCGGCGCGTCCTCCTCTGACCAGGCCAGCGCCGTGGTGGCAGCCCAGCCGATGTCGCGGGAAGTCCGTGACAAACTCCTCGAAGGAGCGATGGACGTCCTCGGGAACCTGGAGACCTACGAGGAGTCGGTCGCCTTTCCGCAGGTGTTCGACCGCCTCAACCAGTGGAGCCATGCCATGGCGGGGGCAGGGAACGCCGATGGCTGGCGTCTCGACCCGCTCCTCGACACCCTCCCCGAGCGGCTCCGGGGGGACGGCGTCACCAAGGGGATCGATGAGCTGGCGTTCGATGCCGCGGGCGATGTTGTCGCTCTCCGCGATCAACGCTGGCTGGCCGATGTGGCCGCCACGGCCCGCGGCGACGCGATCGAGGATTTGGCCGTCGCTCGCGCGCTGTTTGACTGGACGATCCGGTCGCTGGCGGCCACGAGTGATCCGCCGATGGTGCCCACCGACGCCAATCCCGGGAGCCGGTGGTTTTCGACCGGAGAGATCCTTCTGGCGGGGCGGGCTAGCGCTCCGCAGCGGGCGTGGGTGTTCCTCGAGCTCGTGCGGCACGCCGGGCTCGACGGCGTCATGCTCGCGACCGGCGACCGGGCCGCCGGGACGCTCCGCCCCTGGATCCCCGCCGTGCTCTGTGGGGACGACGCCTATCTCTTCGATCCCGGGTATGGCATGCCGATTCCCGGCCCCGGGGGCGAGGGAGTGGCCACGGCCCGGCAGGCGGCGAGCGATCCCACGATCCTCGCCGGCATGTCCCTCCCCGATCGGCCCTATCCGGTTCAGGCGCCCGACATCGAGCAACTCACCGTGCTCATTCCGGCCACGCCCTGGAGCCTGTCGCGGCGGATGCACCTCCTCGATCGGCAACTCGCCGGCGCTCGCCGCGCTGATTTGGCCATCGATGCCACGACGGTGGCAACCCGGGCCCTCGCCGCCCTGCCGGGCCCTGCGGCCGCCACCCAGACCGCCGATCCGCCGCCGGCCAGTCCGGTCGTCGGGAGGGCGAGCGGGCTGTGGGAGTTTCCCTGGGAGACGCTCGCCCGCCAACGCGCGCTTCGCCCGGCGGTCGATGCGGCGCTCGGGAAGGAACTGGCGGTCATGGGGGTGGCGCTCCAGCAGGCCGACGCCAACCGTGACGCGCGCTCGTTCCGCCCGCTCTACGCTGCCCGGCTGCGCGAGTTTCGCGGCGTCCTCGATGGCCCCGATGGGGCGAAGATGGCCTACCTGGCGGCCCGGCCAGGAAATGCGGTGATTGCGGAGATGCTCCGTGGCCTGCCGCCGCCCCAGGCCGAGCAGGTGAAGCGGATGTACGACGAGCTCAAGGGGGATGCGACCTACTGGCTCGGCGTGCTCACGCTCGCCGAGAAGGAATACGAGACGGCCGTCGATTACCTCGACCGGATGACGCTCCAGGCCAACCCCGAGGGGATCTGGTCTGATGCCGCGAGAGCGAATCTGGCCCGCGCTCGTCTGGCCCTTGGCGAGCGGGACGAGGCTGCCCGTCTGCTCCGTGAGGACGCGTCGCCACAGCGGTTTGGGAGTCGTCTGCTCGCCGATCGACTCTCCGCGCCCCCTCCCAGTGAAGCGCCCGCACGCTAAATCGGGAACTCCCGCGGGTGAATCGGGAACTCCCGCGGGAACTCGAGGAGGATGCGTTGCGGGCCGGGGCGGGAGCGGATACAGTGGAGGGCTTCCATCTGACGTCCTCCGCTTCCGAGCCCGGTCCGTCCGGGTCCTGCCCTGAGTCATGCCATGAAAGACGACATCCATCCCCGTTACATCGAAACCGTGGTCCGCTGTGGCTGCGGGAATACCTTCCAGACCCGGAGCACCATGCCGGAGTTGAAGGTCGACATTTGCAACGTCTGCCATCCGTTCTTCACGGGGAAGCTGAAGTTCGTCGACACGGCCGGCCGGATCGAGAAGTTCAAGACGAAGTTCGCTGGCGCCGGCTACGCGAGCCTCAAGAAGGGGAAGAAGGCCGCCCCGGCTCCTGCCGCCGCAGAACCGACGTCCTGAGCGGTTGCCGGTTCAGGTTCGTCTCAGCGCGGGGCTTGACGGCTTCGATGGGGCGCTGGCTATCCCGCGCGTGAGCGCCCTGGCGACGGATCGAGGCTCCATCGGACGATGCGCGACCAGCTCGAAGCGAAGCTCGCCCGGTTCGAGGAACTCGAACGGGAGTTGATCGATCCAGATGTGGTCGCCCAGCCACAGCGGCTGGCTGCGGTCGCGCGGGAGCATGGCTCGCTTGCCCGCCTGGCGCGGCGGTATCGGGGCTTTGTCGATCTCGAGCGGCAGATCGCTGAACTCGACGCCTTCAGCCGCGGAGATGACCCGGAGTTCAAAAGCCTCGCCGAGGCGGAACTTCCCGATCTCCGGGCCCGTCGGGAGCAGGAGTGGGACGATCTCCTCGATCTCTGTTCCGATGACGGCGACGCCGATCGCGGCCGGTGTGTCATGGAACTCCGGGCCGGCACGGGGGGGGACGAAGCTGCCCTCTTCGTTCGCGATCTCTACGAGATGTACCGACGTCATGCCACCGAGCAGGGATGGCAGGTCGAGGTCCTCGATGCCAGTCCGACCGAGCTTGGCGGATTCAAAGAACTCGTCCTCGGCCTTTCCGGGGATGCGATCTACCGTCTTCTTCAGTGGGAGAGCGGTGGCCATCGCGTGCAGCGCGTTCCCGACACCGAGACGAAGGGACGGATCCACACCTCGGCGGCGACGGTGGCGGTGCTCCCGGAGCCTGAGGATGTCGAGGTGACGATCGCCCCCGACGAATACCGCAAGGATCTGTTCTGCGCCAGTGGGCCGGGTGGCCAGCATGTCAACAAGACCGCCTCGGCCGTCCGTCTCACCCATCTCGAGAGCGGTCTGGTGGTCCAGTGCCAGGACGAGAAGAGCCAGCACAAGAATCTCGCGAAGGCGCTGCGCGTCCTCAAGGCGCGGCTCTACGAACTCCGCCGCAGCATCGAGCACGAAAAGCGGGCCAGCGAACGGCGGACGCTCGTCGGCTCGGGCGACCGGAGCCAGCGGATCCGGACCTACAATTTCCCGCAGAACCGGCTGACCGATCACCGCATCAACGAGAGCTTTACGCTCGATCAGGTGATGGCTGGCCGACTCGGATTGGTGATTCAGGCGATCGAAGAGCACGCTCGGCAGCAGCGCCGGGCCGACATGGAACGATCCTCGAAGCCGTCGACACCCTGAACGAAGCGGAGCATCCTTGATGACCGAGGACGTTTGGACAGTGGGGCGCCTGCTCACCTGGACGACTGACTGGCTCGCCGGCAAGGGGAGCGACTCCCCCCGGCTCGATGCCGAGGTGCTTCTGGCCCACGTCCGCGGCTGTCAGCGGATCGCCCTCTACACGGCCTTCGACGACGTGGTCGACGAGGCCGGACGGACGCGCTTCCGCGGCCTCGTCAAGCGGCGCGGCGAAGGGGAGCCGGTCGCGTACCTCGTCGGCAGCAGGGAATTCTTCTCGCTGGCCATGGCCGTCTCCCCTGCGGTCCTCATCCCCCGCCCGGAGACGGAGGGGCTCGTCGTTCGCGCCATCGATCTGTGCCGTCCCCTCGAGTCACCGCGGATCGCCGATGTCGGTACCGGCTCCGGCGCCATCGCCGTGGCACTTGCCAAGCACCTTCCCAAGGCACACCTCGTCGCCACCGACATCTCCGCCGACGCCCTCGCGGTGGCGCAGGCCAACGTCACCCGTCACTCGCTCGACGGCCGAATCGAGCTGGTCGGCTGCGATCTGTTGGATTCACCTTCGGCGGCCGGGCCCTTCGACTGCATTGTTAGTAATCCCCCCTACGTCCGCGCTGACGAGTTCGCCGGGCTCCCTCGCGATGTCCGTGACCACGAACCGAAGAACGCCCTCGTGGCGGGGCCGACGGGTGTCGAGGTGGTTGAGCGGCTCGTCGAGGCGGCCGAGAGCCGGCTGGCGACGGGCGGATGGCTGCTGGTGGAGATCGGCCCCACGACGGTGGCGGCAGCCGAGGGGTTCATCGCCCGCCGGCCCGGGTTCGTTCCCGGCCCGACGCTCGCGGACATGGCTGGCCTGCCCCGGATCGTCCAGGCCCGCAAGCTTTGAGCCTCGCCTCCGCGGTGGCACGCCGGAGCGTTGCATCCCCCTCTCCACGACGGTAGGACATTTGTCCAGCGGAGCGCGTTTTCGCACGGCGTGAGAGGGCGACTTCAGTCGGCGGCTCACCGGGAGTCGAACGGATGCAGGCGTTGCAGGGGTGGTGGAGCGGCATCGGCGGATGGCTGAGGCGGGCCGTCGACGGCGCTCGATCGGCGTGTGGCGGCGGTGTGTGGTGGCGCCGGGATCCCCTCCCCGTCCGTCCGCTGGTGGTGGTGGCCGCCATCCTCTTGGCGGGCATCGGCACGGCGTTCCTCGTCCCTCTGTCGGCCGTCGCCTGCTGGATCGCTGCCCTGACGGCGCTGTGGGCCTGGAGCCGAGCGGCCCGTCGAGGCAGAGGTCTGGCCGCTGCATGGCTCGCCGTGGCGATCGCGGCCTCCGGGGCGGGATGGACCACGGCCCGGTGGCGCTTGTTTCCGGCCGATGACCTCGCCTGGAGCCTTGGCGATCGGCCGCTGCCCGTGGTCGTGGAGGGAACGCTCGTCACGGCGCCGCGCCCCCTTCCCCGCTCGACCGATCCTCTCCGCGGAGCGGGTCGCCCGCCGTCGAGCGACTGCCTCCTGGCGGTGACGGCGGTCCGCGATGGGGAGACCTGGCGCCCGTCATCGGGGCGGGTGGTGCTCGTCGTCGATGGCCCGCCACCGCCGATCGCTGCGGGGGAACGCTACCGGGTGTGGGGACGGGGCGTGCGGCCGGGGCGACCGGGCAATCCCGGCGAGTTCGACCAACGTGCCCGTGCCCGGCAGGAGCGTTCCCTGTCGGTGATCCGGGTCGAGGGGTCGGAGGCGATTGAGAAGCTTTCCCCGCCGGGCTGGCCAACGCTCGCGGCGGTCCTCGAGGCGATTCGCGATCGGGGGGCTTCTGCGCTGCAGCAGCATGTGTCGGCGGAGCGCGGGGCGCTGGCAACCGCCCTGCTCCTCGGCACGCGCGAGGCGCTCCAGCCAGAATTGACCGAGTCGTTCATGGTTACCGGCACCGTCCACATCCTCTCGATTTCGGGCCTCCATGTCGCCCTCCTGGCCGCCGGTCTGTTCGCGATTGCCAGGCTCCTCCGGCTGCCCCGCGGCGCCACGCTCGGCCTCGTGGCGCTGGCGACGGGGCTGTACATGATCCTCGTCGGCGGCGAGACCCCGGTGCTCCGCTCGACGCTCCTGGTGTGGTTGGCCTGCCTCGGCGCCGCTTGCGGTCGCCGCGCCGCCGGCCTCAATGCCTTGGCGGTGGTCGGCATCGTCGTCCTCGCCTGGCACCCACCGGAGATCCTCCGCATCGGCAGCCAACTCTCCTTTCTTTCCACGGCCGTCCTCATCGGGGCGGCAACAGCGATCGCGGCCGGGCGCCGCGGTGACGACCCGATCGCCAGGCTCATCGACCGCTCACGCTCGCCGGTGCATCGAGCGATCCGGCGGCGGGGCCGCGACGCCGCCGATGCCCTTCTCATCGGTGCCGCCGTCTGGCTGGCGACGGCGCCGTTGGTGGCCGCTCACTTCCATGTCTTCAGTCCGGCCGGGTTGATCCTCAACCCCCTCATCGCGCCGCTGGTCGGGCTGGCGATGGTGGGGGGATTCCTCTGCCTCATCGCCGCCCCGGTCTGCTGGCCCGTCGCGGCTATCGGCGGGGCGGTGTGCGATGGGGCGCTTGCCGGAATCGAACTGGCGGTCGATGCCACCGCGCGGCTCCCCGGAGCCTTTCATTGGGTGGCTGGACCGCCGGCCTGGTGGACGACGGGGTGGTATGTCGGAATCGTGGCGATCCTGCTGGCGGTCGCCACCGCGCGGCTGGTTCGCCCGTGGACATGGGTGTGTGCGGCCGGGATATGGGCTGCTGTCGGCCTTCTCGTCGGCTCGCTCCCGGTCGAGCCGGCAGCGAGCCTCGAGGTGATCGCCGCGTCGATGGGGCATGGATGCGGTCTCGTCGTCCGCGGTCCTGCCGGACGGTGCCTGGTCTACGACGCCGGGAGGCTCGGCGCCGGCGTCGCGGCGGGGCGCGGGCTTTCGGCGCTGCTCTGGAGCGAGGGGATCGGTCGCATTGATACGCTCGTGATCTCCCATGCCGACACCGATCATTTCAATGGAGTGCCCGACATCCTCGAACGCTTCGAGATCGGCCGTGTCGTGGTCCCCGAGGCCTTCCTGGCGAGCCCGGCCCCCGCCGTCGCCGAGATCCTGGCGAGGATCGCCGCCGCGGGAATCCCTGTCAGGGCCGTCGCGGCCGGGGACGAGATTCCCTTCGATCCGCTCTGTCGCGTCCGCGTGCTCCACCCCCGCGTGGCGGATGGCCTGAGGTCCCCCTCCCCCGACAACGAGACGAGCCTCGTCGTGGCGGTTGAGTCGGCAGGCCGGAGGGCCCTCCTCACCGGTGACCTCGAAGGGCCCGCACTCGACCGGTTCGTGGCTGGCGATCCCGGTCCCTGCGACCTCCTCGTCGCCCCCCATCATGGCAGCCCGTCGAGTTTGCCCCCGCGTTTGGCACGGGCGACGGCGCCCGAGTGGGTGATCGTGAGTGGCGCGGCTGGGCCGCGCTTCGAGGAGGTGTGCCGGGCCTATGCAACGGCGGCCGGCGCCGATCGTCCGGCCAGGGTCGTACGCACCGATGGGGCGGTGAGGATCCGCCTTACGGCGGCAGGCTCCGAGGGGAGCCAATTCCACGAGGGACGGTGGCAATCGATCGCACCGGCGCCAGCCGTGATGCCGCCGACCGCCACCACGATTTCGACGGCGTCGTCCGGGCCGGCAGCGCCCTGATCGACGAGATTACCGCGGCAGGATTACCGCGGCACGGCATCCCCGCCCGGATCACGCGCATCCCCGATCGAATCCCCAATCGCATTCCAGTGGAGGCTGTCGAGGTTCATCATCCCGCCGGCCTGTTGCGGATGGAGGAAGCGGACATAGACATCGTGGCGGCCGGCGACCGGCGTCCAGGTTGCCGACCGCTCGTAGAACTGCTCCCACTGGCCATTGACCTCCACCGGCACCGTCGCCAGGCGCGGCCCGTCGACGGCGTCGAGGCGCAGTTCGACTTCCCCCCCTACCCCAGCCGACGCCATCTTCAGCGTCGCTCCCCCGACCGCATCGAGGGCGACGTCGCGGAACAGGAGCCAGTGGCCGTGATCGATCGCACCGAGAAATTTTCCCCCGCCGGCATTTCCGGAGGCGAGCACCTGGGGGCCGTGGATCTCATCGGCCGTCTCAGCCTCGGTGAGCCGCGGCCGGAGAAACACCGTGGCCGTGCCGGCAAGTGCAGGGATCGTGCCGACGCCGCGGTCGAGGTAGGTGGCCTCGAGACGGTAGCGGCCCCCCTTCCCGGCCTCCTCCGGCGTCACCGGAATGCTCCCGACAAAGCCGGTGAACACGCGCGTCAGCGCCGAGGGGGTGAGCGAATAGATCCAGCCCACCATCTCGCGGATCTCGTCGGGGGTGTGGTGGGAATGGGGGATCATCGGGATCTTCCCCCACACGCCGGTGGAGCCCTTGAGAACCCGCTCGACCGAGGCTTCGAGCGCGCCCTCCTTGCCACGGTACTTGTTGGCCACCTCCACCAGCGGCGGGCCGACGCGTGCCTGATCGACGGCATGGCAATTGAAACAGTCGCTCCGCCGCATCTGGTCGAGTCCGGGGGGAACGGCCGTAGCCCCCTCGGCGACGTGCCCGGCCTGTACGGCTGCCCGCGGGACATCCTCCGACATTAATTCTTCGAGCCCGTCGGCATCGGCCGCAGCCGTGTCGTTGGTGCCGTCTTCATGGTCGCGGATCACGAGTCGAAACTCGATCGGTCTTTCCGGGTCGAAGAAATCACCGTCGGAGGGGCTCGCGAACCGGACCTCGGGACGGGCGTTTCCGACGACCACCGGCACCGAAGCGCTCCGCTCCGCTCCGGATGGATCGCGAACAACCAATTCCACGGTATAGACACCCGGCTCGGTGAACGAGAGCGTGGGATGGGCCTCGCTGGACGCGACCTCGAAAGTCGCTGCGGCGGGCCCGCCGTGCCCCAGAGACGAAGCGCTGGCCGCGTCCCCCTCAGGGCTGCGGATGATCCGCCACTGATGGTCGAGGCGATCGCCGTCCTTGTCGAACGTCCCCTCGCTCGAGAGTTTCACCGTCAGCGGGTGGCGGCCGATGTTGTTCTCCGCGGTGGCCACTGCCACCGGCGCCCGGTTGCCGCGGACGTAGTCGATCCGCACGAGCCGGGCGTTGGCATTCACTCCCCAGGTATCGCCGTATTCGAGGAGATAGAGCGCCCCGTCGGTGCCGAACTGGAGGTCGATTGGCCGCGCGAACGGCCGGTCGGGGAGGAACGACTCGATGCCGGCCACCCGCTGCTCGTCATCAAGTCGGACGACTTTGATCCAGTTCCGCGTCCATTCGTAGATGAACAGGCAGTTGTCGTAGTGGGAGGGGAAGCGCGTCGGCGCGTCGACATGGTCGGCCTCGTGGTAGACCGGTCCCGCGCAGGCCGTCCGACCCCCTTCCCCGAGTTCCGGGAACGCTGCCGAAACGCCGTAGGGATACCAGAGGAAGGCTGAGCGTGCGGGAGGGAGGACGCTCGAGCCGGTATTGTTCGGGGAGGCGTTGACCGGTGCGGCCGCATCGAAGGGCGGCCCAACGGCCCCGGTGGCGAAGTCGTAATCGGCGTAGGCGAGGTTGTCACCGATGAAGTACGGCCAGCCGAAATTGCCCGGCCCCTTCGCCTGGTTGATCTCGTCATAGCCCCGCGGGCCACGGGGACCCTCGCCGCCGGCGTCGGGCCCGACTTCGCCCCAGTAAACCGTGCCAGAGTGCGAATCGACCGACATTCTCCAGGGGTTGCGGCAGCCCATGCAGTAGATCTCCGGCCGCCCCGAGGAGCCGTCGCGAGGGAAGAGATTTCCCTCGGGGATCTCCACGCTGCCGTCGGCACGGGGGCGGATGCGGAGGATCTTGCCGCTCAACGACGCGGTGTTGGCCGATGACTTTTGAGCGTCCCAGGGGGCCTTCTCCGGGCGCTCGTCGATCGGCGCGAAGCCCTGCGAGTCGCCATGGGGATGGGTGTTGTCACCGGTGGCGATGAACAGGCAGCCATCGGGGCCGAAGGCGAGCGATCCAGCGTGGTGGCAGCACTCTTTCCGCTGCTCCTGAAACTCGAGGAGCAGCTTCTCGGAGGCGAGATCGAGGAGGCCGTCACGGATCGTGAACCGACTGACGTGCTGCCCCTCGAAGTCGGGGGGGGAGTACTGGAGAAAGACATGCCCGTTGGCGGCGAAGTGGGGATCGAGCGCCAAGCCGATGAGGCCATTCTCCTGGGCGGTCGTGACGGTCAGTTCGCCGACGAGCCGCGGCTCACGGGCATTCTTGTCGAGGGCGAGGAGCCGACCGCCAAACTCGATCCAGTAGACGGTGCCATCCGGGGCGACCGCCAGTTCCATCGGTTGCGTGAGTCCGGAAAGGAGGGTTGTCGCTTCGAAGCGGGCCGGGTCGAGGTCGGGCTCCGCAGCGCAGGCCGCCAGGGGCACAAGCAGTGCCGCGGCCACCACCAGCCACTTCCCCACTCGCGTCCCCGTCCGCCGGTCCATCCCCCGTCGTGCCATGCTCATCGCCTCTCCCTTGCAATCAGGCTGCCTTGGCCGTCTCGGCCGCAGGCTGCCGGGTTTCGTTTTTCATCCGCCATCCGGCCGCGGCGAGAAGGACGAAGTTTGCCACGAGGAACGTGAAGAACTCCGTCTGGCCCCCCTGGCCGAAGCCGTACGAATGGAGCCCCGCGCCGAGGAGGAAGTTGACGCCATACCACGACATCCCGATCACCGCCGCGCCGAGGACGGCGCCGGCAGCCAGGCCGAAGTTGCCGATCCAGCCGGCATAGCGGCCGTGGAGGATCATCATGTACGCCAGCAGCGACACGAGGGCCCAGACTTCCTTCGGATCCCATCCCCAGAATCTTCCCCAGGAGACATCAGCCCACAGGCCGCCGAGGATCGTGCCGGCAGCGAGAAGAATCACCGCCACCTGCATCGCCTTGTAGATGTAGCCGGCGAGTTCCACGCACGCCTCGGGAGGCCGCGATCTTCCCCCGCTCCCCCGCGGATAACTGCCGAGGAGATAGTGGCCCAGCGACAGGATCCCCAAGCCCCAGGCGAGAGCGCCGGCGGCGTAGCTCGAGACAATCGTAAGCACATGGATCGTGAGCCAGAAGTTGTCGCGGAGGACCGGCTGCAGCGGACTGAACTGCTTGCCTGGAATCGGGAAGAACCAGGCGATGAACGTCCCTGCGAAGGCCACCGCGGCGACAACGAGCCCGAACGACTTCCGCCGATAGACCTCCGGCACCTCGGCGGCGAACGTCCCGCGTCGCCAAGAGGACGGCACGCTGAAGAGCGACACGACGGTCGTGAGGATCACGCGAGGGAGGTACCACACCGCCGGGGCGAGCACCGACCATCCGACGAGCCAGACAACGAGGTTGTTGAGGTTGGGAATGCTCCTGTCGACGTCGGTCTGCGGGAAGAGATTGATGATCGTCCGCCCGCCCGCCGCGTACGGTGCCATCGCCAGGATCCAGAGGACCAGCGCCGAGAGGGCGATCCGGGGGAGGAGGAGCAGCCAGTTGATGGCTCCCCATCCGCGACTTCCGCCATGGAGCCGGCCACGCGTCGAATCGAGGGGCGTCGCCTCACCGGGGATCATCGAGCCGATGGGCGGGGGCACCGCGGTCATCCGCCAGGCATCGCCCATGCCCGTGGCCATGATCGGCGCGAGAAGGAAGCAGAGCCCGAGGAAGGTGAGGAAGAAGGGGACGTAGATCACCGTCTCGTACATGTTCGTCACCGGCGCCCAGCCGGTGATCGCCACGCGTGAGGCGAAGGCCTGTGCCGTCCAGGCCAATTGAAAAAGGAGGAGGAAGGTGGCAAGCCAAAACAGCGGCACGCGCACCCGGCCGATCGACACCGCATAGGCGGCCAGAGCGAGCAGCGCCGCCACCCACGACATCCGGAACGGGTCGCCGACGTTGTAGGTCACTTCCCGCTTCGTGCTCCCGACGGGCGGATAGGCGGTATGACGGAGGAGATCGGCGTCGGGACGTTCGATCGGCAGGCCAGCGCGGAGGGGCTCGACCGCTTCCCCGAGGCTGCGGATCCGCGAGGCGAGGTTTTCCGTCGCCGCTGCCACATCAGCCGGTCGCCCCAAGTCGGTGGCCGGTGCCTTGACCGCCGTTGCGACCGTCTCGAACGCCGCCCGGATGCCACGGACCCGGTCAGCCGGATAGCCCGGGAGAAGATCGGGCTCGGCATCGAGGAGCGTCGGCCAAGCGAGCCAGGCCGGCATGTCGTCGTCCGTGCTCCGTTCTGCCTCGAGGGCGTCGGCGTGGAGGGCAGGCACCACGTGGAGGCTGCCGCCATTGTCGTAGAGTGCCTCACCGAGGGCGGAAAGCCGATCGCCGAGGCGACGGACGCCGCGGCGGATGTCGGCTGGGGCGTCGCCGGCCACGGCCAGGGCATCAATCGACTGCCGCAATGTCGTCAGGCGGGGAAGCACGTCTGCGGTCGGGAATCGGGTCGAATTGCCCATCACCTCGGCGAGCCCCTGGAGGGCACCGTCGACGTCGGTCGCCAGTGACTGAGGGAGCTTTTCGCGGAGCGGTTTCCAGGTGGTGACCAGTTGTTCGAAGGTCCGCAGGAAGCGCGTCCGGCCGACGGCATCATCAGCGGCCCGGAAGACGAGTTGACGCCAGGTAACGTAAGCCTGCCAGAGTTGCTCGACCTTGGCATCGACCCCCTCGGCCCGAAACTGTCGACCCTCCTTCATCGCCTCCGTGCGGCGGCCGTCGAGATCGATGAGGCGTTGGCGGAGCGGCTCGGAGTCGGCTACGTCGGAGGGGGCCGCATATTTCAGCCGCACCCGCCCCTTGGGCGTGTCGGCAAACAGTTCGAGGCCGAGGAGCTTCCGCAATTCCTCGTGCTCGGCAATCAGAAATGGAACATCCTCCCAGGCAGCCGGTCGAACGAGCCAGTCGAGGAGGAGTTCGTCGGCATGCCACTTCAGCAGCGGCTCCCCGGTCACGACGGCAAGCTTTGGCTCCTGGACATGGCAGATCGTCTCGACATGCCGACGCGCGAAGGTGTCCAGCGGCATGATCCGCCCGTCCTCGAGGACGGGGATCGAGCGCCACGCGCCGAGGGAGGGAGAGAGCCCCGGCGCCGGCGGGGCAGCGCAGGCAGGGGTTGCTGCAGCAGCCCCGATGGCTACCAGCGCCGCTGCGAAGAGCCCGCGGAGGGCTGCGAGGGAAGCGATTCTCAGCGTGGTCATCGTGCACCTCGTGGTCGGTTGGCCAGGGCGTTCCCGGGAGCGTTACGCCGATCGCGTCGCTTGCCCGGTCGCGCCGCGGCATGGTCCCCGTCCGGTCCCGGCGGGACCGGTGCAGAAGCTGCGGAGGCGTCGTCGCCGTCCTCGTCCTGCCGCCGTGGGCGGAAGAAGTAGGCCTTCATGTAAAACATCGTGAAGATCCCGGCGACGATCAAACTGCTGCCGAGATACTTCACCCCCCGGCCGGGATCGTAATTGACGGTCAGCACCGAGGCCTCGAGGCGCTCCGGCTTCTCCCGGGTGTTCTTCGTGAACTTCTCGTAGAGGTCGTCCCCCGGCATCCAGGGCCCCATGAAGCTCTCCTGAAAGAGCCGGTAGGAGCGACCGCTGGTTGGATCGGAGAAGTCGACCGGGGCGTTCATCGTGATCGTCACCGGATCCTTGACGAGCGTCTTGCCAGAGCGCGAGAGAAACTCGACGACACTCGAGAAGTGGGAGGCCTGACTCGTCCCGGGATCGAGTTTGCGTTCGAAGTTGTCGAGCTTGATGTCGAAGCCGATATCGACGGCGTCCGGAACCATCCGCACCGTCACGCTCCGCCGTGCCGCGGTGACGGTCGCTTCCTCCGTCGGCCCGGGGGCCTCGTTGATCGGCTGCACGGGGATTCCGGCCAGCCAAAACTCCTCGGCCTTGCCGTCGACGGTGAGGCGGATCCGGGCCGCCCGCCGCTTTGCCGAAGGGGGCTTCGCCTTGTCGAACGGCGCGGGAAGCGTGGCTATCTCGAGTTTGTCGGCGGGGAGAAAGCGATCGACGCGCATCTCGAGTTTGGCCCGCGGCATCTCGAAGGCCGGCACGGGACTGCCGTTGGTCGGCAGTTCGCCGCTGGTCACTTCGGGGGCCTGCCAACGTCGAAAGAGGAGACGATGCCCCCCCTTCCCCGCCGGCGCCTGAACGACATCGATCCGGCTGCGGGCCTTCCCCTGCATCCGCTCGGAGGCATCGGCCGCGTTCCGCTCGATCCACAGGGCGCCTTGGACGCCGGTGCGGGAGCCCTGGATCGAGACTTCCGGGAGATCGGCGAGAATCACCATTTCTTCGTCGGCCCCTTCGGCGTTGCGACGAACCTTGAGCCTGGCAGCGGCAAGTTGGTCGTTGAAGTCGGTCAGCTCGACGAACAGATCGGTGCCACCGAGGGCGGAACGCGGCTGACCGACGAGGTCATCGACGAGGAGGCGGTGGGGCTTTCCGTCGGCCACAAGGACGAGTTGGCCGCGGGTGCCGAAGCCGAGGGCCGGGTCGGGCGTGGCGGCGAGGAAGGCCTCCGCTTCCGCATCCTGAGTCAGCTTCCAAAACACGATCGTCCCGCCGCCAACGGTGCCGCGGTGGCGCATCTGCGCACCGCGGAGCGGGTCAGGCTGCCAGGCGAGGTCGACCGGCATCCACATCCCGCTGCTGCCCGCCCCCTCGAAGCTGTCGCTGCCGATCCGGAGGCGAACGCTCGGGGCGAGCGCCGCGGTCGAATCGGCATAAAAGTCGAGGACCTCGAGCCGCACACCGCGGTCATCGAGAAGAACTCCGGTGTCGCGAGGCGAAACCCTCCAGGGGAAGATCGGTCGGCGGACCGGCCCCTTGCCCCCGTACTCGTTCCAATTGAACGGCCCCGATCGGAACGGCACCGCATCGAGCGCCGTGGCTTCCCCTCCGCCCGCCGAGCGCTGAAGGAGGGCGAAGTGGAGGGAATCCTCGTAGGCCCGGCCCCCCTTCTCCCCTTCGAGGAGCGGGAGTTGGGCGTCGATGCCCCCCCGCTGGGAGAGGAAGCAGCCGGCGAGGAGGACGAGGAGGCCAATGTGGGTGATCACGAACCCCGTTTGGTGGCGTTTCCAGGGGTAGCGGATCGCGGCCGCACAGAAAATGCTCACGGCGAGGAGGGCGTTGAGGAGCGTGAACCACCACGTGTTCCAGACGCCGAACTTCACCGCCTCGGTCCCATAGGCACTCTCGACGAACGTGCCCAGGCCGAGCACGATCCCGAGCAGAGCGATGAGAACCACCGCAAACTTCAGCGAGGCGAGGAACTCGTAGACGGTGAGCACCCCCCGCACGAAGGCGGGTTGATCGGGCGCGACGAGCCGGCGTGCAGCCATGGGTGGAACTGAGGAACTCGAGGGGGTGGGAACCGCCCTCGATTATAGTCCCCCGGCTCCTGCCGCGGAGATCGTCGGCTTCCGGAGCCCCAGTGGGGCCGGGAAGCGTCAACGCCAGCCGAAAACCTCGGCCAGAGAATTGAGCAGCGGGTTGGAGAGCGACGTGTTCTGCGGGCTGCCGATCGTGCGGACGAGGTCGTAGGCGATGAAGCCGCCGAGGAGGAGAAGGAGCGAGCAGCAGACGAGGCCGACGATCTGCCAGACGCTGAAGGTCATCTCGTCGAGCATCTGGGTCGGGAACGCGAGCGTCTCCGCTGATCCGGCCGATCCGAGCGAACTGTCATCGCCGAAGCTCGAACTCTGCCCGCCGATCGTCTGGCCGAAGAAGCTCGAGTCGCCGGCCTCGGAATCGGAAGCGATGACAACCGAGGCGCTTTCGTCGTCGCTGGTCTCGCCGCCGAGTTCGAAGTCATCGGCCGACGGACTCGCCTTGGCGGCCGACGCGGCGCTGCCGAGATCGACGCCGGAATCGACGAGGCTGTTGTCACCGAGCGACACGCCGCTGCCGAGTCCGCCCGAGAGCCCGCCCAGGTTGGGGCCAGAAAGCCCCGGGCCCGACAGGCCTGGGCCGGAGAGGCTGGGGCCAGACAGGCCGGGCCCCGAGAGACCACCGATCGCGGAATCGGACTTTTGCGAGGCCGACGAGACACCGCTGATCCCGGAAAGCTCAATCGACAGGGCCCCCGACCCTCCGGCCTTCGAGATCCCGCTTCCGCCGAGCGACGGCGAGGACGCGCCAACGATCGACTCGATGGCGAGATCATCGCTCTCGAGGTCGTCGCCGAGGACGCTGTCGCCGAGCATGAGGTCGCCACCGGAAAGCCCGCCCGGGGAGGAGAGAGAGAGCCCGGAGTTGCTCTTCGAGGCGTTGCTTCCCTTCCCGACGCCCGTGTCGGAGGCCGACGGACCCTTGGCCTGCGGGGTGGTGAAGATCGACTCCGCCCCGTCATCGAGGATCAGTTGGTCGTCGTCCGCCGCGGCCCCGGCGCGTTCGTCATCGATGACCAGCCCCGGGAGGTCGAGTTCGAGCTCGTCGATCCCGGAGGCGGATTCCTCGCCGAGGGAGCGCACGAGCCGCTCAACATCGTCGGTCTTGAACTTCTGTGTGGCGCCGTCGCGCATCGGGAACAGTTTTTTACGATCGACGAGGCGATTGACTTCGTCGACGGAGACGCCGAGGAGCCGGGCTGCTTCCTCGGGCGACATGAACTTGCCGGCCATGGCTGCCTTGACGGGTGCGGGGAACGGGGGATCTCTCCAAAGTCAGTGTCGACGAATCCCGCGTCGAAGTCCACGATCCCGCCCGCGCCGGGCGCTTCCGGCATGGCCGGCAGAGCCGGTCACGGTCGAGTTTGCCCAGCCGGGACACCTTCCGCGCCAACCTCGAGCATCTTCTTGAGGGTGGCCGGGCGCGGCTCCTGGGCGTTGTACTCCGGCACGAGGAGATCCCAGGCGATGTTCCGCGTGCTCCGCAGGGTGAGCGAGCCAGAGGCACCGTCGACATGGTAGACGGCGGCATTCCGCATCTGCGGATCGATGATGAGGACGAGTTGCCGGCCGTCGTCGAGCGGCGCGGCACTGATCCAGAGCGGCGACGCTCCCCCCTCTCCCACCGGGCCTGTGGCGCTCCCCGCCAAACCCGGACGCGCGCCGCGCTGCTGGGCGGAGAGGATCCCCCCTCCGGCGAGCGTGACGGCGACTCCGACGAGGA